>Ga0207756_100419_pt1 | contig 15148 bp, 10 predicted proteins | sample A23M1SouthBayCA_FD_187748 | JGI IMG/M metagenome (GOLD analysis project Ga0207756, IMG submission 187748) | Aerobic enrichment media microbial communities from Eden Landing Ponds, California, USA - A23 M1 (3) (SPAdes) | ecosystem: Environmental > Aquatic > Marine > Unclassified | place...
GCGCGAGGACCTCCCCGACCACGCCGCCGAGATGGGCGCGTACATCCGCGGACAGATCGAGGAGCGCCTCGGCGACGACGTGCGCGACGTGCGCGGCGACGGCCTGATGATCGGCATCGAGGTGAAACGCGGCTCGAACCGGCTGCTTCGCGACCTGGCGATCGAGCATCAGGTGCTCGCGCTGCCGGCGGGCCGCACCGTGTTGCGCCTGCTCCCGCCGCTGACGCTCGAACGCGAGCACGCCGACGCGGTGGTCGACGCGCTCGCGGAGGTGATCGGGTGATGTCGACCGGGAAGGAGCGGGAGGCGGCCGATACGGACGAGTCCACTGCCGACGACTCCGCCGCCGACGAGTCGTCCGCGGCCGGGACCGACGTGGTCGCCGGCGGCGGCTACCCCGAAGCCTGCGACACGCCGGCCCGGAAGCTGCTGTACGACATGGTCTCCATCCCCTCGCCCTCGGGCGAGGAGGAGCAGGCCGCGAAGCGCCTCGTCGACTTCTTCGAGGCGAACGGGCGGGAGGCGTGGATCGACGAGGTCGGCAACGTCCGCGCGCCCGCCAGCGACGCCGTCCTGCTCACCTCGCACATCGACACGGTACCGGGCGACATCCCGGTCGAGGTGAGGCCGGCGGCAGAGGACGACGAGGCCGGCGAGCCGGGCGAGCCCGTCCTCTGGGGGCGCGGGGCCGTGGACGCCACGGGCCCGCTCGTCGCGATGGCGGTCGCGGCGGTCCAGACGGGCGTCTCGTTCGTCGGCGTCGCCGGCGAGGAGACGAACTCGCGGGGCGCCCGGTTTCTCGTCGAGGACCGCGACGCGCCCGAGGCCGTGGTGAACGGCGAGCCCTCCGGCTGGGACGGCGTCACCCTCGGCTACCGCGGCTTCCTCGCGGGGACGTACGTGAACACGAGCGAGTCCGGCCACACCTCGCGGCCGGAGCCCAACGCGATCCAGCACGCGATCGACTGGTGGCACGGCGTCGAGGAGACGTTCGACCCCACCGACGACGACACGCCCGTCTTCGAGCAGGTGACGACCAAGCCCGTCTCGGTCGACGGCGGGCTCTCCGACGACGGGCTGGCGGTCGAGGCGACGATGGACGTACAGCTCCGCGTTCCGCCCAACCGGACGGTCGACGAGATCCACGAACTGGCCGAGACGGAGCTGTCGACCGGTTCGGTCCACTGGAAGGAGCCGATCCCGCCGGTGATGGAGAGCCCCCGCACGGAGCTGGCGCGGGCGTTCCGCGTCGCGATCCGCGGCGCCGGCGGTGACGTGCGCCTGCTGCGCAAGACCGGAACGAGCGACATGAACCTGTTCGCGGCCGCGTGGGACTGCCCGATGGTCACCTACGGCCCCGGGAACTCGGACCTCGACCACGCGCCCGACGAGCGGCTTCCCCTCTCCGAGTTGGACCGCGCGACGGCCGTGTTGAGCGATGTCTGCCGGGACCGACCGTAGGCGTCACGGCACCGACCGTGACGCCGCCTCCTTTTGAACCAGACCGTTTCGTCGCCGCCGACTGATCTCACCGCTGTCACGACACCATCGCTCACAGACCCCATCGCTCACAGACCCCACCGCTCACCGACACCACCCACCGACTTCACACTCACACTCATCTACCCATGCCACTCGCCACCGACGACTTCCTCGACATCGACGACGTGACGCCAGCCGAACTGGACGCCCTGCTCGACCGCGCCGCCGTGATGAAGGCGGGCGAGACCGATCCCCGACTCGGAGACGCGACGCTCGGGATGATCTTCGAGAAGCCCTCGACGCGCACTCGCGTCTCCTTCGAGACGGGGATGACCCGGCTCGGCGGCCACGCGATGTTCCTCGGCCCCGACGACATCCAACTGGGCCACGGCGAACCGCTGCGTGACACCGCGCGCGTGCTCGGTCGGTACGTCGACGGTGTGATGGCCAGGCTCTTCGACCACGAAGACGTCGAGACCCTCGCCGAGCACGCCGACTGCCCCGTGATCAACGGCCTCACCGACGAGGCGCACCCCTGCCAGACGCTGGCCGACCTCCTCACGATCCGCGAGACGGTCGGCGAGGACGCCACGGTCGCGTGGGTCGGCGACGGCAACAACGTCGGGCAGTCGTTCGTCGTCGGCGCGGCGATGGCCGGGATCGACGTCGATGTCGCGACCCCCGCAGACTACGAGATGAACCCCGCCGTCTTCGATCGCGCCGCGGAGTTCGGGGCGGACGTGACCCCCTCGACCGACCCCGAGGCCGCGATCGACGGCGCGGATATCGTCTACACCGACGTGTGGATCTCGATGGGGCAGGAGGACGAACGCGAGGAGAAACTGGCCGCCTTCGAGGGGTTCCAGGTGAACGCCGACCTGCTCGCCGGCACCGACGCGAAGGTGATGCACTGCCTGCCCGCGCACCGCGGCGAGGAGATCACGAACGACGTGCTGGAGTCCGATCGCGCCCTCGTCTGGGACCAGGCCGAAAACCGGATGCACGCCCAGAACGCGCTGCTCGTCGAACTGCTCGGCGGGGAATGAGAGCGGAGCGGGAGTCGGTTGAACGACGACACTATTTATAAACAGACATGCGGTGGCGTGCGCCTGCGAGCGGCCGCCTCCGGCGGCCGCGAGGAGCGCCGCACGAGGGAGTCAGTCGCCGGAGCGAAGCGACGGCGACTGACGAGGCTGGGGAGGTGGGAGGTGCGGTGCTGTGCGGGGCGGTGGGACTCAAAGGGGCAGTCGCGAGGACGAAGACGGGCGACGTAAGGACCGCAAGGAGGGAGCGCCAGCGACTGACTGAGGATCGCAGCGAGCCCATCGAGTCCTCGCGGCTGGGGCTTTGGCGGTGTTTATCAGGAAACGGTCGATCATGTATCGCCGAGCGGCTGGGGCTTTGAAGACCTGAACCACGATGTTATACAACTTATAAAAAACCGATCCGCAATCTAGTTCCCGGTCCAGCGCAGCACCGCCAGCGTCCCCTCGTACAGCACGATCATCGTCAGCGTCACGATGATCGGCGCCATCCCGGTCGGGTCGGGGCTGAAGAGGAACGCGATCCCGAGGAACGACCCCCAGAAGATCAGCCGCTTCGCCTCCAGCCACTGCCGGGTGACGAGGTTCATCATGATCGCGAGCATGATGAACAGCGGGATCTGGAAGACGATCGCCATGAACGCGAGCATGATGACGATCAGGTTGAACGTCTCCGCGAGTCCGAACGCGATCGTCGCGGCGTCGGAGGTGTAGGTGGTGAAATACGAGAAGATCGCGGGCAACACGAGGAAGTGCGCGAACGCGATCCCGATCCCGCCGAGGACGAGGCTCGTGGGGACCGCCGCGAGGTAGTAGCGCCGCTCGTTCTCGTACAGCCCCGGTCGCATGAACCGGTATGTCTGGTAGACGAACGCCGGGAGCCCGACCACGACGCCCGCGAGCCCGGCGACCTTCAGCCGCGTGAGCGGGAGCTCGAGGGGGCCGTACAGCCGCGGCCGGTTCTCCATCGGCGCGGGGATGTGGTAGCTCCAGAAGTAGTTGATGAGCTCCGTCGACTCGGTGACGACGACGAGCGTCGCCAGCCCGCCGAAGACGAAGACGACGGCGAGCCGGCGCATCATCTCCTCGATGTGGGCCGCGAGCGGCATCTCCTCGTCCGTCTCGGGCGCCTCCAGCCCCGCGAACTCCTCGTCGCTTCCGGCGGCTCCCTCGCCCGCGACGCCGCCGTCCTCGACGGTCGGTGCGTCTGCGTCGTCTCCGGTAGCGGAGTCGCTGTCGGACGAATCGCCCTCGAGGTCCGGTTTGCTGTAGTCGAGGTGTTTCGCGCTCCCCGGCTCGTGCGCGTCGAACGTGTCGTCTTCGTCGTCTTCGCCGTCGCCCGCGTCATCATCCCCATCGCCGTCGTCGCCGCCGATTTCCGACGTGACTTCGGGCGACACCTCCGGCTCCACGGACGTCGACTCGTCGTCGTCCCCGTCTTCGTCCCCGGCGGATCGACGGCCTACGGAGGGATCGAGGTCGCTTTCGGTCGATTCGTCATTCGTGGCGTCGGCACTATCGACCGTCCCGTCGTCGACCGAGTCGTCCTCGGGGGCCGAGGGCTCGTCACGCGACCGGTCCGAGTCGTCCATTCACTTCTTCTACGCAACCGGGTGACTATAGGCCTTTTCGGATGGCGACGAGCGACGGGCCGGTGCGACGGGTCGGTGCGACGACCCGAACGCGGTCGAAAAGGTTGATAACGGCGACGGACTTCCGGTCCCGTATGGCGAGTGCCCTCGACGAAGATACCCAGCAGTCTCTCGCGGACGGACGCGAGTCTGCGAAGGCCTTCCTTCGGTCGATTCAGAAAGACCTCCAGAAGGTGTTTATCGTCTTCCTGTTGGGATTTCTTGCGACGTTCTGGGCGCTCCGCGTGTTCATCTGGGACTTCCTGTATAACGTTACCGAGTCGAACATGTCGGCCGCGGTCGCCGCCGACACCGACGTGATCGCGACGACCCCGTTCGAGGTGATCCTCCTCCAGGCGAAGATCGGGCTGATCGTCGGCGTGATCTTCGCGATTCCGCCCTTCATCTACGTCGCCCGTGACGAGCTCCGCGCCCGCGGGGCGTGGCCGCAGTCGCCGGTCGCGCGCTGGAAGCTCGCGGGGATGGGGCTCCTCGGCTTCGGGCTGTTCGCGGTCGGCGTCGCCTACGGGGTCTACGCGTTCTTCCCGATCATGTTCTCCTTCCTCGCCGGTTTCGGGCTGGAAGCCGGGCTCCAGCCCACCTACGGGATCGTGATGTGGACGGAGTTCATCGTCTTCCTCTCGCTCTCCTTCGGGCTTGCGGGGCAGATGCCGCTTCTCATCACCGGACTCTCCTACTCCGGGATCGTCCAGTACGAGACGTTCCGCGACAAGTGGCGCTACGCGGTCGTCGCCATCTTCGTCTTCGGCGCGATGTTCTCCCCGCCGGACCCGTTCACCCAGCTGATGTGGGCGTTCCCGCTCATCGCCCTGTACGGCTTCAGCCTCTACCTCGCGAAGCTCGTCGTCACGGCCAAGCGGAGCTCCGACCGCATCGACGTGCTCGGCGCGGCCCGGAACCACTGGAACGTCGTCGGCGGGGCGGCCGTCCTCGGCGGCGGGATCGTGTACGCCTTCTACGAGTACGGCGGTCGAACCGCGGTCAACGACCTCCTCCGACTCGCAAACAGCGACTGGCGCTTCCTCGACCCCGGCGCGGGGCTCGGCGTCGACCCGACGACGGCGGCCGGGATCTACGCCGCCGCCTGGTCGCTTGCGTTCGTCGCCGTCGCGACGCTGTGGGCCGTCTACGCCGACCTCGACACGACGAGCGCGGGGTACCAGTACGGCGATCCCACCGCGGTCGACGTGGGCGAACTCGACGCGCCAGGCGTGCGCGCCGCCCCGGACGACGCCTTCGCCGAAATGGACGAAGAGGAGTCGCTCGCGCTCGCGCAGGCCGCGATCGACGACGACGACCCCGAGAAGGCGCAGGCGATCCTCGACCGGTTCGATGCGGTGCATGACGGCGACGAGAGCGGCGACGAGGACGGCGACGCGACGGAAGCCGGAGGCGGAGCCGAGGGCGGTTCCGGTGGTGACGGCCTGATGGGAACCGTTCAGGACCGCACCTCCCGGGCCAGTTCCACGTTCCTCTCCGAGCTCACCGACGGCGACGAGGAGGAGGCGGAAGACGACATCGGCGGCTACTACAAGGACCTCAAGTTCATCTTCGACTCGCTGCGATCGCGGTCGTTCCGCCTCGTCGCCGTCTTCGGCGGCGTGATGGCGGCCGCGTTCACGTGGCTGTACCTCGGCGGGCTCGCGACGGTGCGCAACGACTTGGAGTCCCGCGTCCCAGCCGAGATCGAGGGCGGGATCAACATCATCACGCTCCACCCCGTCGAGGCGCTGATCTTCATGGTGAAGTTCTCCGTCCTGCTCGGGATCGTCGCCGTGTTCCCGGTCGTCCTCTACTACGCGTGGCCCGCTCTGCGGGAGCGCGGCTTCGTCGCCGGACGCATCTACCAGGTGTACCTCTGGGCGGGGGCGCTGTTCGCCGGGCTGATCGGCGGCTTCGCGCTCGGGTACGCCTACATCGCGCCCGGGATCATCGGGTGGCTCGTCACCGACGCCAAGCTGGCGGACATGATCATCACCTACCAGGTGAGCGACTTCCTCTGGCTCGTCGTCTACACCACCATCGGGATCGGCTTCCTCGCGGACATCCCGATCGCGATGCTCCTGCTCAACAACGCCGGCGTCCCCTACCGGGTCTTCCGGAACCGCTGGCGCGAGGTCACCGTCGGGATCATGCTGTTCGCGGCGGTGTTCACCCCCGCCGACGTGATCACGATGTTCCTCGCGACGCTCCCGCTGATGGCGGCGTACGGGATCGGCGTCGGCGTCCTGTTCCTCGTCACGTTCGGCGGTCGGCGGAACCTCTCGCCGCCCTCCGAACTGGTCGAGCCCTGACGAGCGCCGCGAACGCTTTTCTTCCCCTCGCTCCGTCGCGGGCGCGTTAGACGGCGAGACCGACGGGGGTGGACCGCCGAGACCGACGAGTATTCCCGCGCGCGCACGCAACGAGGGGACAAGATGAGCAAGGACTACATCGAGGTCCGCGGCGCCGAGGAACACAACCTCAAGGACCTCGACGTCCGGATCCCGCGCGAGGAGTTCACCGTCGTCACCGGGCTCTCCGGGTCGGGGAAGTCGTCGCTCGCGTTCGACACCGTCTACGCCGAGGGGCAGCGGCGGTACATCGAGTCGCTGTCGGCGTACGCCCGCAACTTCCTCGGGCAGATGGACAAACCGCAGGTGGAGTCTGTCGAGGGACTCTCGCCCGCGATCTCCATCGATCAGAAGAACGCCGCGAACAACCCCCGCTCGACGGTGGGGACCGTCACCGAACTGCACGACTACCTCCGGCTGCTGTACGCCCGCATCGGCACCCAGTACGACCCCGTCACCGGCGAGGAGGTCGGCGAGCAGTCGGCACAGGACATGGTAAACCAGATCCTCGAACTGCCCGAGGGGACCCGCGCGAAGATCGCCGCACCGGTCGTCCGCGACCAGAAGGGCGCCTTCGAGGACTTATTCGAGGAACTCGTGAGCGACGGGTACGCCCGCGTCGAGGTCGACGGCGAGCCGATCGACCTGACCTTAGACGACCCCGACCTCGACCAGAACTACGACCACACGATCGACGTGATCGTCGACCGCGTGACCGTCTCGCCCGACGCCCGCTCGCGGATCACGGACTCCGTGGAGACCGCCCTGGAGGAGGCCGGCGGCTCCCTCAAGCTGATCGTCCCCGATCCGCCCGAGGACGTGCCCTTCGCGTCGAACGCGCGCTCGACCGGATCGCTCGCGGAGGACGCCGACGCGGACGACCGCCTCGTCGTCGAGTTCTCCGAGGAGCTCGGCAACCCCAACTCCGACGTGCAGTTCTCGGCGATCGAGACGCGCTCGTTCTCCTTCAACAGCCCCTACGGCGCCTGTCCCGAGTGCGAGGGGATCGGTTCGACGAAGGAGGTCGACGAGGACCTCGTGATCGAAGACCCCTCGAAGCCCCTCAAACACGTCTTCGAGCCGTGGAGCTACGACCGCACCTACTACTCCCGCCAGCTCGACAACGTCGCCGACCACTTCGGCGTCTCGCTGGAGACGCCCTTCGAGGAGCTCGACGAGTCGGTTCGTCGGCAGTTCCTCTACGGCACCGACGACCTCGTCCACTTCGAGTGGACCACGAAGAACGGCACCCGGGAGAAGACCGAGCGCTTCGAGGGCGTCATCCCGAACCTGGAGCGCCGCCACGTCGAGACCGACTCCGAGCGCGCTCGCGACCACATCGAGGAGTACATGGCCGTGACGACGTGTCCGGAGTGCGAGGGCACCCGCCTGAAAGAGCAGTCGCGGCACGTCCTCGTGGGGGACACCGCGATCACCGAGGTCAACGAGATGTCGATCGCGGAGGCGCGCGAGCACTTCGAGGGGATGGAAGCCGACCTGAACGAGCGCGACACGAAAATCGCCGCGGAGATCCTCAAGGAGATCCGCGCGCGGCTCGGCTTCATGGAGGAGGTCGGCTTAGAGTACCTCACGCTCGACCGGGAGGCGTCGACGCTGTCGGGCGGCGAGAGCCAGCGCATCCGGCTCGCCACCCAGGTCGGTTCGGGGCTCGTGGGCGTGCTGTACGTCTTGGACGAGCCGTCGATCGGGCTCCACCAGCGCGACAACGACCGCCTGCTGAACACCCTCGCGGGGCTCCGCGACCTCGGGAACACCCTCGTCGTCGTCGAGCACGACGAGGAGACGATGCGTCGCGCCGACGAGATCATCGACATGGGGCCCGGCCCCGGTAAGCGCGGCGGCGAAGTGGTCGCGCAGGGCGACTTCGACGACGTGATCGACGCCGACGAGTCGGTCACGGGCGACTACCTCGCGGGCCGCAAGGAGATCCCGGTGCCCGACGAGCGCCGCGATCCGGACGGAAAGCTGACGGTGCGGGGCGCCCGCCAGCACAACCTCAAGGACCTCGACGTGGCGCTCCCGCTCGGCACGCTGACGACCGTCACCGGCGTCTCCGGCTCCGGGAAGTCGACGCTCGTCCACGACGTGCTGTACAAGGGCCTCGTCCGCGAGATGAACGACAACACCTCGGTCGACCCCGGCGAGCACGACGCGATCGAGGGGATGGATGAGATCGAGACGGTGCGGCTCATCGACCAGTCGCCGATCGGGCGGACGCCGCGGTCGAACCCCGCGACGTACACCGACGTGTTCGACTACGTCCGCGAGCTGTTCGCGGAGACGAAACTGTCGAAGCGCCGCGGCTACGAGAAGGGGCGGTTCTCCTTCAACGTGAAGGGCGGGCGCTGCGAGGAGTGCGGCGGACAGGGGACCGTGAAGATCGAGATGAACTTCCTCTCGGACGTGTACGTCCCCTGCGAGGAGTGCGGCGGCGCGCGCTACAACGACGAGACGCTCGACGTGGAGTACAAGGGCGCGACCATCTCGGACGTGCTCGACATGAGCGTCGACGAGGCGTACGACTTCTTCGAGAGCCACCAGGGGCTCCAGCGCCGCCTGAAGCTCTTGAAGGACGTGGGGCTCGGCTACATGGAGCTCGGTCAGCCCTCGACCACCCTCTCGGGCGGCGAGGCCCAGCGCGTGAAGCTCGCCGAGGAGCTGGGCAAGAAGGCGACCGGCGACACCCTCTACCTGCTCGACGAGCCGACGACGGGGCTCCACAAGGAGGACGAGCGCAAGCTGATCGACGTGCTCCACCGCCTCGTCGACGCCGGCAATACGGTGGTCGTCATCGAACACGAGCTCGATCTGGTAAAAAACGCCGACCGCGTCATCGACTTAGGTCCCGAGGGCGGCGACGGCGGCGGGGAGCTGGTCGCGAGCGGGACCCCGGAGGCGGTGGCCCGCGAGGAGGACTCGCACACGGGGCGATATCTGCGGGACATGCTCCCCGATGTCGACTTGGAGGGGCCGCGCGACGACCGCCGGAAGCCGGCGGTGGCCGACGACGACTGACTCCCGTTCCGACTGCTCCGTTGGACTCAGAACTTCTCCAGTAAGTCCCCGTAGAAGTCGGTGTCGCGGTCGCCGGCGAGCTTCTCGACGATGAGCTCCGGCGTCGACCGCGCGAGGTGGCCCTTGCGCGGCGAGCGGTTCACACGGAGCTCGCCGTCGACGAGTCCCGCGGCCTCGATCCCGTCGACGGCGACTTCGAAGTCGGCGGCGTCTCTGATCTCGCGAGCCAGGTGAGAGACGAAGACGGCGGTGGCGTCCTGCTCGTCGAGCGCCTCCAGGATGCCCGCGATGATCTTCGCGGAGGCGCCCGGCTCCGTGATCGACTCCAGCTCGTCGACGAGGACGAGCCGACCGTCCGCGCCCTCGACGAGGTCGCCGAAGTCCCGGAGCGTCGCCTCGAACGCGCCGGCGTCGAGGGTCCCCTGCGACTTGGCGTAGTAGTGGACCTCCTCGAAGCGCTCGACGGTCGCCGACTCGGCGGGGACGGGCATCCCCATCTGCGCCAGGACGACGACGAGCGCCACGAGGTCGAGCGTGGAGGTCTTCCCGCCGGAGTTGACGCCCGAGAGGAGCGTTGCGCCCGACACCGCGTAGTCGATCGGCTCGGCGTCCCCGAAGTCGACGTCGAGGAGCGGCGAGCGCCCCCCCTCGATACGGAAGCCCGCCGCTTCGGCGGTTCCGGCCTCGTCGCCCCCGTCCGGCCCGACCACTTCCGGCATCGCGCAGTCGAAGTCGCGTTCGAACCGCGCGATCGCCAGCTCCACGTCGAGTTCGAGCGCGTCCCGGACGAGTTCCTCGACCGGCTCGCGGAGGTCGCCGAGGTCGCTCGCCAGCTCCGCCTTCAGGCGAGCGGCTCGGCGGTCGCGCGCCGCCGAGAGCTCGGTCCGAAGCCGCGAGACCGCGCTCTCGTCGCGCTCGACCGGGAAGGAGGGGTCGCCGCCGAACACCCGATCGGCGAGCTCCGCCTCCTCGGGCTCCAAGCGGAGCGCGTCCGCGAGGTGTTCGCGGGCGCGCTCGATCGCCTCGTCGTACTCGTCGGCGAGCTCGCGGTCTAACAGGGAGTCGACGCGGGCGCCCTGCTCGACGAGCGAGAGGAAGTCCGTCCCCTCGATGGTCACGTCGCGCTCGCGGATCGCCTCTCGGAGCCGGTCGTCGGCGACCGACTCCGCGGTCGACACCGCGGCGTCTAAGTCGTCGACGGCGGCCGTCAGCCGGTCCAGTTCCGCGTCGCCGACGACCGTCCCGTCGTCGTCGAGCCGCGCGAGCGCGTCGCGGAGCCGATCGAGGTCCGCCGCGGGGGAGAGGTTCGCCGCCTCGTGGATCGTCGCGGCCGCTTCCAGCCGCTCGCGGTTCGCGGCGGAGAAGGCGAGCAGGCGCTCGGGGACGGTCTCGGCGGGCTCGTCGAGCGCGTTCGGCCGGACGTGCACGTCGCCCTCGACGTCGAGCCCGGCGAACTCCTCGTCCAAGACGATCACGGTGGCGTACGACCGCGCGAGCTCGGAGACGTCGCGGGCCTCCTCGACGGTCTCGACCGACAGCTCCGGGACCGCCGACTCGGCGCGAGCGAGCGTCTCGGCGTCGGCCGTCGCGAGACACCGGTCGCGCACCCGAACCGTCGGCGGGTCGGTGAGGGGTTCGACCCCGGAGAGCGCCTCGCGGACGGCGGGGTCGGGCTCGCGTTCGATCGCGCTCGCGACGAACGACTGCGCCTCCTCGATCCGAGAGGCCGAGGCGCTGGGGTAGAACGTCTCCAGCCGCTTGGCGGCGTAGTCGGTGACGGTGCGCTCGCGCAGCAGGTCGATCGCCTCCCGGTACACCTCGCGGGCGCGGTCGGTCGCCAGCACGCGCCCGTCGTCGCCGTGTCGCCGCCGGATCGCCCCGCGGGCGATGCGGGCCGCGCGGGCCTCGTTGACGCCGGGGGCGCGGGCGATCGCGGCCACGTCACCGGACTCGACGGTCGCGACCGGGTCGTCGAGCTCGCGCAGCGCCGCGGCCGTCTTCGCGCCGACGCCGGGGATCGCCTCCAACTCCATCTATCCGCGGGTATCGCGGCAACGCGCAAAAGGATGGGGGGTCCCGATTCGCGAGCGCGACCCCTTGACCCGCTACTCCCCCCGATCGTCCGCGGCCGACGCGCTTTTTCCCGCCGACCGCGAATCCCGGTCTATGAGCCAGCACACCCTCGCCGCCGACGGGAGCGATCTCGCCCCGGAGACGGCGGCGAAAGCGGCGGCCGCCCGCGACGCGCTCGCCGAGCGCGACGCGGTGCTCGTCGCCTTCTCCGGCGGGGTCGACTCCTCGGTCGTCGCGGCGCTCGCGCGCGACGCGCTTGGCGACGACGCGGTCGCGTGCACGGCGCGGAGCGAGACGCTGCCGGCCGCGGAGCTCGACGACGCGAGGCGCGTCGCCGACGAGATCGGAATCTCCCACGAGACGGTCACCTTCTCCGAACTCGACGACCCGAACTTCGTCGCCAACGACGGCGACCGCTGTTACCACTGCCGGACGATGCGGCTCGGCCGGATGTACGAGACGGCACAAGAGCTCGACATCGGCACCGTCTGCGACGGGACGAACGCCGACGACCCCGGCGAGGGTCACCGCCCCGGACTGCGCGCGGTCGAGGAGCTGGACGTGTTCTCGCCGCTTCTCGACGCGGAGATCACGAAAGACGAGGTCCGCGAGATCGCCGACGCGTACGGCCTCTCAGTCGCCGACAAGCCGTCGATGGCGTGTCTCTCCTCGCGGATCCCGACCGGATTGGAGGTGACGGAAGAGCGACTGACCCGCGTCGAGAAGGCCGAGCGGGTGCTCCGCGAGTGGGGGTTCGAGGGGTTCCGCGTCCGCGACCACGACGGGCTCGCGCGCGTCGAGATCGCCCCCGACGAACTGGAGCGCGCGCTCGACCCGGCCTTCGCCGACGCGGTCCACGAACACCTCACCGACGTGGGGTTCGAGTACGTCACCCTCGATATGGCCGGCTATCGAACCGGGAGCGTGAGCCCGGGCGGCGACGCGGGCGAAGGGGAAGAGGAGGAGACGGGACAGAGCGACGACACCGACGGCGGCAGAGCGGATATCGACCTCGGCCGGCAGTACCCCCGCTGAGACGGTCGCGGGTCAGACTGGACACGGCCGACTGCGAGCGAGCCGTTATCACCCGAGAGAACCCGACGCGAACGTTTATCTCCCGTGTTGGTGAACCGACACCTATGAGCGAAGCGAAGACGCTCGCGATCATCGCGGGCGGCGTGGGTGGGTCCGTCGGCGCGTTCGTCGGCGTCGCCGTCGGCGGAGACACGCTCGGCGTGACCCTGACGACGCTCGTCGTCGCGGTACTCGTCGGCGCGGCGGTGATCGCGAGCGCCGTCATCGCCGGCGACGTGGAGTTCTTCGCGAGCGCCGACGGGGAGTAGTCGGTCCCCTGCGGGCGTTGCCAAACGGCGGCGGCCACTTCAGAACACGCCGGGACCGCCCCCGGCCTGCTGCTGTCGGCGTCCGGTGATGGCGCTCGGGGTTCCGCCCGTCTGGATGATGTTGAACGCGGTCATCAAGTCCGTGCGGGAGATGATCCCGACCAGTTCTTCGTTCCGGTCGACGACGGGGAGCCGGCCGACGCCGTTCTCCTGCATCGTCTGGAGCGCGGTCATCGCGTCGGCCTCGGGCCCGACGCCGACCAGGTCGGTCTCCATCACGTCCGCGACCCGGTAGGCGTCCCGCTCGACCTCCTTGACCGACCGCGCGTCCTCCAAGGTCACCATCCCGACGAGATCGCCGCCGTGAAGCACGGGGTAGCCGGTGGGGCGCTCCTCGAACATCCGGCTCATCAGGTCCGCGACCGAGGTGTCCTCGGTGACGGTGTGGAGGTCCTCGCGGCGGGTCATCACGTCGGCGACGGTCACGTCCTCGAACGCGGCCTTCAGCGTCGTCTGCTGGGCCTCGCCGGAGGCGGCGATGTAGATGAAGAAGGCCAACACGATCAGCAGTAGCTGGAAGTTGAGTACCCCGATCAGCCCCATGAGGAAGGCGAACACCTTCCCGATCGCGGCGGCGCGCTGGGTCGCTTGGGCGTGCGGCTGGTTCCGCGCGAGGATCGCCCGGAGGACGCGCCCCCCGTCCATCGGGAAGGCGGGCAGCATGTTGAACACCGCGAGCACGACGTTCAACAGCGCGAGGTAGCCGAAGACGAACAACACGGCGTTCGAACCGACCGGCGCGAGCGCGAACACGCCGTAACAGGCCACCCCGACCGCGACGCTGACGACCGGCCCCGCGATCGCGATCCAGAACTCGTGTTTCCAGTCTTCCGGGAACTCCGCGAAGTTGGCGAGTCCGCCGAGCAGCCAGAGTGTGATCGATTCGATCTCGTAGCCGTAGCGCATGGCGACGATCGAGTGCCCGAACTCGTGGAGGAGAACGCCGCCGAACAGCCCCAGCGCGGCCGCCAGCCCGAGCGCCCACGGCGTGACTCCCGCGCCGACCGCGGCGGGGTCGATGCCGGCGCCGAACGCGTCATTCATCACCCCGGCGATCACCCCGACCTGTGAGCCGATGAGATACGCGAAGAGCGGCAGTACGATCAGAAACGTCCAGTTGAGTCTGACCGGGATCCCCAACACCGTCCCGATCTTGATTCCACGCATACTCGCGAGTTAGACGGGTGGGCGGTTAAACGTCGGGGCGCCGGCGGAGCGGCGCCGGCGTAGCGCGGTCTCGGCCCGCCGCCGTTTATAAGCCGGCGGCGGGCGATCGGTCGGTATGAGCGACATCACCGACGACGCGGCGACGGCTGGACCGGATCCCGTCGTGAAGCGCGGCGCCGAGATTGGCTACGAGGCGGTCGACGCCGCCGAGGGGCTCCGGAAGGGCGTCCTCCTCGACGAGTCCGACGGCGCCCCCAACTTCGCGATGCGGCGGTTCGAGCTCGCCCCCGGCGCCGCGGTCCCGCGCCACACGAACGCGGTCGAACACGAGCAGTACGTGCTCGCCGGCGAGTACGTGGTGGGGATCGGCGACGAGGAGCACGTCGTCGCCCCCGGAGACGCGCTCTTCATTCCGGCCGGCGTCGAGCACTGGTACCGGAACGAGAGCGAGGAGCCGGGGGCGTTCATCTGCGCGGTGCCGAACGGGGACGACGAGATCGAACTGGTCGAGTAGCTCGTGCGGCCCGCGCTCACTCGATCGTGCCGACCCGGTCCGCGACGTAGCCGAACTGGTCGCGATAACCGTACGGCGACAGCAACACGGGGTAGAAGGGGTCGTCGGCGCGGAGCTGCTCGTCGTCGGCGGCCGCGAAGGCCTCGCCCGCCTCGACGCGTTCGAAGTTCCGCGCGAACACCTCGTACACGTCGGCGTCCGGCTTGGGGATGCGGTCGCGGAGCCGGAACACCTCCACGTCCTCGCGACCCCCGGCGTCGACCACGCTCTCCGCGCCGGGCGCGGTAATGACGCCGGTGGCCGCCAGGAAGGCCCGCGCGAGCCAGTAGGCGTTGTCGGCGGCCGCGTCGGAGCCCTGCAGACCGGCCTCCACTTCGAGGGTGTGCGGGTGTTCGATGAGGCGTCCCTCGGTGAACGCGTCGGTCTGGATCACGGCGTCGACCGG
>Ga0207756_100421_pt1 | contig 15077 bp, 17 predicted proteins | sample A23M1SouthBayCA_FD_187748 | JGI IMG/M metagenome (GOLD analysis project Ga0207756, IMG submission 187748) | Aerobic enrichment media microbial communities from Eden Landing Ponds, California, USA - A23 M1 (3) (SPAdes) | ecosystem: Environmental > Aquatic > Marine > Unclassified | place...
TTTCCTGCTCGGTATCGGCTACTTTCTCCTCACAGTCTGGGTGACCACATTGGTTCCCTGATGCCGCCCAGAGAGTCTTCAGAGTGGACCGCTTGACAGTCATGTCTTTTGCACTTCGTAGTTAGAATAGTAATAGCATTCTTTTAGAATCCCCGGCTTAATGCTCTGAAATTCAGTACCCGAAACAGATTTGACTCTGACAGTAGACTTAGAAAACCAGAACTGGATCAGGTTTCACCACTACTATTTATTCATGGATTGTGCATTCGTTTATAGATAATCATTCAGCGTCTCGTAGGTGTCGTCGGGATACTGATTCGGCTCCGCGACTGCCCACACCTCGTTCTTGACCGCTGCCTTCGGAGAAGCGCCGTCCTCGATGTGCTCGCAGAGAATCGTCAGATTTCGCGTCGAGAGCGTCGGCCAGTTCTCGTTCTGCCGGGTCTGGTGGGCGAACTGGACGATCTTCCGGAGCGTCCCCCGGTCCACGACCTCATGACTGGCGTTCACCTGTGCATTCAGCGTCGCGACCTCCTCGTCGACGTCCTGAATGTAGGGCTGTTCGAGCGCCCGGAACCGACCACGTGTGGCCGAGTTCATCGGTTCGGAATCCCGGTACTCACGGGTCGGCGGATTCATCGTGATCACGATTCGCGCCGACGGATGGGGTTCGACCAGTTCGCCGTGTGCTTTCACGAGGAGTTTGCCCTCGTTGAGCAGACGATGGAGCGACATCGCGGCGCCGGCACGCATCACGGGGAATTCGTTGAGTACTAGCACTGACCCATTCAGTAGTGCTTGCTTGGCCGGCCCGTTCCGAGGCGCGATCAGCCCATCCTCGGTGGGCGTGAGCGGTCCGAACAGGTCCTCCGTGTGGGTTGCCTCGTCACAGTCCACCGAGACGTAACCACGGTTCGTCCGGTGACACAGGTATTTGACGAGGTAGTTCTTCCCGGAGCCCCGTGGGCCAACCAGACGGACCGGAACTAGCCCACGGGCCAGTTTCTTCGCGAGCAGCTCGTCTAGTGGAAGCTGGAGACGCGGCTCTGTCGGAACCGCTGGTGGAACCACTTCCCCCGACACATCGACTGGCAGGGCGTCGTCACCCGCCTCGGGATGGGTCGCAGCCTTTGGGACGTCGGGATGGTCAGGATCGTCGAGGACGTGGAGACCTGTCGGCACCGGGTCCTGTTCGTTCCGGCCGATATCGGAGACATACTGGACCTCGACAGCGTCCGGCTCGAGCCCCTCGGATCGATAGCGCGGTTCGCCGACGGGCTCGGTGGCGGCGGTGATATCGACCACCCGGGCCGTCCCTCGACCTGTCGTCTCCTCCACGCGTCGACCGTATCGGGTGTCGGCACTCCGGGCGAGCCACACGCCAACGGGGACGTGCCGGGGTGCCGCTTGGATGATCGCCTCCGCGCGACTCTCGGTTAGCGTCCCGGTTAACCCGGCGATGTCACCGACCTCGGCGTCTGCGAGATCGGTGAACGTTGCGTAGCCGGCATCACGGAGTGCAGTCGCAATGGATTCGGTGACCACCTCGAGGGCTTGAAAATCGACAGTCTCAGTAGCGCCAGCAGGGCCACCGAAGGCCTCCGTAATCACGGCCGGCTCCTCACCCTGCGGCGAGATCCCGACGATGGTCGTACTTCCACCGGTCCCCCGGGCAAGAGTGAAAACCCCCTCAGCTGCACCAGCATCGATGAGGTCCGCAGCCTCCTGATCGCCGATATCGACGTAGTCGCTGACTCGGAGGGTGACCCGTTCGAGCGGGACACTGCCACCCTCCCGCTTGAGCAGGCGATGGACGAGATGTGAGAGGACGACGAGCGGTTCGGGCCGGTCGACAGCATCTGGATCGGATGAAGACATGGCTGAGGGACGGAATCCGCGTGGGAATCCCGCCACCCGATTGTGGGTCGATAAATCAGCGGTGGACCGAGACTCGGACAGAACACCGGGTCTGGACCGCCTCATCAACCCGGGTGGTTATTACGTGAGACACGCTAGTAGCGTACAGAGGCACCAACGGATCATGGCTGGAACTGGGTCACAATCGAGTTCGGACGGGACGATGCCGGAGATCGTGAAGACAGACGATGTCCTCGGCGGGGACCCCCGGATCGAGGGACACCGTATCAGCGTGTATCACGTCTACCAGCGCTACGTCGACGGAGACGACACGCCGGAGGGGATCGCCACGAGCTACGACATCTCGGTCGCCGAGGTCCACGCCGCGCTCGCGTACGCCTTCAGCCACCCCGAGGAGATGCGTACCATCGAGACTCGGAACCAGTCGATGTACGAGGAGCACGCGCCGAATCGCCTCGTTCCTGACGAGACCACCTAGAGGACGTTCGATGGAACTGCTTGCGGACGAAAACGTCGAGACCGAGTGGATACAGGCCCTCCGCGACGACGGCCATGATGTCGTCCGCGTCGTCGACATCGAGGATCTCGGGGTAAGCGCGTCTGATCCGGACGTCCTAGCCGTTGCAACCCGAAAGGACCGCGTTCTGCTGACAGCCGATCAGTCGGATTTCAGTAATCCACCGGCAGACGAGCATCCTGGTATCATCATTATCGCGGATGTGACCCGGACGGGCGGCGAAGTGAGACGTGCGGTTCGCCGAATCGAACGGTCAGTCTCCGACCTCTCTGATCACGTCGCGTACGTCAGTGACTGGCTGTGACTGTCTGCGGAGAAGACTCGTTATTCATCGACTGCCGCGTCCAGTTCGTCGACATCGGGGCTCTCTTCGAGATCGGGATCGACATCCAGGATCACGTCGCGCATCTCCTGCAGGATCGTCTCGGCTTCGAGCACGGGGAGGTCCTGCTCGCGCGCCATGATGCGGGCATTCATTCGGCCCTGGACGTAATCACGGGCGTACTCAAGAGCGGTGGCAAAGCCACTGACACCGTGCCGGTCGAGAAACAGCTGAATGTTCTCGTTCGTCTCGCGTTGGGCGAGTGCGACGAACAGCGCCGGCGTAATCTGATAGGAGTCCTCGTCTATCTGGACGTTGAGGTCGATCTGGCGGGCCCGGTATCGATGCGGCTGGGTGTCCGTCACGCGCTCGAGGATGCCACTCTCGACGAGGTGTTTCACGTCCTCGTAGACGGTCGTCGTCGAACTATCGAGCCCTTCAGAGAGTTCCTCAACCGTCGGCGTATCGAGCGTAAGTACCCGGGCATAGATCTGCGCATACCGCTGGTTCGTCACGACATCGGAGATAGCGAGCATCGCATCAAGTGGATGTGAACCCCGGGAAGCGGCGTTGACCATGTATTTCATTTTCCGCGGATTCTATAAAACACTGTCGCCGGATTCCTTCCTCAAGAATTAATCGAGTTCGCCCAGCTTCCGTTGGACACGATCGTGGAGCCGCTGTGCACCGCTGTCTGAGAGATCGACCTCAGTGTCGACCTCGATGCCAGGAACGTCGACAATGTCCTCCAGCGCATCGCTGAGGGTCTGTTGATCGTCTGCGAGGACACGCTCGTCCGGTTCCTCGACCTGTCGGTCGTGTTCTTTCAGCGCGAGCTGGATCATCATGGCCGGTTTGCGGAGGAGTTCACCGGCTACATCGATGTACTCCTGATACGTATCCGACGCCAGCGAGCCCTCGTACGAATCAAGGAGTGCGATCAGCAGCGACAGCTGAATATTATACACTGTCGGTCGGGACGCCGGCGAGGCGAGGGTCGTCGCCCGGTCGGCAGCGGCCTCAGCGTACCTCGCGGCTACGCCCCAATACTGGTAGCACGTGGCCGCGTCGAACGGGAGTGTCTCGAAGTCGTAGGCGATGGCCCGAGTGCGGCGGATGGCGTGGTCGACGTCGACGAGTCGGTCGGCGACATCGTCGTAGATCGCTTTCCACCACTCGTTGATCGGCACGCGGTCGTTTGCCCGCTCGTGAGTGGCGTCGGTCGCCCGCCCGTAGTGCCGGCGCGTGTAGCGCTTCCCCGTATCGGGAACGACGGTACCAGTCTCGGGAAAGTAGAGGATGGGCTTCGCCCACAGTGTCTGCGTCCCCCGGAAGTCGTAGCCGGTCTCGAACCCGCCGTACACGGTCAGGTCCGTCGAGGCCGAGTCGGCAACGCTCGTCACGCCGTCGGGGTCGTCATCGAATTCTGCGTCCTCACTCCCGGAGACGGTGTGTTCGAGGCCCGGACACACGACGAACATCTTGAGGAGGCCACCCCAGTCCCGGTAGCTCGCCCAGCCGAACGCCGCAGTCTCACCGCGCTGCTGGAGCGCACCGATGATGGGGAAATACGCCTCCTGTGGGTTGATGATCGAATATCTGTCCGAGGCGATCTGCCAGCGGAACTTGACGTCGTAGCCGAGGGCATACAGCGCCTTCCGGCGCTCGTCGACGATGTCCTGGTGGTCGCGGATGCGAACCAACGGGTCCGACGACGCTCTCGTCGCAAGCTCGCTGAGTGAACACCCCGAAGCGTTTTCGAGCGTGTCGACATCCAATCCGTGAACGTCGCGAATTGCCTCGGTATCGACGGTTCCGTCCACGTCGACGAACTCGTTGGTCGCCCAGAGCTCCCCGGAACTGGCCTGCGGGAGGGTCGCGATGATGTCCTTCAGCGGCCGGGGATCGGCATCGAGACACCGAGCTTCCGATGAAACCGCATCGGGGTAGTCGCCCTGGTCGGCAGGAGCGAGGCCAGCAAAGGAGAGGGTCGTCTCACAGGCGAGCAGGTCTGCGACCGGAACGGTCGCCGCTATCGAGCGTGGCGCGTCGTCAGCGGTGGCTGTGTCTGGTTGTGTTGGCGTGGACATGATGATCGAAGGCGAACCGAGGCTCTCGATGGATGGAGAACTGAACTAGTCCGCCCCTCACCCGATTCAGGAACCTAAATCACCAAGGGCGAACAAGTCGCAGCTATCCAGAGGCGGTAATCGAAGGATCATCCTCGGCTGCTTCCTCGTTCCCGTCATCCTCGTCAGTGTCGTCGGTCACGAGCGTCTCTTGGTCGTCGTCGAATTGAGGAATGTACTCCTCGCCCCCGAACCATCGAACGAGCATCGGCCGGAGGCCCCGAATCGTCGTCGCGGTCGAGTCGCCGACATGGTCGACCGTCGTGAGTGAAGTCGCGTAACAGGCCCAGGCGGCGAACTCGCCCATCGTCTCGAACTCCTCTCCAAGCGCACGTTTGGCCGACGACGAGGTGAGCCGTCCATGTGTCGAGAGCCACTGCTTGGAGAACGGCTCGGCCGCCGGGTCACGCTCACCACGTCGGATCGCCTGGAGTCTGACCAGATTGCCACGGACGTTTCCCTTCTTCCAGAGTACCTCGTCATACCGGCGGACCAGCGCGAGTTCCTCGGCGTAGGTGATCGTGTCCAAGTCGATGGTCTCGATCTCGACGTCCGCAGGTTTTGGAGCGGTATTCTCCGGATAGTCCCGATGCATATACTGCTCCCGATAGCTCGACTCGCGGAGATCCTGGAGACGAACCGACCATTCATCGCCCGTGAGTTCCCGGCGGATGAAGTTCTCTGCGAAGAGGTGGTAGTCGTCGACAGCGACTTCGAGTCCGAGTGTCGGCGCGAGTAGCGCGATGGCGAGCTGGCAGGCACGTTCAGGAGCTGCGTCCGGTCCCCAGTCGAAGCCGCCGGGCGACACTGGATGGACTGAGAGGTGCTTATCGAGGAGATCGTCGCCGGCGTAGACGAGACAGCCCCCGAGGATTCGCTCGCCCCGGTACCGCCGAGCGCGATTCGTCGACCGTGAGTAGCTGGTTTTCATACGCGATGGATGCCGAGCAGGGTGGTCATGTCTCGATCCGTGGGGCGAGCATCCGGATCATCGATCCGTCCCCGTCGCCGAGGTCGTACGAGAGCATCGCCGGAAACTCGGTGCCGAAGTCGATCGTCACCGCAGTTCCGGCGGGGATCGTCCGCACGATCTTTTTCATATAGTCTAGGCTGAACAGCGAGGACGCCTCCGCGAGGGTGACCGCCTCCCAGTCGTCGGCGTCGATCCGGAAGTCAACGCTATCTGTGTCCCCCTCGGCATCGATCCGGAACACTTCCTCGTCGGGAGCCATTCGGAGGCCAACGTGATCAGCGACCAAATCGGCCGCTTTTACTCCCTGTCGGAGCGTGTCGCGATCGACGGTGACGCTCGCTGGTAGCTCCAGTTCGGGGAGCGTCGGTTCCGACCGAATCGTCGCCGGGTCCAGACAGGCCATCTTGAACTCGAGGCCAGCGACGGCCACGACCAGCTTCCGGCTCTCGGTGTCGAGGTGAAGTTGGACGAGATCGCCTTTGTTTGCGAGCGAAACCGGATCCCAGAGCCGGTCGAGATCGACTCCGATGACGCCGGGAGTCGCCTCGTAGGACTCGAAGGCGCTCGCCGAGAGATCGAGGTCGTCCATCGCGACGTTCGCGGGATCGACCGCTCGGACGCGGATGCCCGATTCGTCGATCTTCACGCGAGCCTCGTCGACGGTTGCCCTGAGTGCCCGCAGAATGTTCTTCAGTGGCTCCGACTGGATCGCCGCCCGGAACGTCTCCGGCGGACCTGTGGACGTCGGCTCGTCCGTCTCTTCGTGTTCGGACGGAGTGGGGGCTCCCTCGTCGGTCGATGCTTGGTCGGTCGTCGGTTCGTCTTGCTGGCTGGTCGCTGACGGCTCGACAAGGGAATCCTCGCTCTCGTCGGTGTCAGCGCTCTCTGGGGTTGATTCTGTACTCATAGTTTTTGGTAAGAGCAACCACTAGGAGTGGACGATAAGAGTCTAATCGAAGATGCAGCAGATCGACTCTACCTCTCACTCAGTCCCTTACGGGATGATAAATCTCGACTATCGATCGCTAGCCCCGAGGTACGATCCACAAGGACAAGACAACGGACCACCAAGGGTCACTGGAGCCGAACAGTAGCCCCGTCGCGCTTGAGAATATGCTTGTCGACCAAGCGATCAATAGCATCGTCGACTACGTGCTTCTGGTCGTCCGAGAGCATTCTCACATTCGAGAGGACATGGTCGCGGATTACCTCGACATCGTCAATCCCATCATCAACAGCCCCCAGAACAGTATACTCGACCTCGAAATCCGTCGCGAAATCCGCGATACCGGACGTAAATGTGTTCGGAAGCCCTGACAGAGAATTGACCGCCATCTCGATAGTGAACAGCGGATGGGATCGGTCGCGGATCTGTCGTGCTTCAGTCGAACCAGTGTTGAAGGGTCGCTGTTCGTCAATCTCGGTCAGAATCGACTCGTAGTCGAGTCCACGCTGGGCGTACTTTCGCATATCCTCGATATCGCGTCGTCGGCCACTCGCCAAGTCACCGCCGGAGACCGCTTTCAGTAAGAACATATCCTCATCCGAGAGGATGAACGCCGTCGCATGATCGCCGGACCAGAATTCCTCAGCCCGGTCATGCATTCGATCGGTGATCCACACCTTCCCGACGACTTGCTGTTCGAAGAGATCGATCCGGAACCCACGCTCGTCATGCCGGAGGTCAACGGTTTTTCCCACACCCTCAAACGATGCCGTCGGTTCGTCGACCACCGCGAATCCCTGGGACTGCAGCGCCTGATAAACGTGCTCGAACTCGGAAACAACACCCAGGGCCAAGTCGATATCCTCGGTCTGGTCTTTCAGCCCCCGTACCGTCATCGCTGACCCCCCAAGGAGATATAGGGTAACAGGTTCCGAAAGCCAGCTGTCAAACTCTTCGAGAAATACTCTGATCGCCTCACCTCCTTTGAACACGGTCATGATACCTCGTACTGCTCTTTGAGGGCCATATATTCTGATTCACTCGGGAGGAAGACCGGAAGGTTGTCCGAGACATCGAACTCTCCACGAAGCGGCCGGTACAATGCAGTCACCGTTGCCTCTAGGTCGTACCATCGTGCGGTTTCTGTGAGCGTCTGCTGGTCGATATCTAGCTTCTCGATCAACAGCATGGAATAACTGACGCGGCGCGAACCACTATCGAGGACGAGGGTGTGACATACAACGTCGGCAGGCGTGAGTTCTTCGTCGGGGGCATACCAGAACGCGGGTTCGCCAGCGAGGAAGAATTGTAGGCCGTATTCTTGAAATTTGGCGAGCCCAGTCAACTGCCATTCAGCGGCTGACTGCAGTGCGGTCGTATCATCGGACGTCTGTACACGGACGAGCGCCCGCTTCGGGTCGCACCACTCAACGGTCGCACTCGGGGCAATCTCCCGAACCCGCGATCGGTGGTCGTGGCGTACGACGGCACGAGCGAACTCGAGCAGCGGCGAGAGGTCTTCGCTCAACGCGTACTCGGGACCAGACGGCGACAGCATCGCTCGATGCTTGAGTGGCGATAATGCGTTGTGGACGCCCTGGCGAGTAATCCCGAGTCGAGCTGCGATTTCGGAGGCGCGGCGCGGTTCGTCGAGATACCAGCACACCCGGAGCGTGGCGGGCGAAAGCAGCTCGATCCAGTCAACGTGGCCAAGCTTCGACCGGAGATCTCGATACGCTTCTACGACCGGGTGGTCGGTCGCGCGGACCCGACGCTGGTTGTGGGACGCTCGGGTTTCGGTCACCAGGCCCTCGGACTGCAGCTCGTCCAGTATCTCATAGAGATGGGGTTGTGAATACTCAGTCTCTCCTGCGAGTTTAGACGGAGTTGCTGTCCGGCCAGCACTCAGTGCGTCCAGTACAGCGAGTCCGGCCTTGGTGAGCATCGTTGTAAACTTTAGTACTGGGTCGTATAAATACGTTTGCGGAATTTTGTTTACAATCTGTTGAAGTAGTTCACACGCCCCTTGCCATCTCTCATAGAGAGCTAACTGGTGGAAGCCAATCGCACTCCAAGCAGAACGCTTCGTACACACCGAGTGTTTCGTCGAACTCCCACGACCCATCCGAACGGAACCGGACGCCTGCCCTGACGATAGCGTGAACGACCGAGTGACCACACTCTGGACAGGGCTTGCCCGGACGCCATCCGGCTGTGGACGGGTCAAGCATGACCTCGATGCGTTCCTCTCGACCAGCGATCTCGTCGGTAGTCATGGAAGCCCTCGTTCGATTTCAGTTGAAGAATCGAAGGACTCAGCGGACCAGGCCGGTAACTCTCGATCCTGGAGGTCCTGCCAGACGTGCTGGAGACTGACTTCAGAGATACGAGCGGCGGTGGCAAGTTGCTCTTGCGTTACAGCGCCGAACCCCTCCAGTTCACGACTAGCGAAGTAGAGACAGCCAGCAGCGACACCGGCGGGTTTGCGCCCGTTCGCGAGGTCGATGACTGTATCCGAATCGCACAATTGCGCCGATCGCTCTCGAACCTGCTCCGACACCTCGACCGAACTGGCAAGTCGCGGGAGAAAGTCCGGAGGCATAGCCGGTGGAATCCGTAGCGACAGCTCGCGATTGAGCACCCCATACGCCAGCCGAACCTTGCCGCGGTCGACCCGAGCCGCCTCAGCGACTTCATCGAGAAAGCGTGGCAGTCGACGGCGGCGACACACTGCGTACACCGCCGCACTCGCCATCGATTCGAGGGACCGACCCCGAATCAGATCATCGGACTGTGCCTCGCGAAACAGCTGACTCGCCTCCTCCTGGATACCCTCTGCGAGGTCGAGCGCCCCGCCGATCCGTCGAATCTCACCGAGTCCGTGCGCGAGGTTCTGGTCGGCCTTACTCTCGAAGCGTGCTCGTCGATTCCAGCGGCGGAGTCGACGCAGGCGAGCCCGAGTCGCAGCCGAAAGCTCGCGACCGTGTCCGTCTCGGAACAATCCGATCTCGGCAGAGACGCCCCAGTCGTGACGCATCGGCGTGATCGGGCTGCCAACCCGTCGCCGCTCCGCTTCATCGTAGGGCGTCCACTCCGGACCGTGGTCGAGGCCGACATCCTCCACGATTAGACCGCAATCGGGACAGTACGTCTCGGTGTCGTCGCTGACGAGCGGCACATCATCGCATTCGGAACAGCAGTCATGCTCGTTCGAAGGCGACTCGTCGACGACGTCGACAGGCTGGTCGGAAACGGTACACTGGTCGGTCGGGACGGCGGCGTAGCTGGGTGAATCGAGGTACATTTTGGAAAGCGGCCCGGTGAGGGCCGAGGATCGATCTGCGGTCGGTCAGTCGAGGTTCTGGTCGGCGAGATCTGGCGGGAACGGTGGGTCGAACGTGTCGTGGAAGGCCAGACAGACCCGATCCTGCCAGGCAGCGTATTCGTCGGGAGGCGTCCGCTCGAATCGCTTCACGCCGATGCCGGACTCACGAGCGAAGGCCTCGAGATCGATCGCCTCGATGCTCGTGATGGCCCCCGCCGATGGCGTCGGTACGGCTGCTGCGGGAAGCGGTCGCTCGATCCAGCCGTCGAAACAGCCGTCCGTCGAACTGATCACCACGACGCCGTCGGTCGCACCGACGAACAGCCGCGTTGTAATCCGAGCGAGGTTTCGATACAACCCTGGTGGAATCACGAGCAACAGCTGGTCGGTATCGATCATCTCGACCCGACCGTGCTCGATGACGCGTCCGTCGGCCCGCAGTGCTGGCAGTCATCGAGCCAGCCACCAGTCTGGAGTCGGCCAACGGCGGCCTCCAGAAACGCGAGGGTTCGGTACTGAATATAGCCGGCAACCGTCGCGTAGAAGCTCACAGCCCCCTCCACGAGTCCTCGCGAGTGTCGAGGCCCACGTCCACTTCGAACAGGTGAGGACGGCTGGCAGAGCCGAGGCTCGCCACTGGCCGGTCAGTAGTGGACATCAGCGGGCACCACCCAGAGCGAATCGGAGTCCCGGTCCTCGACGTAGCGGTCGACTGCACTCCGGGAACGGAGCCCGGCGCCGTGCTCATCGTAGATCCAGACTGATGGGCCTGCGAATTGTCCGAGCCGGTAGCAGTCGTACCGGACGAGGTCGACATCGTCCATTACCTCGACCGGTTCAAGCGTGTCGAGCTTCTCACGAAGCGTCGCGACTGTCTCGACGAACCACGTTGCTTGAGCTTCGATAGCGTCGTCGAGGAGTTGTTTCCCAGTCGCGGACGACAGCCGATGCGCGGGATCGAGCCCACCGTAGCGAGGGTGGTCGCGATAACGGGCGGTCGATTCGTCCAGCGTCTTGTAATAGTCGAACGCAGTACTCGCGCCATCACCGATCCCGATCAATCGGTCGAGCACGAATCGTGCGGTGCCGACCGCCTCGATCGCGTCGGCTGCAGGGACGAGTACGCGTATGAGCATGTGCATATTGCCGTTCCTCGCCCCCTTTGGGTCGATAAAACTGAGCTATAAGATCCATCGGGGGCGATGGCTGCACAGCCTATTGACCTGCCCCGGCTAACCCATGCAAGCGACGTCAGAACGTCAGCCAGTCGTCCTTCGCGTCTTCTTCTGGAAAGAAGCTCTCCGCTTCGGGGAACAACGGGTTCGATCCGTTTTCGACGTTGGGGCCAGGCAGATCGACCGCGCCTCCTGGCGACTCCGCGAACCCGTCCAAGCCCAACATTTCCGCACCGGGTTTCGGATCCATCACGGGTTCCTCGCTCAACACTTCAGGCCCCCAGTCGGACATTCCAAACCCGAATTCTGGCTGTTCAACCGGTTCCACCGCTGATTCTTCAAGCTCGGAGAATTCAGAGGTGACGTCGGTCAGTCCAAAAGGATCGGCATCCCACTGCGGTGGCTCCCATCGCGGCGGTGAATAATCCATCCCATCGAACGCCGACTCATCGGCTACATCCTCATCCTGCGGTCCGATCGGTTCCTCGTCCATGACCGGCTCCGAACCAAGGGAGCGACGGGTACTGGAACGTCCGCCGTCAAACGTGCCAATCTCTTCACGGCTACCGTAGCCGGTTGTGTCCGCAATTGTCGGGCGGTGGCTCTCCGGTTCCGGGCCGGATGACCGTGGCCATGTCTCTGCCGGATACTGCCGTCTATCAGCGGCTGTCAGCGGCTCACGGCGGCGGTCCACACGCCTGTCCTGCTCAAGGTACCGAGTCTCCCAGGTATCGCGGGGTGCCGATCGCCGTCTGGTGGCGGTGTCGTCAGTCCGCCAGCGAGCGTGGTTGTCCGGTGCCGTCGACGGCCGCGTACTGTCGTTCGAGGCCGCGGTACCGGAGCTACGCGGAGTGGGGGTGAGGAGGGCCTTGAGGAACGAGGAGATCTTAATCTCAACCGGGCTGCGCACCAACTCATGGCTCGCAGCACTCGGCCCGACATCGACCTCAACGAGGTCCGGGATCGGGTCGAGACCGATGAATTCTGGTCCCCAGTCGATGTCGAGGTAACTAAACTTGGTGTCGACCTGAACGAACTTGATCTCACGGCTCGAATCCACCGGCTTGAAATACGGGTTGTCGGTCTCGACGGATGGGTTCCGGCGTGGTGACGCTGTGGAGGTGACGTGTCTTTGCCGGTGGGTCAAGGTTCTCGCTGTTTTCCTCGTCTGGGAGGAACCGGTGTTTGAGGTCGTTCGATGCGTCGTCCCGGTATCGGCCGGGCGTGACTGTTGCTTCTTCACCGTGGTCGCCAACAGTTCAGGTTGCTCCGATGTCGGCGGCTCCGGTTCTTCCGACGTTAGCGGCTGCGGTGGATACGGATCGTTGTCGCTCGCTGGTCCAGGTTCCTGCTCGGTCGATCCTGTGGACTCGGCCGTCTGCTCTGTATCAGCCGACTGAGAATCGGTCTGCCGCGTCGGTGGACCCGTTGTGGACTCCTCGGACGTGTTCGGAGACGCGGGTTCCGGAGCAGGCTGCGGACGCCGCGGAGACGGCGACGAAATAACCGGATACAGGGCCATCGTTGTTCCGGCTGCGATACTTGCGGCCGCGTACCAGAGGCCGGGTGGAGAACGGAGGCCGTCCACGAGCAGGAGGGCTGCCCCGCCGAGGACGACGAACAGGGCACCAAGACGGCCGACTACCGTCATTTTCAGACAGTAGGTCAAGTTTGCTTAAATATCTGGTCCTAATACAGACGGTCTACGTGCGGCTTGTATGCCGGGTTACCGTCGGAATAAAGCTTATACGTGCTTCGGAGGTTGGTAAACGCATCCGAATGGCGCCCGGACTGCTCAAAGCCCTCCTACAGACGGCGAACTACTTCCGGAACTGGCGGAAGGGCGACCCCGAGAGCGCCACCCAGCGAGGCCGCAAGTATTTGTTCTGGATTTTGGTCGGTGGGGGTACCACCCTGTGGATCCTCTACCAGCACGGAATCGCCGTCCCGGTCGACTTCGCCATGTTCACCGGCGGCCTACTACTCGTCGAGATGTTTCAGTTCGGGACGCTGCTCCGGATCGGGATGGCGGTCGACCCGCTGGTCGGCGGTGTCCTCGGGACGATTGGGCTCGGTACCATGGCGAAGCTCTTCCGTGATCTCGGCGGTATCTCTGCGGCGATCAACTACTTCTTCTCCATTCGATAGCAGCCCTTACTACCGCGGTTACGTCGTACACTCGGGCTGAGACTGATATGAGTTCCTCGTGGACGTTCTTTACGTCGCGGTCGACAACCCGGGCAGCCTCGCTATGACATTTATACCGATTGGGACCTAACACGGGCGTATGGCAACCGATAGCGTCTCCGACCGGGTGCGGGAACTCGCCCAGCACCTCGGTATTGATGAATCCGAGGTGATTCAACAGGCCGTCGAGACGGGCGTCGAGACGCTCTACCGCGATATGATTATCAGTCGATACCTCGATGGCGACCTCACACGCGAGGAGGCGGTCGACGAACTCGGCGCAAATGTTGTCGACCAAGTCGACTCCGCTCGCGACGCGATCGAAGAAGACGTGGAGTGGGGACTCCACGCTTGAGCAGACTCGTTGTCACCGATACAGGGCCGCTGATTCATCTGGCCCAAGCCGATGTATTGTATTTGCTTGAGTTGGTCGGAGAAATTTGTATCCCAGAGATGGTCCTCACAGAACTCGAACGCGGCTCGACAGACACCTCGGAATTGGAGTTCACCGTCGAGCAAGTCGAGTATGACGACGCGACGTATCCGCACCTCGATCCCGGTGAGACAGCCGCGCTGGTGCTGTGTGCGGATCGAAATGCCGTGCTGTTGACCGACGACTTGGACGCTCGGAAGACTGCACAGGATGAGGGCATCGAAGTTCACGGGTCAGTAGGTGTCATCCTCTACGCATACAGTCACAGCGAACTCTCTGAAGAAACCGCAAAACGAGTGCTTCGAGCGCTCAAGCAAGATACGAATCTGTATTTGTCCAGTCCTCTCGTGGAACACGCAATCCAGTTGGTCGAATCCGACGAAGCAGGCTGGTGACCATGGTATTTCTATAAGTGAGAGAGAACTAACGAGCCGTGCTTGCTGACGGTAGTCGGTGTGGGATTAATGTGGGGAAAAGCTCGAATTCGGGCGAATAGAGGTTTCTAGCGGCGATACACCTATGCGCCGCTACGCGGTGTTGGAAGTGAGGCCAGAAGCCTCACCTGCAATCTAGGGAATTGCAATGAACAGTAGCAACACCGCAGATAAGAACCTACCGGCGACGGTAGAGGCGACGACACACAAAGACCCCAATGGGACCGCAGACTCGCGGACCGGCGCCTGTCGCTCACCCTACTTCCGGGCCTACCGGAAGGAACAGGAGCGCCGCCGCTCGACCGACACGGCCGGGACGACCACGCTGGTCACCAGACTGGCAGGGTTGCTCTGGGCCATCGTCGATCAAGCGACTGCAGACAGCTCTGCTCGTGACACTAATGTCGCGACGGAGCCGGATGCAGATCCAGCGCGCTTCACGGAGCGGACGGCCTCGAAGACCGACTTCGGAACGCGAGCGGAACCCGTCGACGGACTGTACGGCTACACTCCCGACGGTGACCCCGTCGTTCCCGAGCGAGGCCAGCTCATGAGAGCCCGGACCAACGCGAACGGCCAGCCCGCAGACGCGCTCTTAGAGCCCGATGCGGCCGGCGACCTCGCGACTTGGACGCCCGGCAACGCCAGCTCGAACTTCGTCGATCCGACCGGCGAACAGATCGTTGGCGTCGCCAGTGGCCTCGACGAATCCGCGACTCGGACGGCTGCACCGGAGACGACCGCTCCCGCGGCTGTCG
>Ga0207756_100424_pt1 | contig 15039 bp, 19 predicted proteins | sample A23M1SouthBayCA_FD_187748 | JGI IMG/M metagenome (GOLD analysis project Ga0207756, IMG submission 187748) | Aerobic enrichment media microbial communities from Eden Landing Ponds, California, USA - A23 M1 (3) (SPAdes) | ecosystem: Environmental > Aquatic > Marine > Unclassified | place...
CACCCGACGTAGCAAAAAGTGGTTTTACAGAATTCGTTCTTCTTCCAGAACGATCTGGAGTTCGGCCATCGAACTCACGACGATGTCACACGCGGATTCGACGGCGGGCTTGGGTTCGAACCCGATCGCTAGGCCCGCTACCTTCAACATCGGGAGGTCGTTCGCGCCGTCACCGACGGCCACCGTCTCAGAGAGGTCCAGATCGAGGTCCTCGGCCAGTTCGCGCAGGGCGGTGTCTTTGGTCCCTTCAATGAGCGGACCCTCGACCTCGCCGGTGAGTTCGCCGTCTTCGACGGGGAGCCGATTGGCGACGATGGTGTCGACGGAGACACCGGCTTTCGCCAGCGCAGCCTCGACGCCGCGTTCGAAGCCGCCGGTGAGAATCGCTGTATGGACCCCGGCGTCGTTGAGGTCCTCGATCACGGCGGCAGTATCTTGACGCAGGAGCACTTCGCCGAAGGCCGTCTCGGCCCGGGTGTCGCTGAGTCCTTCCAGCAGGGCACAGCGCTGGCGGAGACTTTCGGCGTACTCGATTTCGTCGTTCATCGCACGCTCGGTGATCGCGGCCATTTCGTCGGCGGCGCCACACTGCTCACCGAGCAGGACCGTCATCTCGGAGTCCGAGAGGGTCCCGTCGAAGTCGAAAGCGACGAGCATACCCTCGCTTCTCCGGCGGGGGTCACAAAGCCCTCGGTTTCCCGTCGAGGCGAGCACTGATACGGTCGGCTGTAACGATTGACCGGTACGATCGCATGAATGTGCGATCGATCCGGAACAGACTTACAACCGATCGTATGAAGGGGGTGGACCGCCAAACAGCGTGCGGATGCCGGACGTGTCGGTCCGGACGGCCAGGCCCGACGACGCCGAAGCCGTCCTCGAAGTGAAACGCGCGGCGATCGAGGAACTCGCCGCGCGTGCGTACACGCCTGCCGAGCTCGAAGCCTGGGCCCCGGACGACGACGCCGTCGCAGAGTACCGCTCGGCGATGTCTGCAGAGCAGTTCCAGATCCTTGTCGCCGACGACGACGGGACGATCGCCGGGTATGGTGTCCTCAACGCCGAGCAGTCCCGCGTCGAAGCGCTGTTCGTCAGGCCGTTCTGGACGCGCTCGGGGATCGGCACCCGCCTGCTCGGACAACTGGAGATGAGCGCTGCCTTCGACGGCTGTGCGCAACTGGCAGTCGTCTCTTCGCTCAACGCCGTTCCGTTCTACGAAACGCTGGGATACGACCGCATCGAGCAGCGATCACGAACGATAGACGGCGTCGACATCGAATTCATACTCCTCCGCAAGGACCTCACCAGCAGAGAGTGGGCCACACCGGAGTGAGTCTCGCTCCTCGCCTTTTATGCACCGAGCATGTGTATCGTATCCGGCACTATCCTTCCAACCAAAATCAAAATCGATAATTTGGGCGCAATCTTTATTATCAATCACCTCCCAGAATCTGGTAGTGGCACCGCCCCACCGGTGTCATGATCCTTTCCCCCACCCCCCACCCCCACCCCACCTACTTTCGAAGACCAAATCCGAGAGGGGCACCACTGTGCGTCGCATACTCGCGTTTCGATACTCGATAGCGTTCCGTCCCGCGATCTGGTGTCTCAGCGTGTGATCTATATTCTGGTGTGGTACGTTTGCACGAACCAATAGAGATATATGGTGTCGTGGTATACCATAGCATGTATGGCCTCAGCACCGAGTGGTGACGACATGTTCGACGAGTTTCTGTCACAGCGCGGCCACGAGACGGATTCTGTAGGCTGGGAACGCAGCTATAACAAAAAGCAGTGCCCCGACTGTGGAGGGCTTCACGAGGGAGGCGCGACAGAGTGTGGCGTCTGCGGTTGGTCGCCTGCCTGACCGGCTCGTACCGCTCGGGAATCGATTCTTCGCACGCTTGACGGTGGATGATCCATCGACGCTTACTGTTTCGCACCCGCGGTATTCGTATGTGCGCTGACTGTGTGACCGCCTCCGCCCAGGTGCGCTCCGCTCCCGAGGAGGACACACTCGATCTCCGGATGCCCGCTTCGATCCGGTGAGATCCGCTTCCGGGCCGAACGCGATTACCGACGACGCCTTCGCTGTCGGGACTGCCGTCGTCACTGACGAACCGATGTCGACGAAACGTGACTGGGTATCCCCAGCAAGACTGTATATAAGTCGGCCGGACTACGCCGATTTACCCGACCCATCATCGTGGGAACAACTGACACGCGTTACCGCCTGATCGCTTCTCTTCTGTCGATTTCCGAAGTTCTTTCACTGGACGGCGCCACTTTCTCCGACTATCGAATCCCACATGCTTATATAGAAGCACATTCAATCTTCCGTCCGAGTATGAGCCAGCGAATGCAGGGTCAGCCCATGATTATTCTGGGCGAGGACTCCCAGCGGATGCAGGACAAGGACGCACAGAGCCACAACATCTCTGCGGCGCGCGCGGTTGCCGAGTCGGTACGCTCGACACTCGGCCCGAAAGGGATGGACAAGATGCTCGTGACCTCGACGGGTGACGTCACTGTCACCAACGACGGTGTCACCATCCTCCGTGAGATGGACATCGACAACCCGACGGCCGAGATGATCGTCGAGGTCGCCGAGACGCAGGAGGACGAGGCCGGAGACGGCACGACCTCCGCCGTCTCGATCGCGGGCGAGCTCCTGAAGAACGCCGAGGACCTGCTGGAGCAGGACATCCACCCGACGGCGATCATCAAAGGCTTCGACATGGCCGCAAAGCAGGCTCGTGCGGAGATCGACGAAGTCGCCGAGGAGATCGACGTCGACGACACCGACGTCCTCAAGCAGGTCGCAGAGACCTCGATGACGGGCAAGGGCGCAGAGCAGAACAAGGATCTGCTCGCCCAGCTTGTCGTCGATGCCGTCGAGCACGTCTCCGTCGAGGCCGAGGACGGAAGCACCGTCGTCGACCTGGAGTTCCTCAACGTCACCAGCGAGTCCGGCGCAACCGCCGCGGACTCCGAGCTGCTCGAAGGGATCCTCGTCAAGGACGATCCTGCACACGAGGACATGCCGACGGACTTCGAGGACGCCGATATCCTTCTGCTGGACACGGCCCTGGAGATTCAGGAGGCCAACGCCGACGCCCAGCTCAGCGTCGACGACCCCTCCCAGCTCCAGCAGTTCGTCGAGCAGGAAGAACAGCAGCTCAAGGACATGGTCGAGACGATCAAAGCCTCCGGGGCTGACGTCGTCTTCTGTCAGAAGAACGTCGACGACATGGTCCAGCATCTCCTCGCCAAGGAAGGTATCCTCGCGACCAAGCGGACCAAACAGTCCGACATCGAGTTCCTCAAAGAAGTCGTGGACGCCCGGATCGTCTCCGATCTGGACAGCCTCACCGAGGCTGACCTCGGAACGGGTGACGTCACCCGAAACGACGATAGTGGCTGGTTCGTCGTCGAGGGCGACGACTCTCACGGTGTGACGCTGCTGCTGCGCGGATCGACCGATCACGTCGTCGACGAACTCGAACGCGGCGTCAATGACGCGCTGGATGTCGTCTCTGCTGCGGTCGCCGACGGTCTCGTGCTGGCTGGCGGTGGCGCTGTGGAAGTCGAACTCGCCAGTCGCCTGCGTGACTACGCCGACTCCATCAGCGGCCGCGAGCAGCTTGCCATCGAGGCCTTCGCCGACTCGCTGGAGCTCATCCCGCGCGTCCTCGCCGCAAACGCCGGTCTGGACTCCATCGACACGCTCGTCGACCTCCGTGCTGCCCACGACGACGGGCAGGAACGCGCCGGGCTGAACGTCTTCAGCGGCGACGTCGAAGATACCTACGAGGCCGGCGTCGTCGAGACGGCCCACGCCAAATCCCAGGCGCTGTCCTCGGCTGCCGAAGCCGCGAACCTGGTGCTGAAGATCGACGACATCATCGCTGCGGGCGATCTGTCGACCTCCGGCGGCGAAGAGGCTGGCGGCGGCCCCGGCGGTGCGCCCGGCGGCATGGGCGGCATGGGCGGCGGCATGGGCGGCATGATGTAAGCCCACTTTTTAGCAACCACTTTTTACTCCTCGGGTTTCCTCGCGCGCTCTATAAAGCGCGCTGCGGGAACCCTGTGTCGCAAAAACTTGGGGAAAAACACCCCGGCTTCGCTCCGCTCAGCCGAGTGAAACGGCGACGGAGTCGCCGTATGCTGGAAACCAACTCTGGGACCGCACCGCGACCGCTCAGCAGGCCTGCCCTTCCCCGGCGCTGGCGACAAGCCGCCAGCGCGGCCACCGCACCGCTGTCTTCAAACAACCCCACCGACTCGTCGCTTGCGTCCGATTTCCACTCTAACTGCTGACCGTTACGTACTTGCCGACCCAGTCCGAAGCACGGGTTCGATGGAGTATCTGGAGCGCCGTCGGTCGCTCGTCGCCGAGCAACTGGAGGCGACGGTCGATGCCGTCGAGCCCGACACACTCGGCGAGCAACTCGGCCACGTCGTCCTCGCTGGCGGGAAACGCGTTCGCCCGACGGTCACCGTGCTGGTCTGTGAAGCACTGGGCGGGGAGCCGGAGGACGCTGTCGACTTCGCGGTCGGGATCGAGCTCGTCCACAACGCCTCGCTGGTGATCGACGACATCATTGACGAGTCCGATCTCCGCCGCGGATCTGACAGTGCGTGGGCAGCGTTCGGCCACGGCCCGGCGATCATCGCCAGCGACGGCTTGCTCGGGGAAGCGTTTGCACTCTTTTCGAGCGACGAACGCGCCATGCAGGTCGTCGCCGAAGCCATGGTCGAACTCGGTGAGGGCGAGGCCTCTGAACTGGTCGAGGAGCCGACTTCCGAGGGAGAGTACATGACACTCGCCCGCCGGAAGACGGGTGCGCTCTTCCGGGCCGCCGCGGAACTGGGTGCGATCGCCGCCGACGCCGACGCCTACACTGTCGAAGCGGTCGGCGACTACGCCGAGCGTGTGGGCGTCGCCTTCCAGATGCGCGACGACGTGCTGGACGCGACCGCCGACACCGAGAAACTCGGGAAACCGGCGGGCCAGGACGCCGCGATGGAGCGCCCCTCACTGGTCGAGGTGACCGACCTTACGCCAGAAGAAGCCAACGAGCGCGCTCGCGAGGAGTCCGACGCCGCGCTGGAAGCCCTCCGGACGATCGACGTCGCTGACGAGGCGGCACTGGAGTATCTGGAGGATCTGGCGAAGTTCGTCGTCGTTCGTGAACGGTAGCGAGGAGTCTCGGAGAAAGAGAGGGGCGACGGCAGGAGCCGCGAGCTGAAAGCGTAAACGCAGTTCGTGAACGAGAGGTCGCAATCCTTACCACCGACAGCGGCCAACATCGGCCCAATGAGAGTCATCGGAACCGTCGGCCTGGCCGGCAGCGGCAAGGGCGAGGCCGCCGCGGTCGCTCGCGAACTCGACATCCCCGTCGTGACGATGGGCGACGTCATCCGCCAGGAGTGCCGTGACCGGGGACTCGACCCCGCGACCCATCACGGCGAGATCGCGACGGCGCTCCGCGAGGAGAATGGACCCGCAGCCATCGCCGAGCGCTCGCTGCCGATCATCCGCGACGCACTTGCGGAGCGAGACACCGTCGTCGTCGACGGCATCCGATCGGACGTCGAGGTCGAGGCGTTCCGCGAGGCATTCGGCGAGGACTTCGAACTGGTGAGCATCGAGGCCCCCTTCGAGGCTCGGGCCGAGCGTCTGGATCTCCGAGGCCGCGATGCGAGTGTCGAGGAGGGCGGCGAGAGCCTCGACGATCGCGACGAGCGTGAACTCGGCTTTGGGATGGGCGAAGCCATGGAAATGGCCGACCTTCGGATCGAGAACACGGATTCGCTGGAATCGTTCCGGAGCAAGATCGAGACGTTCCTGACCGACGGCGTCGCAGCCGTCGATGGTGAGCCATGAGCACCGTCTACAGCGTCGACGTCCAGATCACCGCACCCGTCAACGACACAGAGGTCGTCGACCGGGTTGCCGACGCCATCACCAACGTCTTCCCCGGGGCCGACCCCGAGCACAGTCACGGCGAACTCACTGGCGAGGTCCACGACCTGTCGCACTTCTCGGAACTGCTGCATCGTCAGGAGATCCTCGATACTGCTCGCGGACAGTTCTTCGAGAATCTCCGTGGGAGCGCGTTCAGCTTCGACCTGAAGAAACAGGCCGCCTTTCAGGGTGTGGTCAACTTCGCAGTCGGCGACCCGTCCGAACTCGGCGAGATCCACGTCCGAGTACGCGTCGAAGAACCGGACGCCGAGACGTACATCGATCAGATCGCACCGCCGACTGCCGAGGGGCGGCCGGTCGATCCCGACGAACGATGACGACTGCTATCTGTTTCGACTGCGACGGGACCCTGTTGCGGCTCGAGCGGTCCTATGGCGAGATCCTGACCGAGGCCTTCGAGACCGAACTCGGCCACTGCTCCGACGAACTGCTTTCAGCCTACGACGAGGCATTTTTCGCGGCGTTCGACGCACTCGAACCCGACCCCGTCGAGACGGCGATGGCTGCGGCACTCGACAGTACGGCTGTCGACGGCGACCCCGAAGCGCTGGCCGAGGCCCTCCACACAGTCGAACAGGAGGCCACGACTGTTCCCGATGGGACCCGCGAGAGTCTGGGCGCGCTCGGGGAGACCGATCGACTCGCGGTAATCACAAACGGCGTCGGCGACTGGCAACGGGCGAAACTCGCCCATCACGATCTCCTCTCGCACTTCGAGACCGTCGTCACCTCCTACGAGGCCGGCGCGCACAAGCCCGACGCCGCGCCGTTCGAGGAACTCCGCTCGCGGATCGACGCCGAGCAGTACGTCATGGTCGGCGACGACTACGAGGCAGATATCGAGGGCGCACGTGCGGCAGGATTCGTTCCGGTCCACGTCGAAGACGGCGAGGAGAAGCCGGCGTTCTGGGCGACGCTGCGGGCGATGGTATAGTTATCTACCCTGCGTTAGCCGAAAGCCGATCTGCTGGGGTAATCTCGCGTCGACGACCTCGTGGATGACGGCGTCGGTGTCGTACTCGACGCGGCGTTCGTCGACGGTCCACTCATCGAGGTCGACTACCGTGTAGGCCGCGCGGTGGTCGCGGTCGCGGGGCTGGCCGACACTCCCGGGATTGACGACCATCCCCTCGTCGTAGATCTCGTGGTGCTGGACGTGCGTGTGGCCCATGATCAGCAGGTCTTCGTCTTCGAGCAGGTCGGGGCTGAACTCCTCAGGACGGGTGTAGTGGTCCGGATCGTCGGGGTGACCGTGGACCATCTTCACGCGGTCCTCGACGAGACGCTGTTCGGGTTCGAGCGTCGCGAGCCACTCGATCTGGCCGTCGCTGAGGTGTTCCCGGGCGTGTTCGACGCCGGCGACGGCCATGTCGTTGAACCCTGGGTACTCGCCGGTGACGACTGCTCGGTCGTGGTTGCCCATGATCGTCGGAATCGAGCTGTCGCGGATTCGGTCGACGCACTCGCCAGGCCAGGGGTTGTACCCGACGACGTCGCCCGCACAGACGACGAGGTCGACCTCCGGCATATCCGAGAGCACGGCGTCGAATGCGACGATGTTCGCGTGAACGTCAGAGATGACCCCGAGTTGCATGCCTCCATCTCTGATCGGAACTGACTTAGAGTTGTTCGCTTTGTTCTCGTCCTGATACTGCCGGCTGTACGTTCGTACAGCTATTCACCACCCCGGGGTGGCGAATCCCTGCAGTTTATCACAGGCCGTAGTATGGTGAAACCGCTCGAAGACCGCACCACTTTTGTCGATCGTGTAAGTAGCTTCATCACAACAGATGCCCCAGAGCGTCGAGTCGTCGGAGGAGGGACAGCGGTGATGGACGAGGACGACGCCATCGACGCGCTCACGCGGCTCGGATTGAAGACCTACGAGGCACGGGTGTTCGTGGCGTTGCAGAAACTCGGAACCGGGACCGCCAGTGACGTCGCAGACATCACCGACGTCCCGCGTTCGCAGGTCTACGGTGCGGCCGACGACCTCGAAGAGCGCGGGCTCATCGACGTCCAGCAGACCCGGCCGACCGTCTATCGGCCCGTCTCGCCCACGGAGGCCGAGACGCGGCTGCTCGAACAGCTCGAATCAGTGGGCCGTGAAGCCTTTGCATACCTCGAAGACGTCCGGGGAACTGTCGGCGAGGACAACGAACAGAGTGAGGCTCTCTGGACAGTTCGCGGCCAGGAGTACGTCTGTGACCGTGCGATCGAACTGGTGGGAGGGGCCGACGAGCGAATCGTCTACGGTGCGCCCGACCCCCAGCTGCTGGAAGACGATCTTCTTGCGACGCTCGTCGCTGCCGCCGAGTCAGGACTCTCAGTGTCAGTCGTCAGCGAGAACCAGGCAGTGCTCGACCGAATCGCCGATGGCGCGCCGATCGAGACGGTCTATCAGCCCGAAGATCACTTCCCGGACGCCAGCACGGCTCGGCTGCTGGTCGTCGACGACGATACGATCCTCATGAGTGTCCAGTCCTCCGACGTCGCTGACGAGGAAGAGATCGCCTTCTGGAGTGCCGAGACGTCCTTCGCGATGGTGTTAGTCTCGCTGGCTTGCGAACTGTTCTCGACCGAGTGAGCAGCGTCAGTCACGGTGCTGGCTCGCGTCGCTGCGCTCCGACCCCTTCGACGACGATCCGGACACCATCGTCGTAGTCGGCGTCGAAGGTGGGGACCCAGCCGTGGGCGCGAGCGAGCGTCCGGAAGCTCGGCAGGGCCATCCCGGCCTCGGCGGTCGGGACCGACTCCTCGAACTCGAAGAACGTCTCGGCGCTTGTCGCGGCCGGGCGCTGGCCGTCTGTCTCGACGACGAGTTCGTTCTCACTCAGTTCGATTGTGACCGTCGTCCCGTCGACCGCGCCGGCGAATGCGAATGCGCGGTCGAGCAACTCCTCGAACCGTGTTTCGTTCGCTTCGATCTCCCCCTCGCCGCGGACCTGCAGCGCTGGCCCTTCTACGTCGGCCCGTCGCCAGGCCATCTCGACGGTGTCGCGGAACGGCAACGTCGTCGTTTCCTCGACGGTCTGGCTATACTCGGCGAACATCGACAGCTCGTCGACGATTTCGCGCATCCGATCGGCCGTGGCACCCGCTGTCGAGAGCGTCCGTCTGGCCGTTTCGGGATCGCGTTCGACGTAGCGGGCGGCGGCGTCGATGTTTCCGGAGACGATCTGCAGCGTGTTGCGGAGTTCGTGGCGAATCCCGACTGCCAGATCCTCGAGCTGTTCGTTGTGTCGCTCCAGTTCGCGGCGCTGGCGCTCGATCCGGGTCACGTCGGTCAACACGATCATTCGACCCCGGCTGGTCCCGCCCAGGGAGAAGTCGTTCCCGGTCACGAGGTAGTGTTTGAGCGAGCCGCCGATTCTGAAGTCGAGCACTGTTCGCTCGGTACCCAGTGCGTCGGCCAGCGGTTCAACGGTGGAGACTGGATCGCCGCGCGCGTCGGCCAACCCAGGAACGATCGTCGCGGCGGCGTCGTTGAAGTCACGAACTCGATCGTCGTCGTCCACAAAGACGACCGCGTCGTCGATGTCGGTCGTGACATGCACGGCGAGGAACCGCTCCTGGTAGAGAAACAGCGTCCCGAGCGCGAACGCCGCCACGCCGAAGGGCGCGTGGATGATGTTGATCAATTCGGGGAGCGCGTAGGCCGCGATGTCGAGCAGTACCGGGATCGCGGTCAACCCGGCGAGAGCACCGATGATTCTGGTGTCGTAGTCGGACTCGGTGAACTGCTCGAACAGCATGAACAGCCCGATCGTGGCCAGCGCATACGAGAGTCCAGTGACTGTCCAGTGGACGACGCCGTGATCGATCATCAGGTGCGTGAACCCGTCGGTCGTGAGGCTGGCGGTGTAGTAGCCATGGTGCAGCGGGTTGGTGACCTTGACGAGGACGACGAGCAGGTACACGGTGAGGCCGGCTCTCCGGAACGTCGAGTCACGGTGGTACGACCGGCCGGTGTACGCCGAACAGAAGTACAGCCAGGCCCAGACGGTCGCGAAGCCGAAGACCAACCCGACGAGGTAGGCCGCGTTCTTCAACTGGAACCCCGGGAGCACCAGGACGGCGACGTGTGCGCTGGCCCACGCACCACTGCCGATCAACAACCCTATCAATCCGAGACGAGTCTCCCGATCCTCGATCTGTCGCGCCCGGAACAGGCTGGCGAAACAGGCTACCGCCGTCACTCCGAACGCGGAAACGTACACCAGACTCGAATACGTCGCCACATCAGGAAAAACGCATTCGGCGTATAAATATAGTTCACCCAACGAGATTGGGATGGCCACGCAATTGATAGTGGTTCGGATCCACGACCGAGACAGATGACGCTCGATGCGTATCCCGACGAGGCCGAGATCGTCGAGACGAACTTCAAGACCGACCAGCAAGCCGACGCCGCAGAGACGATCGCCGAGGAGTGGCCGGTCGATCTCGATCGGCTCGCCGAAGAGGGACAGCACGTCAAGATGTTCTACAAGCAGGTTCTCGATCAGTTTCTCGGCCCTGCCGAGGGTGACGCGACCTTCGCCGACCTCAAAGACGAGTACGGTAGTCTCGAACAGTGGGCCGACAGCGACGACGAAGACGAAAGCGCGGACGAGGAAGACGACGAGGAGGTCGCGGTTCCGGACGTCGAGAATATCGAACCGGGTGCGGCGACGAAGGCTGACACCGACGAATCGAAGACAGAGACGATGACTATCGACGTCGACGAAGCGGCGAACGAAGCCGTCGACGACCGGCGTCGGGCGTGGTTCCGGGCCGGCTTCCGCGAGGGCGTCGAGTTTGCACTGGAGAACCCCGAACTGTTCCGCCAGGACTAGCTCGTCAATCGTGATCCCCGAAGTGCGGAAACGTTGATAGGGCCCAAGCGGGTAGGAAGAGTGTGCCCGAAGACACCGAAGTCCCGCTGTACGAGGACGAGTCCGCCCGCGATGACGCGTATCGTACCGCCCAGCGAGAGGGGCGACCGTATCTTGCCGTCGAGCGGTCTGGCGAGGGCTACACCGTAATCTACGATCTACTGCCCGCCGATGCCGAACTCGCCAGCCCGGTCCACACTGAAGTACGCGAGCGCGTCCGGCAGGCCGTCGAGACGATCGTCGGCGACGACGCTCACCCGACGGCGGAAGTAGGCCAATCTATCGGCACTTCGCTGGGGAATATCGGCCCGTTCCAGCGCGAGGCCGCCGCCCACGAGGTCGCCGAACTCCTGGCCACGCTCGTACTGCCCGAAGACAACTGGGTCGAGGCCACCGGACCGGGCGGGCTCTCGACCGATGACCTGCGCCGAAACTGACGTTCCTTTAAGTGCTTCTCGTCGCAATGGCTGATAGTGAGCTTTCTTGGCGTGAGACACGAGCGAGTTAGAAGAGCCGCTGCTCGACGAGTGCCTCGACGCCGGGCACGTGTTGGAACCCGGCGAGCTGATCCAGTAATTCTTCGAGCCGTTCGACATCGGATTGGCGTTCGGTCTCAGAAACGGCAGACCCGAGTTTGGCGAGCAGGTCGAGCTTGTCCAGTTCGATGTCGAGTGCCATCACTTGTGTGACGACGTTGGCAGCGTCTCGGTCGTCGAGCGTCACGAACGCCGGTGGGATATCGATCGTCAGCAACGGGGAGAACATCTCTTCGCCCGGTGTCGCTCCGGCCGGAATATCGCCAATTGGATCGCCAGCGTCGTCGCGAAGTCGACGCATGAATCCGTCGCTGTCGCACTCCCGCAGCAGGTCTCTCTCGCGGTAACACCGGACGAGTCTGAGGTCGTCGTTATGATAGTCCTCGCCCACCGCCCCCGGGTCCATCAGAACGTCCGCACCGAGTTCGTCCTCAGCGAGCGTCGTGAACGGGTCGAGCATCGACTGTGGAGTGGTCGCGGGTCGGTTTGAAGGACGTGGTCCGTGGTCTGCTAATCCGACACCAGTCCCATCACGCCGCCGACGAGCAGGAGCACGCCACCGATGGCAGTGACGGAGAGGTTGATATTTGATGAAACTGCCTCTTGGGCTATTGCTCACCGGTAGCTGAATCGAACTCGACATCTGCGAGCGGGTTGGAGATATACATCAGGCCCAGCCCGGCAGCGACCAGTCCCCCCATAACGGAGAGTTTCTGTGTCGATCGCGCCCATTGCCAGGCGATTGCCGCACCAACGACGATGGCGACGATCAGTGTTACCATACCGTTGTCGGTGTCGAACCCGTTTACTGTCTCTGCTATGAGTGGCGGCAGTGAAACCAATATCCACGGCAAGAACATCCCGATAATGACACCAACTACACCCACACTTGTAGCGGCCGTGGTCTGGTCCACAACCAATCTACGATTCCGGAATCCGGTTGTGTACCTATGACTGGCAGTTCGACAAACCTGTTTAAAAAAGCCACTGATACGTATCAACATTTCACTGGCCAGAGGCCACAGCACGACCTTTTGCTCACCTCCTGTCGACCGGTGTTCCGTGATGTAAGTGCGGCATGAAATCATTTCAGTGACAGCGACTGTGGTAGCCGTCGATACTATTTTGTCGGATTATTATGTATACCAATTTGATGTCCAGACGTAGGCAACAGGCAGGTGGCGGACTGGCAGATCGACTCCCGCTCGCGAGAGGGGCAGCGCTCGGCGCAGCCGCGTACGTGGTCGGGTATATTCTGACGTTCCTGTTCGTGGAGATGGAAGACAGTATCGACGCCGAAAGTCTCACTCAGGCGTCGGGAGAAGTCCCAGGGTTGGACATAGGAACGACCGATGTCGTCGGTTGGGTGTTTTATAGCACGCAATTCGTCGAATTCAAGTTTTCAGTTGAAGGTGCTGGCGTCTCTCAATCGGAATCGGCGAATATAATCTCCGAAACAGCGGATTTGGGTATTCCAGAAGTAATCTGGTACCTGATTCCAGTTGTTGCACTCCTCGGCGCGGGCTATCTCGTGGCGAACAGTATCAATCACCATGGTGATGCTGGCGAAGCAGCGACGGCTGGAGCGACGGTAATCGCGGGGTATCTGCCTCTCGCAGCTATTGGGGCGTTCATCTTCAATAAGTCAGCTGACATTTCTCGGCTCGGCCAAAGTGCGTCGTTTTCGTTTGAGGTCGATATGGCGATGGCAATTATTCTCGCTGGAGTTGCCTACCCCCTCATCATCGGTGCAATCGGCGGCGCACTGACGACCGTCGGGTCCAGCAGTAGCGGCGGCTACCAGCGACGGAATCCCCGCCAGCAGCAACCGCCACAGGGAGGCAATCCGCCCCAACAAGGCCAGGCCGGGCAGTACCAACAAGGTAACGCTGGCCAACAACGCGGTCAGGCTGGACACCAGCAACAGGGTCACGCTGGCCAGCAACAACGCGGCCCTGGCGGACACCAGCAGCAGGGCGGGAACCAGGGCAACCAGCGCCAGCGCTGACCCTCTCGCTCTCTCTTTAAGTGCTTCTCGTCGCAATGGCTGATAGTGAGCCTTCTGAAACCCTAACTGCCGAGCAGTCGCTATCGCCCGAACACTCTTGAGCTGGCCGATCGAAGCCGGTCCATGGCCGCGGCGGCGTCGCTGACGGAACCGCACGTGCTGGCACAGACCAAGACTCACCTCTTTCCCGAGGACGACACCGATAGCTATGTCGTCGCCGACACGCAGTTCGCCCAGCAACAGTGGCTCGACGAACAGCCCATCTCTGCAGAGATCAAATCCCGACTCGCGCCGTTCAACCACGTCCGGGTCGGCTCGGGCTACCCTGATCTGGTCGGCGTCCGGCGACTCGACCCCGACTATCTGGCGGTCGACCGACTCGGCGAGGAGCCACCACTGGTCGTCGTCGAAGGCAAGGGCCACGTCGGCGGAACGGTCGACGTCGAGCGTGGGATCGTTCAGGCCTACGACCGGCTTCACGAGGCCAACGTCGCGTTCGTGAGCGCACCTGCGGCGGCGATCACGGCGACCGACCGGACGCTGGCCCGCCAACTCAACGTCGGCGTCCTCGGCGTCACCGACACCGGTGCAATCGAGGTGCTCGAACGCCCGCGCGTCGTTGGCAACCGAACCGCAGACGAGGCGACGGCGATCCGCTTTCAGGCCAGTGCCCAGGGCGTCGCCGACCAGAATTTCAGTCTGAATCATCCGAAGAACTATCTCGCCGTCCCGCTGGCTGTCTACCACGACCGCGACGCCCGCGTACTGATCGACGAGCACGTCGTCAGCGCCGTCGACGCGGCGTTCCGCGGCGCGGCCTTCCTCGGGCTGGTCGACGAACGCGGCGCGGACTACCGACTCACCTCACTTGGTCAGGAAGTCGTCCGCTTCGCGCTCAGAGAGTACCCCTCCATCTCGGATGCCCTTACCGAATTCGAGCAGTGGCAACGCTCGCGCAAGCGCTTTCTCGATGTCGCACCGCGCTGGGGACAGCTCACCCGACAGGTCGTCTTCGCGTATCCGGCCACGGAGTTGCTCGTCACCGAGTTGCAGACGATGCACGACGACGGTCTCGCCCGTCCCTCACTGGTCGAACTCGTCCAGTGGCTCCACGCACAGCACCCGACGTTCACCGTCGAGTTGTTCCTCCGCGGGGACGAGGACGTGCGCGAACGCGCGCTCACCGAAGACGGCGCTCTGCGTCCAGGCGTCCTCCAGCACGGTCGGAGCTATCACTCGCCCACCGTGTTTCAACTGAAAGCGATGCTCTATCACGCCGGAATCCTCACCGAGCGCGGGAGCGAACCGTCGAATCTCGATCCCGAGGCCGACGAGTGGGCGCTCTGTGAGCCACTGGCTCGCGGCCGGTAGCGATTCTTGTGGCGGTTGTACCCGAACTGAAAGAGTCAAGATGGCCAGTCCGCTGGCACAGGTATGGACCTGTTCGTTCGGGTGCTCTACATGCTGGGACTGCTCGGCGTCGGCGTCGCCGCGCGGTCGGTCGGACTCCTCGACGAGCAGCGGGCGGACTGGCTCAATCGGTTTGCGTTCTACGCGGCGCTGCCGGCACTGATCTTCCTCTCGACGTACGCCGAACCGCTGGAGGAGATCATCTCGCCGACTGTC
>Ga0207756_100425_pt1 | contig 15022 bp, 14 predicted proteins | sample A23M1SouthBayCA_FD_187748 | JGI IMG/M metagenome (GOLD analysis project Ga0207756, IMG submission 187748) | Aerobic enrichment media microbial communities from Eden Landing Ponds, California, USA - A23 M1 (3) (SPAdes) | ecosystem: Environmental > Aquatic > Marine > Unclassified | place...
AGTCGCCGGAAAGCAGTGCGACGTCGCGGTGCCCGTACATGAGTGCGGTGACGAGGAAGCGCGCGGCGAACACGCCGTGGGTGTCGTCGTACGCGACGAGGACGTCGTCGCGGTCGACGCCGGCGTCCCGCATGACCCGCGCCCACGCGTCGGCGCCGGGGAGCATGCCGACGTCCGCGTCGCCGTCGCTGCGGAACGAGTCGAAGGGGACGTTCACGGCCCCGGGGACGTGCCCGATGCCGTCGTACTCCCAGGCGTCCCGGACGTCGACGACGCTGACGTCGTCGTCGCCGGCGTGCGCGGCGAGCCAGTCGCCGTCGACCGTCCACGGGACGCGCCGGTCGCCACTCGCGGTCGCGTCGCGGTCGCTGGCGGCCTGCTCGCGGTCGTCGTCCGGCGAATCGTCGGTCATGCGTGAGCGTTCGCGGTCGCGTCCGTTAGACCCTCGGGTTCGCGCACCCACCGGCCAATCTCCGAGATAGCGGCAACGAGTGCTGCTTCCGTCTCTGTAGTCTGCGTACCGAGTACCTACCAGTTCGCTGACTTCCGGTCGCGCCCCATCGAGAACGCACGACCGTGCAGCCACCAGTGGACCACGCCCACCCGCGAACTACCGGCAACTTCGTCCGCTACGTTCCACGAGGGGAGACGCCTGCCGGGGTGAGACTCGATATATACGGGGCGCACTATATACGAGTTGCATGACCGACTACGCAAACGACGTACTCGTCACCGCCGACTGGGTGGCCGACAACCTCGACGCGTTCCAGGACGACGACGCCGACCACCGACTCGTGGAGGTCGACGTCGACACCGAAGCGTACGACGAGGGCCACGCCCCCGGCGCCATCGGGTTCAACTGGGAGACACAGCTCCAGGACCAGACCACGCGCGACATCCTCGACAAGGCCGACTTCGAGGCCCTCCTCGGAAGCCACGGCATCAGCGAGGACGACACCGTCGTGCTGTACGGCGACAACTCGAACTGGTTCGCCGCCTACACGTACTGGCAGTTCAAGTACTACGGGCACGACGACGTCAAGCTCATGGACGGCGGCCGCGACTACTGGCTCGAGAACGACTACCCGCTCGCGGAGGACGCCCCCGAGTTCTCCTCGCGGAACTACACCGCCAGCGGCCCGCGCGAGAGCATCCGAGCGTACCGCGACGACGTCGAGAACGCCATCGAGCGCGGCATCCCGCTCGTGGACGTTCGCTCGCCCGAGGAGTTCAGCGGCGAGATCCTCGCCCCCCCGGGCCTCCAGGAGACCGCGCAGCGCGGCGGCCACATCCCCGGCGCGAAGAACATCTCGTGGGCGGCCGTGACGAACGACGACGGCACGTTCAAGTCCTACGACGAGATCGAAGCGCTCTACGAGGACGAGGGCATCGACGGCGACTCGACGACGGTCGCGTACTGCCGCATCGGCGAACGCTCGTCGGTCGCGTGGTTCGCGCTCCACGAACTGCTCGGCTACGAGGACACCGTCAACTACGACGGCTCCTGGACCGAGTGGGGGAACCTCGTCGGCGCGCCCGTGGAAACCGGCAGCGGCGAGTAAGCAGACGGTTCGGTCGACACTCCCGGCGGCGAGTCAGCGACCGGTCGACCGATCCACACCGGTCGCGGCCCGCGGCCGGTGCGGCTCCGGTCGCACGACGGGCTTCTTCCGCACCCGATCGTCGAGCGACGCGTCCGGGCGACGTCACGTCCAGGGGATCTCCTCGTCGTCGGGCTGGAGGACGTAGCCGACGACGAACGCGGGGACGCCGACGAACGCGCCCATGAACGAGAAGACCACGGCGAGCAGCAGCTTCTCACCGATGGGGTCGCCGGTGGGGAGGAGCAGGAAGAAGAGGAAGGGGAGGCCGACGACGGCGGCGGCGGTCACGTACAGCGCGTCCGCGAGCGCGTCGATGCCGGTGTCCTGCCGCGCGACGACGATGCCGCCCGTGACGATGCCGACGAGGCCGACGAGCGCCAGTGGAATCCAGAGCTCGATCGCTTCGGCGCTGACGATCATCAGCGTTCCCGTGGTGACGATGCCGACGACGACCGTGAGGAGGACGGCGCCGATGCGCGCCAGGGACTGCAGGAGGTTGCGGCCGGTGGCGCCACCCTCGCTGCCCGTCGGACTCGCGCCAGTGCTCGCGCCCTCGTTCGCGCCGCCTGTCGTCCCGTAGTCGCTCACGGACTCCGGCGTCGGGTCCGCGCCCGTGGTCGACTCGCTCGTCGTCGACTCGCTCGCCGTCGAATCGCCCGTCTTGGACGTCGTGGATTCGTCCTCGGGCGACCAGCCGTCGGTGTGACCGGCGTCGCCGGGGCCGCCCTCGTCCCACCCGCTCGGGTGTTCGGTGACGGCCGCGTCGCTGTCGCCCCAGTCGCCGTCGTCCTCGAGCGCGCCCTGGTCGCTGCCGCCCCAGTCGTCTGCACTCCCCGTCCGGTCCGTCGCCGCACTGCCGCCGGTGAACTCGGACGCGTCGACGGGGGCGTCGAAGTCGGCGTCGCAGTGCATGCAGTACGTGCTCGTCGACCCGACGGCGTCGCCGCACTCCGGACAGACGGGGTCGCTCGGACTGCTCACGCTCCTGTACGCGACGGCGGCGTGCAAAGGCGTTTCGGCGCTCGCTCGAACGCCCCGGTTCGCTGGCGAGATTACAACTCGAAACCGAGTAACGGCTCCGCGGCCGGGACCAGTACGCATATCTCGCGTCCGCCTGAACGCTAGCGCATGAGCTACGACGGCCCGACGCAGCTGTACGTGAACGGCGAGTGGACCGACGCCGAGAGCGGCGAGACGAACGACACCGTCGACCCGGCGACGGAGGACGTGTACGCGACGGTCGCGCACGCCGGCCCGGCGGACGTCGACGCGGCGGTCGCCGCGGCGGACGCGGCGGCGGCCCGCGACGGCGAGTGGCGGCGCATGGGGCCCAGCGAACGCGGGGGGAAGCTCCGCGCGTTCGCGGACGCTCTCGAGGAGATGAAAGACGAGATAATTCTCGTCGAGTCCCACGACAACGGGAAGACGCCGTTCGAGGCCGGCATCGACGTCGGCATGGTCATCGACACGTTCCGGTACTACGCCGGGTGGACGGACAAGATCACGGGCTCGACGATCCCCGTCGACGGTCCGCGCCTGAACTACACGCGCCGCGAGCCCCTGGGCGTGACCGCGCACATCAGCCCGTGGAACTACCCGTTCCAGCTCGCCGGCCGCTCCCTGGCGCCCGCGCTCGCCGCGGGGAACACGGTCGTCCTGAAGCCCAGTAGCGTCACGCCGCTGTCCGCGCTGTACTACGGGAAGGCCGCCGAGGAAGCCGGCCTCCCCGACGGCGTCCTGAACGTCGTCCCCGGACCGGGCAGTAGCGCGGGCGGGCACCTCGCGAGTCACGAGGACGTCGAGCACGTCGCGTTCACGGGCTCCACGGAGATCGGCAAGCACGTCATGGAGAGCGCGAGCGAGCACGTCACGGGCGTCACGCTCGAACTCGGCGGGAAGGGCCCGAACCTCGTGTTCCCGGACGCCGACCTCGAAGCGACCGCGAAGGGCGTTCGGAACGGGATCTTCATGAACTGCGGGCAGATGTGCTGGGCGGGCTCGCGCCTCGTCGTCCACGAGGACGTCCACGACGAACTCGTCGACACGCTGGTCGGGATGGTGGAGGACTACCCGCTCGGCTCCGGCATCGACGACGACGCCCGCATGGGGCCGGCGGTGTCGGCCGACCAGCAGGCGGAGATCCTCGACTACATCGAGACCGGGAAGGAAGAGGGCGCGACCGTCGCCGTCGGCGGCGGCGAACCCGCCGGCAAGGACTCGGGGTACTTCGTCGAACCGACGATCTTCACGGACGTCACGAACGACATGACGATCGCTCGCGAGGAGATCTTCGGGCCCGTGCTCTCCGTCATCGAGGTCGAAGACGAGGCGGAGGCACTCGAGGTGGCGAACGACTCGCCGTACGGCCTGATGTCCGGCATCTGGACGAACGACATCAAGCGCGGGCACCGCGTCGCCGAGGGCCTGGAGTACGGGATGGTCTCGATCAACGAGTACCCCGTGACGTTCCCGCAGACGCCGTTCGGCGGCTACAAGCAGTCCGGGATGGGCCGCGAGCAGGGCGAGCAGGCGATCGAGGAGTACACGCAGGTCAAGAACGTCAACGTCAATTTGTACTGAGCGCCTCGAACGGGTCGCGTCGCCGCTCGCGCCGCCGTCGTCGAGCACGTCGCGGACGCGAGAGCGCTACCCGGGCCCGAGTCGGTCTGGAATCGAGTGCGTCGCGCCGCCCGACTCGCTCCCGGTGTCGTGTGCGGCGAACACGTACAGCGCTTCGATCGCCCACCCGAACAGGAACCCCAGCAGGTGGTAGAGGTCCGCGACCCAGCGCGACCCCGCCAGCGCGAGGACGAAGAACAGCCCGCCGAGCGTCGGCAACAGCAGGGCGGTGACGACGAGTTGCAGGCCCTGCGTGGAGGCGTTCTGGAAGGCGATGCCGGTCGCGCGGACGAGCGTCGCGGCGGCGACGCCGAGGACGACGTGACTGAGGCCGAGGCCGACGCCCTCGAACCAGATCGCGACGACGACCGTGAGCGCGTTCACGGTGACGGCGAGCCCGAGGACGTGCCGGTTGCTCGTCAGCCACGTGAGCGCGACGCCGAAGGGCACCCACAGCCACATGTTGCCGGTGTAGTGCGACCAGCCGCCGGCGTGGAACAGCATGTTGATCGTGTAGCTGGCGGGATTGACGAGGAGCGTCGCGTCCAGCCGGAAGAAGTCCGTGAACCGGATGCCGTTCGCGGAGAGCAGGCCGCTCACGGCCGCGAACGCGAGGACGGTCAGGGGTGCGGCCGATAGCACTCTCTTGCCCGTCACCATCGTCTGAATCGTTCGTCGCCTCACCGCCCGGAAACAAATAGGTGCCGGCGGGTCGCCGTCGTCGACGTCAGCGACGGTTCGGTCGGTCGGGGTCGGCGGTGGAGGGCGTGGGGCTGAGAGCGGCGCCACAGGTGCTGCCGACGATGGCGGCGGGCGTGACGACGGCGAGGAGGTACGTGGTGTCGCCGAGCAGGACGCTCCCCGGGGGTGCGAGTCGGTCGAGGAGGGCGAGGAGGACGAGCCAGCGTGCGAGCAGCGGGAGGATGGCGTACGCGTACGTGGCTGGGTGGCCGAGCGCGTCGACGGCGCGGCCGTCGCCGACGCCGTAGCCGACGACGACCCCGCCCGCGAGCGGGGCGACGCCGACGGCGAGCATCGGGCCGACCGCCGCCGAGGCCCCGGCGGCGTCACCGCCGACGACTGCCGACGAGCCGACGGCGTTCGCGCCGAGCGCGCCGAGCGCGGCGAGCCCGGGAACGAGTGCGGCTTCGACGGCGACGCCGGCCAGGAGCGCGGCGTACGTGCCGCTGCCGGGCGTCCCGGCGACGAAGTCGCGGACGGCGCGAGCGACCAGGCGCGTCACGCCCGCCGCTTCGGCCTCCGGGATGGTATGGGTTCGGACGCAGCGGTCGCGCGAACGGGACGCGGACTCGGACGATTCCGACCGCGGGAACCGGAACCGTGAGGGGCGTCGCGGTCGTTTGGCCGACGATGACCGCGAACGACGGTGGCGAGACGGTCGCGCCGGACGTGTTCGTGCTGCCCGCGTTCGACGCCGACGACTTCGTTCTCGACGGCGACGCGTTCGACGGGGACGCGGTGCCCAACGAACTGGAGCGGTGGCTGGACGCGTACGACGCGGCGCGGTCGGTGTCGGTGCCGGGGGCGAACGCGCCGGTGCTCGTCGCGGCCGGGGGCGACGTGGCGGTGACGGCGACGGGGATGGGGAAGTCGGCGGCGGCGGCGACGGTCGCGGCGTGCTGTGCGTGCCCGCGCCTGGACCTGTCGACGACGACGTTCCTGTCCGTGGGCGTGGCGGGGGCGCCGCCGTCGCGGGCGACGCTCGGGTCGGTGTTCGTCGCGGACGCCGTGGTGGACTGGGACGTCAAGCATCGGTGGAGCGAGCGCGACGCGGCGGACGACGAGCGTCCGCTCGAACTGCTCCGGTACCGGCCCGAGGACTACGTGCATCGGCTGAACGGCGACCTGGTGTCGCGCGCGCTCGAAGTCGGGCGCGACGTCGACCTCGCGGACGACCCGGAACTGGACGCGTACCGCGAGCGCTACCCGCAGCGGGCGGCGACCGCCGATCCCGAGGTGGCGGTGGGGACGACGCTGACGGGCGACGAGTTCTGGCACGGCGAGACGACCGCGGCGCACGCGGACTGGCTGTGCGACGCGTACGACGCCGGCCCGTACTGCACGACGCAGATGGAGGACTACGCGACCGCGAGCGCGCTGGCGCGGTTCGGGCACCTGGACCGGTACCTGAGCGTGCGCGCGGTCGTGAACTTCGACCGGCCCGCGCCCGGGCAGTCCGTGCGGGCGAGCCTCGACGAGGAGACGGGCGGGTTCGCGCTCTCGGTGGCGCTGGAGAACGCGTTCCGCGTCGGGCGTGCGATCGCGGAAGACGTCCGCGGAGGCGCGGAGTGAGGACTCGGGGCGCAGACCGCAGTGGGTCGCGGGGTTCGACGCTCACCGCAAGCCTTGCCGTAACTGAGGGTTATAGATTCGTAGAGATATATTACTTCTAAACATGACAGAGGACGCCTTCGGCGACGAGTCGCCCCCCACCGGGGACCCGCGTCGCGGCACACGCTTCGGCACTCGCGCCGTCCACGCGGACGGCCCCGCCGACCCCGCCACCGGCGCGCGCGCACCGCCCCTCCACCAGACCACGAGCTACGCGTTCGCGGACGCCGACACCGCCGCCGACCTCTACGCGCTCGACCGCGACGGCCACATCTACTCGCGCATCTCCAACCCCACCGTCGAGCGCCTCGAAACCGCGGTCGCGGGCCTGCACGACGCGCCCGCCGCCGTCGCCACCGCCTCCGGGATGGCCGCGCTCGACGCGCTCACGCTCGTCCTCGCCGAAGCCGGCGACACCGTCGTCTGCTCGAACGACACCTACGGCGGCACGACCACGTACCTCTCCAGCACCGCGAACCGCAGGGGCATCGACGTCGCGTTCGTCGACACCCTCGACGTCGACGCCTACCGGGACGCGATCGACGACGACACCGCGTACGTGCACGTCGAGACCGTCGGCAACCCCTCCCTGGTCACGCCCGACTTCGAGGCCATCGCCGACGTCGCGCACGAGCACGGCGTCCCGCTCGTCGTCGACAACACGTTCGCCACCCCCGCGCTCTGCCGCCCGGGCGAGCACGGCGCGGACGTCGTCTGGGAGTCCACGACGAAGTGGCTGCACGGCTCCGGGACCACCGTCGGCGGCGTCGTCGTCGACACCGGGACCTTCGACTGGCGCGCACACGACTACCCGGAGGTCGCCGGCCCGAACCCCGCGTACCCCGACACGGACTTCAGCGAGTACGCGCCCGACGCGCCCCTCGCCGCAGCGGTCCGCTTCCGCTCGCTGCGATCGCTGGGCGACCAGCAGAGTCCCTTCGACGCCTGGCAGACCATCCAGGGTCTCCAGACCCTCGAACTGCGCATGGACCGGCACTGCGAGAACGCCCGCGTCGTCGCCGAGTACCTCGACGACCACGACGACGTCGCGTGGGTCACCCACCCCGGCCTCGACTCGCACCCCACGCACGACAACGCCCGCCGGTACCTCGACGGCGGCTACACCGGCATGATCGCGTTCGGGCTCGAAGGTACCGACGGGAAGGGCGCCGACGCCGGCGACGCTGGCGACGCGGACGGCAACGGGACCGGGCCGTCCGGGTTCGAGGCGGGCAAGCGCTTCTGCGAGGCCGTCGACCTCGCCTCGTTCCTGGCGAACATCGGAGACGCGAAGACGCTCGTCATCCACCCCGCGAGCACCACGCACGCCCAGCTGTCGCGCGCCGAGCAGGCGGACGCGGGCGTGACGCCGGCCCTCGTCCGGCTCTCGGTCGGCATCGAGGATCCCGCGGACCTGCTCGCGGACCTCGACGCCGCCATCGAGACCGCGACCGCCGGAGACGCGGCCGCGAACGCGGCCCCGGACGGGACCGCTGACGCGACCGGGGGTGACGGCGCGTGACGACCGAGACGCTCACGCTCGACCGGTTCGAGTTCCAGTGCGGGGAGGCCGTCCCCGAGTTGACGCTCGCGTACGAGACGTACGGCGATTTCACGGGCGGGAACGCGGTGCTCGTCACCCACGCGCTGACGGGGAGTGCGCACGTCGCACGACGCCGCGGTCGCGACGGGTGGCGACGCGGCGGCGACGGCACCGGCACCGGGAACGGCACGCCCGGCGACGGCGACGGTTCCGGTGGTGCGAGCGCCGACGGCGCGCAGAGCGCGAGCGCGCCCGACACCGCCGGGCAGGCTCGCGCGTGGTGGGGTGACGTCGTCGGCCCCGGGAAGGCGATCGACACGACGGAGTACTTCGTCGTGTGCGTGAACGTCCCCGGGTCCTGTTACGGGAGCGACGGCCCGGCGAGCCGGAAGCCGGAGGCGGCGCGACGCGAGGACGCACCCGACTCGGGGGACGGGAGCGGTGCGGTCGAGCGCTGGGGCACCGAGTTCCCGCCGGTGACGGTCGCGGACTGGACGCGCACGCAGCGCGCGGTCCTGGACGAGCTCGGCGTCGGGCGCCTGCACGCGGTCGTCGGCGGGAGCGTCGGCGGGATGAACGCACTCGATTGGGCGAAGCGGTACCCGGACGACGTCGACCGCGTCGCCGCAGTCGCCACCGCGCCGCGGCTGGACGCGCAGGGACTGGCGATCGAGTCGGTCGCGCGCAGAGCGATCACGACCGACCCCGCGTGGAACGGCGGGGACTACTACCACACCGACGAGACGCCCGACGACGGCCTGGCGCTCGCGCGCCAGCTCGGGCACCTGCAGTACCTCTCCAAGGACTCGATGGACGACCGGTTCGGGCGTCGCGCGGCCGGGCGGAACGACGCCCGCGACCGGTTCCCGAGCGACCCCGCGGGCGAGTTCTTCCCGTACCGCGAGGTCGAGTCGTACCTGGACTACAACGCGGACTCGTTCACGAAGCGGTTCGACGCGAACAGCTACCTCTACCTCACCCGGGCGATGGACGACTACGACCTCGCCGCGAGCTACGAGGACGACGCCGCCGCCCTCGCCGCGTTCCAGGGGGAACTGCTCGCGATGTCGTTCACGGGCGACTGGCACTTCACGGTGAAGCAGGCCGAGGGGCTCGCCGAGAGCGCGCGCGCCGCCGAGGTTCCGGTCGCGCACCACGTCGTGGCGTCCGACCACGGGCACGACGCGTTCCTCGTCGAACCCGAGCACGTCGGCCCCCCGCTCCGGGACTTCCTCGCGGACGGCGTCGACGGCCGCGCCGTCACCGACACCGAGACCGGCGACAACGGCGACGACGAGCACGCGCCCGTGCACACGAGCCTGTTCTCCTCGCCCTGACGGCGCGAGTGCGCGTGCCTCCGCCCGACGTCGGTGCCCCGGCGCCTCGCCAGTTCTTTGCCCGAGTCGACCCAACGCACGACCCGTGACGAGTCTGGGTACGGCCGCGGTCGTGCTCGTCGCGAGCGTCGTCGGGCTCGGGGTCGGCGCGCGCACGCTCGTCGACGCGGCGGTCGCGCTCGCGCGCCGGGTCGGGCTCTCGGACCTCGTGATCGGCCTCACGCTCGTCGCGGCGGGGACGTCGACGCCCGAGCTCGTCGTCACCGCGGACGCCGCCGCCGCGGGACTCGGGGACGTCGCGGTCGGGAACGTCGCGGGCTCGAACGTGTACAACGTCGCGGTCGTCCTGGGCGTCGTCGCCGCGCTCCGCGCGATCCCCATCGAGCGGTCGCTCGTCCGCCGCGACGGCGCGGCGCTCGTCGCGTCCACGCTCCTCTTCGCGGCCGTCCTCCTGGACGGGCTCGTCACGCGACTCGAGGCGCTCGTCCTCCTCGGCGCGTTCGTCGCGTACACCGCGTACCTCCTTCGAGACGCCACGTCCGGCACCCGGGACGCGCATTCGGGGCCCGATACCGGCCCGCCGGTTCCGCTCCGCGTCGCCGCACCGACGGCGCCCGTGCGGGACGTGGCGCTGCTCGCGGTCGGGCTCACGGTCGTGCTCGCGAGCGGGCACTTCCTCGTCGCGGCCGCGACCACGATCGCGAGCGCCGCCGGGCTCTCGGACGCGCTGATCGGTGGGACCGTCGTCGCGGCGGGCACGTCCACGCCCGAGTTCGCCGTGTCGCTCGTCGCGCTCTCCAGGGGCAGCACGGGCGTCTCGGTCGGGAACGTCGTCGGGAGCAACGTGTTCAACGCGCTCGCGGTCCTCGGCGTCGGCGCGCTCGTCCGCCCGCTGGCTGCGAGTCCCGTGGTGCTCGAGACGGTCGCGTGGCTGCTCGTCGTCGTCGTCGGCGCCGTCGCACTGATGTGGTCCGGCCGGAAGCTCTCCCGGGGGGAGGGCGTCCTGTTCGCGCTCTCGGAGGTCGCCCGCTGGACCGCCGGCCTCCTCGGACTCGTCGGCTGACGGACTCGTCCAGTCGCGTCGACCCGCCGCGCTCTTGGGGCGCCCTCGCGTACGGGGGAGTATGCAAGAGAGCGATCTCGTCGTCGCGTTCCAGCGCGCGGCCGACGGCGACCCCGACGCGCCACCGGTCGCGGACCTGCTCGCGGACCTGCAGGCGGCGACCGAGCGCGGCGTCGAGGCGGTCGAGGCGATCCACGACCACGCCGCGGACGACGCCGCGACGCTCGACCCCGAAGCGAACCCGGACGCGTACGTCGAGGTCGTCGAGACCGTCGAGGACGTCGGGTACCTCGTCGACCGCGTGCACGACCAGGTCGCGCTCGTCGGCGACCTCGTCGCCGCGCACGCGGACGCCGAGGACGCCGCGGTCGCCGCGCGCGTCGTCGACTTCGTCGAGGACGCCGACGGCATGCTCCTGCCGAGCGAGCGCGCGGAACGCTACCGGGACGCCGTCGTCGACGACTGACCGCCGCTCGCGGACCGACCTCTCGACTCGCGTGACGTCTTCAGAGCACGCCTTCGTCTTCGAGAACGGCTCGGAGTTCCGGCATCGTCTCCACGACGACGTCGCAGGCCGGTTCGACCGCGGGCTTGGGATCGAACCCGACGGCGAGCCCGGCGACCTCCAGCATCGGGAGGTCGTTCGCGCCGTCCCCGACGGCGATCGTGTCCGCGAGCGCGACGCCGTGCTCGTCGGCGTACGCGCGCAGCGCGTCGTCCTTCGTCCCTTCGATCAGGTCGCCCTCGACGCCGCCCGTGAGCGCGCCGTCCGCGACTGGCAGGCGGTTCGCGACGATCGCGTCCACGGACACGCCCGCGCGGTCGAGCGCGGCGGCGACGCCCGTCTCGAACCCGCCCGTGAAGATCGCGGTCGTCACGCCCGCGTCGGAAAGTGCCTGGACGACGTCGCCGGCACCCTCGCGGAGTTCGACGCGTTCCCACGCCCGCCCGGCGGCCTGTTCGCTCAAGCCGTCCAGCAGCGCGGCGCGCTGCCGGAGGCTCTCGGCGTACCCGATCTCGTCGTTCATCGCTCGCTGCGTGATGTCCCGCATCTGCTCGGCCACCCCGTACTCCTCGCCCAGGAGCACGGTCATCTCGGAGTCGCTGAGCGTGCCGTCGAAGTCGAACGCGACCAGCGTCATACCCACGACTGGGCGAGGGGCCGTCTTGTAGCCTCCGGCATCCGGTCGCCGTCGACGCGAGCCGACCGTCGGCCGGTTCCCTGGCCCGATCGCACACAGCATTAAGCCGTCGTGGTGACAACCGGCGGGCATGGACGAAGCGGACGAGGCGATCGAAGCCGTCGAGGACGGGAAGCTGCGCGGGCTCGTCGCGGAACTGCACGAGAACGTCGACGCGTCGCTCCGGCTCGCGTTCCGGTACGAGGGCGAGGACTACGACGTCGTGCACGTCAGCGACGAGGTGGACGCGCAGTACACGGACGACGAGCTCCGCGAGCGCGTGAAGACGCTCCTGATGAAGGCGCTCGGCGACCCGCCCCGCGAGCAGGCGCTGTACGACTTCGGGGAGCTGCAATCGACCGTCCGCTTCTTCGACGAGGTGATCGTCGCCGCGTTCCCCGACGAGGAGTGGACCGGTATCGTCGTGGTGTTCGACCGCGAGCAGTCCCCGCTCGTCGACACCACGCTCGACTACCTCCAGGTCGACGACTGACCGCACCACGACCGGTTCGTCCTGGTCGACCATCGACCGCGCGACCGTTCGCTGACGTCGACGTCTCTCGCGGTCGTTCTCGGTCTTGTGTTTCCAGGACACGATTGATGTACCTGGCGTGCGTAGGACTGAACATGGCGAAGAACGTCGGAGACACGGATCGACTCGCTCGCATCGTCCTCGGAGCCGTCCTCGGGACCGTCTCGCTCGCGATACTCGGCGGTGCCATCGAGGCCGCGCCCGTCATCTCGGCGGTGCTCGGCGTGCTCGCGCTCATCCTGCTCGTCACGGGCGCGACCAGCACCTGCGGCCTGTACTCGGCGCTCGGCATCAGCACCCGGTAGGAGCCGGCCGAACGCCCCCGCCCTCGCCCTCGCGAAGGCCGTCGATAGCGGCGTTCACCCCGGGCGGCGACTTCGCGCGACGTGACCGTTCGAGCGCGCGCCGCCGGTCAGAACGCCGTCCAGGTCCGCGGGCCGACCGCCTGCGGCATCCCGCGGACGCGGTACTCGCGGGCCCCGGTGTCCTCGACCTCGCGCACCTCGACGAGGCCGTCGAACGTCTGCTTGATGACGCCCAGCGAGTCGTCCGGCACCGGCGTGTCCAGCACGAACCCGCCGAGGAAACCCGTGGACGCGATGCGGCCCGTGAGGACGTGCAGGAACTGGAAGACCCGTCGGACGTCCGCGTACATCAGGAGCGTCGAGAGCGTGTGCATCCCGATGCTCGCCGTCTCCACCTCGGGGTCGTCGTCGAACAGCCGCATGAAGTCCGTGAGCGCGATCCCGATCCCGGTGAGGTCGCCGGCGCTCGACACGAACCGGCGTTTGCGCGTCGTCTGCCCCGACGAGAGCCCCTGCTGGTGGCTCACGCAGTCGACGATCGCGAGCGAGTGCACGCCCGGATGGACCTCGCGGTACCCCATCGCCAGCTGATCGGCGGGCTTGCGCGTCGTCACCAGTCCGGTCGCTCGCGTCGCGCTTCGGTCCGCGGCGAGGACGTCGTACAGCAACTCGCGCTTCCCCGTCATCGCGGGACCGACGACGAGCAGGTTCGAGCCGTCCGGGGCCGCGCTCGCGTCCAGATCCGGCGCCAGCTCGGTCATCGACCTCCGCTTGGAACCCGCTCGTGAAGAAAGCGCGGGTCTAGGGGCCACGGACCGCTCGCTCGACGCGCGCACCGGCCGCGGCGAGGAGCGAGGCGGTCGGGCCGCTGCCTCCCCGACCACGACCGCGCAGTCACGCGATTCCCGGGGCCGGCAATTTTCGCCCCCGACCCCGGTAAAGGAAGCGTTATGGGTCGTGGTGGCTTGGACTCCCGCATGAAAGTCCTGGTGACGGACCCGATCGCCGACGCGGGCATCGAACGCCTGAGAGACGCCGGTCACGAGGTCGAGACGGCGTACGACGTCGAGGGGGACGCGCTCCTCGACGCGGTCGCCGACGCGAACGGACTGATCGTTCGCTCCGGAACCGAGGTGACGGAGGCCGTGTTCGAGGCGGCGCCCGAGCTCGTCATCGTCGGTCGCGCCGGTATCGGCGTGGACAACATCGACATCGACGCGGCGACCGACCACGGCGTCGTCGTCGCGAACGCGCCCGAGGGGAACGTGCGTGCGGCGAGCGAGCACACGGTCGCGATGGCGTTCGCGACGGCGCGCTCCGTCCCGCAAGCGCACACCAGACTGCGCGGCGGCGAGTGGGCGAAAGGCGAGTTCCTCGGCACGGAGGTCAACGGGAAGACCCTCGGCGTCGTCGGCCTCGGGCGCGTCGGGCAGGAGGTCGCGAAGAAACTGCACGCGCTCGGCATGGACCTCGTCGCGTTCGACCCGTACATCAGCGAGGAGCGCGCCGAACAGCTCGGCGCGGAACTCGTCGACCTCGACGAGTGCCTGTCGCGCGCGGACTTCCTCACCGTGCACGTCCCGCTGACCGACGAGACGGAGGACATGATCAGCGACGAGGAACTCGCGCAGCTCGAGGGCGGGTACGTGGTGAACTGCGCGCGCGGCGGCGTCGTCGACGAGCGCGCGCTCGCCGAGGCGGTCGAGGACGGCGTGCTCGCGGGCGCCGCGGTGGACGTGTTCGCCGAGGAGCCCGTGAGTCCGGACAACCCGCTGCTCGACGTGGAGGACGTCGTCGTGACGCCGCACCTCGGCGCGAGCACGGAGGCCGCCCAGGAGAACGTCGCGGTGTCGACCGCCGATCAAGTCGTCGCGGCGTTCGCCGGCGAGCCCGTGATGAACGCGCTGAACGCGCCGTCGATGGACGAGGCGGCGTTCCCGCGCGTCGAGCCGTACATCGACCTCGCAGAGACCGCGGGGAAGGTCGCCGCGCAGCTGTTCGGGGAGCGCATCGAGTCCGTCGAGGTGACCTACGAGGGCGACATCGCGGCGGAGGAGGTCGACCTGGTCACGGCGAGCGCGCTCAAGGGCGTGTTCGAGCCCCTGGAGTGGCAGGTGAACTCGGTGAACGCACCCCGGATCGCGGAGGAGCGCGGCGTCGAAGTGACCGAGTCCAAGACCCGGAGCAGCGACGACTTCCAGAGTCTCGTGACGGTGACCGTCGGCGACGGCGAGGACGAACTCGGCGTGTGCGGGACGCTGTTCCACGGGGACGACCCGCGCATCGTCCGCATCGACGGGTTCCGCGTGGACGCGATCCCGCACGGGAAGATGGTGGTCGCGCGGAACACGGACGAACCCGGCGTCATCGGCCGCATCGGGAGCGTGATGGGCGACCACGACGTGAACATCGCGGGCATGTTCAACGCCCGCCAGACGATCGGCGGCGAGGCGCTGACGGTGTACAACGTCGACGGAGAGATCTCG
>Ga0207756_100427_pt1 | contig 14927 bp, 18 predicted proteins | sample A23M1SouthBayCA_FD_187748 | JGI IMG/M metagenome (GOLD analysis project Ga0207756, IMG submission 187748) | Aerobic enrichment media microbial communities from Eden Landing Ponds, California, USA - A23 M1 (3) (SPAdes) | ecosystem: Environmental > Aquatic > Marine > Unclassified | place...
AGGAGCGGCTTGTCCGGGTCGGAGCGGCCCCGCTTGCCCATCACGACCAGGTCGATGTCGTGCTCGTCGACGTAGTCGAGAATGGCCTCGACGGGGGTGTCAGACACCACGGACGTCTCGCAGGGAACTCCCGCCTCGTTCGCCATGTTCTCGATCTCGGTGACGTAGTTCTGGCCCTTCTGTTCCAGTCGGTTCCGGGTCTCCTCGATGTCGCTCGGGACGGCGACGAAGTCGGCATCGCCCATGTCCATCGCATAGAGCACGTGGAGCGTCGCGTCGTTTCGTTTCGCGAACCTGATGGCCTGCTTGGCCCCTGCTGTCGACGAGTCGCTACCGTCGGTGGGTACCAGAATGTCGTCGAAATCTTGAACGTCGTCCATGGTTACACGTTCGGCCAGTACCTGATAACCCTCGCCCGTCGTTCCCAGCCGCTGGGAACGAAGTCGCGGACGGCCGTTTCACGGCGCGTACTGACCTCTCGGCGGCGAGCTCCGTCCCGCCTCGCTTAGCTGTCGTCCGTTCGGATCCGGGGCGCCAGCAGCGAGGCAAACGCGTCGATGTCCCGCGTCTGGTACCACGCTGTTCCCGGGCCGGTGAACTCGAAAACGAGCCCCTCGCCGCTGAGCAGCGACGACTTCAGCCCGCCGACTGTCCGGGTCGAGAAGTCGACCTGGTCGTCCCAGGCGATCAGGTTCTCGTTGTCGAGGACGTAAGATTCGCCGGCGTCGAGGTCGAGGCGCTCCAGACCGCCAAAGGCGTCGATGAAGACCGAGCCGGACCCCTTGAGGGCCAGCGGCGTCAGTCCCGCCTCGCCGATCATCGAGCGGATACCGCCCAGCTCCGAGTCGATGTCCACGTCGGCCGTGCCGGCGAGGAAGGCCCCGTCGGTCGCGTACAGCGTCCCGCCGTCGAGGTCGTGTTGCATCACGTCGCCGGGCTTCTCCGGGGCGAGCGTGACCTGGCCGCGGCCGCCCTCGGCGACGAACTCGTTGGCGAACAGCGATTCCCCGCCGAGCAGCGACTTCGCGGAGCTGAGGATGCCGTCCCTGCTCGTCGACGTTTCGACCTGGATCGTCGTGGAGTGGCCGACCATGGCGCCGGGCTGGGCGACGATCGACTCGCCCTGTTCCAGCGTGACGATCAGGTGCGTGTAGGAGGGTCTGTGAGTGAATTCGACGTCCATTGGGGATACCTCGTTGCGTCGTTCTCGGACGGTCGACGTAATACCTGCGGCGCGTCTCGCGTCGCGCAACACTGGCCGGTCACTCGCCCTCGTAGCGGTAGTCGGAGCCCGACGACTCCCCCTCCTCGTCGGGCTCGCGTGTCTCGAAGGCGTCGGGCGGCCGGCCCGCCTCGTCGATCACCTCGTCGGTGACGACGATCGGACAGTCGACCCGGAGGGCGAGGGCCACGCCGTCGGACGGGCGGGCGTCGAAGACCGCCTGCGTGCGCTCGCCGGCGTGGTACTGCTCGCAGTCGATCTTGGCGTAGAAGGTGCCGTCCGCGAGGTCGTCGATCCGGACCCTGTCGATGGCGGCGCCGAACTCCGCGACCATCTCGACGAACAGGTCGTGGGTCAGCGGGCGCTCGAAGGGCTCGCCCTCGATGGCGAGTTGCATCGACTGGGCCTGGTCGGAGCTGACGAAGATGGGGATGAGCTCCTCGCGCGCCTGGAGGATGACCACCGGCGCCCCCGGCCCCTCGTCGCTCATGCCCACGCCGACGCCCTCGACCGTCGCCTCGTGTTCCATGTCTCTTGCTACGGGAGCAGGTATGAAAAGACTGTCCGCGCGCGCCCGCTCGCTGGGCGCGAGACCGTTCGCGCATGGCTCCTCCGACGGCAGCCACGTGTACCGGGGACAACGCCGCGGACATTCGCCGAAAACCCGATTAATTCGGGTGAAAATGGCCCCAAACCCGCCTGACGGCGTGCCCCCTTCAAACCCATCCGGCGGCCAGCCCAGCGTGCAGCGAACCATGAACGTGACACAGATCGTGGGCGTCCTGCTCGCGGTCGCGGTCGTCGCCGTCGGGGCGACCGCCGCGGCCCCGGGAAACGCGCCCACCGATGCACCGAGCGCACAGGACGACGACCATCCGAGCGACCAGGCCGACGCCGATCGCGCCGGGACCGACGCGGCCCCAGGCGACGACCCTGCTGACGCCGCCGACGTCGCGAACGCGTCCGACGGCCACGAGAACGGGTCTGTGGCTGCCCGGTCGGCCGCCGGTGCTACTGGCGGCCACGGGCCGCCCGCGGACGCCGGCGAGCCCGGGCCCCCGTCCGACCTGCCCGCCCAGGTCCCCGACTTCGTGAGTCAGATCCACGAGACCATCGGGCAACACCTCGATGGCGCGCTCGACGGCTCGCTCGGCGACCACGTCAGTGACCTGACGCCCGAGGACGGCGAGGCCGCTGGCAACGAGACCACCGCGACGACCCCCGAGCCCACGCCCGAGGCAACCGCCACCGCGGCCTGATGCGCCCCTGAATCGAGCCCCAACTCGACCGTCCGCTGACCACCCGCTCCGCTGACGATCACCCGGCCGCCACCGTCCAATCCCGATTTTCCGCACACGTCGCCCGCTGCCGACTGGCGGTGCTCGCGACAGTTCGAGCCGGCTCGAGACGCCAGTGCCGTCACTCCAGCAGGTCGTCGACGGCGGCGCGAGCCGCGAGCGCCGCGTCGTCTGCTACTTGCTGGGTGTCTGCCAGTGCGTCGGGCGCGTGGAGGTAGACGTCGACCTCGAGGATGCCCTCCTCGAAGCTGACAGTCACGTCCAGGTCCTCGACATCGTCCGCGTCGAGCCGCGAAAAGACGAGGTCGTCGGCGGCGTCGGCGGCCGCCTCGACGACGTCCGCATCGGTCGGTTCGTCGTCCGCTTCCTCGTGGTCGTCGGGCCGGCCTGGCCCGTCCTGGCTCATGCCCCGCCGGGGCCGCCCATCGGGCCGCCCGCGCCGCCGCCCGCACCGGAGAGCATCTGCTGGAGCTCCTGCTGGAGGGACTCGAACTGGTCCTGGACGCGCTCCTCTTGCTTGGTGAGCGTGTCGACGCGGACCTCGAGACTGTCGACCTTCTCTTCGAGGTCGGCCTGGGCCTCCTCGTAGTCCGTCTCGACGAGGAGTTCGCCGACTTCTCGGTACATCGTGGTCTCGCCCTCGACGTCGTCGAGTTCCTCGAGTGCGTTCTGGGACTCCGTGAGCTGGGTCTCGGCCTGCTGTTTCTGTGCCGCGACCTGCTGTGCCGTCTCCTGGAGGTCCTGCAGTTCCTCGAGTTTCTCCTGTGCTTCCGGCGGAAGGTTGCCCTGCATACTCGTTCGGTTGGGTCCCCTGCTGAAAAACCCACGTATTCGCCCTCCCAGTTTCGCAAACGAATCCGGCGAAACGAAGAGGGTGCGTCTATGTCCGTCGACGGGCCAGCCGACGCCTGTTGGCGTGGTTTTTCCACATGGCGTCGACCCAAGGGTGGGACAGCCAGGTACCCTCTGCCCGTGAGTTAGACGGCATCGGTGCGTTCGGACCGGGAGGCGGACCATGTCAGACCACGTGGCGCGCGCTGTCGAGCCGCCGAAGGCCGCGGGACTCGATCGCAGGGAGAGTCCCGGACCGAGCGAACGGGGAGACCGAGGCGACCCGTGAGCGCATCGCCCGAGGCGGTGGGACTGCGCCGTGCGAGGGACGACCGAACGAGCGAAGCGAGTGAGGGAGTCGGCTGGGGAGGCGTGCGGCGCGGTCGCTGAGCTGTCCCTTGATGGACTGAAAGGGCGAGGCCCGCGAGGCCGACCAACGGGAGGCCTCGGTCTGCGCGAAGGGCGAAGCCGTGAGCGCGGTCACGTGCCGGTCAGCGACCCCTATCCGAGTGAGCGGAGCGAACGAGGATATGTCACAGAGCGTGCGCGAGCGGGCCGAGGGCTTTCTGGTTGTTGCGGACGGACCAGGCACAACTACGTATGCTAGCAAGCGGGCGGAGGGCTTTCGGGAGGCGGTGCTATTCTCGTCCCTCTCCCGAGCTACTCGGACGAAACCCCGTCCGACAGAACATCACCAGCGCGTTCGGCGACGCCCACCAGTGACAACCACGTGTTGCTGCCCGCTCGCAAGGCAACCAGGTCCTCGGCCTCGACCAGCACTTCCAGCGTCGCGCCGTCACGGTCCAGCGTCACCCGAGTCCGGTCCCCACCGATGTCGTCCACCTCGGGCCGGATCGAACTGGCCACACGGCGCGCTCGCTCGGTGTCGGGATAGGTCAGCGAGAACGTCGCCGCGTGGGTCACCGCTACCGGACGTCGATCTCTTTGACGTCCCGGCTGCGCTCCTTCAGGAGCACGCGGTGACCGCAGTACGGACAGCGGACGCCGCCGTACTCGTCGAGCGTCACGTCGCGCTTACAGCGGGAACACTTGTAGCTCATTCGTCTTCGGTGTCTTCGGCCAGCGCCGCGCGGATGGATCGCCGGACGGTCTTCCCGCCGGGGGTCTCGGGCTGGTAGGCGCCGCCGGTGAAGGTGTATCCACACGCGTCACACTCCCAGAGGCCGGTGCCCTGGCGCTCGACGCGGGGCTCGCCACACTTGGGACACTCGTGGTCCTCGCGCATGCCCGCCTCGATCTCGGAGACGCGACGGCGGGCGACGCGGCCGTACCGGGCGCCAAACCGCCCGGCGCTGCCGGTCTGGCCCTGACGTTCACTCATAGTGTCCTCCATTCGGCCGGTCGCGCCCATAAACCCTGCGAGTTCGACTGCGGTACGTAGCGGCGGAGAAGGCGCCCTGTCGTTTCAGTGAGTACCACAAGAAAGCCCCGGCGAGCTACGCTCGCGCGGTTCGCTGCGCTCCTCACTCACTTCGTTCGTTGCGGTGCTTGCGTCACCGGGCTTCCCGTAGCTCGCCGCCCCTTTCAGCCCCACCCATACGTCCTGTTCTGCCGGGGACTACGGTGACTGGCCAATCCACGAGGGTGGGACTGAAAGGGGCGAGCGTCTCGTCGACGGCGGACGCCCCAAGCACCGCAGCGAGCGGAGCGAGCGAGGAGCGCAGGGGTGGCCCCCGAGTCGAGACGCTCGGGGCTTTCTCGCGGTTCAAACCGGTAGCTGCGGCGTGAATCGCTTACCGGCACACCAGCCGAACTCATCTCACTCCTGAAACTCGGCGTCGCGCAGGGCCTTGTTCAGGTCCTCGCGAACGCGCTCGCCCAGTTCCCGGTCTCGGGCCGTGGTCACGATGCGGTTCTCCTGGACGCTGGAGCCGTCGCGCACCAGCAGGCGCACGTTCCCGTTGCCATCGGCCCGCGTCGCCTTCGCCCGGAGCCCGGACTGCGATCCCGACCCGCCGGCGTCGATGGGGCCGGGGATGATCTTCTTGACGTGGGGGTGCTCGGCGACGACGGCGAGGACCTTCCGACCGGTCCGCCCGCCGACGAGGGTGGAGTGAGAGCCCCCCAGCTTTTCGGCGACGGAGGCCTCGACCACTTCGAGCGGCGCGTCGCCGCGGCGGTCGAGGACCTGCTGGACCGGGTCGTCCTCGCCCACCCGGTAGAAGTCGTGGTGCAACTGCCCCCTGACCGCTCGCAGTACGTCGCGGTCGCCCGTCGCGTAGACCTCGTCGGGGCGCTTGCGACGGACTTCGTCGGCGACGAGGCCGGCGAAGTTCCGCAGTTCGGTCGTGACGCGCTCGCTGTCGGCCGGTTCGGGCGTCGTGGTGACGACGTAGCTCCCGAGCACCTCGTCTCCGTGGAGTGTCGTGACGGTCGCGCGGTCCCGCTCGAGTTCGAGCACCACGGCGTCGGCGTTTTCGGTCCGACAGAGCAGGCAATAATCGCCCGGGTGGTCGAGCGGGGACCCGCACTCCCGACACTCCATGCAATGACGTCGGTGCGCACGTCGCTTAAGGCGCCCGCTTCCGGGAGCACCGCACTCAGCCCGTCTCGGCCTACAGGTCCGCGGGGTCGGCCTTCAGGAACTCCCGGAGGACGACCGTGGCGTACGAGCCCTTCGGGAGGGCGAACTCGACGGCCAGGGGATCGCGGGAGACGTCGAGATCCGTCCGCACGAGGATCGCCCGGCGGGTGCCATCCGAATCGAACTCGCCGGGGAGATCGAAGTCCGCGGGCGAGAGGTCGAGGGCCTCGAGGACCCCACGTTCGATGTCGCCGGGTTCTCCGCCGTCCAGTTCCGTCTCGGTCCCGACCAGCGGCGCGGTGACGAAGGCCCGCCCGCGCTCGCAGTGGCGCCGGATCGCGGAGAGGCGGTCCTCGGTGACGCGCTGGGTCCGATCCGCGTCCGGCACGGTCAGTTCGGGGGGCGCGTCGGCGTCGGTGAAACAGACCACGTCGCCTGGCACGGGCTCGGCGAACGGCAGCCCGCGCTCGAGGCGCTCGCTCAGGACCAGGTTGAAAATGTAGGACTGGGCGGCGTTGACGAAGAGCTGCTGGAGGTTGGTCGGCGCGGTCTCCAGCGCCGCCCGGAAGTCGGCGGGGTCGTCGTCGCCGTCGACCAGTCGGTGGAGCATGGCCCGCTCGTAGCCCAGGTGGGTCGGCATCCGGTCGAGGCCGCCCTGCCAGTCGCGCGTCTCGTCGACGTAGTTCCGGGCCTCGCGGGTGTGATCCGGCTCGCGCTCGTGGGGGTTGCCCACGTAGGCGAGAACCGCGCCTTCCCAGTCGCCGCGAGCGATCGCGAGGCCGACCTCGTGGGTGACCGGCCGGCGACTGCCGAAGCGCTGCTGGCCGAAGTAGTTGGGAACGCCGATGGGGCCGCCGGGTGCCGGATCGTCCACCGCGGCGAACGCCCGCAGGTCGTCCGTGGTGGCCGCGACGCGGTCGGGTGTCTCCGGGTCGCGGACGACGACCTCGAAGGCGTTGCCCGCGAGGTCGCCGAAGAGGATGGGGCGGCCGGTCCGGCCGACGAGCTCGAGGTCGGCCCCGTCGAGGTCGGGGAGGTCGGCCGGATCGACGCCGTCGACCGAGATCAGTTGCGTCGTGACGGCCCGCTTGTCCTTCGTCCCGGCCCAGGAGACGCGCTCGCGGGAGATTCCCAGGCGGTCCGAGAGGGCGCCCGCGAAGTCGTTGGTGTCCCAGTCGTGGAGGGTGACCCGACAGAGGAGGTGGGGATACGCGCCGGGGTCGGCCTCGAGCGGTTCCGCGTCGAAGGCCTCGATTTCGCGGACGCGAAAGTCTTCGGGACGATCGCGGAGGCGTCCGCCGACGCCCTCGGCGTCGCTGACGTAGTAGCGTATGCCGACGGTCTGCTCGATTGGGTGGGCGTCGCGCACTGGAAGTCTGCCGTTGGGGACTCGAACGTCGGACCGGATAAAGGGGTGTCGTCGTGTGCGCGACCCAGGCGGTGAACGCCGATTCAGAGAGCCTCGGCCACGGCGTCGAACTCCTCGATGTCGACGCCCTCCGCTGTCACCGTCGCGAGCACGAACCCGTTGCCCGAGGCCGTGTCCCGCTCGGAGGCGGCGTCGACGGCTTTTGCCGCGAGCGTGCCCGCCTCCTCGATGCTCATCTCGGGGTCGTAGTTGCCTTCGATAGTCCCCGTCGCCAGTTGCATCCCGCTGCCGGTGACGGTGTAGTCGTCTTCTAACACCCCGCCGGCGGGGTCGATGCTGAAGACGTGCTCGCCCTCGTCGTCCACGCCGCCGAGGATGGGGTGGATGGCCCGGAAGGGGCCACCGCGGGCGAAGTTGCCCGCGAGCGTCGCGAGTGCGTCGATGGACATGGTCTCGCCGCGCCGGGTCTCGTAGAGGTTGGCCTCCGAGCGGAGCGTCCGGATGAACGACTGGGCGCCGCCGACCGAGCCCACGAGCGTCAGGACGGCGGTCGGGTGGATCTGTTCGACCTTGACGACGTTCTTGTTCGAGACGAACCGCCCGCCGAGACTGGCGCGGCGGTCGGTTCCGACGACCACGCCGTCGTCGGCGGTGATCCCGACGGTCGTCGTCCCCGTGGAGACGACGGTGTCCTCGTCGGTACCGGCCGCGTGGTCGAGCCCGTCGAAGCCGCCGAGTTCCGGGGCGTAGGGGTCCGGGGTGTCGTGGTTCCCGGTGGCGAACTCGTCACTCATCGGACTCACCACCGAGGCCCGCGGCGTCTGCGTGCTCCGTGACCTCGTCCTGGGAGAGGGTCTCGAAGGTCTCGCTTTCCGCGTCGACTGTCGCCACCTCGACGTCGGTGGGGTCGATGCTGTCTTCGGCCTCGGCGAGGCCGGACAGCGCGAGCTGGACGCCGCCCGCGAGGTCGGCGTTGGGACTGTACTCGTCCTCGAAGTGCGCCTGGATGTCGTCGCGGCCGCCGCCGATGGCGACCGCCTGCCACTCGTATGGCGTCCCCGAGGGATCCGTCTCGAAGAGGCGCGGTTCACCGTTCATGACGCCGCCGACGAGCAGCGCGACGCCAAACGGGCGCGCGCCGCCGGTCTGGGTGTACTGCTGGATGTGGTCGGTGATCTCCTTGGTGAGGGCCTCGACGTCCATGGGCTCGCCGTAGCGCAACTGTTCGACCTGCGCCCGCCGACGGGCGACGTCGACGAGCTGGCGGGCGTCCGCGACGTGGCCCGCGCTCGCGATCCCGACGTGGTCGTCGATCGCGTGGATCTTCTCGATGCTGCTCTGCTCGATCAGGGGCGAGCGCGTCTGCCGGTTCGCCGCGAGGACGACCCCGCCGGCCGTGCGGACGCCGACGCTCGCACTGCCGCGCCGGACGGCCTCCCGCGCGTACTCGACCTGGTAGAGGCGCCCGTCCGGGGAGAAGATCGTGATCCCGCGGTCGTACGCCTGCTGCTGATTCCCTTGCATGGTGGTTCGTTCACTTGGGGTAATCGCTACACCTATATAGGCCTTCTTTCATCGGAAACGCACGACGGGACCGCAACCCCTGCACTTCAGTAGAGTTGCAGGTCGCCGGTCACGCGGTCCACCACGTCCTCGTCCCCCGGCCCGATAGCCAGACACGTGACGGTGCCGGGTTCGAGTTGCGTGTGGCCCGCGTCGCGGACGACGGCGTGGGGCAGGCCCTCGGCCTCGGCGGCGTCGGCGAGTTCGAAGAGTTCGGATTCCCCGTTCGCCTGGAGGACGATCTTCTTCTGGCCCTCGCCCTGCCAGGCCTTCCGGGCGCGCGAGGAAGTGTCCTGGAAGGCAGAGAGTGAGGCGTGGGCGACCTGGGCTGCGAGTTTGCCCTCGCCCATGCCGAGGTCTGCCCGCGCCACGATGGCCTGCTTCATGCCACCGGGTCCGGGGTGGCCGTACTTAGGACTGCTCGATGTGGCGAGTACGCCCGCTAGTGGGTAGTCGGGTCGCGTCGGTGGTCCTCTCGGCGTTTCGGTGGAGTCAGGCTGGCGCGGGAGGCTCGCCGGACTCGGCCATCTGCCAGACGACGACCGTGCCGGCCACACCGAGGCCGATCGCGAGCAGGAACAGGACGGCGGCCGTTCCGGCGGTGGCGATCAGTTCGCCGGCCACGACCGGGGCGACGAACGACCCCAGCCACCCGGCAACGCTCGCGAGCGACACGGCCGTCCCGGCGGCGCGCGGGTCGACGAACTCCTGAATGGACTGGTACATCAGGCCGATCTGGAGCTGGATGAATACCCCTGCGAGGACGAGCAGCGCGACCAACACCGCAATCGTCGTGCTGTAGAACATGAAGGCTGCCAGCACGGTCGCGCCGACGAACGAGACCGCGAAGACGGGCCGGCGTCGCTGGGCACACACCGTGTCCGAGAGCCAGCCCCCCGCCGGCCGGGCGAGAATTCCGACCGCGGGAAACAGCGCGACGAACGCGCCGCTCTCTGCCAGCGAGACGCCGAACCGCCGGGTGATGTACGTCGGCATCCACGAGTTGAACACCATGTACAGCGAGTAGCCGAGGATCGTGACGGCGACGACCGACCACACGTTCCGGTTTCGCAACACGTGCGTGAATCCCGACAGCGTCATCGGTTCCGTCGACGCCCGGGACCGCGACACGCGGCCGACGGCAACGAAAAACGCGATTGACGTGACTAGCACTGCGACGCCGAAGACCGGAAACACCCCGGGCCAGCCGACGACCGCCGCGACGCGCGGCGTCGCCAGTTGTCCGACCGCGTATCCCGCCGGATAGCCGGAAATGATCACAGACGTCGCCGTCGCCCGCCTGGTCGGAGGAACCGAGCTCGAGGCCACGTTGATGCTCACGACCCACAGCACGAACATCCCGACGCCCGCGAGCAGTCGCGAAGCGATCAGCAGCGAGACGCTGCCCCCGCTCGCAGCCACCCAGTCACCCGTGCTCCCGACGAAGAGGACGGCCGCGGCGACCGGGACCGCCGCGCGGGTCTCGACGCGGTCCAGGTAGAGGCCGACGGGAATGCCGATCACCGTCGCTGCGACCTGCGGCATCGAGACGAGTGCGGCAGCCGTGGCTTCGGTGATATCGAGGTCGCTCATCACCAGCGGGAGGATACTTGCTGGCGTGATCAGGTAGGCGCCGACGAACAGGAGCAGCAGCCAGCCGGCCGCGATGGTGAGGACCCGCCACGAGGAACTCTCGGCGGGCACCCCCGCGTCGGCCAGTCTGGTGTCCAACACCTGGTCCGTTGCGAAAGGACGAGAATATTCTTGTCGGTCGCGAGATACCATTGCGAGGGATGTCACCTGACTATCGCGGTGGAGACGTCGTGGTGACTGCGTGCGCTGTCGTCGGCACGGGTGGTGGCCCCGCGTCCCCAATTGTGGCGGGCAGACCGGCCGTGGCGGATGCACGAGGAGGCGCCATTTCGACCTGCACGAGCGGTGAGCCAGGCGAACCGCGATCGGGAGCCGCGGTTTCCTGCAGTTCACAGTTACACCCGGATTCGCTCGCCCACGAGCCCCGGTCAGGTGCGACCAACACGCCCGAGACCGGGAACCTTTAGCACCCCTGGACCGCTGGACCCAGTATATGATCCTCTCGGACGGGGACATCCGCCGGCGACTGGACGAGGGCAGCCTGGTCGTCGAGCCCCTGGACGACCCCGAGCTGCAGATCCAGCCCGCCAGCCTGGACATGCGGCTCGGCCGGGAGTTCCTCGAGTTCCAGCAGACCAACGTCCCCTGTATCCGTCCGGCCCGCGGGACCGACGCCGCCGACTACACCAGAAAGACCGTCGTGGGTACCCCCGAAGACCAGCGAACACTGCCCGAGTTCGAAGACGAGAACCCCGACGCCGAAATCTCGGAGCGCGACGAGTTCATCCTCCACCCCGGCGACTTCGTCCTCGGCACGACCAAGGAACGCGTCGAGATCCCCGACGACCTCATCGCCCACGTCGAGGGCCGCTCCTCGCTCGGTCGCCTCGCCATCGTCGTGCATGCGTCGCTGCCATACGACGAGGACGTGTTCGTCTGGACTCCCGAGGATGGCTTTGGCTTCCACGAGATTGGCCATATCGTCGAGAACGAGATCCAGGCCCGTGCCGTCTCCTTCGATCCCAAAACGCTTCGCGTCGGGACCCACCCGATAACTAACTACATCAGAAATCCAACGAAGCGGATTTTCCGAGTGACCCTCAAATCGGGACGACAGGTCCACGTCACTCGCGACCACAACCTGTTCACGCTCGACGAGGGAGGGGGGGTCACCCGCGTCCCCAGCGAGGAGGCCGAGGGGAGTCACGTCATGGTTCCCGACTCCCTCCCCGGTCCTCGTGGGACCGAGCGGGAACTCGACCTCGTCGACTTCTTCCACGGCGAGGACGAAATCGTCGCCTACGCGGCGGACGGACTGGGCGAGGTTGCATGGACCGATGACGTGGTGTCTGCATCGAAGCGGCACTACCAGTCGCGGCAAAGCGCCCCCCTCTCCTGCGTACCGAGCGGTGGCCGCGACGACGTGACGGACGTTGCCTTCAAGCAAAGCGAATTCCGGCTCCCACGGCACCTCCCGGTAACGCCGGAATTCGGGTGGGTGCTCGGCTTCTACGTCGCTGAGGGTTTTGCCCGTCGGAAGCAAGTCAAGTTCGTCAACACGGATCGGGACTATCTGGATCGGGTTGCCGAGTGGTTCCGGCAGTACGACAGTAGTCTTTCGTGGCACGACCGTGGGGACGGTACACACGGACTGACTGTCTGCTCTGCACTTTGGTCGCGGATATTCCGCGACCTGGCGGGTGCGGGGAGCGACAAGACGGTACCGGACCGGGCCTGGAACTGGCCAGACGACGTGTTGGCGGAGTTCCTCGAGGGAATGCTCGACGGGGATGGCACCCGTCGTGACGCTCGTGACACACTCTATACCGCCAATCCGGACCTCGCCAACGATGCGATGTACCTCGCTGCTCGTCTCGGACTGTTGAATTCGGCGTACTCGCGTGACCGCGAGGTGTACGTCGAGCCGAGCGACACCACCTGTGAAAGTACGGAGTGGGCTGTCGACTTCCGCATCGACGCACACAAGCAGGGACAGTACGTGCCGGTTCCAACTGAACTGCTCCGGTCCCTCCGTGAGGCAGCGGGGATGCGCATGGTCGACGCCGCACGGGCGATGGGCTATTCGTCCAAGTCGAGTATCTCAAATGTCGAAAACGGGGAATACGATACGATAAAACGTGAGACCCTTCGTCGATTCTGCGAGGCCTATGCTGCCGCTGGCGCCGATACCGTCCGACTCGATCAGCTTCTCGATGGCGATGTTCGCTTCGAGAAGGTCGTCAACGTAGAGGAGACTGACCGTGTCGAGCCGACGTACGACCTCGAGGTCCAGCCGAACGGAAAACACATCGAAAACTTCGTCAGTGGACGGGGCGGGATATTTCTCTCGAACACTGCGGGTATCGTCGATCCGGGTTACGAGGGCCAGATCACGCTCGAACTGTCGAATCTGGGGAGCGCCCCCGTCGCGCTGGAACCGGACATGCGCATCTCCCAGCTCACCTTCACGGAACTGAAAAACCGCGCCGAGGTGCCCTACGGCGAGGAGCGGGGCTCGAAGTACCAGGGCCAGAGCGGCCCGCAGGCCTCGCGCATCGGGGGCGACGCCGAGTTCGGAGGGGACCAATGAACCACGAGCGGTCGCCGGCCAGGGACCCATGAAATTCGTCGAGGAGATCGTCGTCGACGAGTTCCTCCCGACCTTCCGGTCGATGCTGGCGGAGGCACTCCGGGACGAGGGATTGACCCAGAGCGAGGTCGCAGACCTGCTGGGCATCAGCCAGAGCGCCGTCTCGAAGTACGTCCACGGGGCGGTCGAACGCAACGACCGGCTGCTGGCCGACGAGCGGCTCCAGGCCCACGTCGCCGAGTTGGCCGAGGGACTGGCCTCGGACGACGTCTCGACCGTCGAGACCCTCGTCGAGACGGAGGTGCTGGTCCGCGAACTCGAGCGGGGCGGGGTCCTCGCCGACCTCCACGCGGAGGCCGTCCCCGAACTCGCCGAGTACGACCAGGGCTTTGCGGTCCACGACCCCGAGAGCCGGCTTCGGCAGGCCGAGCGCGTCAAGTCGTCGGTCCGGCGGGGCCTGCGCGTCCTGGAGAACACCGGCGGGTTCACGAGCATCGTCCCGGCGGTGGGGTCGAACCTCGTGGAGTGTCTCCCCGAGGCGACGTCCATCGAGGACGTGGCGGCGGTCCCCGGGCGGATCCTCGACGTGAAGGGACAGGCGACGATCCCGGCACCGCCGGAGTTCGGCGTCAGCCAGCACGTCGCGAACCTCCTGCTGGCGGCCCGAGCGGCCGGGAGCGACGCGCGGGCAGCGACCAACCTCGCCTACAGCGAGGATCTCCTCGACGCGCTGGCGGACGCCGGGCACACCACGGCGGAGTTCGACCCCGAGGCGGACCTCGCGGTGGGCATCGAGGCGTCACTCGAGGCGTCGCCCGACGCGGACGTCCTCTACCAGGCCGGGGCGCACGGCGTCGAACCGATCGTCTACCTCCTCGGGCCGGACGCGACGACGGTCGCCACCGCGGTCCGCGACGTCGCATGAGCGATCCCGCCGCGACCCAGGCCTTCTACGGGCGGTGGGCGCGCCTGTACGACGTCGTCGCCACGCTCCCCGGGATCGACTCCTGGCGGGCGCAGGCCGTCGAGGCCCTCGCCCTCTCGCCGGGCGACACCGTCGTCGAGATGGGTTGTGGCACGGGCGCGAACCTCCCCCACCTCCGTGAGCGGGTCGGCCCCGAGGGGACGGTCGTCGGGATCGACCTGACGCCGGGGATGCTCCGTCGCGCACGCGAGCGTATCGCAGGCAACGGCTGGGACAACGTCCACCTCGCCCGCGCCGACGCGAGTCGCCCGCCAATCGCCGGACCGGTCGACGCCGTCCTCTCGACGTTCCTCGTCGGGCTGCTCCCGGATCCGGGGGCGGCCGTCGACGCGTGGCTCACCTGCCTCGCAGCGGAGGGCTCCATCGTCCTGCTGAACGCCACGCGAAGCGACCGCGCGCTGGCAGCTCCGCTCAACGCGGCATTCGACGTTTTCGTCAGACTCGCGGCACCCGGGGGTGGCGACGACGTCCCGCCGTCGGCGGCCGAGCGCCTCGAGGCGCGGATCGACGAGGCCGCGGCCGCCCTGGCCCGCGGGACGACGACGAGCGGTCGCCGTCGCCTGGCCGGCGGATTCGTCACCCTCGCCCGCGGGCGCCGGCCGGTCGTCTGAGCGGTTCCCACAGGACTGCGTCCGGGACCAAAGCCGGATGCGCAACGCCAGGCTGCGAGGTCGCCGTCGATTCTGCCCCGCGCCAGCGCACCGGATCGCAGACGTAAGCGTGGGGGTCGGGCGCCCGCAGTCGTCCGTAGGTGGGGATTGTGACGGCCTACAGAGCCCATAACTTCGGACGCGCGTCGTCAGTCGCCACCGCATGGGTGGAACCGACGCCGTCGCGCCCGGGTGGACAGGCAGACCAGCGCGGGTCGCCGGTCGCTGGCCAGTGGCAAAGCCACGGGGGCGTGGCACGGGCACCCGGCGCTGTTGGCGGG
>Ga0207756_100429_pt1 | contig 14908 bp, 16 predicted proteins | sample A23M1SouthBayCA_FD_187748 | JGI IMG/M metagenome (GOLD analysis project Ga0207756, IMG submission 187748) | Aerobic enrichment media microbial communities from Eden Landing Ponds, California, USA - A23 M1 (3) (SPAdes) | ecosystem: Environmental > Aquatic > Marine > Unclassified | place...
CCCGTACGTCGACCGCGACACGACGTTCGACGGCGGCGACCTGCCCGTGGCGTTCGACGGCGAACTCGCGGTCGCGCTCCGGGACGTCGACGCGAGCAGGAACCTCGGACTCTCCGAGTTCGTCGATCCCGAGAGTCCGGACGCGAAGGTGGTCGTCGTCCTCGAGTTCGCTGACGGCAGCACGACCACGATCGCGCTCGCCTAGACCGCCGTCCTGCGGGACGACTCCACCGGGAGTCGACCGCCCCACGCGGTCAGAACGGGAGGAAGCCCCGGAGGCGTTCGGCGAGGGTCGGACGGTCGTCGTCCACCCACCGCATCTCGTGCGTGCGGCCCTTCCCGGAACTGATGTACGGCACGTCCGACTCGGGGGCGTCGCGGTACGCGCTGATCGCGTACACGAGGTTCGCACGGGCCGCCTGCTCGAAGTCACCGACGCCCTGGCAGTCCGTCTCCGGGTCGCGAGCCACCCACGACGTCTCCTCGGAGGGTCCGGGCAGCAGGTCGCCGGGACGACGCGAGACGTCCGCACGCTCGAAGACCGCGTCCGGATCCATGCGGACCGATAGCACGGCCTGGTAGATATGCGTGTCCTCGTCCGGCGAAGTCAGGCATCGACTGCGACCGCGTCCGCGGGCGCCAGTCTGCGGTCGCCGGTCAGCGCTCGACGCGGTCGCGCGCGGCCTCGAAGTGCGCGTTCGTGATCGACAGCTCGTCGGTCATCGCGTTCGCCGCCTCGGGCGACCGGCCCGCCGCGATCTCGCGGATCGCGCGCATCGACGCGTCCCGAACGAGCGCGTCCAGTTCCGCGCCCGAGTACCCCTCCAGGTCCGCGGCGAGCGCGTCCAGGTCGACGTCCTCGCCGAGCGGCCGACCGGCCGCGACGACGTCCAGGATCTCGCGACGACCGTCTTCGTCGGGCTCGGGCACCTCGATGTGCGTGTCCAATCGACCCGGTCGGAGGAGCGCGCGATCGATCGCCTCCTTCCGGTTCGTCGCCGCGACCACCACCAGGTTCGGATTGTCCGCCAGGCCGTCGAGTTCCGTCAGCAGCTGGGAGACGACGCGGTCCGTGACGTCGTCGCCGCCCCCGCCACCGCCGCCGTCGCGGGACTTCGCGACCGAGTCGATCTCGTCCAGGAACACGATCGACGGCGCGGCCTGCCGGGCGCGATGGAACAGCTCCCGCACCGCCTTCTCGGACTCGCCGACGTACCGATCCAGCAGCTCGGGGCCCTTCACCTCGATGAAGTTCACGCCGCTCTCGCCGGCGAGCGCGCGCGCCAGCAGCGTCTTCCCCGTCCCCGGCGGGCCGTACAGCAACACGCCACTAGGCGGGCTCGTGTTCGCCGCGTCGAACAGCGGGCCGTACGACAGGGGCCACTCCACGGCCTCCTCCAGCGTCTGCTTCGCCCGATCCAGTCCGCCGACGTCCGAGAAGTTCACGCTCGGCTGCTCCGCGACGTACTCCCGCATCGCCGAGGGCTCGACCTCCGCCATCGCTCCCTCGAAGTTCGCGCGCGCGACGCTCGGGTCCTCGCTCCAGGCCTTCCGCGCCTCGCCCTCCGACGGCCGGTTCCGGATGGCGTGCATCGCCGCCTCGCTCACGAGCACGTCCAGGTCCGCGCCGACGAACCCGTGCGTTCGCGACGCGAGCGCGTCCAGGTCCACGTCGTCGGAAAGCGGCATCCCCCGCGTGTGCACGTCCAGGATCTCGCGCCGCCCCGTCTCGCTGGGCACCCCGATCTCGATCTCGCGGTCGAACCGCCCGCCCCGCCGGAGCGCCGGGTCGATGTCGTCCACGCGGTTCGTCGCCCCGATCACGACCACGTCCCCGCGGGACTCCAGGCCGTCCATCAGGCTGAGGAGCTGTGCGACGACGCGGTTCTCCACGTCGCCGTCGTCGTCGCGCTTCCCGGCGACCGAGTCGATCTCGTCGAAGAAGATGATCGACGGCGCCGTCTCGCGGGCCGTCTCGAACACCTCCCGCACGCGCTCCTCGCTCTCGCCCTTGTACTTCGACATGATCTCCGGCCCGGAGACCGTGTGGAACGCCGCCGACACTTCGTTCGCCACCGCTTTCGCGATGAGCGTCTTCCCCGTCCCCGGCGGCCCGTACAGCAACACGCCACGCGGCGGATCGATGTTCAGTTTCTGGAACAGCTCCGGCTCCGACAGCGGCAGCTCGATCATCTCCCGCACCCGCTCCAGTTCGTCCTCCAAGCCACCGATGTCCTCGTAGGTCACGCCCGACTCCGCCTCCTCGTCACCGTCGCCGGACTCCCAGCCGCCCCCGGAGTCGGCCTCGACGCCACCGCCACTCGCCGCACCCGCACCCGACGCCTCGCTCGCGCCCGGCGTCGGGTCGCGGTCGGCGTCGAACGCCTCGTTCCGCACCTCGACCGTCGTGTGGCCCTCGACGCGAACCGGCCCCTCGGGCGTCGTCGCCACGACGTGGAACGGCGACTGGCTGATGCGCTCCAGGCGCACGTGCTCGCCGACCGACACCGGTCGCCCGTCCAGGTCCCGTCGCACCGCCCGTTCGACGACGCTCGACGGCACGGACCCCATCGCCTCCGGCGGCGCGAGCGTCACGGACTTCGCGTCGTTGATCTCGCGCGCGGTCACCGTCACCAGATCCCCGACCTTCGCGCCCGCGTTCGTTCGCGTGTCCGCGTCGACGCGAACGGTCCCGTCGTCCTGGTCCGCGTCCGCCGGCCAGAACTTCGCCGCCGTCACGTGCGTCCCCTCGATGACGACCGTGTCACCGCTCAGGATGCCGAGCTCTCGACGCGCCGCCTCCGACAGCCGCGCCACGCCGCGCCCGGCGTCGCGCTTCTCCGCGGCCCGCACCGTCAGCGTCACGCCCTCGTCGCCGTTACTCATGGGCCTTTTTTCTCGCCGAACTGACTTGAATCGCTCGGGACAAACCACTTGTCCGAGGGCGTAGACGCTTCCCGTATGGTCAGTCAGACGCAACGCGACGGCGAGACGTGGTACGAGTGCGACGCCTGCGGCCTCATGTTCGACGACGAGGGGGACGCGAAAGCCCACGAAGCGAACTGCGACGCCGAAGAGCCCTCCTACATCCAGTAACAGCGACCGCGAGCCACCGACCGGTGGCGCTCTCGGTCGACGTCCAACCGACCGGCACCGGGTCAGTCGACGCGTTCGCGGTGCTCGCTCGCGAGCTCCTCGGCCTGTGCGCGGGACTGCACCGTCTTCCAGCGAACCTGCGTCGCGCCCCGGGGCCCGTACGAGACGGCGTCCTTCAACTCGTCCGGGAGCACCCCCCAGTCCACCTCCAGCACGGTACCGTCGTCGTCGCCGAGTTCGTACACGCCCAGTCTGTCCGGGGCGGCGCCGACCGCGGCGCGGTCGAGCGCACGCCAGCGCTGCTGGAGGGGCATCAGACGATCTCGTACGCGTGCTCGGCCATCTCGTCCTCCGCGAACACGAACACGCGGCCGCGAGCCGTCTCCGGGTCCGCCTCCACTTCGACCGCGTACGCCTCCGCGCGCACCGTCACCCCCGGGAACAGCTCCTCCTCCTCGTCGTTCCCCACCATCACGCGCCCGACGCCCGTGTCCTGCAGGATGGACTCGTCCGTGTTCCGGTCGTTCACGTACACCAGCACGCCCTCCGTCTCCGTCGGGTCCGTCACGAGCACCTGCGTCAACTTCCCCGGCGGTGCACGCACCGAGCCCTCCACCGCCTCCGGCGGCCCGTGATAGAACACCTTGCGGCCGTCGATGTACTCCACGACGACGCCGTCATCGTTGAGTTCCACGCCGAGCGTCGACGGCGCGACGTCAGCTCGAAAAGTCATATGCGCGAACGTAGTACGCTCGCACGCAAAAACCACTCCGTTTCGCTCGCCGCACCGCATAAGTCGCCACGCCACGCTCGAACCGGCACCAAACCGTGTCGGAGCCGCCTCAGGCCGGCTTGTACGTCTTCGCGATCGCGGACACGACCGCGTCCAGGACCGCGTCCCGCTCGCCGGCGAGGTACTCGAGGTGCCCCTCGCGGCCACCGACGACCTCGACGCCGGCCTCGGGCACCGTGCTCTCGACCCCTTCGGCGACCCGGCGAACGTCCAGGGACTCCTCGGAGCGCAGCCGCATGTCGTCCCGACCCATGCCGACCGTCACGAGCGAGTCGTCGTACTCCTCGCGGAGCTCGCGGTGGAGTTCGTCCACGAGCAGCGCTTCCGGCGGGAAGTCAAAGCGGTGCGAGAACGCGTCCGTGTCCACGACCGCGAACGTCACGCCGTCCGCGGTACGCTCGGTGAGGTTCGCGCGCGCCGTCTGCACTTCCTTGCGCATCTTCTCGCGGAACTGGTCGCTCACGTGCCCGGACAGGCCCTCGCGGCGCCCGAACAGCAGGTCGTCCACGAGCTCGCGCTTGTCCTTGTACGACTGGTAGAACGCCTCCAGCGCGACCGCCTCCCGGAGCTCGGTGACGTCCTCTACCGCGTAGTCGGCGTCGCGCGCCAGGTCCACGTACCCCTGCGGGGTGTCCTCCCAGTAACTCACCGCGGGCAGGTGCGCGAGGTCGTCGCGCACGTCGTCGTTGACGTGCGCGGCGACGTTCGCCGCGAGCGCCGTCGTCGTCACCGCGTCGTCGACGCCCGCCGCGTGCGGGTTCACGAACGCCGCGAGCCCCTCCAGCACGCCCTCGTCGGGCGTCGTCGCGTCCACCGCGACGCGCTTCACGTCGTACACGTCCAGGAACTCGTAGCCCTCCACGGACTCCGCCGTCGATCCGGCGTCCGCGAGCACGACCAGCGGGAACTGCTCGCCGTGCCGGTCGCGGTCGCTGAGCATCTCCGTCACGTCGTCGGTCGCCGCGTCCATCCCGTAGAACGGGTCGTCGAGCGGCCGTCGCTCGAAGAAGTGGTACTCGGCGTCCTCGCGCGCGTGCTCCTCGCGAACCAGCGGCAGGACCGCGCGCTCGATCGCCGCACCCGCCGCGTACCCGTCCGCGGTCGCGGTGTGTCGAACGACCACGGGACGGCCCGTGAACACGGCCTGCCGGATGGTCGACGCCAGCTCCCTGATCTCCTCGCTGACCGCCGCGACCGAGTCGTGGCCCGCGAGCAGGTCGACGTCGCCCGGGTCGGCTTCCGCGGCGAGCGCGTCCGCGAGACGCGTGCGAACCGCGTCGCCCGCGTCGCCTTCGAGTACCTCCAGGACCTCCGTCTCGATCTGGAGGTCGCCGTTGTGCCGCTCGACCTCGCCGTCGATGCGGACCACGTCGTCCACCTCGACGTCGGGGTACGCGCGCACGCCGGCGGACTCGAACGCCGCCGCCTCGATGACGTCGGTCTCGTCGCGCAGCTCGAACACGGTCGGGCCGGACGTCTGCCGGATGCTCACGACCTCGCCCTCGACGCGCACGACCTGCCCGACGTCGTCCGCGGCGTCCGCGAGCGTCGTCCGCGACAGCTCCTCGGTCGCCTCGTCGGTCTCCTCGCCCGCTTCGGCTTCGTCCTCCTCGGGCTCGGTTTCGTCGGCTGCCTCGACTTCGTCCTCGTCGACCGCTTCGAGCGCCTCGGGCTCGTCGTCCTCGCCGACGGCGTCCGCGTCCGCCGCGACGGCGTCGACGGCCGCCTCGACGTCGCTCTTCGCCTCCGCTTCGGCGGTCGGGTGGTCGTCGTTCTCGGCCTCGCCGGCGCTCGGCGCGTCCGATTCGGTGGTCCGTTCGGGCTGGGCGTCCTCCGTCGAGGGCGTGCGCGTCTCGGTGGCCGCCGAGCGCGACGCGTCCTCAGAAGGGCGGTCGTCGTCCTCGCCGTCGTCGTCCGGGAGTTCGTCGCCCTGCGGGGTCTGGACGAGGTGCCCGCGGAACTCGCGGCGGGCCTGCCGGATCGACCAGCCGAGGTCGACGTTCCCGTTGTCGCGCACGTCCGTCACCTGCACGTACACCGTGTCGCCGGCGTCCCAGTCGAGGGACTCCAGGCGTCGATCGAGCTCGCTGCGGTGCAGCAGGCCGGTGACGTGGTCGCCGATGTCCACGAACACGCCGAACTCGGCGTAGCCGTCGACGGTGCCTTCGTAGTAGCGTCCGGGCGTGAGCTGTTCGGGGCTGCTGCCTTCGAACTCGAAGACGGCGTCCTCTTCGTGACTCGAACAGATGTGCCCGTCCACGGGCGTACCGCAAATGATACAGTTACCCATTTGCTCGGGTAGAAGATTCCCGGCCTAAAACTGTTGTCGAAGTCCGTCCGCGGTCCGCACTCGCGCGCCGGCCGCGTCCGAGCGCGAGCGCGACCATCACGAAACCGACCGACTGCGCGCCGGTTCCGGGCGCGTGACCGGTTCCGTGTCGCGAAGTTTTACGGAACGTGCAGGCGTAACGTCGCACGACCATGGAACTTACCTGGTACGGTCACTCCACGTTCGGCGTCGAACTCGGCGAAACCAGCCTGCTCATCGACCCGTTCTTCGACAACCCGAAGACGGACACGGACCCGGCGTCGCTCGACCCGGACTACGTGCTGCTGACCCACGGGCACGCCGACCACGTCGCGCACGTCGGGCACTACGAGGGCGCGACACTCGTCGCGACGCCCGAGGTCGTCGGGTACTGCCAGGACGAGTTCGGCGACTTCGAGGCCGTCGGCGGCATGGGGATGAACCTCGGCGGCACGGTCGAGTGCGGCGACGCGTTCGTCACGATGCACCGCGCCGACCACACGAACGGCATGGAGACGGAGTACGGGACCTCGGGCGGGATGCCCGCCGGGTTCGTGGTCTCGGACACGAAGCCGACGCAGGTCAGCGACGAGGACTCCGTGTCGTTCTACCACGCGGGCGACACCGGACTGATGACGGAGATGCGGGACGTCATCGGGCCGTTCCTGGAGCCGGACGTCGCCGCCGTGCCGATCGGCGACCACTTCACGATGGGGCCGATGCAGGCCGCGATCGCGGTCGACTGGTTGAACGTCGACCACGCCATCCCGATCCACTACGACACGTTCCCGCCGATCGAGCAGGACCCCGAGGACTTCGCGAAGGAGGTGCGCGCAACCGGGAACGACGCGGACGTGCACGCCCTCGCGGGCGACGAGTCGTTCGACCTCACCGAGAACCTGCTGGACTGACCGGCGGACGACCGCCCCGCGCACGCCTCCGTCCTCGACGAGTGGGCGCGACCGGTCGCCGCGTTCTCGCGTGACCGCGCTCTCCTCGCGACGCGTCACCACGAGAACGGAGTCCCACGCCAACGCGCCCTCACGGGAGCGCGTACCGAAGCCGGCGTGCGACGAAACCCCTATATGGCGCCCGCCACTGGAACGGTGAAAGCGGTGATTCTCTATGCAACTACGTGTCGACGAGACGGCGGCGCAGGACGAGGCGATAAGTACCCACAGCGGGCGGGCGTTCCGGCCGCTGGACCCGGAACCGGAGCAGATCGCGCTCGCTGACCTGGCGCACGGGCTCTCGAACGTCTGTCGTGGCGCGGGCCAGACCGCGTTCTTCTACAGCGTCGCGCTGCACTCCATCCACGTCACGGAGGAGCTGAAGCGCACCGGGAAGAGCGAGCGGGTGCAGTTCTACGGGCTACTGCACGACGCGGCGGAGGCGTACGTCACGGACGTCCCGAGTCCCCTGAAGCGCCACCTGCCGGGGTACCGCGAGATCGAGGACGACATCCAGACCGCGGTGTGGGGGGCGTTCGACGTCGAACCCCCCAGCGACGACCAGTACCGAGCGGTCAAGCGCGCGGACCGCGCGCTCGGCCAGTACGAGCTCCCCGAACTGTTCCCCCAGCAGACCTGGGAGGGCCAGCGCCCGGACCTCGACTACGACCTCCGCGCTGACGCCCGGTTCGACGTTCCGCGTCGGTTCGAGGCGATGGCCGAGGACCTGGGCGGACGCCTCGACGCGAGCGTCCCGACCTGAGCGCTTCGGCGACGGCGTTGAGCTGACTGGGTGCGGGGCGACTGGGTGTTGCTCGTCACTGCTCCATCCTCGCTTCGAGCGCCGCTTCGGTGCGGTCGGTCGTCGCGGCGAGGTCGTCGCCGATCGAGACCGGGTAGCTGGCGGGGTTCGTGATCGCTCGCACGTCCTCGGGGAGCGCCGCGAGCGTCTCTCGCGTCCGATCGCGCACGTCTTCGAGCGACGGCGCGTCGTAGACGACCTCGCCGTCGCGGACGACGTCCACCAGGACGTCCTCGCCGCCGACGTCCTCGTCGGCGAGCGCGAGCACGTCCCGGTCGAAGCCGCCGTCGTCGTCGCGGAACCGATGCACGCGCTTGGCACCGGGATAGGACGCCTTCCCCGCCGAGAGCTTCATGCTCGGCTGCAGCTCGCCGTCTTCCTCGACGGCCACGAGCTTGTAGACGGGGTTCAGCGTCGGTGCGTCCGCGCTCGTCGACAGCGCCGTCCCGGGGCCGAACCCGTCGGCGACGCCGCCGCGTTCGAAGAACTCCTCGAGGAAGAACTCGTCCACGCCCGAGGAGACGAACACCTCCATCTCGTCGGGGAGGCGCTCCCTGACCGCCTTCGAGAGCGCGACGAGGTCGCCGGAATCGAGGCGGACGCCCCGGACGTCGACGCCGGTCTCACGGGCGACCGCGAGCGCCGTCTCGGCGCCCGCGACCGTGTCGTACGTGTCGACGAGGAGGATCGAGTCCTCGCCGTACACGTCGACGAACGCCTCGAACGCGTCCCGGTCGTTCCCGAAGCTCTGGATCCACGAGTGCGCCATCGTCCCGAACACCGGGACGTCGAACGCCTCGCCCGCCGCCACGTTCGACGTGCCGTCGAACCCGCCGACGTACGCGGCTCTCGCCGCCTTCAGTCCGGCGTCGGTGCCGTGTGCGCGCCGGGAGCCGAACTCCACGAGCGTCTGGTCGTCGCCGCGTCGCCGGACGACGTCGCGCATTCGCGCGGCCTTCGTCGCGATCAGGCTCTGGAACCCGAGCTGGTTGATGAACACCGTCTCGAACAGCTGCGCCTGGTCGATCGGGGCCGTGACCTCGAGGAGCGGTTCGTTCGGGAAGACGGCCGTCCCCTCCGGCATCGCGCGGACGTCGCCGGTGAACTCGAAGTCGGCGAGGTACTCGCAGAACGCCTCCGAGAACCCGTCCTCGCGGAGCGCCCGGAGCGCCCGCTCCCCGAAGCGCAGGTCCTCGAGGTACGCGAGCGCCTGCTCCAGGCCGGCGGCGACGACGTACCCCCGGTTCGTCGGGAGCGACCGGACGTACAGCGAGAACGTCGCCTCGGGCGTGTGTCCGGTCTCGCGGTACCCCTGCAGCATCGTGAGTTCGTAGCGGTCCGTGAACAGACCGAGCGTCTCGGGGTCGACGTACCCGAAATTGGGGTCGCGCATGCGTCGACGTACGGGATGGTCGCACAAAGAGCGACGAGGCGATCGTCGAATCGAGAGAACCGCAGCCGGCCACCCGCGGGGACGTCGAACAGTCCGGGGCGCGCAGACCGCCGCAGAGTGGGGAGCGAGCTACTTGTTCGACGTCACTCGATGGGGCGGAAGGAGCCGTCGATGTCCCACTCGTGCACGCAGTGGACGTCGCCGACGACGGTCGCGTCCTCGCGGTTGGGGACGCGCCAGGTGTCGTGGTCGTCGTCCCACACTTCGCGTCGCCCGCAGCGCTCGCACGTCCGCTCGTCCGGTTTCCGTAACTCGGCCATACTCACTCGTCGTCCACGCGAGAACTTGAACGTTCGCGGTCGAGGCAAAACCGATGCCGGTACGCGCGGCGTCGTCGCACGCTGACGAGCGGCGGTCGTCGCTCTCGCTCCGGTCGATGACGACGAACCACGGAACGTTTCTTTCCGTCCGACATGATACTGTCGCGTATGGTCCTCGACTGCTCTCACGTGGAGGTGTCGCCCTGATGCCGGGCGGCGGTCGGTCCGACTCCAGAGTCCTCCGCTGGATCGGCGCCGCGGTCGCGGTCGTCGCCATCGCCGGGGCCGCGTTCGGCGGCTGGCGTTTCGACGGGCTCGCCGACGGCCCGCTCCCGTTCGCCATCGCCGTCGTCGCGGTCACGGTCGCGCTCGGCGCGTCGCTGTACGCGAGATACGGGTGACGCCTCCGGCGAGCGCCACACCGTGCGGTCGCGGCGGCGACGGCCCGTGCTCAGTAGACGGCGTCGACGACGTCGTCGTCGAGCGCGTCGAACTGTTGCAGGTACGCGCGGCGTTCCTCGCGCAGTTCGGCGGCGGCCTCGTCGTAGTCGTCGACGTGGTCGGGCACGCGGTAGTCGTCGACGTCGATCCCGGGGACGTCGCTCGGGACGGTGAGGTCGGTCCGGCCGTCGCGTTCCCACTCGACGCTGCCGCGAGCGATCTCGCGGAGGATGGTGACGGACTCGCGGACGCCGACGTCCTGCGGGTCGTCGCCGTCGCCGACGCAGCCCGTGTTCAGGACGTAGCACTCGACGTCAAGGTCCGCGACGAGGTCGCGGAACCGGTTCCCCTCCTCGCCCTCGCTCCCCATGATGAACGGGTTCGTGCCGACGACGCGGATCGCCTCGCCCGCGGCGTCGGGGTCGCCCGCGCTCGTCTGGATGGACTCGCCGAGCATGAACGCGACCGCGGCCTCGGTCTCGTCCAGTTTCGCGACCGGCGGCATCAGGGGGTTGCGCGTAATGAAGAACACCTGGTCGACGCCGCCGAGGTCGATCTCGTCGTCGGCGCTGTCGAGGCAGTCCCGCTGCACGACCGCGCGCGAGTTCGTCCCGTACCGGGCCTCGTCGAAGTGCACGGTGCCGTCGTCGTCGACGGCGACGTTCTCCAGGACCGCGGACTCGTGGGTCGCCGCGTCGTACAGCGCCGCCTGCTCCTCGGGGTCCAGCCCGATGGTCTTGATGTACAGGCCCGCGCCCTCGCTGCCCGCGACCTCGCCGTCGGGCGTGAGCGCGCACACGTCGTCCTGCAGCATCGACGCACTTTCGCCGTCGTCCTCGTCCAGCCAGAGGCCGTGCGCGGTCAGCGTCGACTTCCCGGTCGCGGACAGCCCGAGGAACACTTGCCCCTTCGTCGCCAGGTCGCCCGCGTCGTCGCGGACGGTGACGCGCTTCGAGCCGGCGTGCAGCCCGAGCCCGCCCCTGCGCTTGGCCTCCCACATGAACAGCCGGAGGAAGCTCTTCTTCGCCTCGCCCGTGTAGTCGCTGCCGACGACCGCGGTGACGCCCGCCTCGGCGAGCACGCGAATCGCGGTCTCGTCCGCGTCGGGGACCTGCACCGTCACGTAGTCCGGTTCCACGGGCGCGTCGGCGTCGACGGGCTCGAAGAGCTTCCCCCACGCCAGCGCGATGCGGGCGTGCTCGCGCGGGACGAACAGCCGACAGATCGACGACGCGTCGTCGTGCCGACCCATCCGCCGGTCGAGGCACACCCACTCGCCGTCGCCGATGCGGTCCACGGCGTCCGCGACGACGCGGTAGTCCGCCGCGGCGAACTCGTCGTCGACCGTGGTCTTCGTCAGGTCCGCGCTCCGCGAGCGGTACTCGCTCACGTAGCTCGGCGAGTCGTACTCCGTCGTCGTCTCGAGGTGGGCGGAGGCCTCGCGGAGCGCCGACAGCGACGGATCGTAGGTCACGTTCGGTGTCGTCCGCGGGTCCGGCAGGTCCGACCGTCGCGTAGCGGTCGGCGGGTGCTCTATCCCCATGTCTGACATCGTGATTGATTAGATTGCGTAACGCTGTATAAATATGCTGGAAGTATCGGGCGAGTAGGCCGGGGTTTCGACGCGCGAACCCGACCTGCGTCCCGCAGCCGCCGACCGAGCACCGGAATCGACCGACCGAACCGGCGACGACCGTCACGTGTAAGTCACCGGTCCGCGACGGTCCAGACATGATTAAGCTCGTGAACATGCTCGTTCGCGCGGACGACCTGACGCACGACGAGTTCGTCGAGTACTGGTACGAGGAGCACGTCCCGCTCGCAGAGGACCTCCCGCACGCGCGCAAGTACGCGACGAGCGTCGCCACGGACCCCGAGCGCAGCGCGTACGACGGCGTCGTCGAACTGTACTTCGACGACATGAGCGACCTGCAGGCGGCGTTCGAGTCCGACGTCGGGCGCGAGGTGCAGGCGGACCTGGAGCACTTCGCGAAGCCGGACGAGGGCCCGACGCTGTACGTCGAGGAGACCGTGCAGTTCGACGAGACGGGGAGCGCCGACGGCGGGGGTGGCGACCGATGAACACGGCCGAACGCGTCGTGGAGACGCTCGACGCGCTCGACGTGGAGTACGTCTTCGGGTACCCGGGCGGGCGCGTCATCGAGCTGTTCGAGACGATCGCGCACGGCGACAGCGACGTCACCGTGGTGCGGCCGCGCGACGAACGGGAGGCGAGTCAGATGGCGGAGGCGTACGGTCGCATGACGAGTTCGCCCGCGGTCCTCGCGGGCCAGGGCCCGTGGATCGGGAGCCTCGGGAACATGGGACAGATGGAGGCGCGGCTCGCGTCGTCGCCGCTCGTGACGCTCACCGAGGCGAGCGAGCGCGGGGACTACTCGACGCTCGCGCCCTACCAGCAGTCCCGCGGGGACTACGGCGGGCTCTCGCTGCCGAAGATCCTGGACGGCGTCACGAAGGAGTGGTGGTTCCCGCGGTCGAGCACGGAGACCGTTCGGTCGGTGCAGCTCGCGTTCAAGCACGCGACCGCGGGCCGCCCAGGCCCGACCGCGGTCATCCTCGACGGGGACGCCGTGAGCGAGGAGTTCCCCGAGGACGCGACGCCGCCGGTGTGGGACGACGAGCGCCAGGTGCGGAACTGGCAGAGCCAGCCCACGGACCGGGACGTCGCGACTGCGGTCGAGCACCTGGAGGCCGCCGAGCGCCCCGTGATAATCGCCGGGAACGGCGTGCACGCCGCCGGCGCGTACGACGAACTGGAGGCGGTCGCGGACGCGTACGACGCCGTCGTCGCGACCTCCTACCTGGGGAAGTCGACGATCCCGGAGACCGACGAGCGTGCGGCGGGCGTCATCGGGTCGTTCGGACACGAGGGCGCGAACCGGGTCGTGAGCGAGGCCGACACGCTCCTCGTGGTCGGCTGTCGGATGAACCCGATGGACACGAACTGGCAGGCGGCGTCGTTCATCCGCCCCGACGAGCAGACGATCGTTCACGCCGATATCGACACGCGCAACGCGGGCTGGGTGTACCCCGCGGACGTCGGCCTGATCGGGGACGCCGCGGAGACGCTGCGCGCGCTCGCCGCCACCGGGGACGCCGCAAACGACTGGGCGCTCGACCGCGCGGAGGAGGCGCGCGAGGACTTCGCGGTGGAGAAGTGCGAGAGCGACGCGGTCCCGATCAAGCCCCACCGGGCGTGCAAGGCGATCGAGTCCGTCGTGGACGACGACACCGTCGTCACCGCGGACTCCGGGAACAACCGCTTCTGGCTGCTGAACTACCTGCAGACCGACTCGGTCGGGTCGTACTACGGCTCCGGTGGCGTCGGCGGCATGGGGTGGGCCCAGCCCGCGGCCGTCACCGCCGCGTTGCTCGGGAAGGACGCGATCGCGGTCGCGGGCGACGGCGGGTTCACGATGACGATGACCGCCGTCGAGACCGCTGTCGACCACGACGTCGCGCCGACGTTCGTCGTCCTGAACGACACCAGCCTCGGCATGGTCCGGCAGATGGACGACCAGATTCCCGGCGTCGAGTTCCACGACACCGACTTCGTGCAGGTCGCGGAGGGACTCGGCGGTCGCGGGGTGCGCGTCACCGACCCCGACGACCTCGTACCCGCGCTCGAGAACGCGAAGGCCGCGAGCACGCCGACGGTGGTCGACGTCCGCATCGACCGCGACGAGGACATGGCCGACCAACTCGCCTCGTCGTTCTACGACGAAGTCGGCGGCCTCCACGAGTAGGCACTCGCCAGAATCCCACCGCGTGGACCCTCACCCGCATCCGGACCGCTCGGACGCGTCGACGTTCACCCGCATCCTCACATCTCAGACCCTTATGACTCTCCGCGACGATTTCTCTTGCAGAGAGATGGCGACGACCCACCTGGAAAACGGCGAGGAGGTCCGCGGGAACTGGAATCGCGTGTTCAGGTGTCTCTCCGCCGAGCCACGTCGACAGCTCGTCGTGTCTCTGCTTGACGCGGCGCCCGACGACGCCGTGCCGCTCCCGGAGTGCGCAGCGATGCCGAACGTGCCGTCGGACCCGGACGTCCTCCGGCGAGAACTCCACCACGTCCACCTCCCGATGCTCGCGAAGCACGGGTTCGTCACCACCGAGACCGACCCGTTCGTCGCCGCTCGTGGCCCCCGGTTCGAGGAGCTCGCGGTAGTGTTGGACGCGCTCCACTCGAGCGCAGCCAGCATCCCCGACTCGCTCGTCGTCGGCTGTCGGCGGCTCGAAGCGGAACAGCAGGACCACGTCGACGTCTCGTAGCCGCCCAGACGTGACGACGACGCTGCTTCTCCTCGCCGACCGCTCGAAACCGGTCGCTTCACTCTACAACGGGAGGAGCGACCGGAGCAGCCAGTACGGGCCCTGCAGGAGGTCGACGAGCGCGCCGACCGCGCCGGACCGCGGTTCGGTCGCCGGGTCGAGCCCGGTCGCGTCGTCGACGCCGACGCGCACGAGGTCGCCGGTGCTCGCGCGATTCCCGGCGTCGTCCGTGACGCGCAGGCAGACGAGCGCGTCCGGGGGCGTGCCGACGACGCGGTAGACGCCCTCCCGGACGCCCGAGTCCGCACCCGCTTCCACGAAGTCGCCGACTTCGACGGCGGTCGGGTCCACCATGCGGCCGAGTACTCGCGACGGTCGGATAACGATTCCCGTCGTCGTCCCCCGGCGAGTGTGCAACCTTTTTCGCGTCGCCCGTCGAACCCGCGACGTATGAGCGACAGCACTGTCCTCGTTACCGGTGGCACGGGATTCATCGGCTCGTACGT
>Ga0207756_100430_pt1 | contig 14798 bp, 10 predicted proteins | sample A23M1SouthBayCA_FD_187748 | JGI IMG/M metagenome (GOLD analysis project Ga0207756, IMG submission 187748) | Aerobic enrichment media microbial communities from Eden Landing Ponds, California, USA - A23 M1 (3) (SPAdes) | ecosystem: Environmental > Aquatic > Marine > Unclassified | place...
GCCAATACTTCCGACGGGCACACGCCGGGCGGGTCTCCATCGGCGATGAGTGGGACGAGTTCGTCAATTGCGGTTGTGCGAGCCCTGAGGATGTCACTCTCTGTGTAGAAGAAATCGATGGTGGGACCGCCATCGGGTCAGAGACGACGATCGACGTGGTCTCACGGAAAACTGTCGCCGAAAACGAATTTTTGTCGCACTTACCGAACCGACAGCCGGTCCTGCACAAATTGCTGGCGTCCCGATCACAGATCGCGCCTGCCTCACGCAGCGAATCGGTTACCTCCCAGCGGAGCCGCCGGTTTCGACGCATTAACCGCCTGGGAACAACTCCGTCACGTCGCACGCCTCCACGGTATCTCCGACGACGAGGCTGACAGTCGGATCGAAACGCTGCTCGATCGCTTCGGTCTGCTCGCTGACGCCGACAAACGCATCGAATCCTACTCTACTGGGATGACCAAGAAAGTCGGTATTATCGCAGCGCTGTTTCACGACCCGGACATGGTGTTCCTAGACGAACCGACGAGTGGCCTCGATCCCCGTGCCGCACGCACCGTTCGGGACACGATCGCTGACCTTGTCACCCGTGAGATGATGGTTTTCCTGTCGACACACATTCTCCTGATCGTTGATGAGCTCGCGGACACCATTGGCGTCATCAACGACGGAACGCTCGTCGCAGAAGCCCGGCCCTCAGAGCTCAAATCCCAGGCAGACGAGTCACTTGATCTCGAAACCGCCTTCCCAGAGGTCACTGGCGAACAGGATACCACCGTTCGAGGTGTCCAGCCGACTGTGTCCACCATTAGTCGGTCTCGCACTCACACCCGCCGTTGGAGAGCAGTTCCTCGGGGCTGTTCTGAATGTTGCAGTCCTGGCAGAACACCTGTACGTCGACGAAGACGGTGAACGAGCCGAGCGAGATACGATCGGTGTTGTGGAGGCTCTCTAGATTGTTCCGGACGACCGCTTTCGTCCGGCTGACGAGGCGCTGGATCGCGTCCCGCGTGTCCTCGATCTGCGTGGCGTCGGACGTATCGTCCTCAGGCTGGGAGACGCCACGGTACTCCGTGAGGTACGTGTAGATACTCTGGTGGGAGACGAACGACTCGCGGGGTTCATCGACGTCGATCCCGCGCTGTTTTAGACGCGTCTTGACCTCGGCGCGCGTCCCGCTGCTCGCGTCGTCGTCGGTGAGCAACTCGTAGGTGTTCTCGATCTCGCCTTCCAGGTAGGATTCGTCGACGCGGTCGTGTGCCGCCGCCAGCAATCGCTGATTGAACCAGTCCGCGAGTTTCCGGATGCTGTACTGCTCTTCGCCAGTTCCCAGCCAGTAGGATTCGAGCTGTTCACCGACGCCGTCAACGTCCCATTCCTCGATTAACCGCGCCCTCGATCAACCGCGCGACTTTGCTCATCTGTCGCTCACCCGGCGAGCCCGCCGGTCGGTCAAGATCGAAATGGTGGTCATAGCGACAGCTACTGAGTGATCGACAGATGAACTTTTGCCTTCGGTCTGTGTGACCACTGCCTGTGGTGGTGCTGTACGCCGTTGACAACCCTTAACACAGCAGAACACCGAGGGGTCGATATGGCACAGATCGTCGACTACGAACTGTTCAAGGTCCCGCCGCGATGGCTCTTTCTGCGGATCGAGACCAGTGACGGCACCGTCGGCTGGGGCGAACCGATCCTCGAAGGGCGTGCGGAGACGGTCAGGACAGCAGTCGAAGAGCTGATGGATGGCTATCTGCTGGGCGAAGAGTCGAGTCGGATCGAGGATCACTGGCAACGGATGTACCGCGGCGGGTTCTATCGGGGCGGCCCGGTCCTCATGAGCGCTATCGCCGGCATCGACCAGGCGCTGTGGGACATCAAAGGCAAGTACTCGGGCGAACCGGTGTACGATTTGCTGGGCGGCCAGAGCCGCGAACAGGTCCCGCTGTACAAGAAGATCGTGCCCGACGAGATCGAGGACGTCGCCGGGCTCGCGAGGGACGCGGTCGACGAGGGCTTCACGACGTTGAAGGTCCTGAACACCTACCAGACCTCGCCTATCGAGTCGACCGCCGACATCGACGCCATCTGTGAGTTGCTGGCCGTCGCTCGCGAGGCGATCGGACGCGAGGTCAACATCGGGATCGACCTGCACGGACACATCTCGGCGGGGATGGCCCCGCGCGTGCTGTCGCGGCTCGAAGAGTACGACCCGATGTTCGTCGAGGAGCCCGTGCGGCCTGAACACATCCGAATGCTCGATGGCTCGTCGAACCACAACATCCCGATCGCGTTCGGCGAACGGCTGTACTCGCGCTGGGAGTTTCGCCCCCACTTCGAAGCCGGCCGGCTCGAAATCGCACAGCCCGATATCTCCCACGCCGGCGGGATCAGCGAGATTGTCAACATCGCGTCGATGGCCGAGACGTACGGCACGCAGCTGATGATCAACTGTTCGGTCGGGCCGATCGCCTACGCTGCGACCAGCCAGCTGAGCCATCACCTCCCCAACGCTGTCCAGCAGCCCGCCCAGGGCGAGCGCTACATCGACGCCTACGTCGAGAACGTCGACGACCTCAAGAGCGAGAACGGCCACGTGAGCCTCTCGGAGAAGCCCGGACTGGGGATCGAGATCGACGAGGCGGGCGTGCGCGAGCACGCTGGCAAGGGCAGCGACTGGCGGACGCCGCTGCGCCGATACAACGACGGCAGCCTCGTCGAGTGGTAGGTCCGAGGGACCGAGCAACGCGAGGGGTCTCGGACAGTGCGAGCGACACGCGAACAGCGAGAGCCCGACTGCAGGGGGATCTCGGAACGGCGAACGCGGAGCGGCCATCGTCGATACACTAACAGTATACTTATCCACGGCAAGACCGTACCGGCGCGCATGTCCGGCAGCGACCGCATTGAGGCGACCAAGACGGCCTTCGAGATCATCGACGTGATCGACGAGTCCCAGGGCGCGACCGCCGCGGAGCTGATCAAAGCGACCGGACTCTCCCGTGGGGGCGTGTACAAACACCTCCGCACGCTCGTCGAGGTCGACGCGCTCGCCAACCGCGACGGGGAGTACGTGCTGGGGCCGCGGTTCACCGAGTACGGCCTCGGGACGAGCGACGCGCACGCAATCCTCGACCAGACAGAGAAGGTCGACGAGCTTGCGCGGTCGCTCGACGCGCCGACGAACCTCTGGGTCAACGATGGCGACCACGAATGTCGATGTGTGTACACCACGCGGACGGACGACCGGGCCGGGTACCCGCGGACGCGTGGCGACACCGAGCCCCTGACCCAGACCCCTGCCGGCAAGGTGATCCTCGCACACCTCCCGAAGGAAAATCGCGACGAGTTGACCGGGGGCGACTACGAGGGTCTCCCGGCCCAGCTCGAAGAACTCCGAGAACGACAGCTCCTCGACGAACCGCTGTCGTTCGCCCCGGAGTGGGTCTCGATCGCGACGCCAGTGCTTGACCCTTCGGACCAGCCGGTCGGAGCCATCGAGATCGTTATCCCGGCCGAGCGAGCGACCGGAATCGACGTGAAGAACAACATCAGCGGCCTGCTCACCGAGACGGCCAACCGTATGCGCGTAGAAATGTTGTAAATGTCTTCATCGAAAGTTCTTATACATCCAGAGATAGATATAGTGGTGCGAAATTCAGTTTTTAGGGATATATTCCAGTTTTGATTGGGGCAATTTGCCCATTCTATTTATAAATACCTCACCTACCCCTCTAATCGAGTTTTTAGATAGTTTTTGGCCTTTCAGAGTTGTGAACAGAGTGAGAACGGGCAAGCAGCTATCGACACAGCCGCCGACATCGGACGGGACGGGCAGAACCTTTTTGCTGGCCAACGGTGAGTAGTTTGCATGGATATCGTAGTGACCGGTGCGGCCGGGAGCGTCGGCCGCGAGGCGATGCGAGCGCTGTCCGACCACGACGTGACGGCTGTCACGCACCACGAGGAACCGGACCTCGATAGCGAGGTCCTCGACATCGAGGATCGGGAGGCAGTCAGCGACGTGATCGCGGGCCACGACGCCGTCGTCCACCTGGCGGCCAATCCCGACCCCGGTGCCGACTGGGACGACGTTGCCGGGCCGAACATCGAGGGGACGTACAACGTCTACCGGGCCGCCGTCGAGGCCGACCTCGACCGCGTCGTCTTCGCGTCGACGAACCACGTCCAGCAGAACCACGTCCTCGGCGGCACCAACGACGTGGAGACGCTGCCGGACCGACCGGGGGCGATCACCGCCGCCGACGACTACCGACCCGACTCCTACTACGGCGTCTCGAAGATCACCGGCGAAGCGCTGGGCGCGTACCACGCCGACCGGGACGGCATCGAGGTCGTCAACCTCAGAATCGGCTGGCTGCTCACGCGCGAGAAACTCAGAGATCTGCAGACGGACAGCGAGAAGGTCGCCCAGTTCTCCCGGGCCGTCTGGCTCTCGCCTGAGGACTGTCGACAGGGCGTCCGAAAGGCAACGACCGAGCCACTGACCGAGAACCCGCTCTCGGTGAATCTGGTGTCGGCCAACCGGGAAGGGTACTTCTCGATCGTCGAGGCCAAGTGCGGGTTCGCGTATCGACCCGAACACGATTCGGCCGAGGTCGTCGCGGCGGACGTGAGTTCGACCGACGACTGACCACACAGCGCCTGCCACTCGGCGAGTCGATATTACGCGACCGGTTCCACGTTGTCGTCGAACGCCGCGACCAACTGGTCCGTCGTGGCCTCGACATCGCCGCTGGTCAGGAAGTCGACAAAGGCCATCTTGAGGTCGATGAAGGCCGCCGAGGAGACCCCCGGCCCGACGACGGTCAGAGGGCTGTGCGAGCAGCGCTCGAAGTCCCGTTGCTGGTCTCTGAAGAACGACTCGAACCGGTCCATCGGGGCATCGAGGCGTGGCGGGATCGCACCGCGTCCGGCGCAGAACCGGGCCATCGCGTCGCCCGAGCAGATGTATTCGAGGAACGACTCGCGTGCCTGGGAGGACTCCTTCCGCGGGACGAGGAACGCGTCGCCGGCGCGGGCGTACACGTCGTCGGTCCCCGGGAACGTGGTGTGGCCCCAGTGCTCGCCCTGCTCGAACTCCTCGGCACCCTGGAAGTCGCCGACAGCCCAGTCGCCCCCGAAGACGAACCCGGCGTCGCCTTCGACGAGTTGCTGATTGGCCCCGCCACTGGAGAGGTAGACCGCCCCCTCCGGGCTGTGAGCCCGGCATCGCTCGACGGTGTCGAGTGCCGTACCGATAGCGCGAGCGTGTGACCGCGCCTCGCCGTCTTTGACCCGCTCGAACGTCTGGACGCCGTCGGCCCCCATCAGGACCGTCTCCCACAACTGGAGCGTGACCCAGGGGTTGCGCTGGGCGAGCGCGATACCGCAGGCGTCGGTCTCGGCTTCGACCGTTTCGAGCGCGCGGACGAACTGCTCGGGCGTGTCGAGCGCTGCCGGGTCGACGCCCGCGCTGTCGAGGACTGACCGGTTGTAGAAGACGTTGTTCGTCCGCTGGACGTTCAGCGGAATTGCGTAGGCGGTCCCGTCGATGTGACAGTCCTCCCGGACGGCGTCCTGACAGTGCGCGTCGAGGCCGGTCGACGCCCAGAGGTCGTCGAGCGGTTCGAGTACGTTCGCCGTGTGATACGGCTGGAGGTTCTCGGCCGGCCAGTTGATCCACGCGTCCGGCGGGTTCTCCTGCATGAAGTCACACTTGATCTCCAGTTTCACGTTGTCCTTCTGGAGCAACTGGACAGCGGCGTCGGGATACGCCGTCGTGTATCCGTCGACGAGGGTCTCCAGTGCCTGCTTGCCCACACCGCCAAAACGGTGTGCGAGCGCGACAGCGCGGCCGCTACCGCTGGGGGTAGCACCTGCTGAATGCTGCGACATTGGCTAACGATAGTCAGGACCACTGATAAATGTTCGCACGCAGTATCAGAAGCGAGAGCCGATTGCGTTCGACGACACAAGAGCGAGCAGGTTCGATCTAATAACGAACGACAACGGTTCGTATGAGGAGCGACGAGCTCCTGTGCCACCGGTCTCGCGATACCCGTATGTTTTTCGTGCAGGAGGATGGTGGATCATACGCGATTGACATGAGCGACCGATGGAACAGCGAGACTGTGGTCAGCGACCGCAGTGTCACGGGACAGGAAGGGATCGACGGACTGGTCGGCGACGGGTCGATACAGTCGTACGTCGCGGATGACGCGACGGTGACGTACCTGGTGGTCGGGACCAACGACGGTCTCGTTCGGGAGACTGACGACTGGGAGACCACCGAGGTGCCGGGGCCCGACAGCGGCGTCGTCGTGATCGTCACCGACCGGCGGGTGGTGTTCGTCGTCGGCAACTGTCGGGACCCGGATGTCGACGGCGACGATGTCCGGGTGGTTGACCACGCCAATGTCGAGGACGCCTCGGTCGCCAACTCTCTGCTCTCGACGCGCTTTACCGTGACCGCGGCCGACGGAGTCGCGCTCTCGGTCACGCCGACCGCTACCGACGGGCTACAGGACATCGCGAACTACGTGACCAAGGCCGCACGCCGGTGGCGATCTGCGAGGGACTTCTTCGACGACTTCGGCGAACGGCTCATCGACGTCGAGGAGGCCTTCGCCGACGACGAAGCGGCGGGACAGAAACGACGGCGCAAACTGGTCAAGGGCCTCTCGGACCTCGGCCAGACCAGTTCGCTCCACGCGATCGACCTGCCGGCACTGGACGCGGACAGGGACGCGGCGAGGACGCGACTCGACCACGCGACCTGTCGCGGGTGCTGGCACCGAGCCCGTGAACTGATCGAAGCCGGGGACGACCACCTCGCCGCCGACGCACTGGCCGACGCAGTGACGAGCTATCGGGACGCCTGCGCGGCATTGCGCGCTATGAGTGAGGACGGCGAACTCGCCGAGGCGGCGTTCAGCGAGGGGTCGCTGGCGATGGAACTGGGACCGTTCGATATCGAACCCGCGCTGCGCGACCGCCTCGCCACCTGCCGGGAGCGCGCGGCGGACGCCGACGTGGCCGTCACGACGGTCTGGCCCACTCTCGTTGACGGCTACGACGACCTCCAGTCGGCACACCGGTTCGCGGGCCGGGTACTCGACGCTGATCTGGACGCGCTCGCCGACGCCACGGCCGCCGCCCGCAGCGAGGCCGCAGACGCCTTCGACGGGGCCATCGAGAAGGTAGAGCAACGAGGTGACGACGCCGAAGCAGCAGGCGACAGCGACGCGGCGGGAGAACACTTCAAGGAAGCGCTCGCGCTGTTCGACGAACGAGTGTCGGTGACCGGCGAGCACGACACGGACCTGCGAGAGCGTCTCGACGAGAAAGTCGAGCGCTCGAAGTGGGAATGGGTCGGCGACCGATAGTCCAGGTAAACGACCAGTCTCGACCAATCACTCGGCGACTGCCAATCGACGGCTGGACGAGCATCGACACGTTCGAGCGACTCACAGCCATTGGTCGAGAACCGTGAGACGGCGGGGTCGTAGCCGTGATCGGGCGGTAACGGAATCCGTCGAGGGGCGGCGCTGTCGCTGTCAGACAACCCTGCCGAGACCCAAATTTTTTATAAGAGCGATTCAGATTTGTGGTGAGTAACTGTGTCGCAAAAGCCAGCACAACCGTCGGGGCTATCCAGATACATCGAGAATCCGACATTAATTGGTGAGAATGTCGAGCCAACGCACGTACCGACCGTTCCGTACGAATCGACCGACGAAGCGCGTGCCACGTTCGACCGACTGACCGAACCGGAGACGCGGTGGGCCAAGTCGCCGTACTACCGGTCGCTGAACGGCGAGTGGACCTTCCAGTGGGCGGAGTGCCCGGCGGACCTGCCGACGGCACTCGATGGGGACGCCGACTGGGACACCATCGAGGTACCCGGAGTGTGGCAGCTCTCGGGGTACGACCGACCGATCTACCGGAACCATGCGCTGACGTGGGAGCGCATTCCCGAGATCGACGGCGAACCCGACGCACCGAACGTCCCCGAGGCGTTCAATCCCGTCGGGACCTACCGCCGCGAGATCGAGGTACCCGCCGACTGGGGCGGCGACCGGCACACGTTCCTCCACTTCGAGGGAGTCAAATCGGCCTTCTTCGTCTGGATCGACGGCGAGTACGTCGGCTACGACCAGGGGTCGATGACCCCCTCCGAGTTCGACGTGAGCGAGGTACTGGAACCGGGATCGAGTCACACGCTCACCGTGCAGGTGTTTCGCTTCTCCGACGGGAGCTACCTCGAAACGCAGGACATGCTGCGCTTTTCGGGCATCTTCCGCAGCGTCTTCCTCTACTCGAAGCCGGCGGTCCACGTGCAGGACTACTGTGTGACGACGAGCCTCGACGACGCCGATGAGGACGCGACACTGACCGTCGACGCACAGCTCGGTGGGGCTGTCGACGACGCTGAGCAGTGGACGCTCGTCGGCCGACTGTTCGACGATGCGGGCGCGCCAGTCGCGACGTTCGAGACGGCCACGCGACCGAGCGACGCTGCCGATCCGAGTCTCGACACGACTGTCGACGATCCGGCGACGTGGTCCGACGAGCACCCCACGCTGTACGATCTGTTCCTCGAACTGCACGACCCCGACGGCGAGGTCGTCGAGGCGATCCCCGAGCGAGTGGGGTTCAGGGAGTACGCTATCGAGGACGGACAGGTGTTGATCAACGGCGACCCGATAACGGTCCGGGGCATGAACCGACACGAACACGATCCCGAGACCGGTCGCACGGTCTCGTTCGAACGCACTCGCGAGGAACTCCAGCAGCTCAAGCGTCACAACGTCAACGCTATTCGGACCGCCCACTACCCGAACGATCTGGAGGTGTACGAACTGGCCGACGAACTGGGACTGTACGTCGTCGACGAGGCCAACGTCGAGACCCACTTCAACATGAACTTCGTCAACGAGCGGCCCGACTTCCATCGTTCGTTCGTCCGCCGATTCGAGCAGATGGTCGAACACCACAAGAACTTCGCGTCGATCTTCGCCTGGTCGACCAGCAACGAGGCCGGCGAGGGATCGGCCCACGAGGAGATGGCCGACTACGTCCGCGAACACGACGACACCCGGTTCGTCTACCATCAGGGCGACGGCGACTCGCCGTACGACCGCTACCACGAGAGCATGACCGGGACGGCACCGTTCGCCGACATCTCCGGGCCCCGCTATCCCGTCCCGCACACGCTCGTCCAGCACAGCGCGGTCGAGGACCGTCCGCTGATCATGGGCGAGTACGCCCACGCGCTGTGCAACAGTCTCGGCCTACAGGATGCCTTCTGGGACCTCGTCCGCGAGGTCGACGGGCTCCAGGGCGGGTTCGTCTGGGAGTGGACCAACCAGACGCTCGCGGGCGACGTAGTCCCCGGTGGCACGCCCGGCGAGTGGTGGTTCGACGACGACCCGTTCCTGCTCGACGGCGTCGCCTTCTCGGACCTGACGCCCCAGCCCGAACTGCGCCAGATCAAGAAGACCCAGCAGCCGTTCAGTTTTGAGGCGGTGGCGCCAGCGGAGGGCGTGCTGACGGTGACGAACGACCACACTATCACGAACCTCTCGGCGTTCGACGTCGACTGGGAGCTGTCGGTCGACGGCGAGGTCGTCCAGTCCGGGCGGCTCAACCTCGACGTGTCGCCGGGCGAGACGCGCGGAATCGCCGTCCCCTTCGACGAGCCGACACTCCCGCCCGAGAGCGAGTGTCACCTGACGATCCGGGTGTGTCTGGCCGCGGAGACCGACTGGGCACCGGCCGGTCACGAGGTCGGCTTCGAGCAGTTCGCCGTCCCCATCGAGCCGCCGGCGTCGGAATCGGTCTCCAGGGTAGCCACCGGCCAGCTGACCGTCGAGGAGACCGAGACGACGGTGTCGATCAGTGGCGACCGATTCCGCTACCGCTTCGACCGCGACCGGGGGCTGTTCCAAGAACTGAGCTACGACGGGGCGGTCGTGGCGACGGACGGCCCGCTGTTCGGCGCGTTCCGGGCACCGATCGCCAACGAGGGCCACATGGACAGCGACACCGAGTGGGGGTACGACAACGAGTCCGAGTGGCGCTCGCTCGGACTACACGCTCTCGAGCAGACGGTGGTAAGCGACACTGTCGAACAGACACGAGACACCGTCCGAATCGCCGCCGAGACGGTACTTCGAAACGCCGACGGGACGACGCTGTTCACGGTCGATTTCGACTACGAGATCGGACGGGACGGCACCATCACGACGGCCATCGACGTTGTACCGACAGAGACGCTCCGGGACTCGCTGACCACCTGGCTGCCGCGACTGGGCGTTCAGTTCGATCTGCCGGCGTCGGCCACCGAGTTCGAGTGGTTCGGCCGCGGCCCCGAGGAGACGTACCCCGACCGGAAATCCGGGTGCCCCGTCGGCCGGTACAGCGGCACCGTCGACGAGCAGTTCGTCCCCTACCGGCTTCCCTCGGACAACGGCAACAAGACCGACGTTCGGTGGGCCAGCGTGGCCGACGACGAGGCGGGTGTCCTGCTGGCTGGTGACCGCCCGCTGAACGTCCGACTGGACCAGTACGAGAACCTCGCCGACGCCACGCGCCTCCCCGAGCTCGTGGCGGCCGACGAGACGACGGTGTTCGCCGACGTGGCCGTAGCGGGCGTCGGCGGAACACCGGTCAAGCCCCTCACACAGCACCGACCCCAGCCCGATCCTGTCTCGTTCACGCTCAGCGTTCGTCCCCACGACAGCACCGCCGACCCCGCAGTTCTCGCCCGTCGAACCCGACCGAGCGGCCAGTCGAACGAATAGCACGCATCGAACGGACGCTGCGAAACGACAGCCGATCGACCTTCTTCCGGCGCTGATCGAAGCGACGAACAGGGACCAGCACACGGACAGCAACGCTACCCGCGCCAGCCACAGGTGCGTCACTCGTGCTGGCGTGAGATACACAGTGAGTGTACCTCTCCCCAAAGTGCTTTACAGCATTAATTGTGTAATTAGGTCTCCAGGTCCACAAATGGTGTACGAACGTGGCGACTGCCATTACAGACGTAATGCTGTAAAATTGTCTGTGAGTACACTTCTGGTAGACAGTGGCGTGTCCGACCGACCACAGGCAGCGACCGGCAGCCACAGTTGGGATGACCGTACCGAGGAAAGAGTTTATATAGCGGAACTTCGCTATGTCAACGTGCCCGTGATAGAACCGGGCTATAGTAGCCGTTGAAACGCACTGCACGCCCGACCAGACGACGACAGTGCGGTCGGTGTGTCGACCGTTTCAATCGGTACTATCGCTGTCTGGCACTCTCCCCGGCTGAGGAGTGACTCAGCCCGCTGACGAGTGGCACAGCCATGGTCCACCCCCCACTGCAGGGCTGTCCACCGTCTCTCTTTCAGTCGACACGCTCGAGACGAGTCCCCGCCGCCGACCTGGATAGTCCATCACAATGCTCGGGGCCGCGCGCTTTCGGGCCCCACTGGCGAAACGACTAAGCGGACTGGTCAGGAAATGGCGATACCGACCGATGAGTGAAATTGTCGACTACGAACTGTTCGAAGTACCGCCACGGTGGCTGTTCCTCCGACTGGAAACCGACGACGGCCTCGTCGGCTGGGGCGAACCCGTCGTCGAGGGCCGCGCAAAGACCGTCCGAACGGCGGTCGAGGAACTGCTGGACAACTACCTCGTCGGCGAGGACCCCGCTCGTATCGAGGACCACTGGCAGTCGATGTACCGCGGCGGCTTCTATCGCGGTGGCCCGGTCCTCATGTCGGCCATCGCCGGCATCGACCAGGCGCTGTGGGACATCAAGGGCAAGCGCTTCGGCGCTCCTGTGTACGAACTCATGGGCGGGCCCGCCCGCGACCGGATTCGGGTCTATCAGTGGATCGGCGGCGACCGCCCCTCCGACGTGGCCGAGCAAGCCCGCGAACAGGTCGAGGCGGGCTTCACGGCGCTGAAGATGAACGCCACCGAGGAGATCGAACGCATCGACGACCCTGCGACGGTTCAGGCCGCCGTCGACCGTCTCGAGCAGGTCCGCGAGGCCGTCGGCGACGAGGTGGGCATCGGCGTCGACTTCCACGGCCGCGTCACCAAACCCATGGCCAAACGCCTCGTCAAAGAGCTAGAGCAGTACGAACCCATGTTCGTCGAAGAACCGGTGCTGCCCGAACACAACGACGCGCTGCCCGAGATCGCACAGCACACCTCCACACCCATCGCGACGGGCGAACGGATGTTCTCGCGGTGGGACTTCAAGCAGGTCTTCGAGGACGGCACCGTCGACGTGATCCAGCCCGACCTCTCCCACGCTGGCGGCATCACCGAAGTCAAGAAGATCGCGTCGATGGCCGAAGCCTACGACGTGGCGATGGCCCCACACTGCCCGCTCGGTCCGCTCGCGCTCGCCTCGTGCTTGCAGGTCGATGCGACCTCCGCCAACGCCTTCATCCAGGAGCAGAGCCTCGACATCCACTACAACGAGACCAGCGACGTCCTCGACTATCTGGCCGACCCCTCCGTCTTCGACTACGACGACGGCTACGTCGACATCCCCGACGACCCCGGCCTCGGCGTCGAAATTGACGAAGATCACGTCCGCGAGCAAAGCGAGATCGACCACGACTGGCACAACCCCGTCTGGCGGCACGACGACGGCAGCGTCGCCGAGTGGTAGGTACGAGACACCGAGCAACGCGAGGGGTCTCGGAACGAGCGAGCGGCACCTATTTTACCGCCGCGACGACAGAGACAGTCGTATGCCATCCGACCCGACCGCCAACGCAGTTCCGCACAGACACGAAGATACCGTCGCCATCGTCACCGGTTCGACCCGCGGTATCGGTGCCGGCGTCGCCCGCCGCCTCGCCGCCGAGGGGGCGTCCGTGGTCGTCACTGGCCGCTCGGTCGAACCGGGTGAGCAGGTCGTCGCCGACATCGAGGCCGACGGCGGCGAAGCGAGGTTCGTGCAAGCGGACATGCGCGACCCCGCCGAGATCGAAGCGCTCGTCGAACACACCGTCGACGAGTACGGCCGCGTCGACACGCTCGTCAACAACGCCGGCGTCCAGACCGAGACGACCGCGAGCGAAGCGACCATGGAGGACTGGGAGTTCGTCGTCGAGACGGACTTCCGGTCGTTCTGGCTCTGTGCGAAGGCCGCGGTCGAGCACATGCCCGAGGGCGGGACCGTCCTCAACATGTCCTCGAACCACGCGTTTCTCACGATGCCGGGGCTGTTTCCCTACAACGCAGTCAAGGCGGGGATCAACGGGATGACTCGTGCGATGGCGCTGGAACTGGGGCCGGAAGGAATCACCGTCAACACGATCAACCCCGGCTGGATCGAGATCGAGCGCACCGCCGAGGAACTGGGCGACGACTACGAGTACACCGAGTCGATTCACCCGGTCGGCCGTCTCGGAACCCCCGCAGACGTGGCCGGCCTCGCGGCCTTCCTCACCAGTCCCGACGCGACGTTCATCACCGGGGAGAGTATCCTGATCGACGGCGGCCGCTCGCAGGTGATGCAGGACGACGTGTATCTGGACTACCGAAACGACTGATCCGAAAAAACAGCGAGCGGGCTTCTTACTCCGCGGCGAACGGCCGCAGTTCGACGGTAAAGTCGAACGTCTCGGGGTCGAGGCGGTACTGCTCCAGCGTCGCCGGACCACAGCTACCAGTGCCGAGTCCGCAGTGGGCGTGATCGAGCGACACCGAAATCTCGTCGCGCTCGGGCAGTTCGTGGTCGTGTTCGGCCGCTTCGAGGTCCGCGGTGGTGTAGCGATGGGCAGCCACGTCGAGTGACGAGTCGCCGGTGACGTGGAGGCCGACGCCGCGGCCGTCGGTGAACGTCGCCCAGCGCACGTCCGTCCGAGTGCCGTTGGCCTGCGGGCGGACGTAGGGCGTGTGCAGATCCGTCACGTCCTGCTGGTAGCGACCGACGAGCTGTGCCTGCTTGCTGTCGGCGTACGATTCGCCGGGCCCGCGGCCGTACCACGTGACCGTGTCGAGGGCATCGGGCAGCGTCAGATCGAGGCCGACGCGGGGGAGCGAGGGCAGGACCGACAGGTCGCCCTCGGGTTCGAGCGTCGTGTCGATCTCGACAGCCCCGTCGTCGCGGACGGTGTAGGTCTGCTCGGTCGCGAAGCCGTGGTCGAACACCGGCGGGGCGAGGCGGCCCTCGACGGTGATCTCGACGCGGTCGTCCGCGGCATCGTCGAGGACCACAGAATCGGTCCGGAACTGTAGCGCGTCGAGGCCGTGCTCGCGCCAGAGCTGTGCGAACCCGATCGTTCGGAACTGACCGGGTTCCAGCGTCGCGCCGTTCTCGGACAGTTCGGTCAGCCGCGAGAGCAGCGTGCCGTCGAGGGGAAGCCCGCGGTCGTTGTCAGTCGGGGCGCGCCACAGGCCGACCTGCGGCCCGTCGACGAGGAGGTCCTGCCCCCGGTAGGTCAGCGAGTCGATCACGCCGTGGGTGTCGTCGAAGACCATCTCGAAGTCGGGGCCGGCGACGACGATGCCGTCCTCGGTCCGCTCGGTCGAGAGGGGGCCACTCTGGGTTGTCGGCAGCGCCGGGTCGCCGCTGTCGGGGAGTTCGAACTGGCCCGTCGCGACGGTGTGGCCGGCGTCGGCCCACGCCGTCCCGCCGGCGAGCGTGATCTCGACCGTGAGCAGGGACTCGCCGTCGGCGCGGTCGGCGTCGCCATCGACGGGGACCGTGACGGACTCAGTCTCGCCGGCTGCCAGGTCCGGCAGTGCGACGGTCCCGCTTTCGACGACCGTTC
>Ga0207756_100434_pt1 | contig 14679 bp, 8 predicted proteins | sample A23M1SouthBayCA_FD_187748 | JGI IMG/M metagenome (GOLD analysis project Ga0207756, IMG submission 187748) | Aerobic enrichment media microbial communities from Eden Landing Ponds, California, USA - A23 M1 (3) (SPAdes) | ecosystem: Environmental > Aquatic > Marine > Unclassified | place...
CGCCGAACTGGCGGGGCCGACCGACATCGACCGGCTCCCGATGCCAGGACTGCCCGGCGGCATCGCCGGCGGCGTCAGTTTCGGCCCCGACGGGAAGCGGTTCGCCCTCTCGGCGGCCGGTCGGACGCACAATACGAACGTCACCGTGGTCGACGTCGAGGCGCTGCGCGAGAGCGAGACGGCCGAGGGCCACGTCGGCGGGCCGGCGGTAACTGCCGGTGCGGTGGCCGCCGAGCCCGTCGAGCGGGGCGCGACGCAGTGGACGCGCGCCTCGACTGCGGGCATTCCGCTGGAGACGATGGTCGAGCCCGAACTCGTGGGCTACGAGTCCTTCGATGGGCGGCAGATTCCGGCCTTCCTCTCCCTGCCCGAGGGCGCTACGCCGGGCGAGACCCCTGTCGTGGTCGACGTCCACGGCGGCCCCGAGAGCCAGCGCCGCCCCTCCTTCTCCGGGCTGACGCAGTACCTCTGCTCGCGAGGCTACGCCGTCTTCGAGCCGAACGTGCGCGGCTCGACGGGCTACGGGCGGGCCTACACGCACCTCGACGACGTCGAGAAGCGCCCGGACGCCGTCCGCGACCTCGCGGCCGGCCACGAGTGGCTCGCGGCCCACGACGCCGTCGACCCGGATCGGATCGCCGTCATGGGTGGCTCCTACGGCGGGTTCATGGTGCTCGCGGCGCTCACGCGCCAGCCCGGGCGCTGGGCCGCCGGCGTCGACGTCGTCGGCATCGCGAACTTCGTCACCTTCCTGGAGAACACGGGGTCCTGGCGGCGCGAACTCCGCGAGGCCGAGTACGGGAGCCTGGCGGACGATCGGGAACTCCTTGACGAACTCAGCCCGATCAACCACGTCGAGGACATCGACGCACCGCTGTTCGTCCTCCACGGTGCGAACGACCCCCGGGTGCCGGTCGGCGAGGCCGAACAGATCGTCGAGGAGGCACGGGAACAAGGGGTCCCCGTCGAGTTGCTGGTCTTCGAGGACGAGGGCCACGGCATCTCGAAACTGGACAACCGGATCGAGGCCTACACGCGCGTGGTTGGCTTCCTGAACGACCACGTCTGACCCGCTCGCGGCTACTTCCAGACAGCGAGAATTGGATGGGGCTCGCGTCGGGCGATTTCGCGGGCGTTTCCGGCGACGAGAACACAAGGTGGGCTTTAATTGGCCAGGATTCATGTGGCCCCTATGGGCATCGCGGAGCGGTCGCGGGCGCGAGTCGAGGACGTGTTGTCGGACCTCGAGGGGAGTTACGACTCCTTCCCGGTCAACCAGACGACGCTGACGTTGCCCGAGGAGCGCTACGAACGCGCCCGTCGGGAGTACGGCGAGGGTGCAGTGGACACCTACCTCAGAATTGCCAACGAAAACGGCGAGGTCCTGCACGTCACGGATGACGGCCAGGCGGGCCTCCCCGGGATCGTCGGTCACTCCGGTGGCGCCGTCGAGTCCGACCTCGAGCGGCGGGTGGAACGCCAGACTGGGGTCGAATGTTCCGTCGACGGCCTCGAGGAAGTCACCATCGCCGGCCTCGGGAACGCCGACGCGCCGGACGATCCGACCTACTATAGGCTGCTCGTCGTCTACGAGGCGAGCTACCAGTGCGGTGACCTCGCGGAGGGCGTCGAGTGGCAGCCCGGGACCGCCGAACCACGACCCGCGTTCGTCTGACGCCTAGTCGGGCAGGACGCCCGTCACCGACGCGACCTCGCGAGCGGCGGCCTCGTTCATCCCGTCGCCAAAGATCGTGTAGCGATCGCGGATCTCGTGGGCGGTCGTCAGCGCCTCGATCACGGTCTCGCCGTCGACCCCCAGGTCCGCTGCCGTCGTCGGGGCGCCGATCGTGGCCAGCGAGTCGCGGACGTTGCGCCACTGGCCGCCGTCCCCCGTGTGGAGGTACTCCGTCATGATCGAGCCGACGCCGACCTGGTGGCCGTGCAGGGCGGCGTTTGGCACGAGCTGGTCGAGCCGGTGGGAGAACAGGTGCTCGGCGCCGCTCGCCGGCCGCGAGGAACCGGCGATGGACATCGCCACGCCCGAGGAAACCAGCGCCTTCGTGACGATCCAGGCCGACTCCTCGAGGCCCTCCTTGACGTACTCGGCGCGGTCGACCAGCATCTGGGCGGTCATCTGTGAGAGGGCGCCCGCGTACTCGGAGTACTCGACGTTCTTGAGCCGGTGGGCCAGTTGCCAGTCCCGGACGGCCGTGTAGTTGGAGATGATGTCCGCACAGCCGGCCGTCGTGAGCCGCCAGGGGGCGTCGGCGATGATCGCCGTGTCCGCGACGACGGCCATCGGCGGCTCCGCCGCTACGCTGTGGCGCGCGTCGCCGTCCGGGACCGATCCGCGCCCCGAGACGATGCCGTCGTGGCTCGCGGCGGTCGGCACGGAAACGAACCCGCAGTCGCGCTCGTCGGCGGCCATCTTCGCGATGTCGATGGCCTTGCCGCCGCCGACGCCGACGAGGTAGCCCGGCTCGACGCGCTCCGCTGCGTCGAGGACCCGACTGACGGCGTCGAAACTCGCTTCGTCCACGACGATCGTCTCCGGCTCGGGGCCGAGCGTGGCGAGCTGGTCGACGACGGCGTCGCCGGCCACCTCGCCCGCCGTCGGGCTCGTGACCACCAGCGGGCGCCCGGAGATGTGGAGGTCGGCCACCGCGTCGGCCGTCTGCTCGATGACGCCGTGGCCGATCACGACGTTCCGGGGCAGCCGGATCCACGTCGACTTCTCGAACATACTCCCCGTCGCGGGGGAGGGGGCAAAACAGTTTGTCCTCGCGGCGCCCGCCGAGTCGCGAGCCGCGAGCGCGGGCCGTCAGTCGTCGGCCTGTCCGTGGATGGTACCGCCCGCCCCGCTGGCCCGGGGCTCCGCGGGATCCGGCAGTTCGCTCCGGACGTCGTCGCGCTCGCGGTCCGCGATGACCGCCGCGTAGGCGTCGGGCATGACCTTCGTGAACCGTTCCAGTTCGGCGTCCCAGTCGGCGAGCAGGTCCCGGGCGCGGTCGGAGTCGGTGTAGGTGGCGTGGTTCTCGACGAGACGGGTGACCATCGCGCGGTCAGACTCGTCGAGGTCGTCGTAGAGGGTGACCATGCCTGTGTTGGCGCGCTCCGCGAAGTCGCCGTCGGGGTCGTAGACGTAGGCGACGCCGCCGGACATCCCGGCGGCGAAGTTCTTGCCCGTCTCGCCCAGCACGACGATGGCGCCGCCGGTCATGTACTCGCAGCCGTGGTCGCCGACCGCCTCGACGACGCCTTTGACCCCGGAGTTGCGGACCGCGAAGCGCTCGCCGGCCACGCCGTTGACGTAGGCCTCTCCCTGGGTCGCGCCGTAGAGCGCGACGTTCCCGATCAGGACGTTCTCGCTGGCCTCGTAGGGGGCCTCGGGTGGCGTCCGGACGATCAGTTTTCCGCCCGAGAGGCCCTTGCCGACGTAGTCGTTGGCGGCGCCGACGAGGTCCATCGTGACGCCGTCCTGGAGGAAGGCCCCGAAGCTCTGACCGGCGGTCCCCGACAGGCGCGCGGTGATCGTGTCCGCCGGGAGCCCGTCGGTGCCGTACTGCCGCGAGATGCGGTTCGAGAGAGTGGCGCCGACCGCGCGGTCGGCGTTGTCGACGTCCAGGTCGACCGTCACGGGTTCGCCGCGCTCGATGGCGGCCTCGGCTTCCTCGAGGATGGCCCAGTCGAGTTGCTCGTCGACCTCGTGGGTCTGGGGCTGGGTCTTGTACCGATCGACACCGTCGGGGCGGTCGGGTTCGGCGAGGACGCCAGAGAGGTCGACTTTCTTCGCCTTCGGGTTCTCGACGTCGGTCCGCTGGCGCAGCACGTCGACCTGGCCCACCATCTCGTCGACTGTCCGGAAGCCGAGTTCAGCCATGATCTCCCGCAGTTCCTCTGCCATGAACGTCATGTAGTTGATGACGTGCTGGGGTTCACCGGGGAAGCGCTCGCGGAGCTTCTCGTTCTGGGTGGCGACCCCGACCGGGCAGGTATTCTCGTGGCACTGGCGGGCCATGACGCAGCCGGAGGTGACCATCGAGGCCGTCCCGAAGGCGTAGCCCTCGGCGCCGAGCAGCGTCGCGATGGCAACGTCGCGGCCGGTCATCAGGCCGCCGTCAGTAGTGACCTCGATGCGGTCCCGCAGGCCGGTCTCCGTGAGGAGTTGATTGGCCTCGGCGAGCCCCAGTTCCCAGGGGACGCCCGCGTTCTTGATGGACGTCTTCGGACTCGCGCCGGTCCCGCCGGAGTCACCGGAGATGTGGACCTTGTCTGCGTTGGCCTTGGCGACGCCGGCGGCGATGATGCCGACGCCCGCCTCGGCGACGAGCTTGACGTTGACGTCCGCCTCGGGGTTGCCCGCCTTGAGGTCGTGGATGAGCTGCTTGAGGTCCTCGATGGAGTAGATGTCGTGCAGCGGGGGCGGCGAGATGAGGCCGACGCCAGGGGTCGCATAGCGGACGTGGGCAATCATCTCGTTGACCTTCTTGCCGGGCAGGTGGCCGCCCTCGCCTGGCTTGGAGCCCTGGGCCATCTTGATCTGGAGTTCCTCGGCAGCCGAGAGGTAGGCGCTCGTGACGCCGAACCGCCCGGAGGCCACCTGCTTCGTGTGACTGTCCTTCTCCGTACCGAAGCGCTCGGGGGGCTCGCCGCCCTCGCCGGTGTTCGAGGCAGCGCCGAGTCGGTTCATCGCGATGGCGTTGTTCTCGTGCATCTCCGGCGAGAGCGAGCCCAGGCTCATCGCGGCCGTCTCGAACCGTTTCACGATGTCCTCGACGGGTTCGACCGCGTCGAGTGGCACGGACGCGCGCTCCTCGTCGGCGAACTCGAGGAGCCCGCGGAGGGTGTACTGCTCTTTCGTCTGGTCGTTGACGAGGTCGGCGTACTCCCGGTAGGTCTCGTAGTCCCCCTGCCGGACGGCCTGCTGGAGAGTGCCGACGGTCTCGGGGTTCCACTGGTGGTGAATGCCGCCCGAGCGGTTCTCGTACTCGCCGACGCGGTCCATGTCGGCGTCGTCGCTCCAGGCGACCTCGTGGCGGTCGGACAGGTCGTCCTCGATCTCCGCGATCCCCACGCCCTCGGTTCGGTTCTCGGTCCCCTCGAAGTATTCCGCGACGAAGTCCGAGGACAGGCCGACGGCTTCGAAAATCTGGGCGCCCTGGTAGCTCTCGACCGTCGAGATGCCCATCTTCGCCATCGTCTTCAGGAGGCCGTCCTCGACGGCGTTGACGTAGGCGTCGATGGCGACCCCAGGGTCGGCGCCGTCGGGGCCGGCGACGAGGTCCTCGATGGTCTGGTAGGCCAGGTAGGGATTGATCGCGCCCGCGCCGTAGCCGACGAGGGTCGCGAAGTGGTGGACGGCCCGCGGGTCCCCCGACTCCAGCACCAGCCCGACGTGGTTGCGCAGTCCGTTGCGCACGAGGTGGTGGTGGACGCCGCCGACCGCGAGGAGGCTCGGAATCGGGGCGCGGTGTGGGCCGGCCGACCGATCCGAGAGGACGATGACGTCGTGCTCCCTAGCCGCCTCGTCGACGGCATCACGAAGGGCCGCGACGGCTGACTCAAGGTCGGTCTCGTCGGGGTCGTAGGTGATGTCGACGACCGCCGACGTGAGGCCGTCGGCACCGTCGAGGTCCCGAATCCCCGCGAGTTCCTGGTCGGTCAGGATCGGCGAGTCGAGCACGAGCTGGTTTGCATGCTCGGGGGACTCGCCGAGGATGTTCTTCTGTTCCCCGAGGCGGGTCTCGAGGCTCGTGACCAGTTCCTCGCGGATGTAGTCGAGCGGCGGGTTCGAGACCTGGGCGAACAGCTGCTTGAAATAGGTGAACAGGGGGCGGTTGAACTGCGAGAGGACCGACAGCGGCGTGTCGTCGCCCATCGACCCGACCGGGTCCTTGCCCTTCTCGGCCATCGGTTCGAGGAGGTGATCGACCTCGTCGTAGGTGTAGCCGTACATCGCCTGGTGGGCCCGGAGTTCGTCGACGGGATCCTGAGTGGCGTTGTCGTCGCCGGGGGAGACGTCCGCCGTCCGGAGCTGGTGTTCGGCGACCCACTGTCCGTACTGCTCGTCGGCAAGGTCGTCGAAGACCTCCGCGTCGGGGATGACGCGGCCCTCCTCGGGGTCGGCGAGGAAACACTGGCCGGGCTGGAGGCGGCCGCGCTCGCGGATCTCGCTCTCGTCGTAGTCCAGCGCACCGGCCTCGGAGGACATGACGAGGCGGCCGTTCTCGAGGACGTCGTACCGGCAGGGGCGCAGACCGTTGCGGTCGAGCACCGCGCCGACGCGCTCGCCGTCGGTCGCCGCGACCAGCGCCGGGCCGTCCCAGGGTTCGACAATGGAGGCGTGGTAGTCATAGAAGTCCCGGCGGTCGCCCCGGACGTCGTTGTCCGCCCCGCGCCAGGCCTCCGGGATGAGCATCCGAAGTGCGTGAGGGAGGTCGCGCCCGCCAAGCATCAGGAGTTCGAGCGCGTTGTCGACGCTTGCCGTGTCGGACTGGTCGGGATCGTCGATGATCGGCTTGATCGTCTCGATGTGGTCGCCGAAGGCGGGGTGTTCGATGTCCGTCTCCCGGGCCCGCATCCAGTTGATGTTGCCCTGGATGGTGTTGAACTCGCCGTTGTGGATGATCCCCCGGTAGGGGTGGGCGAGGTGCCAGGCGCCCAGCGTGTTCGTCGAGAAGCGCGCGTGGACCATGGCGAAGGTCGAGCGCAGCCGCTCGTCGGTCAGTTCGGGGTAGTAGTCAGACACCTGCTCGGCCGTCAGGAGTCCCTTGTAGACGACGGTCTTGCGATCGAGCGAGACGACGTAGAAGCGTTCGTGGCCCGCGGGCTCCTGGTCCTCGATCCGGTTTTCGATGGCCCGCCGACCGACGTACAACTGTCGGTCGAAGTCCTCGCCTGTTTCGCCCGTCGCCGACGCGACGGCGACCTGGGCGACGTGCGGTTCGGACTCGAGGGCGGTTTGCCCCAGGCCGTCGTTGTTCGTCGGAACGTCCCGCCAGGCGAGCACGTCGAGGCCGGCCTCGGCCAGTTCGTCCTCGACGAGCCTCTGGAGGGACTCCCGGACGGCCGCGTCCTGCGGGAGGAATAGGGAGCCGACGGCGTACGCGCCGGGGGCCGGGAGGTCGGCGTCGAACTCGTCTTCGAAGAACTCGTGGGGGATCTGGAGCATGATGCCCGCCCCGTCGCCGGTGTTCTCCTCGGCACCGGTCGTGCCGCGGTGTTCGAGGCACTCGACCAGTTCGAGGCCGTCCTCGACGACGGCGTGACTCTGCCCGTCTTCGAGGTCCATTACGACCCCGACGCCACAGTTCGATCGCGCGTCGGCGGGGTCTGCGAGCCCACCCTGGCTCGCGCTACCCGCGCCGAGACGTCGTTCGCTCATGGTACGCGGTCGCAAGGACCTCCTCAATAAGAGGTTTCTCCTGAAAGGGTCAGGGTGTGTTAAACTCAAATAAGGGAATATATATTGAATAAGTGTTGTACTAGGGGAGGCGAATTTGCGGGGACGGGCAGCACAGATTTGCCCCTACCGGTCCTACAGTTCTGATTAATCGTGATAGACCAGACCTTATACAGCAGAGAAGCGAGCGCCAGGGGGCTGGGACGCAGTCATATCGGCCGCGGTTGTCGCCGAACACCACCGTCGGCGGTCAGTAGCTCTTCGCGAAGTAGGCCGTCTCTTCGGCCGTCTCGCCACAGATCGCACAGTCCTCGTGGATCGGTTCCGCGTCGCGGTCCAGGGGGACCATGACGATTTCGGCGGCGATGGCATCCTTGATCGGTTCCTCGCAGGCCTCGTCGCCACACCAGCCCGCCTTGACGTAGCCGCCGTGCTGACCGATGGTGCCGAGGATCTCCTCGCGGCTCTCGGCCTCGCGGATCTCGCCCTCCAGGGTCTCCTCGGCGCTGGCGTAGAGCTTGGCGAAGACGGTGTCGAGGTGGTCGTCGACGGCGTCACCGATCCCGGTCCGGTCGACGCTCTCGCTCTCGCCATCTGGCCGGTGGACGAGCGTGGCACTGCCCTCTTCGACCTCGTTGGGGCCGACCTCGATCCGCAGGGGAACGCCCTTCAGCTCCCACTCGTTGTACTTGAAGCCAGGGTTGCGGTTCTCCCGGTCGTCGAGGTGGACGCGGTGGTCCGCTGCCTGGAGGTCGTCCCGAATCCCCTCGGCGTAGTCGAGCACCTCGGGCTTGTTCTCGCCCTGCCAGATGGGGACGATCACGACCTGCTCGGGGGCGAGCGTCGGCGGGAGGACCAGCCCCTGATCGTCCGAGTGGACCATGATGAGCGCGCCCATCGCGCGCCAGGAGAGTCCCCAGGAGGTCGTGTGGGCGACGTGTTCGTCCTCGTCGGCGTCGGCGTAGGTGAGGTCGAATGCCTCCGCGAAGGAGGTCCCGAGGTAGTGGGAGGTCCCTCCCTGGACGGACTTGCCGTCGGGCATCAGGGCCTCGACGGTCGTCGTCGTGTGCGCGCCGGGGAACTTGTCGTGGTCGGGCTTGCGACCGGTCATCGCCGGCAGCGCCATGACCTCCTCGTAGAGGCGCTCGTACTGCTCGAGGCGGGTCATCGTCTCGTCCCAGGCACCGTCCTCGTCGGCGTGGGCGGTGTGACCCTCCTGCCAGAGGAACTCCTTCGTGCGGAAGAAGGGCTTGGTCTCGGTGGCCTCCCAGCGCACGACCGAGCACCACTGATTGAGGCGCAGGGGCAGGTCGCGGTGCGAGCGGACCCACTGTGCCATGTAGGGGGCGATGATGGACTCGCTGGTGGGGCGGACGGCCAGCCGCTCTTCGAGTTCGTCGTACCCGCCGTGGGTCACCCAGGCCACCTCCGGATCGAAGCCCTCGACGACGTCCTTCTCCTTCTCGAGGTAGCTCTCTGGGATGAACAACGGGAAGTAGGCGTTCTGGGCCCCGGTGTCTTTGAACCACCCGTCGAGACGGTCCTGGATGCGCTCCCAGATGGCGTAGCCACGCGGGCGCGTGACGATGAACCCGCCCATCGGCGCGTAGTCGGCGAGGCCGGCCTTCTGGACGAGTTCGGCGTACCACTCGCCCGTCTCGTGGACCTTGGACTTCGTGATGCCGAGTTCCTGCTCGGCGTCCTCGTCGCTCATGTGGGCCCGTCCGGGGTCGAGGTACAAACAGACTGCGTTCCGTCGGCGGGGCGGAATCGAGTCGCCCCCGATTCAGCGCCTGGCCACGCCAGCGGCGAGCGCGGCACCCAGCCCGATGGCGAGCAGGACGAGCGCCACCGGCAGCGGACCGGAGCCACCGTCCGTCGAGACTGGCGATTCGTCACCGCCGCTGTCCATACCGTCGGTCCCGGCCCCCGACTCCCGGAGGGGTTCGTACCCGACGTCGTAGGCCCGCCGGTCCCGGTCGAGCAGGTAGATCGGGCGGACGGTGGGGTCGACCGCACCTGGCCCGGCCGCCTCGTCGAGTGTGACCCGGAGCAGCGTGACCTCACCCTCGACCGACTCCGGAATCTCGCGGACCTGTATCCGGAGGCTCCCCTCCCGCGGGGCGATGTGCGTGCCGCCGTGGTGGTCGTCGACGTTCGGCAACTCCTCGTAGTCGGGGGTGGAGTCGCCCAGCGAGTGGAGGTGGAGTTCGAACTCCCGGAGGCCCTCCCCGAGGTCGGACCCGACGACGTCGAAGCTGGCCCCCTGGGCTGGCTGCTCGTCGCTGGGGACGACGTCGACGTCTGCACTCGACCCCTGCGGAACGGTCTCGAACCGACTGCCCTGGGTGGCGGTGATGCGGTAGGACTCGCCGCTGGCGTTGGTCGCGTTCAGGACGTCGACGGAGAGGTCCGTCTGGCCCGGGGAGCCGGCCAGGACGGCCACGCTCCCCACCGTCGGGCCGTCCTCGTCGGTCAGGTTGGCCCCGTCGACATCCACAGTCGTGACGCGGCCGGCGTCGCTCGTGGTGGCGTTCAGCGAGGCAGGTGACCCGGGACTCGTGACGTTCGCGACGGTCGCGACGCTCGGGTCGTCGACGGTCACCTCGTACGTGGCGTTGGTTAGGCCGCCGTCGAGGTCGTCGAACCTGAGGTCCCAGTACACGGGCTGGTCCGCCGCGACGACGGCGTCGTACGAATCGACCGTGTCCGACTGAGCGAGTTGCACCCTGGCACCGGGTCGCTCCATCTCGACGTCGATTTCAGCACCGGTCGCCGCGTCGACGTCGTACGCGGTGCCGTCGTCTCCGATCAGCGTCGGTTCGTCGATGGCGAGGTCGACCGAGCCGGGTTCGTCGCCAAGGATATCGAACGTGGCGAGGGTCACCTCGCCTCCGACGTCGGTCTCGACGCCACTCGTGCGAATCATCTGTTGTGCCCGGTCGTAATTACGGTAGGACGTCCGCGTACTGCTCCCCAAGTCCGTCGTGGCCCACCTGGCGTGCGCTCGCTCGTCGTCCGAACTGACGACCGTGACGTTGAACCGATCGAGTCCCCGGTCCAGCCCCGTCGCGACCAGTTCGAACGTGGCGTTGTCGTCTTCCTGGATGGTCGCGTCCGCGGGTTCGATGCGCAGCGTCACGCCCGAGCCGTCCTGTGCGGTCGTGGCGCCGCTGGCGAACAAGACGCCGACCACCAGCACTCCCACGAGAACCGTTCCGATCACGACCGACCGCATGTCACTATGTGGTCACTATTCCACAAAGAATGTATCGGCCTGGTCTTCATCAGTCCAATTGCCAGACTGACATCTTAGCCGTGGCCGGTCAGCCGGTGGTGAAGGGACTCCCGTCGTCGGTCCACTCCCAGCCGGGTAGGCGGGTCTGGAAGCCCGCCGCGAGGGCGGCCAGGAGGTCGTCTTCGCCGGCCGTCTCGCCCGCGTCGACCATCACATCCGCGTAGTGGAACGTCGCCTCCGCCAGAAGTCGGCGAGGCTGGGGGCCGGCGAGCATCCCCGCCAGCTCCCGCGCCAGGAGTTCGTCGACGACGAAGCCCGGATAGTCGTCGGTCACGTCGAGGTCGCGCAGGAGGCCCACGAGCGCCGCGACGTTCACCGCGAGGTCGCCGTCGGCGAAGATGGCCTCGACGGCGTCCAGGTACTGGAACTCCTCGACGTGGGCGACCTCGGTGTCGAAGCGCGGCCCGAGGTCGTCGCGGACGGCGTTGACGATCTCGACGACCGTCGGCGCCTGCGATTCGATCCACTCCCGTTCGGCCCGAACGACCGCGGGGGAGACGTCCATGCCCCCGCATCGACCCGGGCGACCTACTGCTTTGCGAAGGCTTTTATACGAGTGGGAAAGTAGCGGAGACATAGATCGGTTTTCCGGACGGGGCCTCTCGTCCGGACTGCAGCCCGAATAGCGGGCAAACCGACATCGAGCAATGATTCTGACAGCTCCGTTTGCGCGGGTGGGCTCCTCGGCCGTGGCACCGTGCCACAGCCAGGGCTCTCACCGCTCTCCACCTGTGACACATGAGTAGGGTTGACGATCGACTCGAGGAGATCCGCGAATCGATCACCGACGAAGTGCCGAACGACATCACCATCACCGAGGTCACCTACGAGGGACCCGAACTCGTCATCTACACGCGGAACCCCCGAACGTTCGCGGAGAACGGCGACCTCGTGCGGACGCTCGCCTCGAAGCTCCGCAAGCGAATTACCGTCCGACCGGACCCGGACGTCCTCTCGCCGCCGACGGAGGCCAGAGAGGAGATCCTCGCGGTCATCCCGGAGGACGCGGAGGTCACCGACCTCGACTTCCACGCCGACACCGGCGAAGTCGTCATCGAGGCGACAAAGCCTGGCATGGTCATCGGGCGCCACGGGTCGACCCTCCGGGAGATCACGCAGAAGGTCGGCTGGACCCCCGAGGTCGTCCGGACGCCGCCAATCGAGTCTGCCACCGTCGACAACGTCCGCAACTTCCTCAAGCAGGAGCGCGAGGACCGCCGGGACATCCTGGAGCGGATCGGCCGGCAGATCCACCGCGAGGAGATGGCCGACGACGAGTGGGTCCGCATCACGACGCTGGGCTGTTGCCGGGAGGTCGGTCGCGCCGCGTTCATCCTCTCGACGCCGGAGACCCGCGTCCTCATCGATTGCGGGGACAAGCCCGGCGCCGAGGGCGAGGTACCGTACCTGCAGGTCCCCGAAGCCCTCGGATCAGGGGCGAACTCGCTGGACGCCGTGGTCCTGACCCACGCCCACCTGGACCACTCGGCGCTCATCCCGCTCCTGTTCAAGTACGGCTACGACGGGCCCATCTACTGTACGGAACCGACGCGGGACCTGATGGGGCTGCTGACGCTGGACTACCTCGACGTGGCCGCCAAGGAGGGTCGGGCCCCGCCATACGAATCTGCCCAGGTCCGCGAGGCGATCAAGCACTCGATCACCCTGGAGTACGGCGACGTGACCGACATCGCGCCGGATATCAAGCTGACCTTCCACAACGCCGGCCACATCCTCGGGTCCGCCGTCTCGCACTTCCACATCGGCGACGGCCTCTACAACGTCGCCTTCTCCGGCGACATCCACTACGAGGACACGCGCCTGTTCAACGGCGCCGTCAACGACTTTCCCCGCGTCGAGACGCTGGTCCTGGAGTCGACCTACGGCGGCCGCAACGACTACCAGACCGACCAGGAGGACTCCGAGCGCAAACTGAAGAAGATCATCCGCGAGACGACGACCGAGGGCGGGAAGGTCCTGATCCCCGCCTTCGCCGTGGGGCGCTCCCAGGAGATCATGCTCGTCCTCGAAGAGGCGATGCGCAACGGCGACATCCCGACGGTGCCGGTCCACCTCGACGGGATGATCTGGGAGGCGACGGCCATCCACTCGACGTACCCGGAGTACCTCCGGGACGACCTCCGGGACCGCATCTTCCACGAGGACAAGAACCCCTTCCTCGCCGAGCAGTTCAACCACATCGACGGCGGCGAGGAAGAGCGCCAGGACGTCACCGACGGCGGCCCCTGCATCATTCTCTCGACCTCGGGGATGGTGGAGGGTGGCCCCATCATGTCGTGGCTGGAGCACCTCGGGACGGACGCCGAGTCGACGATGGCCTTCGTCGGCTACCAGGCCCAGGGGACGCTCGGCCGCCGGATCCAGAACGGCTGGGACGAGATCCCGGTCGGCAACGGCGGCCGCGGCCGGGGCAACACCCTCAACCTCGAGATGAACGTCGAGACCGTCGACGGCTTCTCCGGCCACGCCGACCGCCAGGGCCTGGAGAACTTCGTGCGCACGATGAACCCCCGCCCGGAGAAGGTGCTCTGCGTCCACGGCGACGAGTCCTCGACCCAGGACCTCTCCTCGGCGCTGTACCACGAATTCAACATGCGAACCTTCGCGCCGAAGAACCTCGAGACGTTCCGGTTCGTCTGAGGTCCGCGCGTCCGGTTCGGTCCCGTTTCCGTCCGCGATCACTCGTCGCTGGGTGCAACCGTGCGCGACGGTGTCGTTCTGGCGGCAGTTTAAGTGGACAGCGCTCGCCACCACGGGTATGTCCCTCCCTGGCTATCGAACCATTGCGCTCCGCGGCCTCGTCGCGGCCGTGGTCGCCGCGCTACTCAACGCCGCCCTCGTCCTGGTAGCGCGGACACTCGCCATCGCACCGGGCTTCGAGCCCATCGCCTATCCACCGGTGGTCTTTCTCACTGTGCTCGGCGTCGTTGCGGGGACCGCCGTCTTCGCCGCCATCACACGGCTAAGCACCACGCCCGGCGCGCACTTCACCCAGCTCGCGATGGTCGCGCTCGCCCTCTCGGTCGTTCCCGACGTCGTGTTGCTGTTCGCCGACGAGAACGCCACGATCCCGGGCGTGCTCGTCCTCGTGCTGATGCACGTCGTGGCCGCCGTCGTGGCGGTCCGCGTCCTCGTCCGTGGCGTCGGGAGACAGGACTGATCGCCGACTCGCTCCGGCGCGCGAGTCAGTCGACCCCCGCGTCCGCCGGATCGACGACCGACCCCGCCGCCGGACCCACGCCCACCTGATCGCACGCCGCCGCCAGCGGGCAGGCCTCGGGATCGTCGAGACAGGCGGGCGTTCGCGCCCGGCAGTACTCGCGGCCGAACTGGATCATCGCGGTGTGCCCGAAGCCGCACTTCGATTCCGGCACGTCGCGTTCGAGGTGTTCGCGGACCGTCTCGTGGTCGGCGTCCGGCGGCGCGAGTCCGAGCCGGCGAGCGATGCGGTGGACGTGGGTATCTACTGGGAAGACGCCGCCGCGTCCGCCCGCGAACAGGAGGACGCAGTCGGCGGTCTTCGGACCGACGCCGTCCACCTCGAGGAGCGTGTCCCGGACCTCGCTCGGGTCGCCCGCAGCGACGTAGTTGTCGAAGGCGGCAACCGAGCCGTACGCCGCCAGCACCCACTCGGCCGCCCCGATCAGCGACTCGGCTTTCTGGTTGTAGAGGCCAGCAGACCGGATGGTCTCGGCGAGCGTCGCGTGGTCGGCGTCAGCCAGCGCGGCGGCCAGGTCCACGTCCCCGCCGTCGTAGCGATCCACCAGCGCGTCGAAGGCGGGCTGACTCGCACTGTCGGAGGTGTTCTGGCTGAGGATCGTCCGGACGAGACACTCGAAGGCGTCCCGGCCGCCGTATGTCTTCTGCCAGTACAGGTCGCCGAGGCGGTCCACGACGGCCTCGGCGCGGGTGCCGGCGGTGTCGGGGTCGAACGTGGCGGCCTCCCCGCCGCCGGCGC
>Ga0207756_100435_pt1 | contig 14656 bp, 12 predicted proteins | sample A23M1SouthBayCA_FD_187748 | JGI IMG/M metagenome (GOLD analysis project Ga0207756, IMG submission 187748) | Aerobic enrichment media microbial communities from Eden Landing Ponds, California, USA - A23 M1 (3) (SPAdes) | ecosystem: Environmental > Aquatic > Marine > Unclassified | place...
GGGTTGGCCCTCGTAGTCGCTCGCATCGGCCTCGTCGAACGTCGGTGCCCGAGTGTTCGTCTCGGGCTCGCTCAGTTCGATCTCGATGTCGGGCGCGAAATCCTTCACGCGGTTGCTGCGCTGGAGTTCCGTCTCCGACGCGCGGACGACGGCGTATTTGACGCCGGGCATCTCGTGGACGACGTCGAGGCCGCGGAGGCCGCCTCGCCCCTTCGTCTGGACGATGAAGCGGTCCGTTCGCGTCGCTGCGGTCACTGTCGATCCCGTCGCGATGCCGCCGAGGACTGTGCCGCTGACCGTCAGGAACGTGCGCCTGTCGATATCTGGCATGCGCTCGTGTCTGCGATTGGACAATACATTGGTATATCATCCTTACCGAGCGCTTGCGATCCGTCAACATCGGCTTTCGCCGCGGTAATCGCGGCTGGATATCCGTAACGAGCGCTCGATGAGGTGCAGGAAACAGTGCGGTCGGTTCGTCGGTCGCGTCGGTCGGGTCGCTAGCGGTCGGTCGCCGTTCAGGCGCTGGCGTCGTAGCCGGCGTCCTCGACGGCGGCGACGAGTGTGCTCGTCTCTGCGTCGCCTTCGACGGTCACGCGGTCGGTTTCGTTGTCCGCGCTGGCGGTTGTGACGCCGTCGACGTCGCCGAGCGCGTCCTCGACGGTCTGCTCGCAGTGGCCACACGACATGCCGGTGACGGTGAGTTCCATCGCCATACGCGGGCTCAGGTGGTCGACCGTGAAACGACTGACGGAGTCGGCGGTCGCGACCGCATCCCGCCGTCGGGGTGTGCGGAGCTGGCGCTCGCGACCGCGTCGCGGCGTCGACGAGTGACGGCGCGAGCGCTCGTGTGTGTGAGTCTGAGAGAATCGAGGCCGAAAACGTCGCCGTCAGGCGACGGCGTGGACCTGATTTAGACGCGAAGAACGTTCTTCGCGCGGGGGCCCTTGGGGGCCTGTTCGATGTCGAATTCGATCTCGGTGCCTTCCGTCAGGTCCTCGCCGCCCACGTCTTCCATGTGGAAGAAAACGTCGTCGTCGGAGTCCTCGGTGGAGATGAAACCGTAGCCGCCTGTGTCGTTGAAGAAATCAACTTTGCCGTCTGCCATTACGACTTAACAGATGTGCACTGCAGGGATAAGTGTTCCGTATTTGTTTTCAGATTAGCGGGAATAGAAAACGAGCGTGTTCTGCCGGCGCGAAATTCTGGCTATTCGTCTCTGATTGGTTGGTTTTTGAGTTTCACGCTGGTCGGACGGTCGCTTCCGGTGCGTACTATCGGCGCATGCAGACTTCCCCAGCTCGCGCCAGTGACTCACACACACTGCCGTCTCGTGGCGCGATTCCCCACGGTTCACCACGAGCACCCCGCGAGCGATCGTCACTTGTCGCCGTCGTACTCCTGGTAGATTACTTCGCCGCAGGCCTTGCAGTGCGAGGCGTCCTCGTCGTGCCGTGAGAGCCCGCAGTTCGGGCACGTCACGTCCACCGTGTCCTTGCCCGCCCACTCGCGAACGATCTTGCTCGCCTGCCACGGGATGAGGATGATGCCCGCGACGATCGACGCGACCGTCACCCACCGGCCGCCGGTCGTCACGGGCACGATATCGCCGAATCCGACGGTCGACAGCGCCACCACCGTGTAGTAGAACGCGTCCCCGAACGTCTCGACGCCCGCGTTCGGCTCGTGCTCGAACGTGTAAAACAGGCCCGCGGACACGAAGAACAACACGAGTACCGTCAGGAACAGCTTCATCGCGCGCAGCGTGTTGTCCGACACGGTCCCGAAGAAGAACTCCGCGTCTTGCGTGAACCGGTAGAACCGGAGGACGCGGATCACGCGCAGCACGCGCAGGAACCCGATCTGGAGCGCGACCGCCGGAACCGGCACCACCAGCACCGCGAGCGTCGGCAGGATCGCGAGCAGGTCCACGACCGTGTAGCCGCTCGTCGCCTCCGCCACGCGGTCCTCGGCCCCGTACAACCGCAGCACGTACTCCCCGAGGAACACCACGCCGATGACGACCTCCAGGGTCCACAGGAGCGACGTCGTGCCCGCCGACAGTGGGTACGTCTCCACGACGAAGATCCCGACGAACACGAGGTTCAACGCCATCAGCGCGACGTCGATCGTCTTGCCGAGCGGCGTCCGGTGATCCAGCAGGTAGAACCGGACCTGCTCGCGGCGGCTCCGGTCGGCGCGCTCCTCGACGGTCATCGTCGTGCCGTACCGGCCGGGGGTACGTAGACCCTCGGCTTCTCCGGGCGCGGCCAGTGGCGAGTTCGCACGAATCCGACCGCGACGTCGCTCCCCGGGCGAGCAGTCGACCGCGGCGGGTGCGGAACTCGACCATTCAAGCCGGTGGCGGTCCGAGGACGGGTCGTGAGCGAGCTCACGTACGAGTGCACGTGCGGGCGGACGCTCCGCTACCGGCAGGACATGGAACGACGCAGTGGCGGCGTCGACGGGACGTGGGTGTGTCGGGACTGCGGGACGCCGGTGCCCGCGATGACGGCGGAGAAACTCAGGCACCGGGACCCGGTCTGACGTCGCCGCGACGCCGGAACGACGACGACGGAGTGACGGCGCCGGAGTGACGGCGCCGACGAGTTGCGTCGAGCGGTCGGGTCAGTCGTCGTCGGCGGCGAGTTGCGCCGAGGTGTGCTGTTCCTGATGGCGGATGCACGACGAGCGATGGCCGTCGCCGTGCTCCGTGTACTCCGGTTTCGTCTCTTCGCACGGCGTCGAGACGTTCGCCGAGAGCGTCTCCGCTGCCGTTTCGACGTTTCCGGCGGCGAGCGCGTCGAGCGCGTCGTCGAGCACCCCGTCCAGTTCGGGGTCCGAGAGGGAGTCGGGCAGGTCGAACTCGGTCCGCAAGCGGTCCTTCATCGCCGCCGCGGACGCACCGCCGTCGGTCGCGTCGCTCTCCAGCGTCACGTTCTCGCGGATGCTCTCGACGTCCACGTTCCCGGCGGTCACGCGGTCCCGGAGGTTCAACAGTTGCCGCCAGTTCGACTGGTCGATGTCGACGCCCTCGGGCTGGACCACCTTGTGACAGCGCGTGTGGAACCGACACCCGCTGGGCGGATTGGTCGGACTCGGCACCGTCCCGGTCAGGTCGATGCCGGCGCGGCGAGTCCGGGGGTCCGGCGTCGGGATCGCCGACAGCAGCGCTTCCGTGTAGGGGTGCTGTGGGTTCGCGAAGATCTCCTCGGTCCGGCCGATCTCGACGATCTCCCCGAGGTACATCACCGCGACCCGATCGCAGACCTGCTGGATGACGGACATGTCGTGGCTGATGAACAGCATCGACAAGCCGAACTCCTCCTGGAGGTCGTTGACGAGCTGCAGGATCTCCGCCTGGATGGAGACGTCGAGCGCGCTCACCGGCTCGTCAGCGATGATGAGCTCCGGGTTCAGCACGAGCGCTCGCGCGAGCGCGATGCGTTGCTTCTGGCCGCCCGAGAACTCGTGGGGGTATCGGTCGTAGTCGTCCGCCGACAACCCCACGCGCTCCAGGAGGTTCTCGACGATGGACCGGCGGCGCTCCCGGTCGGTCATCCCGTGCACGAGCAGCATCTCCGCCACCGAACTCCCGACGGTCATCCGCGGGTCGAAGCTCGACGACGGATCCTGGAACACCATCTGGGCGTCGCGACGGAACGCCTTCATCTCCGCCCGATCGAACTTCGTCACGTCGTTGGGGTGCGTGCCGTCCCCGTTGCGCGTCCGTCCCTCGCGCCCACCGCCGTTGAAGACGACTTCGCCGCCCGTCGGCTCCTCCAGGTGGATGATCGACGACGCCGCCGTCGACTTCCCGCACCCGGACTCGCCGACGAGCCCGAGCGTCTCCCCGCGGTCGATATCGAAACTGATGCCGTCGACCGCGCGAGCCGCACCGACCTGTCGCGACAGCAGTCCCTCCGTGATCGGGTAGTGCTTCTCCAGGTTCCGCACCGACAGCAGCGGTTGGTCACTCATCCGCGGACACCTCCGACGGGTCCGCGTCGCCCTCCAACTGGACGTCCCGCACGACGTCGCTGTCGTACCCCGGACCGTAGTAGACGCAGGAGACCTCGTGCCCGGTCTCGATCTCGATCTCGGCGGGCTGGTCGCCCTTCCGGCAGTCCTCGGTCGCGTGCGGGCATCGGGGCGCGAACCGACAGCCGTCCGGCGGGTTCGTCGGGTTCGGGAGCGTCCCCTCGATCCCGCCGGCTCCGCCGCCTTTCCCCGGCAAGCACCGCATCAGCGCCTGCGTGTACGGATGCGCGGGCTGCTCGAAGATGTCGAACACGCTCCCGCGCTCCATGACCTTCCCCGCGTACATCACGACGATGCGGTCCGCGATCTCCGCGACGACGCCGAGGTCGTGCGTGACGAACAGGATCCCCATCCCGAACTCGTCCTGGAGTTCGTTCAGGAGATCCAAGATCTGGGACTGCACGGTCACGTCGAGCGCGGTCGTCGGCTCGTCCGCGATGAGCAGGTCCGGGTTGCCGACGAGCGCCATCGCGATCATCACGCGCTGTTTCTGTCCGCCGGAGAACTCGTGTGGGTAGTCGTCGAACCGCGCGCTCGCGTTCGCGATCCCGACGCGGTCCAGGAGGTTCACGGCGCGCGCTCGTGCCTCCTCCTCGCTCACGTCGTCCTCGCTGACCTGGATCGCTTCCACGATCTGCCACCCGACGGAGTAACAGTGATTCATCGCCTCCTGGGGGTTCTGGAAGATGTGCGCGATTCGCTGCCCGCGGACGTTCCGCAGCGTCCCCTCGTCCATCGCGAGCAAGTCCTCGCCGCGGAACCGCACCGACCCCGTGACCTCGCCCGGTGGCTCCTTCACGATGCGCGTGACCGACTCCGTCGCGACCGTCTTCCCTGAGCCGGACTCGCCGACGATACACACCGTCTCGCCCTCGTCGATCTCGAAGTCGACGCCGTCGACGGCGACGAGCTCTCCCGCGTCCGTATCGAACGTCGTCCTGAGGTCTTCGACGCGTAGTAGTGGGTCTGCGTGACTCATGACTCTGCCTCCGCTTCCGCTTCGGGGTTCAGTGCGTCCAGGAGCGCGTCACCGAGGAAGTTGAACGCGAGGATCGTGAGGAACAGCACGAACCCGGGTGCGAGCACGATCCACGGCGCGAACGCCAGGTCGCTGCGCCCGGACGCGATGAGTTGCCCCCACGAGGGGAGCGTCGAGTCGCCGAGCCCGAGGAACGCCAACTGGGCTTCGGCGAGAATGAACCCCGGGATGAGCAGCGAGATGTTCGTGATGATGCTGCTCGCGGTGTTCGGCACGACGTGCCGCCGCACCGTCCGGTACGTGCTCGCGCCGCTGATTCGCGTCGACTTGACGAACTCCTCCTCGACGATCGACAGCGCCTTGCTGCGGACGTACCGCGCCATGCCGCCCCACGCGAACACGGAGAACACGACGATGAACATCGCGAGGGACGCGCCGTAGATGTAGAGGATGAGCAGGAAGAACACGAGCGTCGGGAACGAGAGGATGATGTCCGTGAACCGCATCATGAACTCGTCGACCCAGCCGCCCGCGTACGCGCTCACCGTCCCGAACGTGATGCCGATGGTCGCGACGATGCTCGTCGTGATGAACGCGATCTTCATGCTGATCTGCATGCCGTAGACGATCGTCTTGAACACGTCCTTGCCGCCGTTCGTCGTCCCCAGCGGGTGCTGCCACGTGCCGTGACAGCTGGACGCGGTGAGTTGGCCGACGCACCGGCCGACGTTCGCCGCGTCGACGGTCAGGTAGACGGGCGGCTGGTGACTGATGAGGATGTTCTGTTCGGGCGGCGAGATGATCAGCGGGCCGAGTAGCCCGACGACGAACACCACGCCGAGCCAGGCGAGGCTCAGCATCGCCGGCCGGTTTCGCTTGAACTCCTTCCAGTAGTACGCCGTCATCCGCGGGTTCTGGTAGAGCGGGAGCACCACGTACCACGCGAACAGCAGGAGCGTGAACGCGAACAGGAAGTCCAGCGACTGCAGGTCGCCGGTCAACCCGATGGTCTCGAAGGCGCTCGTCGCGCCGAGGTCGGCCGCGAGTCGCGAGAAGAGCGCCTCGCGTTCGCCGACGTACACGCGGTCGTAGACGAACAGCGCGACCAGGGGGGCGAGCGTCGCCAGCAGTAGCTTCGTGTTGATCGCGAGGTTGAACGCACTCCGTCCGGAGATCTCGTCCCAGTCGACGTCGTCGAATCGTTCGGATTGTTTGCCAGCCATCGTTATCTATCGTCGAAGTTGATGCGCGGGTCGAGGACGGTAAAGACGAGGTCCTCGAGGAGGTTCCCGACCACCGCGATGAACGTGAAGATCATCGTGGAGCCCAGAACGAGGTTCGTGTCCTGTGCGACCACTGCTTGGTACGTCAGTCGGCCGAGGCCCGGGATGCCGAACACGACCTCCACGAGCAGCGACGACCCGATGAAGATGGCGAGCAGCTGTCCGACGAGCGTCGTCGAGAGCGGCACCAGCGTCGGGCGCATCACGTGGTAGAGGTAAGCGCGAGCCGGGGAGACGCCCTTCGCTTTCGCGGTCTTCATGAAGTCGGCGTTGAGGTACTCCGCGGACTCGTTCCGCGACACCCGCATCGTCCCCGCGATCCCGCCGGTCACGAGGACGAACACCGGTAATATCAACTGTTTGACGTTCGCCCACGTGAACACCCCGACGTCCGTGTTGTAGATGACGGGAATCCACTCCAACCACACCCCGAACAGCAACAGGAGGATGATGGCGAAGAAGAAGTTCGGCAACGCGTACCCGATGAACGCGAAGCCGGTGGCTGCGTGATCGCGCCAGCTGTACATGTTCGCCGCCGAATAGAGCCCGACGAGCGGGCCCAGTATCATCGTCAGCACCGTCCACGGAATCGAGTACTGGGCCGTGTAGAACAGGGCTTCCGTCAAGGCCTCCGTCACGGGTTGGCTCCGCATGTCCGACCACCCCAGGTTGAACGTGTAGACGTTCCGCAGGAAGTCCACGTAGCGGACGTGCAGCGGTTCGTCGAGTCCACGCAACTCCTTGACGCGTTCTTTGGCTTCCGCGGGGTCGCCGCCTTCGAGTGCGGCTTGCGTCGCTGCCTCCTGGATCGCGGGGTTCGGCGCGAACGATAGCAGGAGGAACGTGACGGTGGCGATGACGAGCGACACCACTACCGCCCACACCACTCGCATCGCGATGTATCTGGAGAGTCCCATCCTTTCGGTTTACGTCGTCGTGATCGATTTCATAGTATAATTTACAAATACGCGGCCGGGAGTGGCCGTGGGCGTTCCGTCGTTACTCCTCGAAGTGCCAGGTCGGCAGGTCCCAGCCGTTCTGGAAGTTCTCGATCGGCCCCAGCAGGTCGGGGTTGTACCCGACGAGGTCGTCGCTGAACAGCATCATGATGTAGGGCTGCTCCCGGTTCAGCTCCACGAAGATCTCGTTCAGCACCTCCTGCAGCGCGTCCTGACTTGTGGCTTCGCGCGCCTCCTGCCAGAGCGCCTCGGCGTCGAACTCGGGGTAGTACCCGACCGGGTTGTAGAACGTGTCCGGCCCGTCGAAGAACACGCTCGCCGTGAGCGGGTTCAGCGGGTACGTGTTCAGTCCGAACACCATCGACATGTCCCAGTCCTCCTCGGCGTGCACGGACCGCGGCCCCGGGTTGCTCGGTGCGACCGCCCACTCGCCGTCGACGTCTTCGGCCTCCACGGGCTCGTCGGGGACCTCCGCGCTCCAGTACTCGTTGCTGAACTTCACGCCGTCGATCGCCTCCACCTGCACGTCGATGCCGAGGTTGTCGCCGAGTTCCTGCGCGATGAACTCGCACGTGAGCCGGGACGTCTCCTGACCGGCGCTGTGGTAGATGTCCAGGGTCACCTGGTCGCCGCTCGGGTTGACGAGCGTGTCGCCGTCGAACCGGTAGTCGTACTCGGACGCGTCCAGCGCCTCCTGGACCCGCGACCGCGCGACCTCGGACCCGTAGAGGTCGCCGACGCCGTACGTCTCCAGCGAGTCGTCGCCCGGATAGAACCGCGAGAACCGCGGCTGCCACGTGTAGTGCGTGTCCGCGAGTCCCCGGTACACGCCCTCGATGAGGTCCTCCTTGCTGATCGCGCACGCCATCCCCTGTCGGAACTCCTTGTACGTGAACAGGTTCCCGGGCCCGGCGTTCCAGCCGTTGTCCCGCATGTTCACCGAGATGATCTGGTTGTACGGCTGCGGGACCTTGTTGACGCTGACGCTGTCCTTCTCCTGGAACTCCTGGAAGCGCTCGGGCGGGATGCCCGCGGCGTCGGCCTCGCCGGTTTCCAGCGCGCCCAGGCGCGAGGACTGCTCCTCGACGACGCTAATCGACGCGCCCTCGAAGTACGGCGCGCCCTCGAACAGGTCGGGCGCGTCCTCGACGTCCTGCATGTAGTAGTTCTCGTTCCGGCTGTAGGTCGTACCGGCGCTGCGCTCCCACTCGTCGAGCACGAACGCGCCGAGGTTCCCCGTGAACTCAAGGTTCAGGAGCTCCTCGTCCTGCTGCAGTCCCTCGACGTCCTCCTCCTCGACGTACGGCTGGACGAGGTCCTTCGGGATCGGGTACAGGAGCGGGTCGTAGCTCTCGGGCCACAGCAGCGACGCGGACTGCAGTTCGGCCGTGAACTCGTAGTCGCCGGTCTTCTCGACGGTGACGCCCGCCCACGGCTGCGTGTCCGCGGTGTTCGCCCAGTCGCTCTGGTGGAGTTCCTGGATCTGGTAGACGAACGAGTCCGCGGTCACTTCGCCGTACGGGTCGCTGAACTCGAGGCCTTCGCGGACGGTGAACGTCCACACCTTCCCGTTCTCGCTCTCCATGTCGTACAGCAGCGGGAAGTACTCGTTGTTCGAGTCGAACGTATACCCCATGTCGAGGGCGCGCCCGATGGCGGTTCCCGCGCCGCTCTCGGTGTTGTACAGCGGATTGAGCGTCTCGAACGACGCCGACGTCACCGTGTCGTACGTCCCGGAGACCTCGGGGAGTTCCTCGACCTCCTCGTCCTGGTCGATGCCCTGGTCCTCCGTCGTCCCGTCGTCGCCGTCACCGCCGGTCGTAGTCGCGTCGCCCTCACCGTCGCCGCCGAGGCAGCCGGCGAGTCCGGCAGCGCCGGAGACGCCGAGCATACCGAGCCATTGACGCCGGCTCAGTCCCTTGTGTCCATCACCATCACGGTTGTGCACGTCTCGCATACCGATATCGTATGAGTTGGCCTGTAAAAGTGTTTTGCATGCTGGTTGTCGAGGGAGAAAGTATGCCGGCCAATCGTGGAATTTTCGCGCTCCTCCCTGCCCGTCTCTCCGCCGTTTTCGACGAAATCCCCGTCCGATCCCGTTCGCGCGACCCCGAGAACGGCGTTCGAGGCTCGACCGCGTCCCCGTCTCCGGTGTCCCCGTCGCCGTGACTCGCTCGGACGGCGCCGCCCGCACGGCCGCGTCACTCGCCTCCTCCGTCGGCGAAAGGCGTTTACCCCTGCCGTCGATAGGGTACTGGTATCCAACGCTTACACGTCCGACGGGCGGCCGATCGACCGATCGACGCGGCGCAGTCCGTGATTCGACGGCCGTCTCGCGTGGGACGATGACCGACCGGGAGTCGCCCTCGACGACCCGCCGGACGGTACTCGCGGGCGCGGCAGGGGGAGTCGCCAGCTCGCTCGCGGGCTGCTCGTTCCTCGAAGCCGGCGACGACGCGGACACCGCCGACGTCGACGACGACCGCGCGCTCGAGCTCGCCGAACGGTTCGCGCCGACGATCCGGTTCGACAGCCGCGAACGCTGGTTCCCGACCGACCCCCGCCAGTTCGAGCGCGACCGCGACGGCGACACCGTCGTCGACGGCTTCGACGCACTGAACGGGTACGTCGAGGCCGGCGGCCACGAGGACCCGCCGGAACCGCGCGTGTTCTACAACGTCCGCGAGTACGCCGAGTCGCCCCTGACCGTCGTCCAGTTCTGGCTGTACTCGGCGTTCGACCAGTTCACGACGAACTTCCACTGGCACGACTGGGAGGTCCTGCACGTGTTCGTCGACACCGACACGGACGACCCCCAGCTGTACGTCGCGAGCTCGCACTCGCGGTCGGTGCCGAACAACGAGTTCCTCGACCCCGACCCGGACGGTCGACCGCGGGTCCTCACGGAACTCGGCTCGCACTCCAGTGGCCTGTCCGTGAACGCCAACGAAGCGGAGTTCCAGCGGTTCCCGACCGACGGCGACGTCGCGGACGTCACGAACAGCGTCATCGAGACGCTGGAGCGGGCCGCCGACGTCCCGCTCGCGTACGGCCTCCCGCGGGACGAGGGGCTCGTGCTGCCGTTCGCCGTCCCCGAACTCGACGGCGAACCCGTGTACGACCACGACGACCTGCCCGCGGTCGACGCCGACGACCTCGTGCCCGACGACGTCACCGTCCGGTCGTTCGACGTGCTGTCCTCGCCGCCCGCGGCCCTGCCGGCGCGCGAGGACGGCCGCGTGTTCGAGCACGAGGGTCGGGACGGCGACGACGCGGACGTGACGTACGACCTCGCGCCGAGCGCGGAACTGGAGCACATCGCGGAGTTCGCGGGCCCGCAGTTGAGTTTCGAGTTCGCGATCCCGAAGTTCGCGGAGGACGCGTTCGCGAGTCACATCACGACAACGGGCGTCCCGTGGGACGACCCCCGGTACGAGCAGCCGGCGAACGACGTGACGGACCCGCGGCATCGCGGGGAGCTCGCGGAGCGCTACGACGCCATCGGGGAGCCGGCGCCGTTCAACCAGGTCGTCGCCGTCGTCACGGACGCGATCAGCGACCCGGACGCGCCGGACGGCCAGGGCGTGACGACGGAGTCCACGAGCGTGGAGTCGGTCGCGCTCCTCGAGAGCGAGCCAGAGGCCGTCCCGACGTTCCGGGGGATCGCCGCCGTCCAGAACGTGCCCGACGGCGAGCACACGCTCACGGTGAACGGCGCGGGCGTCGCCCCGCACAGCGAGCCCGTCGAGACGGGCGGCGAGGGCCGCACGACGGTCGCGGGCGTGGACGGCGAGATCCCGCTCGTGGCGCGCGAGAACGCCGTGAAGCTCGACGTCGACGGGAGCGGCACGGACGCGGACCTCGACCGGGTCGCGGTCGCGGACGACTTCGGCGGGCGCCTGTACGACGCGCCGCTTTCCGAACGCGACGGCCTGTACGTGCACCGCGGCGGCGCGTTCACGACCGAGGTGCGGGACGCCGACGACGAGGTCGGGGCGTTCCGCGTCAACCCGGACGCGGAGGCGTCCGCGGTTCGCGTCGAGAACGCCACCACCGGGAAGACGCCGCTCGCGACGTACGTCGCGGACGTCGCCGGCGAGACGCAAGCGCAGGTCGAGGCGCTCGCGGACGAGATCGACGACGACGATGACGACGACGGCGGGGGGCGGGAGAACTCCGTGGGTGGGCTGGCGCGGGCGCTCGCGGCCGTCGTCGACGCCGCCGATCGCGCCGCGGAACTCGCCGAGGCGGGCGACCGCGAGCGAGCGAACCGGCAGCTGGACACCGTCCTCGACCGCCTATCGCGCGTCACCGACCGGCTCGCGGCCGCGAGCGACGCCATCCCGGACGACCTCGGGCTCGCCACGGACAAGCGCCTCCAGCAGGCGCGGGAGCGCACGGAACAGGCGAAAGCGGCGGACCGGCTCTGAACGCGTCCGCGACGGAACGGTGGCGGGTTCGCGTCCGCGACGCGCTGGTCCGTCGGGCTGGCGAGCGTTCGCGGCGCGGCGCTTAATTGGCCCGAACGCGAACGTCCTGGCGTGCAGCGGTACGTGTTCTACGGCGGGAAGGGCGGCGTCGGGAAGACGACGTGCGCGGCCGCGACCGCGCTCGCGCTCGCGGACCGCGGCGAGCGGACGCTCGTCGTCTCCACGGACCCGGCGCACTCGCTCGCGGACGCGTACGAACTCGATCCCGGGACGGGGCGACGGCAGGTCGCGGAGGACCTGTGGATGGTCGAGGTCGGACCGGAGGCCGGCGAGCGAACGTTCGAGGCGGTGCTGTCGACGCTCGCGGCGGAACTGCGGTCGGCGGGCATCCGGCTGGACGACGAGGAGATCGAGCGCCTGTTCGCCGCGGGCGTCGCCCCGGGCAGCGACGAGCTCGCGGCGCTCGAGTTGCTCGCGGACACGCTCGACGAGGACTTCGACCGGGTCGTGGTCGACACGGCGCCGACCGGGCACACGCTCAGGCTCCTGGACCTCCCGGACGTGCTCCGGGAGACGCTCGCGGCGACGGACTCGCTGCGCGGACAGGTCAGTCGACTCGTCGACCGTACTCGAACCGCCGTGCTCGGGCCGGCGTACTACGCGTTCGGCCGCGGGTCCGAGGACGACGAGGACTCGCTGACCGAACTCGCGGACCGCATCGACGCGGTCCGGGACCTCGTCTACGACCCCGACCGCGCCGAGTTCCGCGTGGTGACGACCCCGGAGCCGATGGCCGTCGCGGAGACCCGGCGGTTCGTCGACGACCTCCGCGACGACGGCGTGCCCCTCGAGACGGTCGTCGTCAACCGCGTCCTCCGTGACGTCGACGCGGACTGCGACCGCTGCCGGGCGCGAGCCGCCGCGCACGACGAGCAGACGCGCGCGCTCCGCGAGGCGTTCCCCGAGCTCGACGTCGTCGAAATCCCGGAGGTCGACGCGACCGTCGCGTCCCGGGACGCACTCCCCGAACTCGGCGATCGACTGGTCGAATAGAGCCCGAAGTCCCGGCTCTACCGCCCGAACTTCGAGCGTCGTCGCTCGAACAACCGGCTCTTCCCCCGATGCCGACCGGCGACTCCCAGCGGACGGCCTGACCAACTGGGTGATCGTCGGTCGTCACCCCGTCCACACGCGACCGGTCTCGGCCGGCATCCGTCTCGACCTCGTAACTACGACTTTTTCTGCCCCAGCCGAACGGCAGGTATGTCCGAATCGGACGCCCCCGAGGAGCGAATCGACGAGACGAAGACCTGGCCCGACCTCGCGATCGGCCTGTACGACCGCTTGACCGGTCGGGACGCCGAGATCCGCTACGACTTCGAGGACATGACGGTGCACGTGCCGAGCAAGGTCGGGGAGGACGCCGACACCGCGCAGTGGCGCCTCGACGGGACGGTCGTCATCACCACGCGCGAACGTGAGTGACGACGCCACGACCGTTCCGCTCACCGTCGACACCGACCTCGACGTCGAGGTGGACGGCCATCCGGTGACGGTCACGTCCAGCGAGGACCGGGTGTTCCTCGAGCTCCCGTCCGTTCTCGCGCTCGCCCGCATCGCCCGCCGTCGACCGGCCGTCGACCTGGCGCCGATCGACGCGACCCTGCGGCGCACCGACCTCGCCGTCGAACTCCGGGTCCGGCATCGCACCGTCGCCGCACTCGGCGCGGACACCCGCCCCAGCATCCTCCTGGGTCGCGTCGGGGTCGAGCCCGTCGAACTGCGGCTCACCGGGCTGCTGTCGGCCGTCGGCGCGGAGGTCGCCGGCGTCCTCGGTTGGGTCGGCCGTGGAACCGGGAGAGTCCGTCGGGCCGTCGAGTCGCTCCGGCGGGGCTCCGACTGGTGACGGCAGGCCCCGGCCGCTCTCGACGAGCGCGAGCGCCGCCGCGGGACCCGCCGATCGGGCGCGGTATGGCAGGTCAGTCGGCGGCCGCCGGTTCCGCGTCCGCGAGCGCCGGGTGGTCCTCGAGGACGGCGTCGGCGGCGTGCTCGCCGCTGACGAGGCACATCGGCATCCCGATGCCGGGCGCGGTGTACGAGCCCGCGTAGTAGAGGCCGTCGACGGGCCCGCGGTGACCGGGGCGGAGCGGCCCGGTCTGGCGGAGGGTGTGCGCGAGGCCGAGCGCGGTGCCCTGGGGGTTCCCGTACCGCGTGGCGAACTCGCTGACGGACGCGGACTCCTCGACGACGATGCGGTCCCGGAGGTCGACGCCGACGGTCTCGCTGAGGTCCGCGAGCACCGCGTCGCGGAGGCGGTCGCGGGCCGCCGGGTCGTCCTCGAGTCCGGGCGCGATCGGGACGAGGACGACGACGGCGTGGTGGCCGTCGGGCGCGACGTCGTCGTCGGTCCTGGAGGTGACCGAGAGGTAGTACGCGGGGTCCTCGGGCCACCGCGGGTCCTGGAACATCGCGTCGAAGTGGGGCTTCCAGTCCGTCGGCAGGACGAGCGAGTGGTGCGCGAGGTCGTCGAGGTCGCCCTCGACGCCGAGGTACAGCATCAGTGCGGAGGGCGCGTACGTGCGATCGTCCCAGTAGCCGGGGTCGCGGTCGACGGCGGCGTCGTCGAGGAGGTCGCGCTCGACGACCGCGGGGTTGGCGTTGCTGACGACGACGTCCGAGCGGACGACGCCGTCGCTCGTCGCGAGCCGGAAGTCGCCCGCGGACCCACGGATTTTCGTGACGCCCACGCCCGTCCGGACGTCGACACCGAGTTCGGTGCAGAGGTCGACGAGCGCGTCGACGACGCCCGCGACCCCGCCCTCGGGGTAGAAGACGTTCCCGTTCAGGTCGACGTGACTCATGATCGTGTACAGCGCGGGGGCGTCGTACGGCGATCCGCCGAGGAACACGAGCGTGTACTCCAGCAGCTGCTTGAGTTTCGGGTGGTCGACGTACCGGGAGACG
>Ga0207756_100436_pt1 | contig 14654 bp, 19 predicted proteins | sample A23M1SouthBayCA_FD_187748 | JGI IMG/M metagenome (GOLD analysis project Ga0207756, IMG submission 187748) | Aerobic enrichment media microbial communities from Eden Landing Ponds, California, USA - A23 M1 (3) (SPAdes) | ecosystem: Environmental > Aquatic > Marine > Unclassified | place...
CGTACCCCCCGCTGTCCGTCGGCGCGACGCTCTCGCGGTCGCGTCCGCGTTCGTGCCACGCATCTCAAGCAGGGCGGTCCGCCACCTCGATTACCCGAATCATACTCGACCGTTGGGGGCCCGTACTCTTGAATCTCTCCCCACGGCCACCCCCGCGCCGTCCGTCGCGTCGACTCACGCCACAAACGTCTTATGGCGGCGGCGAGGACTGAGGGGTATGGACCCGTTCGCACTGCAACTGGGCATCGACCCAAAGCAACTGGGCATCGAATTCGGAACGGGGGGCGTCATCGGTGGGATCATCGGGTTCGCGGCGAAGAAGATCGCGAAGATCATCGCGGTCATCGTCGGCCTCGAACTCGCGCTGTTCAAGTTCCTCGAATCCCGCGGCATCCTCACCGTCGACTGGGACAAGCTCAGCGCCGGCTTCCTGAAGGCGAGTCAGGACGCCGCGCAGGGCGCGCCGCCGTCGTGGATCCAGACCATCCTCTCCACGCTCTCCGTCGGCGCCGGCTTCACCGGCGGCTTCCTGCTCGGCTTCAAGAAGGGATGATCGAGCACGCGGCCCGATCGAACCAGCCCGACCGACCGAATTCGACCGCCCGATCGTTCTTCAGTGAACGCGCACCGATCAGCGCCCGCTCCGTCACCCTCGGTCGGTCTCGTCCTCGCTCAGGTCGAACTCGCGTGCTGCTCGGTCGCGGTCGACGTCCGCCGCCGCGATGCGTGGCAGCTTCGGGTCGCTTCCGGTGACGTACGCGACCGCGCCGAGGACGCCCGCACCGATCGCGGCCAGCAGGAGCGACGCCGAGAGGTAGCCGTACGCGAGGACGCCGCCGACGGCGATCGCGAGCAGCGCGGACCGCATCCGGTCGCGCCTCCGGGCTTCGATCTCGTGCGCTCGCACGATCTCCTCGCCGCGGCCCGCCTCGACGGCGCGGTACACCGTCTCCACCGAACGGTCGGCGCCGAACACGAGGTATCGTGCGCCGAGCACCGCGAGCGCGCCGAGTGCAGCCAACGGGACCTCGGCCTGCAGGACGCCGTACCCGACGACGACCGCGACGAGGCCGTACGCGCCGATCGAGACGCGCTGCTGTCGCGTCCGATCGCCCTCGGGGCGGTCGGCGTACCGGTCGTACGCGAGCACGTCCACGCGATCGGCCATCGCGACTAGCGCGTCTTGATGTCGTCCTCGTCCTTCACGATCTGGGTCTCCGCGTTCCCGCTCGTGACCTCGTTCACCATGTCGTAGAAGTCGTTCTGCATCCCCGCCGGGAACGTCAGCACGCCCACCCAGCCGCCGTCGTTCGTCCACTCCTCCTCCTCAAGGTCGCCGTACTGACGGATCTTCGCCTGCGCCGACCCCGCGTAGTCCGCGGGCACCTTCACCGCCACCGTCACCTCGTCGAACCGGATCGGGATCACGGGTCGCAGCGCCTCCAGCGCGTCGTCGACCTGCTCCTCCACGGGCTCCATCGGGTCGACCTGGAACCCCGCCTGCTCGAGCGCGTTCTCGATCCGGTCGGGCGGATGCGGCGCGTCGTCCATCTGGGGGTTCACGGCGTTGCGCGCGATCTGGTTCACGAGCTGCTTGTGCTTCTGCTCCTGCATCTCGCGGCGCTGCTCGGCCGTGATCTGGATCTCCCCGCGCTCGATCACCTCCGGGATGATCTCCAGGGGGTCGGTCGTCCCGAAGACGTCTTCGAGGTCGCTCTCGGCGGGTCGGTCGCCGCGACTCGCGTTCTCGTAGACGTCCTCGGTCGCGATGACGTCCTCAAGGTCGCCGTCGAACTCGCCGCGCTTGATCGCGAGCGCCGCGTCCGGGTCGACGAGCACCTCGAAGCGCGTGCCGTGGGATTCGAGGCGTGCCGTCACCGCTTCGTCCAGTGAAATCATACCTGCACGTACGCACCCTGGCTTAAAAAGGTGTGTCCCCGGCTCTCACTCGCCGCCGGCGTCCCCGTCGCCTGCGTCACCGCCGGCTACGTCGTCGTCGCCCGCCTCGCCGTCCGCGTCGCCGTCAGCGTCCGCCGAGAGTTCGTCGAGGTGCGCCGCGACCGCGTCGTCGTCGAGCACGTCGACGGTCCTCGACTCCGCGTCCACGGTCGCGACCGCGACCTCGGTCACGTCCGGCGGCGTCTCCTTCGGCACCGAGACGGCTCGAAGCGCGAGCGACACCCCGCCGTCGAGGTCCATGCCCGCGTCGTACGATTCCTCGAGGAACGACTGCACGTCGCCGCGGTCCGCGCCGACGGCGACCGCCCGCCAGCCGTCGACCGTCCCCGACGGGTCGGTCTCGTAGAGCCGGGGCGTCCCGTCCGGGTCGACCCCGGCGATCAGGACCGCGGCGCCGAACGGTCGCGCCCCACCGAACTGCGTGTACGCCTGCACGAGGTCCGACACGCGCCGCGTCGCCGTTCGCGCGTCGATCGCTTCCCCGTACCGGAGGCGGTCGCGCTGGGCGTCCCGTCGCAGGAAGTCGACGAGCCGCCGGCCGTCCGCGACGTGCCCCGCGCTCGCGGCCGCCAGGTGGTCGTCGACCGCGTGCAGTTTCTCGACGCTCTCCCCCTCGACGAGCGCGGACCCGACGTGCTTGTCCACCGCGAGCACGACGCCTGCGGGGGTCTTCACGCCGACCGTCGACGACCCCCGCTTGACGGCTTCGCGCGCGTACTCCACCTGGTAGAGCCGGCCGTCCGGCGAGAAGATGCTCGTCCCGCGATCGTACGCCATCTGGTCGTGTCCGTCCATGTTGTCACTCGAGGTCGCGCGTCATCGCGTACGCGCGGTCGCCGGGGACGTCCACCGCGACGCGGTTCCCGCGAACGACCGCGGACCGCCCCTGGCCGTCGAACGCGACGTCGCGTCGGACCGGACGTTCCGTCGCCGCAGGCATGAACTTTTCCTCGCACGCACGGATGGTGCCCGACACGCCCAGCACACTGACGGCGACGGCGTCGTCGCCGACCGAGTCGATGCACGCGAGCGCGGCGCGGAGCGGTTCGACGTGCCCGCGGCGCGCACGCACCACGGCGGCACCGTCGCCGTGCCGGAACGAGAAGCGGACGACGGTGCCGTCCGCGTCCGCGCTCCCGGCGTCCCCCAGCAGGTTCTGGGCGGCGTACCAGAGCTCGCGCTGGAACGTCCCGCGGGACAGCGAGGCGTCAGGGTCGGTCTCGAGACCGACCGCGACGTACCGCCACTTCGGCCGCAGGTGCTTCGGCAGGTGCTTCATCGCGACCCGCCGCGCGCCGTGGCGTCGAGGTCGTCGCCGACGAGCACGCCGACCTGGTCGTGCACGCCGGTCGCGTCCGTGAGCGCGAACCCGGCGTCCGTGAACGCCTCCGCGAGGACGCCGACGGTCGCCGGGTCGTCCACCGCCGGCGAGTAGAACGGCTCCTCGGGGTCGGGCAGCCCGAAGAACATCACGTCGCCGAGCACGAATCGGTCCGGGTCGAGGTCGGCGATCGCCGCGAGCGCCTCGCGCTTCTCGTCGTCCGAGAGGTGATGCATCGCGAAGTTCGACACGACCACGTCCACGTCGACGTCGTCGGGGACGTTCGGGTCGCGGAACCGACCGTCGCCGAACTCGACGTTCGAGAGACCCGCGTCCGCGGCCTTCTCGCGCGCCCGTTCGAGCATCCCGTCGCTGATGTCCCGCCCGACGACGCGCCCGGCGTCCGCGGCGAGGCTCAGTCCGATCGCGCCCGTTCCGCACCCGAGGTCGAGCACGGTCGCGTCCTCGTCGAGCACGGCCTGCGCCGACTCGACCACGAGCGAGACGCACGCCCGGTACTCGTCGGTGTCGTTCTCCTCGTCGTCGTACGTCGCCGCCGCCTCGTCGAACCGCGCCGCGTGCTCCTCGATCGATCGCTTCATGCGGACGCCTTTGCGGGCGGGCGTGAAGAACGCCGCGGGTTCGCGCGACGACCCGGTGTCGACCGGGTTCGCGCTACGAGTCGGTGTCGACGTCGAACGCGTCCGCGTGCTCGTCGTAGCGACCGCGGCGCACGCCCGGCTCGACGTAGTCCGGGTCGGTGACCTCGCGGTTGCGGGCGACGAGCCGACCCCACTCGCGCAGCCCGGCCTCGACCTGCTCGCGGGAGAACCCGACCTGCTCGCCGACCGCGGCGAGCGCGCGCGGCCCGCGGAGGTGGCGGTGACTCCTCCCGTCCGCGCTCACGACGTACGGCGCGTCGTACTGCTCGACGAGCTCGCGGAGCTTCCGCAGGTCCGAGATCGCCTGCACGCGCTGCCCGCCCGTGCTGCGCAGCACCCCGGAGAGGTCGAACTCGACGCGCACGCCGTGTTCGGCCGCGGCCTTCGCGAGCACGTGATTGAAGTCGCCGTCGCCACGCATCGGGTGCGCAAGCACGTCCACGCGCTCCTGCTCGACCGCGAACCGGTTCATCGCGTTCGTTCCGCCGTGCACGAGCAACACGGTGTACTTCGGGCGGTAGTTCCCGACGTACCCGCTCGCCTGCTGCGGCGAGTCCGCGCGCACCTCCAGACCGTCCACGACGTCGACGCCGGTCTCGTCGCTCACCGCGTCGACGTCCGCGTCGCTGCGCGCGTCCCCGTGATTCCGCACGACGACGCCGTCGTAGTCGAGACTCGCCGCGTGCGCCGCACACCGCCGCACCGTCGACTCGCCGTCCGGCCGCGCGTGCACCGCCTCGTAGAAGCCGAACGCGCGGCCGTCCGTCATCGTCTCACGCCTCGTCGCTGGGCGTTTCGCCGGTCGCGGCAGCGTCCGTCGCGTCCGAGTCGCCGTCGTCGCCCCCGTCGGGGTCGGGCACGCGGACCTCGTGGGCCTCCAGACCCTCCAGGGTCTCGCGCGCGTTCTCGACGGCCTTCTCGCGCTTGGCGGGATACGCTTCGACTTTCGCGCGGAACGTGATGCCCTCGCCGCGAGCGGTCTCGCCGCGGAACGCGGCCTGCTTGTCGAGGTGCAGGAAGAACTCCGTGTGCTCGGTCACGCGGTCGTCGAGTTCGTCGACGAGCCCGCCGAGGTCCGGCAGGTTCGCGAGTCGGGACAGCGCGTACCGGACGTCGTCCGCGTTCTCGATGCGCGCGGACAGGATGTCGATGCGGTCGCCGTGATGCCCCTCGGAGGTGGTGCGTTCCACCTCGACGTCCTCCGGGAGGAAGTGACGGAGCGCCTGCTCGACGCGTTTCTCGTCCTCGGTCGCGTACGCGAACGTCCGCACGTCCACGTAGTGGAAGGGGATGCTCGGCATGGCGCTCCTCGAAGCCGCTTATTCCTCGTCCGTCTCGTCGGCGTCGTCGCCCTCGGCGAGTTCCAGGGCGTCCTCGGGGACGCCGGCCTCCTGGCCGTCCTCGAAGCTGATGGTGTAGTTGCTCTCGCCGAACATGGAGTCGACGACCTGTGTGATCGTCCCAGTTTCGCCGTCGTACTCGCTGTGTTTGTCGTGGAGGACAACGCGGTCGTCCTTCTCGAATGCCATGTGCGCAACATCGACGGGAGTATTTAAAAAGAGCGTGATTTGGCTTCCTCGGGACTCAAGTAGGCCGCCGCTCGAACGGGTTCGCGTGACAGACTCGAACGCGGACCGCTGCACGTTCAGTCTCGAACTGGACGCGTCGGACGCCAGAAGACTGGATCTCGCGGGTGCCGAGGACGGGTGGCGGTGCCCGCGGGCGGCCGGGAGCGAGGACGCGGACCGCTGTCTCTTCCACCGGCCGGTCGCGGACAAGACGCCCGCGGAACTCGCGGACGCCCTCCTGGCCGCGATACGGGAGCCGACGGCGCCGCGGTACGGGACGATCGAGGCGGCGAAGTGCTTCGTCGGCGCGCGACTCCCGGGGCTGTCGCTGGCGCACGAAGTGATCGACTCCGGGGACACGCGCCCGATCGACTTCAGGGAGGCGACGTTCGCGGGCGAGTTCGACCTGTCCCGGGCACGCGTCGCGCAGGCGCTCGACTGCCGGGGGGCGGTGTTCCGGGAGGCGGTCGACTTCGACCTGACGACGTTCGAGCACTCGGTCGGCGTCAACTTCGCGAGGTTCGAGTCCGACGCGACGTGCAGGCGAGTGACGTTCCAGGGGGACCTGCGATGCACGGAGACCGAGTTCCGGGGCTCGTTCGTCCTCTCGGCCGCGACGATCGAGGGGGAGACGTACGCACAGGAGGCGTCGTTCGACTCCCTGCAGGCGGCGGGCGCGACGTTCGAGGGGAGCGCCGTGTTCCGGGGCGCGACCGTCGACGGATCCTGCAGGTTCGCGGACCCCGTCTTCGCCGGCGAGACGAACCTCCAGGGCGTGCGCTTCGGCGGCGAGACGACGTTCGCGGACGCCGCGTTCCGGGAGCGAACGCGACTCGACCCGGAGTCCGTCGCCGACCCCCCGATCGACCTTCGTCGCGCCACCGTTCGGACCGGGCAGATCGACGGCCCAACGGTGGACGCCCCGGCGTCCGAGGACGCGGCGTCCACCGGAGTGCTGTACGACTGCTCCGAGGCGACCCTCGGGGCCGTCACCGTCGGGGCGACGGTCGCACTCTCCCAGTTCCGGTTCCGCGAGACGCGGTTCGACGGGTTCGACTTCACGCAGTCCACGATTCGCGACGGCCTCGCGGACCGGAACTGGGCGTTACCCGTCGACGACGCCGCGACGGACGACCGCTACGGGCTGCTCGGCGACCTCGCGCTCCTGCGGACCGACGAGTCGGCGATCACCGACCGGTACGCGCCGCGGGAGGCGACGTACCTCAGAGCGAAGAACGCGGCGGACGACAGCGGTCACGGGAACGCCGTCGCCGAGTTCTTCCGGAAGGAGATGGCGTGCCGGCGTCGCCTCCACCTCGCCGGCGTGGTCGAGCGCGACCGGCGGCGCCGCGACCGGTTCGGGTCGCTCTACCGGTGGGCGGCCAACGCCACGCTGGAAGCGGTGGCGGGGTACGGCGAGCGACCCTCGCGGGTGGTCGGGACGTCCGTGTCGACGATCGGGTGCTTCTCGCTGCTGTTCGCGCTGACCTGGCCCGGCTCGCCGCCGTACGGCAGCGCCGGCGGGTACCTGGTGTTGAGCATCGAGTCGTTCGTGACGCTCGTCCTCGGCGGGGCCGCGGAGGTCCGGTCACCGTGGTGGCTGCGGTTGCTGGCGGAGATCGAGGGGTTCCTCGGCGTGTTCCTCGTCGCGCTGTTCGTGTTCGCGCTCACGCGCTCGATCCACCGCTAGCGGACGCCGAGGCCCGTTAGAGGTGGTCGAGCAGGACGTCGGCGGCGGCGGCCGAGGAGCCGGGACCGCGGGCGGTGAGGAGGTCGCCGTCGACGGTGACGCTCGCGTCGGCGTCGAGTTCGGGGTCGAAGTTCCCGCCGGCGGCGATCACCTCGTCCTCGACCCAGTAGGGGAGCTTGCGGCCGTCCGGCATCCGGTCGTGGTCGTCGACGATGTCGTCCTCCCACGCGTTCGGGAAGCCGGTGACGTCGCGACCGTCGACGATGAAGTCGCCGTCCGCGTCGCGAGCGAACGCCAGGATGCCGACGGCGTGACAGACGACGAGCGCGACGCCGTCGTCGCCCGCGACCGCCGTGCGGAGCGCCTCGCGGGCGGCGCGGTCCTGGTTGACGTCCCAGACGGTGCCGTGGCCGCCGGGGAAGACGACGGCGTCGTACTCGCTCGCGTCCACGGCCGCGAACGGCTCGGGGTCGTTCAGGTCCGGGTCGTTGTCGTGCACGTCGAGCACGGTCTCCGCGAGGGCCGCGCCGACCTCGTCGGGGTCGACGGATCGCTCGTCCACCACCGGTGGATTCCCGGCCGGCGTGGTGACGTCGACGTCGACGCCCGCGTCCTTGAGTGCCGTGAGGGGTTCGACGCACTCCTCGCCCCAGTAGCCCGCCTCGCTGACGAAGAACAGAACTCGTGTCATCCCTCGCCGCTACGGTCGCGCGCCGAAAGGCAGGTGAGGAAGCGGCCGTGCGTGCCGACAACGACACTGACGTGCGGGTCGCGTCGAGAGCGAAGCGCCTTTGAGGTGCGTTCGCATACGGTTCGGTATGATGCAGTCCCACGCTCTCGACGCTCCCTCCGCTCGCGTCCGTCGGTCGAGTACCGCCGCGGCCAGGCCGTGGCGATGCCGGTAGACGACCTCTGGTTCCTCGCGGACCGGGCGACGCAGGTCGGCGAACGCGCGTACCACCGGCTCGACGACCGGTACGACGAGTACCTGCCCTGCGATCAGTCCCGGGACGTGTGCCGCAGTCAGTTCGAGCGCGTCGCCGAGCGCGTCGCGGACTCGGGCGCGCCCTACGGCGCGCACACGGTCGTCTACCGCGAGGGCGGCGAACTCCTGCTCGTGTACCACGAGGGCGTCGACAAGTGGGTGGTGCCCGGCGGCGGCGTCCACCCCGAGGAGTCGTTCCGGGAGGCCGCCGAGCGCGAGCTCGCGGAGGAGGCCGGCGTCGGCGCCGACTACGACGGACTGGCGCTCCTCGGCCGCGTCGAGGTCCGGCACGGCTCGTACGCCGTCGCCGGCGCGCTCCCCGTGTACGCCGCCCAAGCCGACGGCGCGGAGCCGACCGTCAGCGACCCGGACGGCGAGATCTCCGACGCGCGTTGGTTCGACGCACTCCCGGAGGACACGCGCGACCGAGAGAACCTCCGGCAGTGGCGCGACCGCGCACTCCCCGCCTGACCCCGACTCGCGATCGCGCACCCCACCGCCGTTGCAAGTGAAGAACCGGTGCTGGCGTCGGGTGACGGTGGCGACCCCCGACCGTCGACGTCACTCGGGCGCGCCGTGGGACTCGCCGTCGCGCGCGTCCGCCTTCATCCGTCGGAGCGCCGCCTGCGCCTGACTCGCGTCGTACCCGAAGTACACGCCGTCCGCGTACTCGCTCGCCACCTCGGTCGCGTGGATCAGGTCGTCGACGTCCACCTCGACCGCGTACAGTTCGATGCCGAGGTCGACGCCCTCCGGAAGCCGCGACCGGAACCCCTTCGCTATCGTCTCCAGCCAGTACGTCGTCCCGTACGCCGTGTCGTACAGCGGCACGACGAACTCGTCGACGTACGCCGCGAGCGCGTCCACGTCCAGGCCCGCGCGCGCCTCCAGGTGCCCGGGGTAGGGGTCCGGGTACAGCGTGAAGTACACGCGCCCCGGAACCCGTTCGGTGGCCTCGGCGACGAACTCGGTGATCGTCGCCGTCCGCCACGTCCCCCAGTCGTCGTGCTCGCTCGCCGCGAACGCGTCCTCGCAGCGATCGCAGCGACAGTACCCCTCGCGGGGGAAGCCGACGTCGTCCAGCCTGACGTCCGGGTTCGCCGCGGCCGCGTCCTCGATCATCTCCAACAGGCCCTCCCGGTACGTCTCCCGGCTCGGACAGACGTACCCCCAGTCGAAGTACGGCTGCTCGCGCGTCGCGCGCTCGCCGTCCTCGTTCACCGGAACGAGGTCCGGCTTCGCCTCGCCCGCGGCCGTGTCCCCGAAACACGAGATCATGTTCACGCCCTCGGGCTCCGGTTCCACCGCCCGTCCGGTCACGTCCTTCACCTCGTAGAACGCGCGATCGAACGACGGCCAGTCGAGCTCGGGCTCGTTCCGCGTGACGACGCCGTACATACCCACGACTGGCGGGTCGAGGCAAGAAAACGGTTCGGAAGCGCACGACGCCAGCAAGCGCCGGAGCGAATTCGCGTCTGACTACTCGGCGTCGTAGTCGACTTCGACCGTCTCGGACCCACCGGAGAGGGTCTTGTAGAGGAGTGCGATTGCGACCACGGCGACCAACAGCTTGAGCTTCCTGGACATATCGAAACCTTCGCGCTTTGATTATTTAGGGTTTTCTGAAGCCCGTGACGAGGGCCGCTTCCGGCGCCGTCGACTCAGCCGTCGATGAGGTCCGCGATGTCCTCCCGAACGATCGTCTCGCAGTACTCGCAGCGCACGCCGTCCGCGAGCACCTCGAACGCGGACTCGACGGGCTCGTCCGCGGTCGTGATGCAGTTCCGGTTCGGGCACGCGAGCACCCCGGTCACGCGCTCGGGTCGCTCCACGCGATGCTTCTCCACGACGTCGTAGTCCCGGACGATGTTGATCGTTGCGTCCGGCGCGATCACCGACAGCACGTCGAGCTCGTCCTGACTGAGCTCGCGGCCCTCCACCTTCACGACGTCCTTGCGCGCGAGCGTGTCCGACGGCACGTTCATCCCGACGGAGATCTCCTCGCCGCCCGACCCGTCGATGCCGAGGATGGACAGGAGGTTCAGCGCCTGTCCGGCGCGCACGTGATCGATGACGGTGCCACTGCGGATCTTCGAGACGCGCAACTCCTTCTCGGTCATTGCTGGTCCTCCAGGAGCAGATCGAGCAGCGCCATCCGAACGGGAACGCCGTTGTGCGCTTGCTCGAAGTAGTTCGCCGCCGCGAAGTCGTCCACGGACGGCGCGATCTCGTCGACGCGCGGCAGCGGGTGCATCACGGTCAGGTCGTCGCTCGCCGCCGCCAGGGTCGACTCGTCGATGCGGTACTGGCCGGCGACCTTCTGGTACTCGTTCTCGTCCGGGAACCGCTCGCGCTGGATGCGCGTGACGTACAGGACGTCCAGGCTCGGCAGGATCTCCTCGAGTTCGGTGTGCTCGCGCACGGACGCCCCGGCCTCGTGGAGGTCGTACCGCACGGAGCGCGGGAGCTTCAGGGAGTCCGGCGCGACGAAGTGCTGGTGCGCGTCGAAGTTCGTGAGCGCGGTCGCCAGCGAGTGCACGGTCCGCCCGTACTTCAGGTCGCCCATGATCCCGATCGTGAGGTCGTCCAGGCCAGCGGTCTCGCGGATCGTGTACAGGTCCAGGAGCGTCTGCGTGGGGTGATGGCCGGCGCCGTCGCCCGCGTTCAGGATCGGGACGTCGACGTACTCGCTCGCCATCTTCGCGGATCCCTCCAGGGGATGCCGGAGGACGAGCGCGTCGGCGTACCCCTCGATGACGCGGACGGTGTCGGCGAGACTCTCGCCCTTCTTCACCGAGGAGGAGTCGACGCTCCCCATGTCGACGACGTCGCCCCCCAGTCGCTTGATCGCGGCCTCGAAGCTCATCTTCGTTCGCGTGCTCGGCTCGAAGAAGCACAGCCCCAGCAGCGTTCCGGCGTTGCGTTCCCGGGCGGCCGCGGGGTCGGCGTCGAGCTCCGCGGCCCGATCGAGGACCTCCTCGATGTCCTCGCGCGAGAGCTGTCTCGCCGTGAGCAGGTGGTCGTGACGCATCACGTGACACCACCAACCCACGGCCCTTGAATCAATCCGTTCGAGCCGCCGACCGCGCCCGCGCGAACCGCGCCGACGGCGGTGACGGGCCGCGACCCGCGGCCTCGGGTTGAAGTACGAGCGAGCGGCGAGGGGCCGCATGCTCGCGATAGCCGGCGGGAAGGGCGGGACGGGGAAGACGACGACCGCGCTCGGGCTCGCGACCGTCCTCGGCGCCGCCCGCGACCGAGCGAGTGGACGGACTGCGGCGGCTCGCGAGCAAGCGAGTGGACGGACCGGGGCGATCGGCCGCGGCGTGCTCGTGGTCGACGCCGACGTCGACGTCCCGGACCTGCACGCGATGGCGGGCGTCGCGCGCGAACCGACCGTGCTCGAGGACCCCGACGGGCTCGCGGTCCCCGACCGTCCCGGCGTCCGCGTCGCACCCGCACCGCCGGCTGCCGCGACGAGCGCGTTCCGCGACCGACTCCGCGCGCTCGCGGCCCTCGACGACGAGGTCGCGCGCGGCCGACGCCACACCCGTCGCGTGCTCGTGGACGCGCCCTGTGGCGCGGGCCCGGACGCGGCGCTGCCGATGGCGGTCGCGGACGCGGTCCTGCTCGTGACGCGTCCGACGGTCGCGGCGGTCCGGGACACCGCGAAGACCGCGGCGATGGCGCGCGCGCTCGACACGCCCCTCGCCGCCGTCGCCGTCGTCGAATCCACCGCGGATCGACCGCCGGCCGAGAACCCATCCACCGCGGATCGACCGCCGACCGAGAGTCCGTCAACGCCACATCGGTCGCTCTCGGACGTGTTCGACGTCGACGACGTAGTGCGGGTTCCGGCCGTCGACGACGACCCGCTCGAGGACGGCGCGCACGCCGCCAGCATGCGTCGTCTCCGCCGAAGCGTGTACCCGGGGCAGACACCTTTTTAGGGAGCGGCGGTCAACGGCCGTGTACATGGCGGGGCGTCTAGAGACGGGCATCGAGGTTCTGGACCGGAAGCTCGACGGTGGCCTCCCGCCGGGCACGATCGTCGCGCTGACGGCCGAACCCGCGAGCCAGTCCGAACTCATCCTGTACGAGCTGACGGCGGCCCGCGGCAGCCTCTACCTCACCACCGAGCGCTCGGACCAGGCGGTCCGGGACGCCATCGAGAAGACGAACGCGCCAGTGGGGTCCCCGACGGTGCGGGACATCTCCGGGAGCGAACCGCTCGATCAGGCGAACCGACTCATTCGCGCGCTCCCGGAGGGCGCGAACCTGATCATCGACACCGCGAACGTCCTCGAACGCGGCGACCGGAACCGGTTCCGGAACTTCATGACGGAACTGCAGACGCACATGGTGAACACGGGGTCGATCGCGTTCATGCACTGCATGAAAGAGCAGACTCCACCACAGAATCGGTCGTCGACCAAGCACATGTCCGACGTCGTCTTCGACCTGGAGACGCAGGTGCGCGGGAGCGAGCTCGAGAACCGGCTGACGGTGCCGAAGTTCCGCGGCGGCACAGCACTGAAGGAGTCGATCAAGCTGGAACTCGCCGACGAGGTCGCGATCGACACCAGCCGCGACATCGCGTAACGCCGCAGTTCCTCTTTCAGGAGCGCTGACACGGTAGGATCGACACGGAGAGAGGCGCGTGACGGGGTGGCGTTCGAAACCAGAGCAAATTACAAGGCTGGGTGAATACCACGGAGTAACGACGACGACTACCGACCTACTACAGATGACTTCTACCATACCATGACAGACTCACACGACGTGGTCATCGCCGGTGCAGGCCCTGCGGGCGGACAGGCGGCTCGAGACCTCGCGTCTCGCGGGTACGACGTGGTCGTGCTCGAGACGGAGGGCGAGGACGAGTTCCCGAGCAGGAGCAACAAGTCGACGGCGGGGACGTTCCCGTCGACGATGGCGTCGTTCAACGTCCCGGACGAGGTCGTGATGAACTTCACGGACGACGTCATCCTCGAGTCACCGAACCACCACTACAGGCGCCATCAGCCGGGGGCTGTCCTGGAGTTCGCGGAGTTCAAGAACTGGCTGGTGGACGAGGCGGAGGCCGACGGCGCGGAGTACCGGTTCGACGCGCGCGTCTCCAAACCCATCATGGAGGACGAGGAGATCGTGGGCGTGGAGTACAACGGCGGCACGGAGGTGTACGCGGACATCGTCATCGACGCGACGGGACCGTCGGCGCCGCTCGCGAAGGCACTGGACGTCTGTGGACTGGAACGCGAGAAGCAGGCGATCGGGATCGAGTTCGAGTACGAGAACGTCGACGTGGACGCGGAGGGGTACGCGGACCTGACGGACTCGATGATGCTCCGACTCGACCACGACATCGCACCGGGCGGGTACTCGTGGATCTTCCACACGGGCGCGGACACGGCGAAGGTCGGCGTCTGCTACCTTCAGAACGAGAGCCATCGCGCGAACTCGAAGTCCGGGTACACCATCGACGACTACCTCCAGTACTGGGTGGACACCGACCCGCGCTTCGCGGACGCGGTGAAGCTCGAAGGCAAGCAGCACCGCGGGTCCGCGCACGTCCAGCTCCCCGACCAGATGAGCACGGACAACTTCATGGCGATCGGTGACACGGTGCCGACGGTCGACCCGCTCTGGGGCGAGGGCATCGACAAGTGCATGCGCTCGGGTAGGGCCGCCGCGGCGACCGCCGACCGGTCGCTCACGGACAGCAACCGGGACACGTCCGCGAGCGAACTCGCGGTCTACGACCGCCTCTGGCACGACCGCGTCGCCCCGAAGGTCAAGAAGCGGCTGTTCATGACGGAGATGCTGTACCGCGCCTCGAACGGCCGCTACGACGCCCTCATCGAGGATCTCCACAACTACTCCCAGCAGGAACTCGACTCCGTCAACGAGGGCAACGTCCGCGACATGCTCCGGATGCTGAAGTTCGAGGACCTCTCGATCCTCGCGTCCACCGCCCGCGAGTGGGTTCGGAACTGATCCCGGGAGCGCCGTCGCGGCGGTAGCCGTCGGGTTCTGCGAGAGGCTTCGGGGCCGCGTCAGCACCGCGAGTTCGTCGAGGGGGCAGTCTCAGTCGCTGGAACTGGGGTCGCCGGTGGCGTCGATGCGTCGTTCGTACTTCGCGAGCGCGTCGTCCAGAGCGGCGTCCGCGTCGACGTCGAGCGAGTTCGCGAACGCGAGCAGGCTGAACAGCGCGTCGCCGACCTCGTCGCGCTTCACGTCGACGTCGCCGTCGCCGGTGCCGTACTCCGTCGCGGCACAGGCGTCTGCCGCGAGTTCACCGACCTCGCTCGCGAGGTCCAGCAACTGGTACTCGGGCTCCCCGACGACGTCGTGCTCGTCCTGGAACGACCGCACGCGGTCCTGCGCATCCATACGGGACGCGACAGCCGACCGAAGGAAACCCGTTGCGGAATCGAACGCGGTCGCTCCAGGGTCGTGGAGCGCGAAG
>Ga0207756_100437_pt1 | contig 14647 bp, 12 predicted proteins | sample A23M1SouthBayCA_FD_187748 | JGI IMG/M metagenome (GOLD analysis project Ga0207756, IMG submission 187748) | Aerobic enrichment media microbial communities from Eden Landing Ponds, California, USA - A23 M1 (3) (SPAdes) | ecosystem: Environmental > Aquatic > Marine > Unclassified | place...
GAAGCGAGGAGTCCGTGCTGCGAGAAGTGTTGACAGGCGTGATTTGACCCCTGGAAGTCGCGCGCAGCGAACGAACGTGAGCGAGCACGTCTTCCTTCGGTTCAGAATCCGCCCCAACCCACTTCTGCTTCCGCAAACCGACGAGCGAAGCGAGGAGTCCGTGCTGCGAGAAGTGTTGACCGGCGTGATTTGAACCTGGGAGCGAGCACGCTTTCCTTCGGTTCGAATCCGCTCCCGCTCGTTTTGTTGACGCAGGTCGTCGAGCGTGGCGGGTCGTGCGTCGAGTTGGGGGTGTGGTTACTCGGAGGGGGTGGTTCCGGCGATGGTGTAGGTGAGGCCGCGGTCGGTGATGGTGGTGTCGAAGCCGCTTCGTTCCATGTCGTCCCGGAGGTATCCCGGGGGGTGGAAGGTGGAGTCGAAGCCGACGAGGTGTTCGGCGGCGGCGAGGAGGCGGCCGCGGAGGGTGGTGGGGTCGAACTCGACGACGACGAGGACGCCGCCGGGGCGGAGGACGCGGTGGGCGTCACGCAGGGTGCCGTGTCGGTCGGCGATGTGGTGGAGGGCGTCGACGACGAGGACGGCGTCGACGGTCGCGTCCCGGAGTGGGAGGGTGGCGCTGTCGGCGCGAACCACCTCGAGGTCGTGTGCGCGCGCTCGTTCGAGCATCCCGAGGGCCGGGTCCGCGACGACGCGCTGGTCGGCGTGGATCGCTCGCGCGGCGCGTCCGGTGCCGCCGCCGACGTCGAGGACGCGCTCGATCGGTCGCTCGGCGAGCGCGAGGGCGTCCTGGAAGGTCGCGGCGTCGACGTCGGGCGTGAGGTGGTCGTACAGCGGTGCGGCCCACTCGAACTGCTCGACGTCCCCGGCGTTCATCTCCTCGATAGGTAGCGTCGCCCGCGTGAAAGGCCCCCTGTTTACGGCGAGGGGGAAGTCACCGGAACGGCGGCGAACGGGACCGCCGCCGTCGCTGCGAGCGCGGTCGCGGACCCGGTCGGACGAGGGTGTCGGTCGCGGTTTCTCGACCGGAAAACGCCACCCCCGTTCTTTGCCGACGGCGACCCGAGCAGGAGGCGATGCCACCGAACGGCGACGTCACTGACGCTGGAGGCGATGTCGGCGACGGGAGCGACCCGGTCGAGGACGACGCGGCCGGCGGGGAGGACGGAACGGTCGAGGGGGACCCGGAACTGACGCGGTTCGAGCGAGCGTTCCGCGACCGGCCGGTCGCGCGCGACCTCGTCCTGTTCGGGTTCCTCGCGGGGTTCTACGGTGGCGCGATGTGGCTGCTGGTCTCCGTGCCGGCGACGTGGGCGGTCGGCATGGGCGTCGCCTTCGGCGTCGCCTGGCTGGCGCTCATGGAACTGTACTGGGCGTGCAAGGGCACCTCGATGCTGCGGTCGATCGGCGAGGACCCCCTCGAGTAGACTGCGACGGGCCGGTGTCGTGCAGTTCCAGGCCGGGGTGCGCGCGAAGCGAGTCGTGGTCGACGCTCTCGAAGTCGGTCGAGTCCGAGGGGAGCGGTTCGCCGACGTCCGCGAGGTGGACGGGCGACGGCGGCCGCTTCTCAGTCGTCCACGATCTCGACGCCGTCCGCCGTGACTGCGACGTCGAGCAGGCGCTTCACGTCGACGCCGGCGAGGTCGTCGCGGGACTCGACGCGCCGGAGGACGCACGCGACGTCGAGGGTTTCCGCGCCGACGTCGTCGAGCGCTTCGAGGATCGCGGCGATACTCTGCCCCGTGTTCACGAGGTCGTCGACGACGACCACGCGGTCGCCGGCGGTGACGTCGTTCAGGTAGTACTCGCCGTCCGGGTGCTCGAACGGCGTTTCGCCGTCGAACCCGTACTCGCGGTTCCGGATGACGACCAGGGGCACGTCCGTCACCAGCGAGAGCGCGGTCGCGACGTGCACGCCCATCGTCACCGGCGTGACGATGACGTCCGCGTCCTCGAAGTCGACGAGCTGCACGAGCCCCGTGACGACCTCCCGCATCAGGCGCGGGTCGAGCGTCGGAATGCCGTTGCTGACCGGATGAACGAGGTACCGGGAGCCGTCGCGCTCCACGACCGGCGCGTCGTGCACGGACTGCCGAAGGCGCTTCATGGAACAGGAACGCGCGAGAACCAGCTAAAGCGCGTCGGTTTCGCACCCGACGCGTCGCCGTGGCACCGACAGTCGGTCGGGAGACCGCCGGGACCCGGCCGGCGGCCCAGTCGTCGACCGCTCGACTGCCAGGGCGTTACGGTCGATCCCACGCGGTCGGGCTTGGCGGTATCTTAAATAGCGATGCCGGCGAACGTTCAAGCTGGAATGAATATTTCTGATATTGCGACCAAGGACTACGTGGAAGTCGACGTCGGCACTCGACTTGGGAAGGTGCGCTCTCGCTTCAGCGAGGACAATCTCAAAGGCATCATCGTCACTCGCGACGGCGCCTACGAGGGCGTCCTCAGCGAACGCGAACTCCTGCAGAGTCACGTCGAGGACGACGCGAAGGTCGCCGCGCTCGTCAAGCCGTCGCGGAACGCGCCCGCGCCGAAGGTCGGCCGACACGAGGACGTCCGGGAGACCGCGCGCGTGCTCGTCGAGGGGGGCGTGAAGGTCGCGCCCGTGTTCGAGGGCGACAACCTCTGGGGGATCGTCAGCGTCGACGGCATCCTCGACGCGGTGCTCGACAACCTCGACGCCCTCACCGTCGGGGACATCTACACGGACGACGCGGTCGTCATCGAGGAGTCCGGGACGCTCGGGCAGGCGATCAACCGCCTGCGGGAGAACGGCATCTCACGGCTCCCGGTCGTCGGCGACGACGGCCAGCTGTCCGGGATCGTGACGAGGCACGATCTCACGGACGTCGTCGTTCGGTCCGACCAGAAGATGACGACCGGCAGTCGCACCGGCGAGTCCAGCCGCATCCTCGACATCCCCGTGTACGACATCATGTCCAGTCCCGTGCAGACGACGACGGTCGGCGAGAGCGTCGAGGACGCGGTGAGAACGATGCTGGACGACGACCTCGGCGGGCTCGTCGTCACGCCCGAAGCCAACGACGGAACGATCACGGGCGTCGTCACGAAGACGGACGTCCTGCGCGCGCTCACGTTCACCGAGGAGGACCACATCGACGTGCAGGTGTCGAACATCGCGCTGCTCGACACCCTCACGCGCGAGGACATCCGGGACGCCATCACGCAGGTCGCGGACAAGTACCAGGCGATGGACGTGATGCACGTGCACGTGCGCTTCCAGGAGCACAAGGAGAAGCTGCGGGGCACGCCACTGATCTACTCCCAGATTCGCATCCGCACGGACAACGGCGGCGTCGCCGGCTCGGGCGAAGGATACGGCGCGGAGAACGCGTTCCGCGTCGCGCTCGACAAGCTCGAACGGAACGTCCTCGAGATGAAGGAGTACCGCGCGGACGAGGAGTACGAGGGCCAGCTGAAGCGCAAGCTGAACGAGCTCTGAGGCGGTCGCGGCGCGGTCTTTTCTGACTGACGCGACGACGAAGCACTCGTCGGCACTACACGCTCTCAGAACGTGAGGTGTTCGAGGAGCGACTCGGCTTCGGTGAGCGTCATCGGTTCGCCGTAGATTCGCGCACCGGGCTCCAGGAGTCGCCCGTTCGCGAGCCGCCCCATGTCGATCGGGGCGAATCCGGCGTCCTCGATGAGGTCGGCGACCGTCGCCTTCGCGAGCGCGTCGTCGCCCGCGAGGAACACGACGATGCGGTCGGCGAGGTCCGCGTCCGGGCGCGATTCGTCGCGGAGCGTCTCGTAGCTCAGGGTGTTGAACGCCTTCATCACGCGCGAGTCCTCGAGGTGGTCCGCGATCACTTCCGTCTGCGTGCGGCCGCCGAAGTCCATCTCGCCGTCCCGGTCGGGCTCGTAGTTCGACGCGCAGATGACGGTCTTCCCCGCCAGCGCGTCCGCGGGCAGCGTCTCGTACTCCCCGAAGGGGATCGCTTCGAGGACGACGTTCCCGAACGCGGCGGCTTCCTCGACGGTCGCCGCGCGCGCACCGTCCCCGATCTCGGCGACGACGTCCTCGAGCGACGCCGGGCCGCGCGAGTTGCTGATAGCGACCTCGTGCCCGCCCGCGACGAAGTGCGCCGCGATCGTTCGACCGACGTTCCCGGAGCCGATGATTCCGATCTTCATACCCCTTCTACGGGGAGGGGGACATTAACCCGGTCGCCCGAGGATGCACGTCCCGGACCGATCCGGCCGCGGCGAGTCACTCCCCGAACCGTCGATTCCGGTCCTGGTACTCGCGGATGGCGCGCAGGTAGTCCCGCTCCCGGAAGTCCCGCCAGTTCACGTCCGTGAAGTACAGTTCGCTGTACACGCTCTGCCAGATCATGAAGTCGCTGAGGCGCTCCGCCCCGGTCTTGATGACGAGGTCGGGGTCGTTCGGGAAGACGAGCTGGTCCTCGATCGTGTCCTCGTCGACGCTCGCGGGGTCGAGGTCGCCGGCTTCGACCGCCTCGGCGAGGTCGCGGATGGCGGCGGTGAACTCGCTGCGACCACCCAGTCCGATCCCGATCGTGATCGGGGCGTCCGCGCGCTCGAGGTCGTCGGGTTCGCGCACGGCGACCTCGCAGGGTGCGTCGACGTCCTCGAGCTCGCGGGCGAGCGTCGGCGCAGCCGCGCGATCGAGGACGCTCACGTACACGGTCACGTCGTTCGCGCCGTACTCGAACGCCCACCCGAAGAAGTCACTGAGCGTCGCGTACGCGCCCTGCTCGAGGAGGTCGCGCTCGGTGATGACGAGCGCGACGTGTTCGGGGACGGCGGCGTCGACGGTACGCACCCGCAGCGCGAGGTAGCGGTCGTACAGACCCACGACTCCCGGTAACTCCCGGTAACCGGTAAAACGCTCGGGTTCACTCGACGCGTCGAACAGCGAGACGGGGACTCGGTCACGTCCCACTCGCGGTCGTCCGAGCCGGAGCGCGGTGGTTCGGGGACGACCGAACCGACCGCCCGACCAGAGACACCGCGGGCCGTCCGAGCGACCGAACGGTCGGATCGGTGGAGACGAGGCGGCTCGCGGGCGCAACGAGTCGTTCTCGCGGAGGTCGTTCAGGTGCTAGCACGGCACTCCGGATGGGGAGGCGTCCGTCGACGCGTCGAACTCACGCACCCCACGACGACCCACGGGAAACATCGCTACCCATTTCCCCGCGACCCCCCAATCACGGTCGATGCCCGGCCTCCTCGACCGATTCCTCGCTGCCGGCGGTACCGACCGCGCGCGCGTCGGCGTGTTCGTCGACGGCCCGAACACGTTCCGCGACGAGTTCGACGTCGACCTCGACGACGTGCACGCCATCGGTCGAGAACGCGGCGACCTCGCGTACGCGCGCATCTATCTCAACGAACACGCCACCCCTGGCCTCGTCCAGGCCGCCGAAGCGCACGGCTTCGAGGTCGTCGTCACGAGCGGCGACGTCGACGTCAGACTCGCCATCGACGCCACCGAAGCCATCGTCGACGACCGCATCGACGCGCTCGTCGTCCTCTCCCGAGACACGGACTTCAAGCCAGTGCTGGAGACCGCCGGCCGGTACGGCGTCCACACCACCGCCGTCGCCCCCGGCGAACACGGCCGCTCGGACGCCCTCTCGAACGCCGCCGACGACGCGCGCCTCCTCGAAGACTGACCCGGTCCGGACTCCCGGCCGACCGCCTCGTCCCGACGCGACCGTGCCCGAGCGACGGCACGACCGCGAGTCGACGACTCAGAAGTGAAAACGCGAAAGAACGACGGTCTCGGTGCCCGGCACCGGGTGGGACCGACCGTCGCGATTGCAACCGGTCGCGCTCGTCGCGACCCGGGTCCGCCTCGACTCTGGAGTTCGACGCCAGTCGAACGGCGCCGCAACCGCGACGAGCCCGCAGCCGAGAGCGGGGGAACCGCGCGATTACTTGCCGAGTTCCTCGACGGCGATCGTGAAGGAGCCGCCGCCGCTGTAGGAGTCGATGAGGATACCGAACTCCTGGCCGGATGCGACGTCGTCGACCACGATCTCCTCGTCGGAGCCGTACGTGATCGAGCGCGCGTCGTAGTCGTACGTCGACGGCGTCCGGCCGTCGAACGTCACGTACAGGTCGAAGTCCGCGGTCGAGGGACCGGCCAGGGTGAACGCGACCTGGCACGGGTCGTCGAGGCTGGACGCGTACGTGAAGTTCGTCGAGTCCCAGTAGCCCGAGAGCGAGCCGTCGGCGCTCGCGCTATCGGTGACGTCACCGCAGGTGCCGCCGCCGCCACCGCCGCCGCTGTCGGGCTCGACGGTCACCGCGATGGAGTCCGAGGACGACGCGCCGTCGTCGTCCGTGACGGTGAGCGTCGCGGAGTAGTCGCCCGCACTCTCGTACGCGTGCGTCGGCGCGACGCCGCTCGCGGTCGTGCCGTCGCCGAAGTCCCAGCTGTAGGAGGCGATCGAGCCGTCGGAGTCCGAGGACCCGGAGCCGTCGAACTCGATCGCGGTGCCGACCTCGACGGTCGTCGAGGAGGCGTTGATCGACACCGTCGGCGCGGTGTTCCCGTCACCACCGCCGCCACCGCCGCCGCCGTCGCCCGCCTCGACGATGTTGAGCGCGTCGACGCGCCCAGCTCCCTGCTCGAGGTCGCTCAGGCCGATGTCGACCGCGGTGTTCTTCAGTCGCGCACGCAGCTCGTTGGGCGTGAGCGCGCCGCTGCCGCCCGCGGCCGCGAGGCCGAGCGCGGCGACGCCCGAGGCGTTCGGGCACGCCATCGACGTCCCACTGATCTTGTTGTAGTCGCCGCCGAACTGGGAGACGTACTCCGTCCACGTCGACAGCACGTCCACGCCGGGCGACGCGACGTCGCAGTTCTCGCCGTACTGACTGAAGCTCGCCAGGTCCTCGTTCGAGTCCACCGCGGAGACCGCGACGCACTCGCTGTACGCCGCGGGGTAACTGACCGAGGAGGAACCGTCGTTCCCGGCCGCACAGATCGGGAGTGCCCCGTTCGAGACGGCGTAGGAGACGGCGTTCTTCATCGTGTCCGTGTACCCGCCACCGCCGAGGCTCATGTTGATGATGTCCGCGCCCTGGTCGGCCGACCAGCGCACTGCCTCCGCGATGTCCGCGAGACTCCCGCCGCCGCCCGTGCCCAGCGCCCGCGCCGACAGCAGCGTCGAGTTCGAGATCCCCGCGATGCCCGTGCCGTTGTCCGACACTGCCGCCGCGCTCCCGGCGACGTGCGTGCCGTGGTACTCCTCGCTCGCCGACTCCGGCATCGGGTCGCTATCCCCGTCCACGAAGTCCCTGCCCTTCACGGAGCCGAAGGCGCCCTGGAGGTCCGGGTGCTCGTAGTCGACACCCTGGTCGACGATCGCGACCGTCACGTCCGAGCTGCCCTTCGTCGTGTCGTACGCGCTCGGCGCACGCACCTGCTGGGGGGAGTACTGCTGGTCGTACAGCGAGTCGTTCGGCGTCTCGAACGCGTGCATCTGGACGTCGTACTCGACGTACCGGAACTCGTCCTTCTTCTCGAACGCCTCCTTGACGTTCTCGGCGGCCGGCTTCGGAACGTCCATGGAGATGAAGCCGAGCTCGTCGGAGCGTCGATACGTCTCGGCGTTGCCGGGCGTCTCGGACTGAACTTCGGCCTCGGCCGTCGACATCGAGGTCGTGTTCGCCATCCCGAAGTTGAGTCGCACCTTCTCCACGCCGTCCGCGGAGACGGTCGTGGTGACCGTCGCTGCGGCGCCGGCCGCCGCCGTCGTCTTCAGGAAGGTTCGTCGCGCCCAAGAGCGGTTGTCATCGCCTGTCATGACACAGAACAGCACTTGGCACCCACGTATTTATATTTTCTCCATTCAGTACTAAATCAATGGGGATTTGAAACTATTCACAGCGTCGGTAGACAACGAATTATGCAGGTGATATGTCTGAAACTACCGGGAACTCGTCGCATGTTTTCCCGTACGACGTGGCGTCGGACTGCCCGAGACAGGGGGACCAACGGGTAAGACTGGCATACACCCAGGCCGATCGATAACCCGACCAATGACCGATCCCCAATACGAGCACCTGGAGAGAACGTCCGATTCCTGCCGGGCGAGTCGTGTGAACTTCTCGCGCGCGCAGAACCGCCACCGCGACGCCACCGGAACCGCCACCGAACGGCCCCGGCCATCGATGCACACGAATCACCATCCACTCGGCTGGACGATACGTTCCCGCCAGAACCCACGTTGCATTTAAACAAATCTAGCGTGCGCCCTCGCACACGCGCAACCCCAACCCCCGCCCGACACCCGGCCGACGACTGGGCGCGGCCGCGTTCCGCACGACCGCCAGCGTTATTGAATCCGTTCACGCACGTTCGATGGAGCACATGGAGCGACTCGGCACCCCAGTCCTCGACGACCACATGCACCTGGACCCGGCTGTGGGCCGCGGGATCGACGCCGTCGAGGACTTCCACCGACTCGGCGGCACGCACCTTCTGGTCGTCAACAAGCCCTCCTGGCACGTCCTCGACGGCCTCCCGGACGACGAGGGCGACTTCAGGCGCGTGTTCGAGACGACCGTCGACGTCGTCGACCGCGCCACCGACGTCCTCGACGGCCGCGCGTGGCCGATCCTCGGCGTCCACCCCGGCCTCGTCTCCCAGCTCGTCGACGACGGCTACAGCCCCGAGGAAGCGCGCGACCGCATGCGGGCCGGGATCGACGTCGCCGCCGAGTTCGTCGCCGACGGCCGCGCGCTCGGCCTGAAGTCCGGGCGCCCGCACTACGACGTCACCGACGCGGTCTGGGACGCCTCGAACGCCGTCATGCGGTCCGCGTTCGCGCACGCCGCCACCCTCGACTGCGCCGTCCAACTGCACACCGAGGGCAGCGACGACCTCACCGAGGTCGCGGAGTGGGCCGAAGCCGAGGGACTCGACCGCACGCGCGTCGTCAAGCACTACGCGCTCGGCGAACTCGCCGGCCCAGTGCCGAGCGTGATGAGCGAGACGGACCGCCTGCAGGTGGCCGCCGACCGCGGCGAGCCGTTCCTCATGGAGACGGACTTCGTCGACGACCCCGACAGACCAGGAGCCGTCATGGGCCCGAAGACCGTCCCGCGGCGCGTCCGCTGGCTGCTCGACGAAGGCCACGACGACGCCGTTCGGACCGCCCACGTCGAAACGCCGAAACTCGTCTACGACGTCGACACCGAAGCCACCCTCGACCGCGAGTAACCGCACGTCGGCCGCGCACAGCGCCCGTCGAACCGCGACCGAAAGCAGTTCGCCCGCCACTCCAACCGCGACCGAAGTCAGTCCGAACGCCAGTCCAACCGCGATGACGACCCACGCGAGGGAGGACGCGAGAACACGTCAACGCCCTGTTGCGTGCTGTGCGCCACCACGGACGCCGCCGAGAGAAAGGTCTTTCAGTCGCCCAACGTACTCTCCCACATGAGCAATCCCCCGACCGAGTTCTACTCCGCCGAACGCTGGCAGAACTGGATCGACCGCATCGCCGACGAGGAGCTCGACCCCGAGGACGAGGACTCCATGCGCGTCCTCGACCTCATGCAGGACGACGCCGCCATCGCCGTCGCGAAGGTCGTCGCCGCGTACGACGACGGCGACATCGACGAGGAGGAAGCCCTCGGGAAGATCGGGGAGATTCACGAGATCGTGCTCGACGAACCCGACTTCGACGACGAGGAGAAGCTGTTCTTCGTCAACAGCGTGCAGACGAGTCTCGTCGTCGTGTTCTACGCCGCCGAGGAGTACGTCCACAGCGGCCCCGCACAGGACGCGAGCGTCGAGGAGTACGTGCAAGCGGCCGTCGACGCCGAAACCCAGGACGAGATGGAAGCCGCGCTCGGGTACCTCGCGCAAGCCGGGACGCGCATCATCGACGGCGGCGAACTCACGCCGAACGTCGGCGACGACCTCGAGTTCGGCCCCGTCACGGACTGGCTGAACGGCCTCGCGAGCCTCCAGAGCGCCATGGAGGACCCCGAAGTCGTCGAGGAAGACGACGAGGACTGAACGCGGGAGCGGACTGCGACCGAACCGGTTCTCGCGTGCCCGTCGGTCGCGAGCGAGCACTCGGGGGACGAACTGCAACAAGCGTTTTATCTACTCGATGGTTACCAACTCCTAATGCAGCTGTGGTCGGACGACCGCGCCGTAGCCGTGCAAGTAGGCGCGATAATCCTATTTGCGTTCGTCGTCATCGCGATCGCGGGCTACCAGGCGTCGGTCGTGCCGGACCAGAACAACGAGATCGAGTTCAACCACAACCAGCGCGTGCAGGGCCAGCTCGAGGACGTGGAGGCCACGATCGGATCGATGCCCGCGGTCGCGGACAGCCGGACGACGACCGTGGACCTGTCGACGTCGTATCCCGCGCGCACGCTGTTCGTGAATCCACCGACGCCGACGGGTCGGTTGCGGACGTTCGGCACGGACAACGGTGACGTCGCGATCGAGATCGAGAACGCGGTCGCGACGAACGGCGACATGGCGGATTACTGGGACGGTGGCCTGCGGGACTATTCGACGGGCGCGTTCGCGTTCGACCCGAACTACAACGTGTACACGCGCGCGCCGCGAACGTTCGTGGAGAACTCGCTCGTGTACAACGACTTCGGTAGCGAGAAGCTGACGGTGAATTCGCAGTCGCTGTTCGACGGCGACGACATCACCCTGATCGCGGTTAAGGGCTCGTTCAGCGAGCAGGGTGGGACGGCGTCGGTCGGCGTCCGCCCGGTGAGTGCGTCGTCGACCACGACGACCGTCACGAATTCGACGAGCGAACAGGTGACGATCCGGATCGTGTCCAGACTTGGGCCAGGAAAGTGGCAGTCGATCCTGCAGGAAGACCGCGAGTTCGCTAACCAGAACAGTGGCGGGCACGTCACGAGCGTCAACCAAGTGGGTACGATCCCGGTCGGCAGTGAGACCCTGAACGTCATCGAGTTCAAGATGGAAGCCGACGAATCGTACAGGCTGCAGGTGGCGGGCGTCGGCGTCGGCCAGCTATCAGCGGGCGAGCAAACGACGAACGCGACCTACGCCGTCATGCGGACGGATAGCGTGACGACGGACGAGAACGTGGACGCCACCGTCACGGTGGAGATCAGGGACGAGTACGGCAACCCGAAGAGCGACGCGCGCGTGAACGCGACCGTGGCCGGTGACGGCGACGGTCAGCAAGGAAGCATCGTCGACACCGAACGCACGACCGACGAGAACGGCCTCGTGACGTTCACGTACGAAACGACGGGGAACATCGACGGTGGGGCGAAGACCGACACCGTCCGCGTGAGTCTCGATAGCGACCCGAGCAGCGGGTTCGACGAGACCACGAAAGAGGACGTCAAGACGACCGTGACCGTGAAGAACACCGACGGGAGCGGCACCGGCGGTGGCAGCGGTGGCGGCGCGTACACGATTACGTTCGACGACGGGCAGTCCTACAGTTGGGACGTCAGCAGCGAGAGTAGCCCGATCACGCTCAGAGCGAGCACCGACCCGGCACTACCAGGGGTTTCGACGGAGTTCGTCGTGAACGACTCGTCCGTCGCAACGGTAGTGTCATCTGGCACTGACCCTGACACTGACTCGTCAGGCAACGCTGACGTCCAGTTAGAGGCCCAAAGCAACGGAGACGTCGGCGTCTACGTCGGGAGTGCAGGGTCGAGCGACGTCATCAACGTCAGCATCACTGGCGTCGGCGGCAGTGGGCCGGATACGACTGAGCCGTCTCTGCTCGGTGCGAGCCGTGTAGACGACACGACTATCAGCGTGTCTATCAGAGACAGTGGCTCAGGTATCGAAAAGTCGTCCATCGATGCAGACGACTTCACGACGTCGCCGGGGTCGATCGTTAGCATCGACAAGAGCGGCATCACGGATGGTGCGACCACTGCGCAAACGGTTCAGATAACGCTTGGTTCGCCGGTGGATTCCGAGACTGTCGACGTGAGTATCGAATCAGACGGAATCAGCGACAAGAACGGGAATACGCGGACCAGCGGGACGGTCACCGCGACGAACATGGACGGGGTCGCACCGACGCTCGACAGCGCGTCCAAGGTCGATGACACGACTATTCAGGTCACCATCTCTGACGGAGGCTCCGGCATCGACAAGTCCACCATCGCCCAGGGCGACTTCACGCTCAGCGCAGGCTCCATCAGCGGTATCGACAAGACCAGCGTAACCGACGGCGCCACCGGTTCGCAGACGGTCACCATCAACCTCCAGAACCCCGTGGACGAGGACACCATCACCGTCAGTCTCCAGTCCGATGGCATCGACGACAAAGCAGACAACATCCGTACCTCCGGTTCGGCATCCGTCTCCGGTATGGACGGGGTCGCACCTACCATTAGCAACTTCCAGGCGACGAATCCGAGCGGTGACGACATCGAAGTGTCGTTCGACTCCGACGAAACGCTCCAGACGATTACTGTCGAAATCCGGGACAGTTCGGGGAGCGTCGTGACGACGCTCGACCAGAACGACTTCACCCAATCGGGCTTGACGTACACTGAGACCACCGTCGAGAGTGATGGTGACTACGAGGTCGAACTGATCGACGCAACCGACGGTTCGGGTAATGATGGTGCGTCGAGCGCGTCGAACAATCCGACGACGCTCACGGTCGGCCCTGCCGCGGACCAAATAGCGTACGTCAGCGGGAGTGCAACAACGAATACGGAGGGGACCGGGAGCGCAACGCTCAAAATAAACAACAGCGGTAGCAGTCCCGTCGAGATAACCGATGTCAAGGTCGAATTCAAGGGAGGAGGCAATTTCCAACGAATCTACGAGGATGGGGCGGGAACTGGTGTTGGGAACCACGAGATATTCATCTCGGCTGTCTCCGACGTTGGGTATCTCGAGGCTGACGAGTACACCATCGCGACGGAGAGACCGCTCACCGACAGTGCCATCCTCGATGGGTCCAGTGATGCAACGATCTCGTTGACGTACTTCGAGGACAATCAGGGTCCCGAGTCCGCGTCTGGCAAAGAAGTCACCGTGACGCTGTACTTCAGCGACGGGACCAGTACGACAATCACCGTGACACTCCCCTAAGTTCGACGGTTGTCGAACTATTCATCGACACGTCCAAATAGCGGCCGCGTCGAGTACGCGGTATGAATAGCGTGGGCATTGACGCGGTCGAGCTGTGGACGGGGAACCTGAAACTCGACCTGGCGGAGACGTTCGCGGTCGAGAAGGGCAAGGACCCGGAGTACTTCACGAAGGGCCTCGGGTTGCGGGCGTCGTCGTTCCCGGATTCGTACGAGGACATCGTGACGATGGGGGCGAACGCCGCGAAGCGGTTGATGGACCGGAAGGGCCTCGAACCTGAAGATGTCGGGCGGATCGACGTGGCGACGGAGTCGTCGTTCGACAACTCGAAGCCGTTGTCGACGTACATCGCGGGCTGCCTGGAGCAGGTGTACGACGGCGATTTCCATCACGCGAACAAGGGCGAGCGGAAGTTCGCGTGCATCGCGGGGACGCAGTCGATCGACGACGCGTACAACTGGATTCGCGCGGGCCGGAATCGAGGGCGGAAGGCGATCGTGGTGGCGACGGACACGGCGCTGTACGAGCGCGACGACTCCGGGGAGGCGACCCAGGGCGCTGGCGCGGTGGCGTTGCTCATCGACGAGGACCCGGACCTCGTGGAGTTGTCGACCGAGCAGGGGTACGGGAGTGCGGACGAGACGGACTTCCTGAAGCCTCAGCAGCAGTTCCCGAGCGTGGACGGGAAGCGGTCCGTGCAGGTGTACCTGGCGCGGATGCGGGAGGCGCTGGAGGACTACGAGAGCGTGGCCGGCGACGTGCATCTGGACGACTTCGCGTACGCGCCGTACCACACGCCGTACCCGGGGATGGTGCGGAAGGCGGCGGCGCTCGCGTACCGGCACGTGACCCGTGACACGGCGGTGGAGGACGAGCTCGCGGAGACGATCGGCCGGCAGCCGCGTCGCGAGGAGTTCGAGGACGACGCCGCGTACCAGGACGCCGTGAAGGACTACATGGACGCGCTGAAGGGCACGGACCAGTACACGACGTGGTACGCGGACACCGTCGAGCCGACGCTGTCGATCTCGCGGGACGTCGGGAACTGGTACACGGCGAGCGTGCACGTCGCGCGGATCGCGGCACTGAAGGAGGCGTACGAGGACGACCGCGACCTCGCGGGCGAGAACCTCCTGGTCGCGTCGTACGGCTCGGGCGCGCAAGCGGAGATTCACGCGGAGACCGTGCAGCCGGCGTGGCGCGAGGAAATCGCGTCGCTGAACGTCGACGAGCAACTCGCGAGCCGGTACGACCTCTCCTGGAGCGAGTACGAGGAGGTCCACGACCGGCACAACCACGAGAAGGACAAGGACTTAGAGGAGTTCACGACCCCGAGCGGGGAGTTCGTGTTCGACGGCTGGGGCCGCATGGGCGAGCGGAAATATACATACGTAGAGTAACGAGGAACCCGAGCGCAGCGAGGGTTCCTCGAGATCGCCGAGCGGGGAGCGTAGCGACCCGCGAGGCGTCGCGGTCTCGTCCCGTTTCGAGTGGTGCGGTGCAGTGCTGTCTGCTTCGTCGAGGCATCTGGGCGTCCGAGCGCAGCGAGGGTTCCTCGAA
>Ga0207756_100438_pt1 | contig 14609 bp, 15 predicted proteins | sample A23M1SouthBayCA_FD_187748 | JGI IMG/M metagenome (GOLD analysis project Ga0207756, IMG submission 187748) | Aerobic enrichment media microbial communities from Eden Landing Ponds, California, USA - A23 M1 (3) (SPAdes) | ecosystem: Environmental > Aquatic > Marine > Unclassified | place...
TACTGTCTGTTTCAGACTGGAGTCGATCTAGTTCCTCCTCGCTTAGGTGCCTCACAATCTCTCTTTCACGTCCTACCACACGTACTATGACTAATGCCAGCCTCACAAAGGCTTCCCTGAGCCACTATGGAAGAACTCACCCCGGTACTCAAATGGTCCGAACAAAGTGCATACAGCGTACGATGGATGGCACGCCGAATAAAAACAGGACGCAATGAGTAAGAGCCAAACTCGATCACCTGAGGCTGAACTCGGGTTACTTGACGCGACGATGATTGGGATGGGGGCGATGATCGGGGCCGGTATCTTCGTACTGACAGGACTGGCTGCCGAAATCGCGGGTCCGGCAGCGATTCTCGTCTTTGCGTTGAATGGCGTCGTAACAGCGTTCACAGGACTCTCGTATGCGGAACTCGCCGCCTCGATTCCGAAAAGCGGCGGTGGATACGCCTTCGTGCGGGAGATATTCGACGACTTTGCCTCCTTCATCATGGGCTGGATGCTCTGGTTTGCCTACATGATTGCGGGGGCGCTGTATGCGCTGGGCTTTGCACCGAACTTTCTCGAATTGCTGCACGTCTACGGTGTGGTCCCGCCACCGGATCAAGTGGGTGCTGTCGCGGTTCCAGTCATTGACGCGGCGCTCCCGCTGGCCTTCGTGCTGGCGTTCGTGGCGGTACTCGGGCTCGTAGCGCTCAACGCTGTCTCGACGGCCGCCAGCGGCAGTGTTGAGACGATTTTCACCATCATCAAAGTCTCCATTCTGGTGGTCTTCGTCGCGTTCGGGCTCGCGTCACCGATGTTCTCCCAGGCCGAATTCCAGCCGCTGTTCCCGCAGGGCAGCGGGGCGGCCGCGGTTCTCCCGGCGATGGGGCTCACCTTCATCGCCTTCGAGGGATACGACCTCATCACCACCGTCACCGAGGAGGTCAAGAACCCGCGTGAAAACATCCCAAAGGCGATATTCATCAGTCTCGCCGTGACGGTTGTCGTCTATCTGGCGGTCGTGACCGTCGCCGTCGGCACGCTCGGGGCCCAGGGACTGGCCGACGCCGGCGAGGCGGGCATTGCCACGGCAGCGACATCGTTCATGCCGACCGGGTTGCCGATCATCCAGAACGGCGGCGCACTCATCGTCTTCGGGGCCGTGTTCTCGACACTCACCGCCCTCAATGCAGTCGTCATCGCGTCCTCGCGCGTGGCGTTCTCGATGGGACGTGAAGGGCAGTTACTCCCGTCGATCGGTCAGATTCACCACCGCTACGGGACGCCGTTCGTGGCAATCCTCGCCAGCGCAGTCGTGATGCTGGGGTCGGTGGCACTGCCGACACAGAGCGCCGGCAACATGTCGAGCCTGTTTTTCCTGTTGTCGTTCGTCATCGTCAACGTCGCCGTCATCAGACTCCGCAGGGAGCGACCGAACATGCACCGGCCGTACGAGATGCCGTTCTACCCGGCCCCGCCGCTGATCGGTATCGCGCTCAACCTGCTCTTGACGGGGGTGCTCGTGGAGTACCTACTCCGAACAGATCCATTGGCGCTGGCACTCAGCGTGGCGTGGATTCTGCTTGGAGCGCTTGTGTATTTCGCACTTAAACGGGTCAAAGGGCAATCGGACAGCAACCAGGCGGCTGCCGCCACTGAAATAACACCTGAGGCTGAAGACTAACCATGACTAGTGATCTCGATATTATCATCGCTGGCGGTGGACGCGTCGGTTTCCAGACAGCCGAGATACTCGCTGACCGCGGTCACGACGTGACGATTATCGAACGCGATGACCGGATTGTCTCGGATATCGCCGATCAATGGATAGCGACTGTTATCCAGGGTGACGCGACAAATCCGGATATCATCGAACAGGCAGGCCTTGACCGAGCAGACGTAATTGCCGCACTCACGGGCGAAACAGGGCTAAATCTGGCAGTCTGTTTGGCTGCCGCTGAGTTGACACCCGACATCCGGACGGTCGCGCGTATCGACCGCACAGGCGGTGAGGCCTACACCCGATTCGTCGACGCGGTGGTCTTCCCCGAACGGGCCGGTTCGAGGGTGGCGGCCAACGAAATCCTGGGTAGCGACGTCCAGACACTCGCCGACGTGACGGGCTCCCTCGATATCATGCTCATCCGCGTCGCTGACGGTGCTCCAGCCGCTGGGAAAGCACTCTCGAAGGTACGCTTTCCCGAGGGAACCCTCGTCGTGTCCGACGCGAACGGTGAGCGAATCGCTCGTGCCGACACGACCCTGACACCAGGGAGTAGCTATGTCGTCGCTGTCGAACCTGACGTGGTTGATGAGGTCATGAATTTGATGCGCGGCTAGTCAATTACTTCGGGGTCAAGCCCTGTGGCATCCGCCTCGACTGCCTGTGAACCGAGGTCGGACCTGTCCTGTCGCACAAATACTCACGTGATGTGGCCACTGGACTCACTGAGGTGACAGGGAAAACACAAATAAGCGCTGGGGAGCGTATCTTCGTACGTTATGCCGGAATCGCTCAACAGGGTCTTGATTCCGATTGATGTGTCCGATTCAACATCTCGGTCTGAGATAGACACTCAGATAGTGCAATCATCAGAGGTTATCCTTCTGGGATACTGGCCAATTCCGGACCAATCGGCCCCCAGCCAAGTCCGTAATCAGTTCGAAGAGGAAGCTCAGGAGCGACTTGAGACAGTGGCACGCCGTTTTACCGATGAGGGTGCCACGGTGCAGACTCGATTGGTATTTACAAATGATAAGGACCAATCAATCGATGGGGCCGCGAACAAGTACGAGTGTGAATCAATCCTCCTTCCGGGGACAACATCGTCGCCGTCGGAGACGAGACGTGGACTTGTTCTGGTGAAACCGAATGCCGATCTCAATCGGATTGTCACTACCCTTGGAGCCCTGTTTGCCGATAGTGATGTGGAACTCCTTCTCTTTCACGCCGCAACGAACGACAATGAACGTCTGTATGATGCAACAGAGTATATGCTCCGCGGCCTCGCAGATCGACTTGCGGAACTCGGTATCGATCCCGACCGAATCAAGTGGGAACAATCGACGAAAAATGAACGGCTTGATGTAGTCCTCTCGCGTGTTTCTGACTTTGACTTTGTTGTCCTCGGCGAGACCGAACCGTCAGTGCGAGAGCGAGTCTTTGGGTCTGTTCAAAAAACGCTTGCTGAAGAAACAGCCAAACCTCAACTCACAATCCGCTCGGGTGTCTGAATTCCTCTGATGGGGCAGCCTCACTGCGGACCGAATTTGTGTGTCAACCTGGCAAACCCTGACGCTGTTAAAAAGACGTCAAGCAGTTACCTGAAGGCATCGAACCAAATTGTACTATGTCACTGGTAAGTCTATAATACGCGCTAAGCAGTAAACGGACTTGTAGTGGTTGTAAGTTGTGGCTCTCAACGTAGTGTCTTTCGACGAATCGCATCTCAATCATACGCTGAGTGGCCAGCATATGATTCAACGCCACTCTACGACCGGAGTTCCCTTGCTGGTCTCAAAGAAGACATCTGGACCGTTGCCTCCACATGGTTCGACCACCAGGCACACCACTCCGTTGACGAGTTCGTGTCTCACTACCCAGTAGCGTATTTCCAGTTTCGACCACACGACCGATATTCTGGAGCAACCGAATATGAGATATCGAACCTGTTTCGCGTGTTCTTGTTCAAAGAAATTCACGGCTGGACGCATGAGACAGCACTCGTTACGTACCTCACCCACCACCCTGAACTCCGTGAACAACTGGGGATGGAAACAGTTCCGGATCAGTCGACGCTGTGGCGCAGCTGGCATAATCGGTTCACCGCCGAACTTCGTGAAACAGTCGAGGCAGCCGCTCGGACAATTCTGATCAAAGCTCAGGACGCGGACGTTGCTGTCCCACGCGAGCCAGAACGTCAACTTCCATTTTCCGGTGATGAACAAGAGGAATCAGACCCAGATAACCAAGCTCTCCTCGACGAAGCGGAATCAATTACGGACCACATAAGTCACGTCGTTTTCCCGGCATTCTCACTGAATCGTGGCGATGGCTGTGAGATCCACGAGAACGCTTACTGGGACTTACAAACGTATCTCGGACTTCGTGAGCGGCTAGCTGCCAATGAAGGGGCTTGTAGTTTTGTCTACGAGTCAAGCCGTGCCCGGACCCCGCTGGGACATGCCCATCGCGATCAGATTCGTGATCTCTCTATCGAGCAAATTCGAGAGATGTACCGACAGGCTGTGAATCGATTGTTGGAGGAAGCAGCGGAGACAGAGGAGTTCTTCCGAGCAGGGATCGTCGCTATCGATATCACTGAGGCGGACCCGTTTACAGGTGACAGAACCGGGCACGAAGACGAAATTATCGGAACGAAAGAGCAGACTGATGAGTACGCTTATCAGTGGGCTACGGTCCAGTTAGTCGGCAATGCCGTCCCAATTGTGTTAGATGCACGCCCGGTTCGGAAAGGCGAGACTCGCAAGGAGATTGTCGAGGATCTACTCGACTCTGCCGAGGATCTCGTTCACGTCGATAATGTGTTGATGGACCGGGAGTTCGACAGCCAACATATTCTAGAGATGCTCAGCCAGCGCGGGCTGTCGTACGTCGTTCCGAAACGAATGCAGACGAGCGAGAAAGCACAGGCCAAGCGATTGCTCCAGCGCGGCCAGGATCGATACGAGACCGATAGGAAACTGCATCTCGGGAAGAACGAATGGCACGAGACGACGCTGATCTACCGCCGGAAAGAAAATGCAGAGCACGACGACCACCGGCAATACTCGGTATTCATGTCCAATCGCGGTAGTGGTTTCCTCACTGAGTACGGGTACCGGTGGGAGATTGAGAGCGGCTACAGGTCGATCAAGCGGTTCATGGCTGCGACGACATCGAAGAATTTCGGGTTGCGGTTCTTCTACTTCGCGTTCGCGTGCTTGCTGTACTCGATTTGGCGTGCAGTGGATCTACTCGTACAGGCCGAAGTGACTGGTGAATACGAACACTCGCCAATTGTGACAGCCGACAACACGCTGACGCTGTTGAAGAAAGAAACCGGAATCGGATAGTGAGGTTCTCCACCCGGATAGAGGGGCGTCTGAGTGGCAACGCTGTCGGAAGTCGCCGACATCCGCGGATATGATTGGAAGTTCGACAAGATTGGACGTTTGGAGAGCAATCTGAGTCTGTTCCTCTTCACTAAACCTTCCGAAACCACGCATTACAGTCCCGCTAAACCCCTGTAGTCTCAACTTCCCAGTTTCAAATTCTGTATAGCAGCATACCATTTACCAAAGCCGGTAAAGCAAATAATAGTACTATAGAAGGTGCTGAAACGTCGATATTCTGGTTTTAGAATTAGGTTTGTATTAATGTAATAAGCACCACCAGTTTTAGGCGGGAGGCCGCTGTACGGGAAGCATGGATCGTCTTCCGCCTGCATACGACGCTACTCCCGGGGATGACGCCCTCGAAGCCGCCATCGAGAAACGACTGGTCGATATCGACTCCGGGCGCTACCGAACAAACGTCGCCAGCGTGCTGCGAAAGTTCGCAACGTGGGCTCGGGACCAGCATACCATCTCCAGTCCAGAGGATATCGACGATGATCTCTGCCGACAGTACGCTCGCGATCTCGCTCGAGCTGACGACCGAGACGATATTTCACCGGAGACTGCCCGCCGCTACTTCGCCTACGTCCGCTCGTTCCTCACGTGGGCCGTCTACGAGGGCCTAATTCCGACGAACCCGGCCAAGACCAACCACGCCGAAGGCCCACTCCCGACCGACGAGACTGAAACAGACCAGCAGTACTGGACCGCGCGGGACCGCGATGCTATCTGTGCGACAGCCACCGCTCGTGTTGACAAGGCCGGCGAAAGCGATGACGTCGACCGCACGGCGGCCTACCGTGACCAGGCACTCGTCTTCCTACTCGCCTACTCAGGAGCCCGTAGTGCAGAACTGGTCGCTGTTTCTGATGACGAAGAGCGGAACGGCCTGCGGTGGCGGCACGTCGATTTAGAGGCTGGCACAATGCAAGTATTCGGTAAGAATCGAACCCGAGAGTCTGCGCCGATCCTTGACGATGCGCTTCGCCCGCTTCGGCGCTGGAAGCAACTTCGCGACCCTGACGAGGATGAGGCCGTGTTTCCCAGACTCGACAACGCGGCAAAGGTACTGGACCCAACGCCGTCGATCACCACACAGTCGGCTCGAAATATCCTCGCCGATCTCTGTGAGTGGGCCGACTATGAGTTCGAGGAACCACTAAAGCCACACGGCGCCCGTCGTGGCCTCGGGCGGGAGATCTATCGCGAGAACCCACAGCTGGCACAGGACGTACTCCGACACAAGTCTATCGAGACAACCCACGAAGGCTACGCTCAGGAAGCTGCGAAACGTACCCGCGACGAAGCAAATGATCTCATCTCCGGTGAGTAGGCTAACCAACGCAGGTGTCTAAAACATCGTATTGTTGGTTAGCTTAGTTCGGAAGATGCGCAGACAAAATTACTGATACACGATACGAGTTCACCAGGATACAAGAGATCTGACCGTCGCGTGTGGTTTGGAAACTAGCGGTTTCTTGGAGTCCACTCATAGCGTGATTGGCGACGCCATTAACGATGCATCTCGCAATTGTAAAAGATAGAATACCTTCTTCAGATGAACTTTCTGATGACCTAACTAGCTATGACACTATTCCAGTACAAACCGGTAGTTCTCTCCATAGAACCTGATATTAGTGAGTTAGCACTACCGATTGACCGATCGGTGTGATATAGCGACTTCCTTCACTGGATAGTAGCTGTATATAGGTTTTAGTGGCAAGCGACTATGATGATATCTTGTGTATTCCGCCCTCCAAGAGTACCACCGATCACTCCTACGACATGCTGTCCTGCCTATGGCTTCGATCTACTTGCCCAGTCGCTTCCGTCTGAGTAAGCGAGTCAGTCGTGAATTGATTAGGGATTTCAAAGACGGCTGGCTGTTACCAGAAATCAAGCAGTACAAGCGAGGCTGGTAGTATGGCCAAGGATTCAGATTTCAGTGTTAATGGTCCTGATACTCTGGCCAAAGCAGTACTATACATCCTTGTCGGTGTTGCTATCGCTAGCTACGGGGGATACGATTACGTCCAGCAGACTGAAGCGGTCCGAAATTCGGTTGAGGTAGATGCGACGCTCACGGAAGTTAGTATTGAGACGGATAGTGGAACATCATCGAACCCGGGCGTAAAGTACGAACCAAGCGTCGAGTTCGAATACACTTATAATGGAACTAGGTACACCGGAACAGAACTATACCCGGCGAATATTGAGCGCAACTATGAGACACGCTCAGCAGCCGAATCAGCAATCGAACCGTACGAACAGGGGACACAGACAACTGCATATGTTTCTCCAGACGAGCCAGGAGATGCGTTTCTGAAGAACAAAACATCAAACGCGCCAATCATAGCTATTGGCATTGGTGGGGTGTTCGCTCTCTTTGCAGCTTTTTCCGCTCTGAAGAAAATATGAATTACCCGATGTAATTGCTGCCTACATCGATACGTATGGTTACCGAACACCAATTGACAGCACACGTTGCTGCTACTGACAACGACAGAACTAGTGGAGGGTTTCGGATCAAATATTCTGTCATACGACCTTGCACGCTTGCCAGTATGTATAGACGGCCGCCGGTCAGTGCCAACCCCGAAAATATCCAGTTCGTGGCTATGAACACCCGCCGGTTTGTTTTTTCGAAATCTGAACCCAAAGTCGTCGCTGTACGGTGGTTTCCCAGTTCTTGAAGACGGGCTATCCCCGTTTCATGGCCGTCAAATCGCAGTTCACGGGCATGAAATCCTCGTCTGATTTTAATTATCCCCGTCAACTATCCAGCGATACCGTGTCCGCGATTCCACCCTGGATCGACGAACGGATTGATCGGAACCTCGATAACACACTCACGCAGGAACACGTTGTCGAGACGATGCTTGAGTCCGATCGTCCGTTCTTTTCGATCCGTCAACTGCATGCGCGCATTAAGCCTGACGTCAGTCGGGCCACGGTTCGAAACCGGCTTCAGGAGCTTCAGGAGATCGATGTCGTCGCAACCGAAACGTACCCTGACTCGATCAGCCTGTACTACATCAACCACCCAGAGTCGGACTGGCCAGTGTCGCCCGAGGGCAAAGATGCGCTGAATGCAAACACCCCGCTGGATCGGCTCTCCACTCGCGGATTCCTTACCCTTTCGGACACGGCTGGAATCCGCACACTCGTGCTCGCTGGGTTCCAGTTGAGCCTCGTCCTGCTCGCACTTGGTGGCGTCCTCACAGTCATTGGTGCTGATGTAAGCGGTACCCAAAGCGACATCGTACTCTGGGATACCGCATTCGACCTGGTAGTCGTGAGCATACTGTTACTCGTCACCGAGCGGACAGTCCGGTGGGTTCGTGACAGATATGGCCCACTGAACCTCCTGCCATCGACGTAAGCAAAACGAATCAGAGATCACTAATACGACTTCAAAGCCCTCCACTCAACCCATGACCTCCACACCACCTACGCCCGGACCCAAACTGCTCGAGGAACGCTCACTCGGTGGCATTCTCATCCACTTCCTTGCGATTCCAACTGGCGTCGTCGGAGCTGGAATCCTGTATCTCCTCGCCACTGACGAGTTCACGAAGCGAAACGCCCGCAACGCGCTCGACTGGCACCTTACTGTGCTACTGATAACAGCCATCACGTTTGGCTCTGTGCTCACCTATGCCGAACTTACTGGACAAGGCATCACTGATGTTTCCATCCTTCCATCGTCTGTGTCGACGGTCGCCGGCATCGTTACTTCGGCACTTCTCATGCTTTGGTTTGCTGTCACGGCTTGGACATTCGCTGTCGGACTCATCGCAATGGTGAAAGCCATATTTGGGACGGCATGGCGGTATCCATTCTCATTAGCTCTCGTCGAGCGGTTTGGATCCCATATTAATCTCTCGGATAGGTGGCCGCTTGTTATCCTCGGATACATTGTCTTGTCACCATTGCTCATCTGGGCTGTTTTCTTTGCTTCAGCAAACGATGCTATAGTCATCCTTTCTGCCTTCGGGTTGCTCGGCCTAATACTGGGTTTGACCCCGTTGACAGGGATCGCAATGTATCGTCATGGCAAGGAACATTGGCTGCAAGATGCCGACCGGCAGTCACACGTTTTTGCACATATTGGCCTCCCAGTTCTCGTCGCTGCTATCGGATATGCGGTTTCGTGGAGCTTCACTCAGTCGGTATCGCCTCAAGGCGATGCAATGTATGTCTTCCTTGCTGCATTCTGGATATCGTCGATCGTGTACTTGATTCGGTGGTGGACGACATCGTCGGAATGATTCATTATAGCAATGCTGAAAATCTACTACCTTCTGCCGTCTAAGTAAGATCCGGTCTGTCTCATTTCGAGTTGATAAACTTCCGCTTGAACCGCGTAGTAGTATTCAGATGTCCGTGTTGAATACACAGCATGAGTTGTTCAGGTAACACTCTTGAGTTCAGCGGTGCATCGAGTAATTGAGAACCATCAATTTCGCCGGGAGTAGCCGTACTGGAAGCGTGGATTGTCTTCTGCCCGAGTACGACGCTACACTCCACGCCTGAGAATATCGGGAAAGTATTTTTACGTACCGTCGGCAGGACCTATCGATGCCCTCCCCAAACAATCGACAACCCGCTGGCGGCGTTCTCGTTATCGCTGGCCTCACAATCATAATACTCGGGTTCATTTTGGTCCCTCACCCTGGTGAGGCCCAGTCCACACATCAGATAGAACGGACCGTCAAAGCCGACGAAGTCCCAGAGAGCAAGACCGTAACGCTAGTCGGTGATCTGTCACCAGAAGCAAAGTCAGCATTCCGAGAAGCCTTAGCTACCGATGGTAGCCATACCGTCTATGGTAAAGAAAATCGGGCACCGGAATGGTATTACTCCGATGATGCTGGCTACTACTACGTCCGGAGTGAGGGAACAATATATGAGGTGACGACGAGCGGATCGGCAGGACACATCCTTGACTACGTCAAAATAAGCCCCTTCATTCTGATTGGGCTTGCGATGGGCGTTACCGGTGTTCGATGGCTTCGATGAGGGTGAAGTCGAATATCTGCAGTTTACTTGTCCTACCGTTCCTCCAGATACTGCACTCGCAGCCGTTACTTGCACACATACCAGACAATGAGATGCTAGTTTCTTTCTGAGACTAAAACTAGAAAGCGTCGGACTACTCGTACTAGTTCAGCCGCTTAATTACTTCTGCAAAGGCGACGTTCTCAGTCACGTCAGTAATCTCGACATCGACACGCTCTCCCACCTCGGTGTCTGGAACAATGACGACAAACCCACGATCGACACGGGTAATACCATCACCTTGGTCACCAATATCTTCGATTTCGACAGTGTGTTGCCCACCTTCTTCGACTGGTGGTTCCGGCGGCCCGCGTTCCCGTCGTGACTCCGTACTGGTTTGCTCGGTTTCAGTATTCGTCGGTGACGACAGAAGCGCGATACGGTATGTCTCACCCTCTTGTAGGTCGCCAAGCTGAAGCTCCTGGTCTGGGACTTCAACCACGTAGGAGTTCTCGCGCTCTTCGATAGACGCAGAAAACAGACACCGAAGTTGGGTAGGAATATCCATCACTAGCCTCCTATGGAAGACACCTACAGAGACATACTTGAGTCTGCTGTCTATGACTACTCCGGCGCAACGACGTCTTCACACGTCGGACACTCCGCCCAGATGCCCTCCGTGCCATCGTCTTTCTCGTATTTAACCAGAATCCATGCAGTCGTGATGCGCTCATCGCAGTTTGGACAGCGACCGAGACGTTGCGTGTCATCAGGCATGGAACGGGGATGGAAGGAGCGTGTGACAGTGTTTCTTCCATCTAAGACTCAACTGGCGCCGAGGATAAGTGTTTGCCAGATTTCAGAATGAATGTATATACTGGAACTCTACGTCACACTGCATCTCTCGGGTGCTGGCGCTGCTGTCACCAGTGAGGAACAGTGCCTCTCAGGACCGGTATCGTTAGTTGTCTAAACAATCAGCACAACGGCCAGCGCCAGGGAACGATGGTTCCCCACACTCTAAACACGCATCAACTGCGGCGTGGTTCTCCGAACCCGAGTCAAGGTACTGTTTGACCGTTTTCCACATCCGCTGAATCATATCTAAAATACCGTTCTCAAGGCGTATAAACCCACTATTCGAGGAGCTTGTCGATAGTGCTATGGAAGACTATGTACCACACCTGCTCCTGTGAGCCCTGTTCTGGGATAGTCGGTTGCTGGTGACTGTGTGTCGCTGTCGTGGCTCTCGCGATGGTTGCATCTCCCAGAACCGGTGGGCCATTCTGGCAGGGTCAGCTCAGTAGCCAGAGCACGACGACTACGATGGTCCCGAAAGCGAGAATCGGAAGCAGGTAGTGACGGACTAGGGCAACTGGCGTAAGAAGGGCCGCCCGAAATATATGATAAACACGCCGAGCTGTCGCCGTGAATCCAGATCTACCTGCCTCGTTGTGGACCGGCAGTGAATCGTGCTGACTAGCCTTGACCAAGTCATCGCCGGTTATGTCAGGGCTGGACTCGAACTCGGGATCAGGAGTTGGTTCGTAGGTTTGGGTTTCTGAAGACTCATACTTCCGGTGCGGTTCTCGATGACTGGCCAATACAGTCTGTGAAGGGCAAGGAACCGGCCCAATTGGGGGGGACTACACTTCTATTGGGTTGTCAGAGGCTACCTTACCCATGTACCGCTACTCGCGCTACTGAATGAACCCCTACTGTCACCCAGATAGTAACAGCGACGCCATTCAAATGATGAGACGAGAATCAGTATGCACTTGGACCAGCCACAGCACTCAGCTGCCCACACGATCAACTGACCACCCGTATACTGAAGCGGTTGGTACAGAAGACTCACCAACTGGCCCAGATTTCAGCGTCGGGAACTCTTCTCGAGGTTGCGTACGATCTGTATAAAATTCTCCCCTCATTCTCAATGCTGATTTTGTTGTTTCCGGTAGCTGGGTGTCTGTTGGTTCTCTCTAATTCGGTACCACAAGGACCGCTCCAGGCATTTCACTTAGTCAGAGGCTGAACAAAATAGACACCCAAAAGCGGCCCAAACGTCCATATAGGTTGGTATTCGATATTACGAGATACAAGCATGTGTGGATTTAGTGGGGCCACAACAGGAGATCACCATCAGTATCGCGAGGCCCTTCTCGAACTGACGACAGACGAAGATATCATTTCTGGAAATATAGGCCCTAGTATTCAGACTATCACTGAGATCGCCGCCGCCGTCCTGAATGTTCCCCGGGTTAATATTTGGCTCTTCAACGAGGATAGGACCCACCTCCGCTGTATTGACCAGCTTGACACTCAGACAGACACCTATTCAAATGGCCAGGAGTTATCCGTCTCCGTATGTCCAGCGTACATCAACGCGCTTCAATCATCCCGAATCATTGACGCTACGGATGTGTCTTCTGATTCTCGTACTGCAGAACTCTACGAACAGTATTTCGAATCACATGATATCGGCGCCCTCCTTGACGCCACGATTCGATCAGAAGGAGAGGTTATTGGCGTCATCTGTCACGAACACATTGGCGGACCTCGAAAATGGACTGACCAGGAAATCCAGTTTGCTGGCGACATCGCCGACGTAATTCATCGGGCCTTCCGAAACTGGGAGAGCCGCCACCAACGACAACAGCTCCAATTCAGACAATCGCTACTTAATTCTCAACACGAAACCGTTCCGTATGGCGTTGTAGTAATTAGCAACAACGGCGAAGTCCTGTCGTACAATGACCGGTTTCGAAACTTCTGGGGGTTGTCTGACAACGCACTTGAGCGAGAAATCACCGAATCTCTTTTCGAGCAGATACTGCCTCAGCTGGCGTCACCGGAGGCGTTAGTTGACCGCATTGACCAGTTTCAGACCCGTCCACACGAGGTTGACGATGGGGAACTGACTCTGTCAGATGGGAGGGTTGTAGAGTGGTATTCTGCGCCGGTTGTTGGTGACGATGACGAGTACTTTGGCCGCCTCTGGATGACTCGCGACATCACAGAGCGAAAAGAACGCCAACGGGAACTCGAACGCAAAAACCGGGCCATCGAAACGGCCCCGATTGGCATAGCACTCTCTGATCCTGCACAACCAGACAATCCAGTTACCTACGTTAACAAGCGGTTCACAGACCTCACTGGGTATACTGAAACAGACGTACTGGGACGGAACTGTCGGTTTCTGCAGGGGGAGCAGACAGCGCCGGAACCAGTTGCAGAAATACGAGCAGCCATTGATGCGGAGCGGCCAGTGACGGTTGAGTTACAAAACTATCGCAAAGATGGGACACAGTTCTGGAACCGCGTCACGATTGCACCAGTGTATGACGACGATGGAGCGTTGTCGAATTACGTCGGCTTTCAGCAGGACGTCACTGATCGGAAAGAAGCGACGCGGCAGCTTCGCGTGTTGCATCGTTTGTTACGGCATAATCTCTCGAATCGGCTGACAGTGATTCGAGGCTATGTCGATTCGTTAGTGGAGTCGCTGGCCGATGATGTCCCAGACGCTGTCGAGGGCATTCAGAACGAGATCGACCAACTGGAGGCGGTAATCAAGAAACACCGGAAGATCGTCGGTTTGCTGGATGAAGCACCAGAGCCCCGGACGTATACAGTTGATGAGATAGTGACACCTGCTGTTAGCACTGTTACGAGTGATTACCCCAACGCAGATATCCGGACTAAACCCTGTGAGGAACAGGTTGAGGCAATCCCAGTAATCGATATTGCAATCGAAGAGTTGCTTCTGAATGCGATAGTCCATACTGATACCCAGCCAGCGAGGATACAGATTACAAGTGAGGTACACAATGGATTTGTCGAGATTAGTCTCGCGGATAACGGACCTGGACTACCAGCCGAGGAGATCGCAATTCTCCTCGGAACGCAAGAAGTAGAGCCGTTGAAACACGGGAAAGGGTTAGGATTGTGGCTTGTCTATTTAATCGTCTTTTTGTCCGGCGGGATGATTGATGTCGAGCACTCGGAAGGTCAAGGGACCGTTATTTGTGTTCAATTACCACGGGTAGATGGGTCTTCGTCACCGCTTGGTTAACTGAGTCGGTGAATCTGATCGGTTGCGTCTGCTACCACTGCCTAGTCAGAGAATTCCCGGCGCGTCTGTTCAGAGAGATACTCCGGCGAGATGGCCTGTTGCATTAGCTTACGAGTACATGTCGCATACGAATGTTTATTCACCAACTTTTAACAGGCAGGGAAATATCGCTTCAGTCGGATATGACAAAAGCGCTCAAAGCAAGCGGCTTCCTCGGACTTGCAACGATGATGGTGGTTGGACTGTACCAGTTCATTCTGCTCTCAGGTGGCACCGGTGTTCCAAGTTGGATGATCGGCGGGCACGCCCACCTTGGAGTGATTTCAATTCTCGCAATTGTCATGGGGTTTGCTGTGCCCGCTATTGGCGTCACAGGGCAACTCCGCACCGCTGTGACAGTCCTGTTCATCGCCGGACAGTGGGGGATTCC
>Ga0207756_100439_pt1 | contig 14515 bp, 19 predicted proteins | sample A23M1SouthBayCA_FD_187748 | JGI IMG/M metagenome (GOLD analysis project Ga0207756, IMG submission 187748) | Aerobic enrichment media microbial communities from Eden Landing Ponds, California, USA - A23 M1 (3) (SPAdes) | ecosystem: Environmental > Aquatic > Marine > Unclassified | place...
CGCGCGGCCCGCGCTCCTCGCCCTTGTTCGGGTACTCGTCCTGCTCGAAGTACCGCCGGGTCAACGCGTCGATGTGCTCGACCGCACCGTCCTCGGTGACCTCGACGACCTCCCCACGCACCGAAACGTACCGGTAGGGGTCCTCGGGGTCCGAGATCTCGATGCCGACCTTCGGGTTCGCCCTGACGTTCTTCTCCTTCCGACGACCACGCGCGGTGTTCACGAGCACGTGCCCGCGGTCCGCGTCGTAGTCGACCCACACCGGCGTCACCTGTGGCGTGCCGTCCGGCATCAGGGTCGCGAAGTGCGCGAACGACTTCCGCTCGAACAGGTCGTGGAACGCTGCGGGAATCTCGGCCATGTCCGGTCGGTCACTCGCCGCCGACAAAAGCCGTCGGCACGGGGCAACGCCCACCGACACTCGACCACCACCACCCCACGACCAACCCGGACCGACACTCGACTCCCCCCAATCGACGTCCTTCCGGACGGACGACCAATCCGACCGGGCGACAACGGCCGAACGTCAACGTCGACGTGCGTCGTCGCACACGGAACTGGACGCGTATAACCCGTTCCCCGTCCGTGGTAATAATACACCTAATATTGTTCGTACAGTTTGTATCCCACTGTAGCCAACCTTTAACACCGACCTCGGCTGTTCCGTGGTATGAGCATGAGTGCCGCGGACGACCGCTCGCAGAACGACGACGTACTCTCAGACACCGAATACCGCGACCGCCTGCGCGAACTCCCCCCGAGCGCGAAGCTCGTCTCGAAGGTCCTCGAGGGCGACTCGCCGCTCTCCCAGGGACAGCTCGCCGAGGAGTCCCTCCTCCCCGACCGCACGGTCCGCTACGCCCTGAACCGCCTCGAGGACGAGGACCTCGTGAACTCGCGGTACTCCTTCCAGGACGCCCGCAAGCAAGTGTACTACCTCAACGTCTAACGCACCGAGCAGCGCGACGCCGACCCGACGACGCCGACCGCAGCCACCCCGACGCCGTCGAACCCTCCTCCACTCGCAACCGACACCACTTAGCGCCCGCCACCGCTTGCTGTGCGACATGAACGTCACGCGCGTCCCGGTCGAGGTGCCGACCCGAGCGCCGACCGGAGCGACGAACGCGTACGTCGTCGGCACCGACCCGGCGGTCCTCGTCGATCCCGCCGCACGCGCTGACGCGCTCGACGACGCCGTCGCCGGCCGCGACGTCGAGCACGTCGCGGTCACGCACACGCACCCCGATCACGTCGGCGCCGTCGCGCACTACGCCGAGGCGCTCGACGCGACGACGTGGGCGCGGTACGGCCGCACCGACCGCTTCGAGCGCGCGACCGGCGTCCGCCCCGATCGAACCTACCGCGAGGGCGACGCCGTCGCCGGCCTCGAGATCGTCGACACTCCCGGACACGCGGTCGACCACGTCGCGTTCCGCGGGGACGACGCGGTCCTCTGCGGCGACCTCGCGGTCGCCGCCGGCAGCGTCGTCGTCGGTCACCCCGAGGGCGACCTGCGCGCGTACCTCACCGCACTCAGACGGCTGCACGCGATGAACCCGCGCGTCCTCCACCCCGGGCACGGCCCGACGATCGACGACCCGCGCGCGACCTGCGAGCGCCTCGTCGAGCACCGACTGGACCGCGAAAGCGCCGTCCTCGCCGCGGTCCGCGACGGCGCCGACACCGTCCCCGCGATCACCGACCGCGCCTACGAGAAGGACGTCAGCGACGTCCGCGACCTCGCGGAAGCGACCGTCCACGCACACGTCCAGAAGCTCGCGCACGAACGCCGCGTCCGGTGGGCGAACGGTCGAATCGAGCCAGTGGACTGACCCGGCGTTTCAAATACGAGGCCGCGGCGAACGGGCGACGTGACGTGAGGACGGCCCGGGCGCGGCCACGACGGGAGCGCGGACCACCCGCCCGGACGGAGACGGCTACGATGCGGTCCGCCTGCTCGCCATTACTCTCTCGCCAGCGACGGCGCCGTCGAGGGCGATCGACGACGAGCGGCTTTTGTCCGTCCGACCCGTCGACGGGAACGTGAACTCGCTCGAAACCGAACTCGAACGCGCTCGCGGCCTCGACGAGCGCGCGCTCGCGGACGCCATCGAGACGATCGGGTTCGAGTGCACGCGCTGCGGCGCGTGCTGCAAGAGCGAGGCCGACGACCCCCACACCGCCACCGTGTTCCCCGACGAGGTCCGCGAACTCCAGGCCGGGGAGGCCGGGAACGGCAGCGTCGACGGGGACGGCACGACCGACGACGTGGCGAACGACGCCGTCGACGACGCCACCTACGACTGGCGGGACGTCGCACGCCCGATGCCGTACGGCCTCGACGAGAACGAAGACGGCACCGTCACCGGGGAGACGTTCGAGTGGGCGCTCCAGACGAACGCCTGCGGGGACTGCACGTTCTACGAGGAGGACGAGGACGGCACGGGGGCGTGCACGGTCCACGACGACCGCCCACTCATCTGCGAGACGTATCCCTTCAGCGTCGCGCTCGGCGGCACGAGTCAACCGATGGGCGAAGCCGTCGACGAAGCCGGGATGGTTCGCGCGCACGAGTGCGAGGGACTCGGTCGCGACATCGATCGCGCGGACGCCGAAGCGCTCGCCGCCGCGCTCAAGGAGCGTGCCGTCCGCGAACTCCGGGAAGCGATCGACGTCCGGGACAACTACGAGCCCGTCGACAGCGCCGACGTCGTGCACGACTCCGAAGGCCCGAAGCACGTCGACGGCACCCCCGTCGACGACACCTGAGCAGGACGCCCGGCCCGTGCGAACGCCAGGCACGACCGAAGCGTTCCCATCAACCACCAAATGATGGGTGTCTTTTATAGTTGGCTGGGGCTGTACGTAGGGACAAGATGAGTCAGTCAGTGGAGTACCGGTTCGAGTGCCCGGAGTGCGCCGAATCCATCGACGTCAACGAGTCGATGAAGGAGGCGATCCAGGCACACGGCTGCGTCGTCTGCGGCACGCCAGCGCCGGACGGCGCCTTCCAGCACCCCTGAGTGCTCGAACCAGCGCCACCCGCCCTCGAAACGCCCCGTCAGTCGCCCGCGTTCCGATTCACCGCGCCCGTCAATCGGCCACGTTCCGCCGCCCCGTCACGGATTCGGGCACGAGCTTGTTCACGGTGAACTCGATGTCCTCCTTCGCTCGCTCCCACACCTCGAACTCCGGCGTGCGCGCCTGCCCGAGCCGCTCGACGTCCGCCGGCGTCAGCTCCGCCTTCGGGATGCGAACCAGCTCGCCCGTCGCCACGACGCTCTTGATGTCGAGCGACCCGTTCGAGTCGGTGCCCTCCTCGTAGACGACGAGCTGTGCGGGACACGGTTCGTCGACGAACGCCGCCTTCGTGCTGTCGTCGTCGTACCCGAGCCGCAGGTAGAACTCGCCGTCCTCGCCCGCGAACCCGTACGAAACCGGGAACGAGTACGGCTCGTCGCCGCGGGCGACGGACAGCACGCCGGTCCCGCCATCGCCGAGGAACGCCTCGATCTCCGTCGTCGTCAGCGAAACGCTACGGACGTCGCTCATTACGAGGTACTCGGAACCTGTCACACGTAAATCCCGCGGGGTCGCCTCGACGCCCGAGACGGGACTCGGCGTTCGCTGGGGGTCGCGACCGGCGAGCGGCGGTCACTGGAGGATGGCGTCCATGAGCTTGGACTGGGCGGCGGCCAGGTGCTCGCTGAACGTCGACCGCGTGATACCGAGTTCGGTCGCGACCTCGCCCGCGTTCGCGCCCTTCGGGTGCGCGAAGTACCCCATGTCGTGAGCGGTCTCGAGCACCTCCCGCTGGCGGTCGGTTAGTTGGCCGCGGTCGACGAACACGAGGTTGTGCGCGCCCGCGTCGCCCGTCGACCGCAGCAGTCGCTTCACGTCGAGGCTCGGGAACCGTTCGCGGAGGTCCGCGACGAGCGCTTGCAGGCTCGGCATGTCCGTGACGTGGAACGCGACGTGGACGCCGCCGTCCCTGATCGCGACGTCGGTCGCGGGGCAGTCGTGCGCTTCGACGACCTCGCACGGGCAGGCGACGTCGCGGTCGCGCTCGAACCGGTACGTCGCGTGGTCGCCGTAGTCGAACACGAACTGGAACTCGCTGCCGTCGACGTCCTGGTCGTGCTCGTCTCCTGCGTCGTCGACGCCTGGAACGGTCACACCGACGGGGTCGGCGAGGAGGAGCTCTTCGACGACGCGCTCACCGTCCGCGGACACCGCTCGGGTCACGTCCTCGGCGGTCGTCCCGGTCCGGTCGACGAGGCGTGTCGCCGGACACCCGGTCGGTCCGTCGACCCGGATCTCCGCGCGAATGCCGTCACTCATGCGCGAGTTCTCTCCCCCCGTGCACGTAACTCCTGCCCCGGTAGTACTTAAACACCCATCGTTCTGTGGGTGTCAAGACGAGTGAGCTGGGCCAGTAGGTAGAGTCGAGAACGTCACCATGCCCGCACAGCGCGCTCCCGAGTACGCCGGTATCGAGCAACCGACCGAGGTCGACGAGGACGCGCTCCTGACTGCGCTCCAGGACGACGACTGCCAGGCGATCGTGGAGGCCGTCGAGGACGAGGCGCTGTCCGCGACCGAACTCGCCGAGGCCTGCGACCTGCCGACGTCGACGACGTACCGCAAGCTCGACACGCTGACCGACGCGGCGTTGCTCGACGAGCGGCTCCGGTTGTCGTCGTCGGGCTCGCACGAGCGCGAGTACGTCGCCGGCCGCGTGGATCTCACCATCTCCGTCGGGTCCGGCGCGACCGTCGAGGTCGAGGCCGAACGGAACGTCACCGACACCGCCGACGGGATGCGCGCGGGCTCGATGGCGGACTGACCGCGTCGAGCACGCCCCGGAACCGACCGCGCGCTCGTTCCGCGAATCGTCGGCCGCGTCGCCGTTTCCCGGTCAGATGCCCTTCCCCATGAGGTGACTGCGGAGGACGTCCGCTTCCTTGTTCCCGGTGCCGGTGTTGACGACGACGACGGTGTCGTCCGCGTCGAACGCGTCCTGCTCGGCGAGCGCCCACGCGCCGGACGCGGCGGCGGCGCACGTCGGCGCCATCTCCACGCCCTCTTCCTGTGCGACGGTGACGGCGGCGTCGAGGATCTCGTCGTCGCTCGTCGCGACCGCGCGCCCGCCGGACTCGCGAACGGCGTCGAGCACGAGGTGGCTCGCGCCCGGATCGGGGATCTCGATGCCGCCACAGATCGTGTCCGGGACCTCCCACGCGTCGTGACGGGGCTTCCCTTCGTCGAACGCCTTCACGATCGGTGCGCAGCCCTCGGCCTGTGCGGCGTGGAACGCGGTCTCGCCATCGACGAGGTCGAGGGCGCGGAACTCGCGTGCGGCCTTGTGCATGCCGACGAGTCCGACGCCGCCACCGGTCGGGTAGACGACGTGGTCGGGCGCCTCGAACTCCAGCTGTTCCGCGACCTCGGCGTACATCGTCTTCTTGCCCTCGTGGCGGTACGGCGTCACGAACGTCTTCACGCTGTACCAGTCCTCGTGCTCGTCCATCGCGTCGGCGTACGCCTCGCCCGCGTCCGTGATGCGGCCGCCGACGACCGTCATGTCCCCGCCGTGGACGTTCACCATGGCCTTGTTCGTGAACCCGGAGCGCGACGGCAGGAACACGTGCGAGTCCAGGTCGGCGCGGCCCGCGTACGCGCTCGCGGCCTGCCCGGCGTTCCCCGCGGACGCGAGCGCGACGTCGGTCGCGCCGTGCTGGACGGCCGCGGTGACGGCCGGTGACTGCCCGCGGTCCTTGAACGTCCCCGTCGGGTTCCGGCCCTCGTCCTTGATGTAGACGGCTTCGACGCCGAGTTCGTCCGCGAGCGTCGGGCAGTCGACGAGCGGCGTCGCGCCCTCGTCCATCGACACCGCCGTCTCCCGGGAGAACGGCAGCAGTTCCTCGTACCGCCACATCGAGTCGAACGGGCGCTCGCGGAGGTCCGCACGCGTCAACTCGACGGCGTCGTAGTCGTACGCCGGGTCGAGGATGCCGTCGCAGTCCGGGCAGCGATGCGTCGCGCGTTCGGCGTCGAAGCGTTCGCCGCAGTCGACGCACTCCAGGCCGACGAAGGCGTCCGTCGTGTCCATGCGCGAGCGTTCGGCCGGCCGCGACAAATCCCTGTCCATCCCGGTGGCTGCGGCGGCATCCCGGTCGCGTGGATTCCCCCGGTGGTTATGCCGTCGACGGTCCTACGGGCGTGCATGGACGACGCAGACGTGGTGGTGGTCGGGGGCGGACTGGCCGGACTGGTCGCCGCACGGCGTCTCGCCGCGCGCGGCGCGACCGTCACCCTGTTCGAGCGCGAGCACGACGTCGGCGGGCGCGTCCGATCGCGTCACGACGACGGGTACACGTTCGACCGCGGGTTCCAGGTGCTGTTCTCCGCGTACCCCGCGGTTCGTCGGGAGCTGGACTTGTCGGCGCTCGACCTGCGGGACTTCCGACCGGGTGCGATCATCGCACGACCCGGACAGCGGTCGGTGCTCTCGGACCCGCTCGGCGATCCGGAAGCGGTCGTGGAGTCCGCGTTGAACCGCGAGGTGACGATCGGCGACAAGGTGCGGACGCTCGCGCTCCGCCGCGACCTCTCCGGCACGGACCCGACGGCGTTGCTCGGCGGGGCGGAGCGAACGACCCGCGAGTACCTCGCTGACCGCGGGTTCAGCGAGCAGTTCGTCGAGCACTTCGCGGCCCCGTTCTACGGCGGCATCACGCTCGACCGGTCGCTGTCGACGAGCGCGGACGTGTTCGAGTACACGTTCGCGATGCTCTCGCGCGGCCGCACTGCCGTTCCGGCCGACGGCATGGGTGCGATCTCCGACCAGTTGGCGGCTCGCGCCGGGGGCGTGGGCGTGGACGTGGTTCGCGACTCGTCCGTCGAGTCCGTGACGGGTGGCGAGGACGGGGCGACCGTGCGGGTGGACGGCGAGACCGTGGACGCGGACGCGGTCGTGGTGGCGACGGACCCGAGCGCGGCGCAGGCGTTGACCGGCGTCGACGCGCCAACGACCGGGAAGGCGTGCGTGACGCTGTGGTTCGTCGCACCGAACGGCCTGGAACTGGAGACGAAGGGACGCATCCTGCTGAACGCCGCGGACGACCGCCCGAACCAGGTCGTGCACCACACCGAGGCCGCGCCCGAGTACGCGCCCGAGGGCGCCGACGTCCTCTCCGCGACCTTCCTCGGCGAGCAGGACGCGACGGACGACGACCTCGCGGGCGAAGTCCGGGACGCGCTCGCGTCCTGGTACCCTGAGCGGCGCGTCGACGGCATCGAGTGCCGGCACGTCGACCGCATCGAGTTCGCCCAGTTCGCGCAACCGCCGGGGTTCCAGGCGTCGCTGCCCGGCGTCCGCGACCCCGACGGCCGCGTGTACCTCGCCGGGGACTACACGCAGTGGTCCAGCATCCAGGGCGCGCTCGAGAGCGGGCGCGTCGCCGCCGAAGCCGTCGCCGCCGACACCTGAGCGGCCGTTCGCCGCACGGCACCGTCGCGCTCAGAGGTGCGCGCGGAGGTCGCCGAGTCGCGGGAACCACAGCGGTTCGTCCGCGTCGGCGTCGTACACGACCGGGCGGAGCGCGTTCGCGTTCCCGACGAGCGGCGACGCGAAGTCCGCGGTCCGCATCCGGTTGACGACCACGCCCGCGGCCAGTTCCGTGAACGACGGAAGCACCAGGACGTCGCCGCCGCGGTACGTGCCCTCGCCGTAGAGGTAGGTGGGGCGGCGCTTCCCCTCGATCTCGATCGTCGGATGGTCGTGCCCGATCACGAAGAGCGACGCGTCCTCGTCGGGGGGTTCGTGGCCGTGACACACCACGACGTCGTCGTCGACGCGGTAGGTGTCGGGCGTCGGCGCGTCCAGGACGCCGCGCAGCCGCGTGTCGTGGTTCCCCGGGGTCGCGACGAGAGCGGCGTCCGCGTCCGCGACGACAGCGTCGAGTTCGTCGAGCGTCTCGCGCGCGACCGCTGGCACGTACTCGAACCGCTGCAGGACGTCGCCCGCGAACACGACCGTCTCCGGGGCGAACGCGTCGAGGAGCGCCTCGAGTCGACCACGGAGGTGCGCGCGCTCGCCCACGGGGAACTCGACGTCGCTCGCGTCCGCCCGCCCGACGTGCAGGTCAGCGACGACGAGCGCGTCGCTCTCCGGGAGGTAGACGGCACGATCGCGAAACCGGAGATCGCCGCGACCGGTCATCGACGGCGTCGAGACCGCGTGGTCATTCCCCGCCGTCGGCGCGGATCGTGGGGTCCTCGACGTCCAGCGCGCTCTCGAGGTCGTACTCGCTACCCGTCGCCACGAAAAGCACCTCTTCGAGCACGCCGAGCATCTCCGGGAGTTCCTGCACGACCAGCCACGTGATGCCGACGAGCGCGAACACCGACCCAGTCTGGGAGAGGATGTTGTGCGCGAACCAGAACGACGCGTGACTCGCCTCGATGCCCGCGAGCGCCGCGAACTCCAGCACGAACCCCTGCTGGAACCAGCCCTTCCCGGCGGCGACCGCGACGAACACGTTCCGGATCAGGTTCAGCACCCAGATGACGCCGACTGCGAGCGCGAACGACTTCAGCTTCCGCCGGATCGGGGCGTCCACGGCCGCGATGAGGCCGGCGAAGATCGCGATCGACCCGATGCCCGTGCACGCGTACACGATGTACGTCGCGAACTCACTGAACACGAACATGTTCTGGTAGCCGAACTCGGGGCCGGTGGTGTACGCGGGATCGTACCCCAGGAGCTGGATACCCCAGTACGTCTGGTCGGCGGTGAACTCGATGAGTGCCTTCCGCACGCTCGCGATCGCTTGCGTCGGATAGTAGATGACGCCCATCAGGAACACGGCCCGCGAGAGCGTGTACAGGCCGTCGCGGCCGTTCCACAGCAGGTAGCCGGTGTACAGGCACGCGGGCACGGCGATGATCGCGAGGACGCCCTCGACCGCGGACGCCTTCGTGAACAGAAAGTGCGGTGCGACGACGCCCCAGAACGCCGCGAACAGCGCCCAGCCGCCGACGTACGCGTACCGTGCGAACTCGCGGCGCTTCCCGACGTCGAGGAGCGCGCCGGCGAGGAACGCGGCGAGGACGAGCCACCCGAGGAGGTCAGAGCCGACGGTGACACCGCCGACGCTGATCGACTCGACGGATAGCGGAATCGACATACACGAATCGAGGTCGCGTTCCCATATAGACCTGTTGCCCTCGTGTCGAGGGCACTCGCGACCGACGCACCTCGAACGACCCCCGCCGAAGTGGGACGCGAGCGCACTGCCGCCGCTTGCGGTTACGTCGCGCCGGAGCGCGCGGTCCGGGTCGACGACGCCTCGCCCTCGACGTCCGGGTCGGCGTGGGCCTTCGCGGTCGCGTACGCCTCCCGAACCTCCTTGAAGTCGTCCTCGCTCCCGCCGTGATCGGGGTGCGCTTCCTTCACGCGGTCGCGGTACGCGGACCGGACCGCGTCCGCGTCCGCCGACGGCGAGAGGTCGAGCGCGTCGAACGCCTCGCGGACGACGTCCTCCCGGTCGGCGTCCTCCCAGTAGTCCACCGTCGGCACCTCGAACGGCAGTCGCGCACCGAGGTGATGGCCGTGCATCTCGTGCTCGCACAGCACCGTCTCCGTCCCCGAGCCCTCCAGCCCGAAGTACGCCTGCACGTCGAACGTCACCGCGACGTCGCGCTCGGGGAGGTAGAACGCCACCTCGTACCCCTCCAGCGCGTGATCCTCGAGGTACCGCTCCCCGATCGCGTTCAGGTACTCGCGGATCTCGAGTCGCCGCCGACCCTCGCTCGACACCGACTCCCCGCGCCCCTGGGTGCGGGCGCGGCCCGCGTCGTCGAACCGCCACTCCGCGACCGCGAACACGCACGCCGCGACCACCGTGAACGCACCCGCGAGTGACAGCCCCAGCACCACCCAGGGCGGCAACGCCGCCGTCCACTCGAAGAGTTCACCCACGTACACGACTGTTCGTCGGTCGCTTGGGGCCGCGCGCACAAATGTGCCACGCCGACGCCCGCTCATCTTCGCCGCGCGCTGGGACGGAACGGCTCCGGGACCGCACGAACCGGGGTCGACGCCGTCGTCGGCGTCACATCCGACGGTTTTTGACCCCACGCGAACCAACGCCCCGACATGAACGTCCCGAGACGACGCGTCCTCCAATCCGCCGCCGGCGGCGCGGCGACCGCTGGCGCCGTCGCCCTCGCCGGCTGTCAGAGCCTCACCGAGACGCAGCACCTGCTCGTCGTCGAGAACGAGACCGACACCGAGCACGTCGTCACCGTCGTCGTCCGCCGCGCCACCGACGGCACCACCAGCGAGCCGCGCACCGAGACGTCGGGCACGAGCACGCGATTCGTCGTCGACTTCCGGTACGAGATGGCCGCCGGCGCGCGCCGCGACGGGCCCGGCGTCCTCCCGACCGACGGCACCTTCGAGGTCGTCGCGAGCGTGCCCGACGTCGGCATCGCCCGCACCACGTACACCGACCGCGAGAGCGTTCGCGTCACCGTCACCGACGACGGCGTCACCGTCGACACCTTTACCCCCAGCTAACCGTCGACACACGACGATCGGCGGAAAACGGCTCGGGGGCTGGTCGGCCCGAACGCGCTACCCGATGTACCGCAGGTCGTCGTCGGTCACCTGCGGCGACTGCTGTTGCTCCATCTGCTGGATCTTCTCGATGACGTCCTCCATCTCGTCCGCGCGCTCCTCCAGGGACTCGTACTCGATCTCGACGTCGAACAGCTCCACGAGCACCTCCAGCACCGCTCGCGCGCTCTTGGGATCCACGAGGTACCCCGAGGTCTCCCCCATCAGGCACGCCGCGTCCCACCCGCGCCGCCCACCGAGCCCCAGCACCAGCCCGGAGACGCCCACGATACCGCCAGCGGGCTCGTCCTCGCGGAACTCCACGCCCACCTCCTCCAGCGCCGCCACGCGCTCCGTGCTCGACGCCGCCCCGAGCACGTCGTACTCCTCGATGAGCTCCCCCGTCGGTACGCCACCGAGCGCGTACGCGGACTCGCAGCCGAACTCGGCGGCGACGTCCAGGAACGCGTTCGCCATCCGATAGTGCCCCTCGTTGCTCTGGGCCTGATGATCGCCCGTCAGCACCAGGAGGTCCTCGCCGTCCGTCTCGATCGCGTGGAACTCCGCGTGCGTCAACTCCGCGACGCCGTCGTCCCCGACGTCCACCTGCGGCGGCAGGTCGTTCGAGTACACGCGCCGCACGAGCGTCGAATCCAACTCCTCCAGCAGGTGCTCGGCGGCGAGTTTCCCCACGTGCCCAACACCGGGCAGTCCTTCGAGGAACACCGGCTCGTCGAGTTCGACGTCCGCGACCACCTCGATGTCGAGTGCGTCCATACCCGCTACTCCCGAGCGCGCCGCTTAAGTTTACGTCGGTATTCGCCCCAGCGGTCCTCGGGCGAGAACGGCGCCGGCGCGGAGTTCACCGCGTCCGCACCGCACTCCGGGCACGTCTCGGAGAACGTGTACACGGGCCGGTCGTGCGCGGACGCCCACGCCGAACAGACGCGGATGTCCGAGTGCATCTACTCGTCGTCCGTGTGCCGCTCGCGGTGGTACGCGCCCTCGCCACCGACCGCCTCGATCGCCTCGCGCGCACGCCCCGCGCTCGCCTCCAGTTCGGCTTCGGCGGTCTTGTAGTTCGGCGCCTGCACCTTCACGCGGTACTCGGGTGCGCCGACGTACGTCACGGACAGGTCGACCTCGTCGGGCACCTCGTCGTCGCCCTCGGCGGCCTGCATCGCGTCCTTCACGTCGTCCACGCCGTCCGGGTTCGGGGACTCCAGGTCGACGTACCCCGTGACGTTCACGTACGGCACGGAGACGTTCTCGCGCGCCGTCTCAACGAGCGCCGCGATCTCGTCGTCGTCCAGGTCCGTCTTCTCCAGGGCCTCCTCGCCGTGGATCGCGGCTTCCTCGAACCCGTCGTACAGACTCCCGAACTGGCCGAGCAGTTCCGTCGCGACGCTCTGGTACTGCTCGTCGCTGACGTCCTCGCCGAACGCGAGCAGCATCCAGTTGTCGGCCTTGCGCTCGTTCTTCCAGTCCTGGATCTTGTCCGACCGCTGGTGGTCGTTGACGTCCTTCAGGGACAGGTCGATCTGCTGCGAGGACTCGTCCACGTCGAGGACCTTGCAGACGACGGTCTGACCGACGTTCACGTGGTCGCGCACGTTCTTGATCCAGCCGCTCGCGACCTCGCTGATGTGGATGAGCCCGCGCTTGTCCTCGTACTCCTCGAGGTCGACGAAGACGCCGAAGTCCTCGATCTCGTCGATCTTGCCGACGACGAGCTCGCCGTTCTCGGGCCACCCGCTGTACTTCATCGTGCCTCTACGACGCCCGTGACCTCGCCCTCGAGGTCGACCTTGCCGCCGGTCGGGTGGGCGAGCGTGTGCCCACAGACGGCGCAGGCGACCTCGCTGGAGGCCTTCTCGAAGAGGGTCTGTTCGCTCTCGCAGTCCGGACACGTGACGGTGATGAAACTCCCCGCCATGGTCACTCCGTCAGCTCCAGGCGACCGGTACGCCATCCCTCGCGGAGGTGGGCCTTCCCGCAGTCGCTGCAGCGGTACTTGAGGTCGGTCTTCTTCGTCGGCTTCTCGCCAGAGGGCACCTTGGAGAACTTGCCGGAGTTCCCGATCGAGGAGATGGCGCGCTTGCGCTGTCGCCCCTGAACCTTCGTCATGCCCGTCGGACGCCCGCCACGGACCTTCTCCACTTCGTGCTCGTGGTGCTCGTTACAGTGCGGACAGTACGTGTTGAACCGGCGTGGCATCTTCATAGATATCTACCTTGACGTGGGATTGTTCGCGGGCGCTTAAAACCGGTACGGTTCACGGTGACGCCCTCGGGCCGACGATTCCAGCGGCCGACGCCGGGTCGGGTGCGTTCTCGGGGCGTTCGACGTCAGTCGGCGCCCGCGTCGTCCTCGGCGTCCTCCCGCGTGGGGTCGTAGTCGAGGTCGTCGTTCGGTTCGACCGCGCCGTCCCCGGTCTCCTCGGGCCCGCCCGCTCGGTTCGTGGACGCGTCCGGCCCGGCCGCCGCCTCCTCGTCGGCGCGGAAGATGCTGTCGGGCGCCCGCGCCGTCGCGTCGGACGCCGTGAACGCCTGCCCGACCTGCTCGCGCCACCGGTCGATCTCGGCGACGTCGTCCTCGAGGCCGCTCGCGAACGCCGCGAGTTCCGTCATCGACTCCTCGCACGTCCGTTCGAGCGTCTGGAGGGTCGTGCGGACGGACGCGAGGTCGTCGTCGACGGCGTCGAATCGCTCGACGAGGTCCGCGTGCTCGCCGCTCGCGGCCGCGAGCGAGTCCCCGAACGCGTCGACGTCCGCGGTCGCGGCGTCCACGTCCCGGCGGAGGTCGTCGACGAGTTCGGTCGCGGTCCCGTGTTCGTCGATGATCGCCTCCAGCCCGTCGGCGTACGCGGCGAAGTCCTCGAGGCGCGCGCGGAGCTTCGCGAGTCTGAGGTCGTCGCTCCGCGAGAACGCCGGCGCGAGGCCCTCGCGGAGGACGTCCGTCTGGGCGTCGGTCAGGCCGTCGGATTCGACGGCCGCGACGAGCGCGTCGACGAGCGCGCCCGCCGGGAGCGCGTTCGCGACCACACGCTCGTCCACCGCGTCCACCACCGTCTCGGCGTCAAGCGCCGCGGCGACGGCGTCCGCGTCCATCGCGTCCACCACCGCTTCCGCGTCCAGGGCACCGGCGAGGGCGTCCGCGTCGAGCGCGTCCGCGACCGCATCCGGGTCGATCGCAGCCGCGACCGCGGTCGCGTCGACCGCGCCCGCGACCTCCGCCTGGGTCGCCTCCCTCGCCGACGCCGACCCGCGCCCGCCCTCGCCGCCCCTCGAGGGACGGTCGTTCGAACCGCGTCCGTCGCCCGCGCCGTCGCCGCCGACCGGGTCGACCTTGTCGATCTCGGGCGCGTCGACGACGGACTCGACCGCGTTCGGATCCCCACAGCGGACGACGTACCCGGTCGTGACCGCCTCGCCGGCGGCGACGATGTCGACGAGTGCGACGCGGTCGCTCGCGTCGTCGAGCAGCCAGTCCCCGCCACCGCCCGCGTCCAGATCGAGCGCGTCGAGCGGGAACGACGCCGCGAGGGGCTCCTCGACGCGGACGGCGGCGTCGTCCTCGCGTTCGCTCACGATCCGGTAGTGCACCCGTATGTGTTCGTCGCCCGGTTCGATGCCCTTGTCGACGCGAACCCCGTCCTTGCGCGTCGTCGTCGTGCTGCTGAGACTCCCTGTGGTAGCCATTGACGCCCTCTGGAGTTCACGTACGCACTCACACCACATTAATTTCACGCTACGTGTACGAGAATGTTTTCCGCGGGCGGTGCTTCGACACGCTTAATGGCGGCGTATCCGAACCGCGAGGCATGAAGCGACTCATCATCGACGGGGACCCGGGCTTCCGGAAGGACGCGACCATCGCGTACGACGA
>Ga0207756_100441_pt1 | contig 14410 bp, 12 predicted proteins | sample A23M1SouthBayCA_FD_187748 | JGI IMG/M metagenome (GOLD analysis project Ga0207756, IMG submission 187748) | Aerobic enrichment media microbial communities from Eden Landing Ponds, California, USA - A23 M1 (3) (SPAdes) | ecosystem: Environmental > Aquatic > Marine > Unclassified | place...
CCCCCGCAGGGGAGTACTTAAAGAGAGGTCGTATCCGACGTTCGATCCATCTCGAAGCGTGGTAACACGACTCAAAGTAACCCACACATAGCCGCTACCTCTGGTGTTTTCGAGGACGTCTCTCTTTCGAGCAAAGAACATGACAGTGAAGATATGATGCACCTTTATTACGAATCACATTCATAGTTGGAGTTGACTATGAGTCAGCGAATGGCCCAAGGCCAGCCCATGATCGTAATGTCGGAGGAGTCCCAGCGCGTCAAGGACAAGGACGCGCAGGAGTACAACATCTCCGCTGCACGCGCCGTCTCCGAGGCCGTGCGTTCCACACTCGGCCCGAAAGGGATGGACAAGATGCTCGTCGACTCGATGGGCGACGTCACCATCACGAACGACGGCGTCACCATCCTCAAGGAGATGGACATCGACAACCCGACGGCCGAGATGATCATCGAGGTCGCCGAAACCCAGGAGGACGAAGCGGGTGACGGCACCACGACCGCCGTCGCGGTCGCGGGCGAACTCCTCAAGAACGCCCAGGATCTCCTCGAGCAGGACATCCACCCGACGGCCATCATCAAGGGCTTCCACCTCGCGAGCCAGCAGGCCCGCGAGGAGGTCGACGACATCGCCGAGCACGTCGAGCCCGACGACGAGGCGCTCCTGCGGAAGGTCGCCGAGACGTCGATGACCGGCAAGGGCGCGGAACTCGACAAGGAGCACCTCGGGCAGCTCATCGTCGACGCCATCAGCCAGGTCGCGGTCGACACCGAGGACGGCGAGACGCTCGTCGACATGGACTTCCTCAAGCTCGAGACCCAGACGGGTCGGTCCGCGAGCGAGAGCGACCTCCTGAAGGGCGCTGTCATCGACAAGGACCCCGTTCACGACGACATGCCGAAGAGCGTCGGTGACGCGGACGTCCTCCTCCTCAACGAGGCCGTCGAGGTCGAGGAGGCGAACGTCGACACCGAGGTCAACGTCACGGACCCCAGCCAGCTCCAGCAGTTCATCGAGCAGGAGGAGTCCCAGCTGCAGGAGAAGGTCGACCAGATCGTGGAGACGGGCGCGGACGTCGTCTTCTGCCAGAAGGGCATCGACGACATGGCCCAGCACTACCTCGCGAAGGAGGGCATCCTCGCGGTGCGTCGCGTGAAGAAGTCCGACGTCGAGTTCCTCTCGGAGGTCCTCGGCGCCGCGGTCGTCAGCGACCTGGACGACGTCGGCAGCGACGACCTCGGGTTCGGGAGCGTCGAGCGCGACGACGCCGACGAGCTGTTCTACGTCACGGGCGACGAGGACGCGCACGGCGTCACGCTCCTGCTGCGTGGCTCCACCGACCACGTCGTCGACGAGCTCGAGCGTGGCGTCACGGACGCGCTGGACGTCGTCGCCGCGACTGTTCGCGACGGCCGCGTCGTCGCCGGCGGCGGCGCCATCGAGGTCGAGGTCGCGAACCGGCTGCGCGACTACGCGGACAGCGTCGAGGGGCGCGAGCAGCTCGCCGTCGAGGCGTACGCGGACGCGCTCGAACTCGTCCCGCGCGTCCTCGCGGAGAACGCGGGCCTCGACAGCATCGACACGCTCGTCGAGCTGCGCGCCGCGCACGAGGACGGCGAGCACCGCGCCGGCCTGAACGTGTTCAGCGGCAAGACCGTCGACACGTTCGACGCTGGCGTCGTCGAGCCCGCACACGCCAAGGAGCAGGCGCTGACGTCTGCGACCGAGGCCGCGAACCTCGTCCTCAAAATCGACGACATCATCTCCGCTGGCGACCTGTCCACTGACAAGGGCGACGACGAAGGCGGTGCCGGCGGCATGGGCGGCGGCATGGGCGGCATGGGCGGCATGGGCGGCGCGATGTGAAGCCCGCGTAGGTAACTCACACTCTACTGCTCGACCCGCCGTACTGACTCGGAACACGCGAATATTTTCTTTCGACCGCTCGACCGCGTAGCCGCTGGTTCGGTCGGTGCGCGCGGGCGATGGTCGACGCGCCGAAATCAATCGACGCCCAGGTTCGCCCTCAGTCGCGCCGTTCCGCGGGATGGGTACCGCTGCGGCGGTCGCGACCGAACACGTCGGCACGGAGCGTCTCGCGGTCGTGGGCGTCGAGCGCGCGAGCGACCCCGAGTCCGGTGACGTGCGCGTTGCAGACGACCGCGGGCGGCCGGTCGAACGACCGCGTCTCCAGGTCGACGACCAGTTCGTCGGTCGCGGCGAAGCGCGTGCTCATCGCCAGCCCGTACCAGCATCGGGCACAAAGGCGGTCCGCTTCCGGCGGCCGCCACCGTCGTCGCCGCGAACACCCGCCGACGCCACGAGCGGCGTCAGCGCCCCGTCAGTCCTCGGTGACCTCGAGCGTGAACTGTTCGTTCTCGTTGACGGTGTTGAGGACGACGCTCGTGTTCGACTCGTTGATATCCGGGTCGGTCAGGAGTTCCTTGATCTGGTCGTTCATGCCGTCGGTGTCCATGAACTTCCCGATGGCGACGACGTCGTAGTCGCCCGTGACCTCGTACACGCTCGTCATCTGCTTGTGGCCCTGCAGGCGCTCCGTGATCTCCGGGAGCGCGCTCCCCTCGACCTTCAACTGGATGAACGCGGTGACGTCGTACCCGAGTTCGTCGTAGTCGACGACGGGCGTGTACCCGCGGATCACGCCCCGTTCTTCGAGGTCGCTGAGGTGGTTCGAGACGGTCGTCACCGAGACGTCCAGGTCCTCGGCGAGCGACCGCAGGCTCGCGCGGCCGTCGCCCAGGAGTGCATTCACCAACTTCGCGTCGAGATTTTCGTACGTCATTACGCATCAATGCGCCCCGAGGGGTTTAGAACTTTACGAACGTGCACTCGGAAGAGGATGTGCGAAAGTTTGCTTACAGCACTAAGGTTTTTGTACTGGAAGTAGTTTGTCCGAGCGAGCATAAGATGACAAGCGGCAACCTCTCCGAGAAGGAGGAGGCGGTGCTGGAGACGATCGACGAAGAGAACATCGACTTCCTGCGACTGCAGTTCACGGACATCCTCGGAACAGTCAAGAACGTCTCCGTGCCTGCACGGCAGGCCGAGAAGGCGTTCACCGAGGGGATCTACTTCGACGGGTCCTCCATCAACGGGTTCGTGCGCATCCAGGAGTCCGACATGCGTCTCGACCCGGACCCGGAGACGTTCGCCGTCCTCCCGTGGCGGTCGAAGGAGGACGGCGGTGCCGCGCGCCTCATGTGCGACGTCATCGACACGTCCACGGGCGAGCCGTTCTCCGGCGACCCGCGCGGCGTCCTGAAGGACGCGATCCAGCGCGCCGAGGAGCTCGGGTACACGGTCAACGCCGCGCCCGAGCCGGAGTTCTTCCTGTTCGAGGAGGACGAGGACGGTCGTGCGACGACGAAGACGAACGACGCCGGCGGGTACTTCGACCTCGCACCGAAGGACCTGGCGAGCGACGTTCGCCGTGACATCATCTTCGGCCTCGAATCCATGGGGTTCGAGATCGAGGCGAGTCACCACGAGGTCGCACAGGGCCAGCACGAGATCAACTTCGAGTACGACGACGCGCTGTCGACGGCGGACAACGTCGCGACGTTCCGCGCCGTCGTCCGTGCGATCGCGGCCGAGCACGGCCTGCACGCGACGTTCATGCCGAAGCCGATCGCGCGCATCAACGGCAGCGGGATGCACACGCACATGTCGCTGTTCACGGAGGACGGCGAGAACGCGTTCCACGACGGCGACGACGAGTTCGACCTGAGCGAGACCGCCAAGCAGTACGTCGCGGGCATCCTCGAGCACGCGCCCGCGATCGCGGCGGTGTCGAACCCGACCGTGAACTCCTACAAGCGCCTGGTGCCGGGGTACGAGGCGCCCGTGTACGTGGCGTGGTCCGACCGGAACCGGTCGGCGCTCATCCGGAAGCCGGCGGCGCGCGTGCCGGCGGCGTCCCGCATCGAGGCGCGCTTCCCGGACCCGTCCTGTAACCCGTACCTCGCGTTCGCGGCGCTCATCCACGCCGGGCTCGACGGCATCGAGCAGGGCATGGAGTGCGACGACCCGGTGCGCGAGAACATCTACGAGTTCGACGAGGCCAAGCGCGAGGAGTACGGCATCGACACCCTCCCGACGAACCTCGGCGAGTCCCTGGACGCGCTCGAGGCGGACGAGGTCATTCAGGACGCGCTCGGCGAGCACGTCACGGAGAAGTTCCTGGAGGCCAAGCGCGCGGAGTTCAACGACTACCGCGTCTCCGTCTCCGACTGGGAGAAGGACCGCTACCTCGAGAAGTTCTGAGGCGGCCAGCGGTTCCGACCGGCCCATTTTTCGACGGTCCCGAGAGCGACGAGCGGTGCGAGCAGGAGGTCCCGTCGAGGCGGCGGCTCCGCTTCCAGCGACGCCTCACCGCCCACGTCGTGCGTCAACGTTTGGCACGTAGAGCGGGTACCGGCGGGTATGGACGCGGAGGCCACGTTCGACGTCGAACGGGACGGCGACCGGGTCGTGCTCGTCCCGGAGTTCTGGCCGAGCGACCTGGACGCAGAAGCACGACGGCGGTACGAGGGACTGCGGACGCTGCACGTCGCCGACGACGGCGCGATCTCGATGCCAGCCGAGTACCTCCCGGTGACGGAGCCGGGACGGACGGTGTCGTTGGACGCGGTCTGGACGACACGCACGGAACGCCTCGGATCGCTCGGCGCCGGCCCATACGCCGCTGGCGCTCTCGACGGCGCGATGAGCGACCGAGACCGGATCGCGCGCCACCTGCTCGACGACGACTCGGAGTCCGGCGAGGAGCGGTAAGCGACCCCCGACCGTGCGGTCCACCCGTCGCCGGTCGCCGTCGCCGGAGAGCGGTCGCTGGGACCGTCACGCGTTTGACGCCACCGCCCGTGGGTGCGGACATGACAGGGACGGACATCCGCGAGCTCGACGCGACGACCGTCGAGCGCATCGCGGCGGGCGAGGTCGTCGAACGCCCGGCGTCGGTGGTGAAGGAGCTCGTCGAGAACGCGCTCGACGCGGGCGCGACCCGCGTCGAGGTCGCCGTCGTCGACGGCGGCGTCGGTGGCGTGACGGTGCGCGACGACGGGCACGGGATGACGGAGGCGGACGTGCGCGCGGCGGTGCGCGAGCACACGACGAGCAAGATCCGGGACGTCTCGGACCTGGAAGCGGGCGTGTCGACGCTCGGGTTCCGCGGCGAAGCCTTGCACACGATCGGTGCGGTGTCGCGGACGACGATCCGGACGCGCCCGCACGACGCCGAGACCGGCACCGAGCTCGTGTACGAGGGCGGCGAGGTGACGTCGGTGACGTCGGTCGGGTGCCCGGCGGGGACGACCGTCGACGTCGAGGACCTGTTCTACAACACGCCGGCGCGCGAGAAGTACCTGAAGACGACGCCGACGGAGTTCGCGCACGTCAACCGCGTGGTGCGGTCGTACGCGCTCGCGAACCCCGACGTCGCCGTGAGCCTCGCGCACGACGACCGGGAGGTGTTCGCGACGCCGGGGCGCGGCGACCGGCGCGCGACCGTGATGGCGGTGTACGGCCGCGAGGTCGCGGAGGCGATGCACGCCGTCGACGACGTCGGGATTCCGGACGGCCCACTCGAGGACGTGACGGGGCTGGTGTCGGACCCGGAGACGAACCGGAGCGCGCGCGAGTACGTGTCCGTGTTCGTGAACGGACGCGCGGTCTCCGCGAGCGCGGTCCGGGAGGCGGTCGTGGAGGCGTACGGCGGCCAGCTGGACGCGGACCGGTATCCGTTCACCGCGCTGTTCCTGGACGTGCCCGCGGGCGACGTGGACGTGAACGTCCACCCGCGGAAGATGGAGGTGCGGTTCGCGGACGAGGCCGCGATGAAGCGCCAGGTCCGCACCGCGGTCCGGGACGCGCTCCTCGACGCCGGGCTCGTTCGCTCCTCGGCACCCCGCGGGCGCTCGAAGTCCGCCGAGACCGAGGTCGCGCCGACGACCGCCGACGACCTCGGGGACGACGCGCCACCGGACCACGCGGCCGCAGCCGACCAGTCCCCCGACCGCGCGAGCACGGGCGACGCGACGAGTCCGAGTGCAGACGCTGGGGTGGGGGACACCCCGGCAGTCGAACCCGAGGACGCCCCTGACGCTGCGGTCGAACCCGAGGACGCCGCCGACGCCACGAGCCGGGGGGGCGTCGCTCCCGACGCGTCCTCGCCCGTGGACGACGCAGCGGTGCGGGACGAAGCGGACGAGGGGACCCACGACCACTCGACCGCCACCGACGCCACCGCCAGCGCGGACGCGACGCAGTCGGACCGGAACGACGCCTCCACGTTCCCGTCGCCGTCGTCCGGCGCCTCGTCGTCGTCATCGTCGCGGTCGTCCACCGCGTCGTCCGCGTCCTCGTCCGCGGGGTCGGCGCACGCGTCCGCCGGTGGGTCGCGGTCGCGCGAGGCGAACGGGCGGTTCGAGGGCGGTCTCGAACAGCGGACGCTGACCGGAGAGGAAGCGACGCCCGCGGGCGAGTACGACCGGTTGCCGTCGATGCGGGTGCTCGGTCAGTACCGGGACACGTACCTGGTCGCGGAGACCGACGACGGTCTCGTACTCGTCGACCAGCACGCCGCGGACGAGCGCGTGAACTACGAGCGCCTCCGCGAGGCGTTCGAGGGGGACGCGACCGCGCAGGCGCTCGCCGAGCCCGTGACCCTGGAGGTGACCGCGGGCGAGGCGGAGGCGTTCCCCGCGTACCGCGAGGCGCTCGCGACGCTCGGGTTCCACGCGGAACGCACCGACGATCCCAGCGAGAGCGGGGACGCTCCCGGCGCGAGCGCGCGCGAGGTGACGGTGACGACGGTGCCGGCGGTGTTCGGGGAGACGCTCGACCCGGACGACGTCCGGGACGTCCTCTCCGGGTTCGTCGCGAGCGACGACGACGGCGCGGCGACCGTGGACGCGCTCGCGGACGCGTTCGTCGCGGACCTCGCGTGCTACCCCTCGGTGACCGCGAACACGAGCCTCACGGAGGGGTCGGTCGTCGAACTCCTGGCGGCGCTGGACGACTGCGAGAACCCCTTCGCGTGCCCGCACGGGCGACCGACGATCGTTCGGCTCGACCACGACGACCTCGCGGATCGTTTCGAGCGCGACTACCCCGGGCACGGCGGCCGCCGGGAGCTCTGAAGTTCGATGAGCGTGACGGTCGACGGGAGCGCGGGCGGTGGACAGATCCTGCGGTCGGCGCTCTCGCTCGCCGCCGTCCACGGCGAGGAAGTGACGGTCGAGGACGTGCGCGGCGACCGCCCGAATCCGGGGTTGGCCCACCAGCACCTGGCGTGCGTCGAAGCCGCCGCCGCGGTCTGCGACGCCGAGGTCGAGGGCGCCGAACTCGGGAGCGAGACCGTCACCCTCCGTCCCGGCGACGTCTCCGGGGGTCCCGTGGAGGTCGCGGTCGGGACCGCGGGCGCGGTGTCGCTCGTGTTCGAGACCGTGCTCCCGCTCGGCGTCGCCGCCGACGCCCCCATCGAGCTGACGGTGACCGGCGGCACCGACGTCGCGTGGTCACCGACCGTGGCCTACTACCGAGACGTCCGCCTGCCGCTCGCCGAGCGCGTCGGCTGGTCGGCGTCGCTCGACGTCGCACGCCGCGGGTTCTACCCCGAGGGTGGCGGGGCGGCGACGCTCACGGTCGCGCCGAGTGCGACCGAGCGCGTCGCGTTCACGGAGCGCGGCCGGTTCCGGGGTGCGCGCGTCGACGCGGTCGCCTCGGCCGACCTCGCGGACGCCGACGTCGACGGGCGACTCGTCGACGGCGCGGTCGACGAACTCGAGACCGCGGGCGTCGACGTCGCGTCGACGACCGCACGGACGGTGCGTGCACCGAGCACTGGTGCGAGCGCGCTCGTGACGCTCGCGTACGACGAGACGACCGCGGGGTTCAGTGCGCTCGGCGAACCCGGAACGCCCGCGGAGCAGGTGGGTGCGCGGGCCGCGACCGCGGCCGTCGCGTTCCACGAGCAGGCGCGAACGAGCCCGGACGCTGGCGGCCCGCGCGACCCGCCGGTCGTCGACGCGCACGCCGCCGACCAGCTCGTCCTCCCGCTCGCGCTCGCCGGCGGCCGCGTCCACCCCGCCGCCATCACGGCCCACGTGCGGACGAACTGCGCGGTCGCTCGCGCGTTCGGACACGACGTCCACGTCGTCGACGGCGTGCTCGTCGCCGAGTGACCGGCGGCGGCTGTGTCGGGAAGCGCGCTCGAATCCACTGCCGGTTCGCGCGAGGGAGGTCGCGCGAACGCTTGCCTGTCGGGGGAGACTTATACCGGTGCCTTTCGTTGGTAGGGGCATGACTGGCGTACGCTCCCCTGGGGTGGTTCGATGAGCGACGACCTCGTGACGTTCGGCGAGACCATGCTGCAGCTGTCGCCGCCGAACGACGAGCGCCTGGAGACCGCTCACGAGTTCGAGGTGCGAGCCGCGGGTGCCGAGTCGAACGCGGCGATCGCGGCCGAACGCCTCGGCGCGGTGACGACGTGGATGTCGAAGCTCCCCGACACCGCACTCGGGCATCGCGTCGACGGCGGCCTTCGCCAGTACGGCATCAACACGGACGTCGTGTGGACCGAGGACGACGACCTCCGACAGGGCACGTACTACCTCGAATCCGGCGGCCGGCCGCGTGGCACGAACGTCGTGTACGACCGCGAGAACGCGGCGGTGACGACCGCGACGCCGGAGGAACTCGACGTGGACCGCATTCGGAACGCGCAGGCGTTCTACACGACCGGCATCACGCCCGCGCTCAGCCCGCAGCTCCGGGAGACCGCGGCGACGCTCTTGGACACCGCCCAGCAGGCGGGGACGATGACGGCGTTCGACGTGAACTACCGGTCGAAGCTGTGGTCGGCCGAGCAAGCCCGGAAGACCGTCACGCAGTTCTTCCAGGTGGTGGACGTCCTCATCATCGCGCTGAAGGACGCGAACGCGATCCTGAACTACGAGGGGGACGCGACCCAACTCGCGCACCACCTGGCGAGCGAGTTCGAGTTCGAGACGGTCGTCGTCACGCGCGGCGACCAGGGCGCGCTGGCGTGGAACGACAACGTCATCCACGAGCAGCCGGCGTTCGAGACGGACACCCTGGACCCGGTCGGGACCGGCGACGCGTTCGCTGGCGCGTTCCTCGCACAGCGCCTGTCCGGGGGCGACATCCAGAACGCACTGGAGTACGGGGCGGCGACCGCGGCCCTGAAGCGCACCATTCCCGGTGACGTGGCGACGGTCACGAAACCGGAGGTCGACGCGGTCGTGAACGACGGCACCGACGCCATCTCGCGGTAGCCCCACCGCTAACCTACTCGAGCCGGGCGACCGTTCGCCAGCGACGGCAGTTGCGTTCGCCGTCGATGGCAGTAGCATTCGCCAGCGACGGCAGTTGCGTTCGCCGTCGGTGCTCGTGGTTGTGTCCGTCCTGCACGTCGGGCGAACGTCTATCAGGCAGGCCCCCCGAATCGTCTCCATGACACACGTCGCAGTCGTTGGCGCGTACGGGAGTGCGGGCGCCGCCGTCGCCGGCGAGCTCGCGAACGAACCGGGCGTGGAGCTGACGCTGATCGACGACGGCGAACCCGGTGGCGGCCTCTGCATCCTTCGCGGGTGCATGCCGTCGAAGGAGGTGATCTCCGCGGGCGCGCACCGGTTCCAGGCCCGTCACGACCATCGACTCGACGGCGACCTGCCCGACGTCGACCTGGACGCGGTCGTGGACACGAAGGACGACCACGTGCTCGGGTTCGCCGAGCATCGTCGGGCGGCGGTCCACGACCTCGCCGACCGCGAGGACGTACGGTTCCACCACGAGACCGCGCGGTTCGTCGACGACCGCACCCTCGAAGTCGGTGGTGAGACGATCGCGCCGGACTACGTCGTCGTCGCCACCGGGTCGACGCCGAACGTCCCCGACCTCCCCGGCATCGAGACTGTCGACTACGTGGGGAGCCGGGACGTGCTCGACGCTCGCGAACTCCCGGACTCGGGCGTCGTCATGGGCTTTGGCTACGTCGGCCTGGAGCTGGTGCCGTACGTCGCGGAAGCGGGCGGCACCGACCTCACCGTGATCGAGCACGACGCGCGGCCGCTGGACGAGGCCGACCCGGCGTTCGGGGACGACCTCCTCGAGGTCTACGAGGACGAGTGGGACGTCGACGTGCGCCGGCACACGTACGAGCGGCGCGTCGAGGAGACCGCGGACGGCGGCGTCCGCCTGCACGTCGAGGACGCCGACGGGAGCACCGACGCGATCGAGGCCGAGGAACTGTTCCTGTTCACCGGGCGACGCCCGAACCTGGACGACCTCGGGCTGGAACACACCGCGATCACGCCCGGATCGGGCTGGGTCGAGGACACGATGCAGGCGCGCGACGACGACCGCGTGTTCGTCGTCGGCGACGCGAACGCGAAGGAACCGATCCTGCACGTCGCCAAGGAGCAGGGGTTCGCGGCCGCCGAGAACATCCTCGCGCACGACCGGGGCGACGCGGACGCGATCGAACCGTACGAGAACGCCCACCACCACGTCGTGTTCTCCGCCCTCGGCGTGTACCCCTACGCCCGCGTCGGGCACTCGAAGGCGTCCGCCGAGGACGCCGACCGCGACGTCGTGCACGTCACGCGGGAGGCGAGCGACGACGGCGTGTTCGAGACGAAGGACGTCCCCGCGGGTCGCGCCGGCCTCGTCGTCGACGCTGCCGACGGCACGGTGCTCGGCTACCAGGGACTACACTACCACGCGGACGTGATGGCGAAGACGATGCAACTCGCCGTGGAGATGGGCCTGGACGTTCGCGAGATCCCGGACCGCGCGTACCATCCGACGACCCCCGAAATACTGGACGGCCTCGTCCGGGACGCGAGCGACGCCGTGACGGACACCACGCAGGAATAGTACCCGAACCCCGACACGGGCGCCTCGAAGCACCGGCTCAGTGCCTGTAGCGCCGTGCTATCTCGGCTCGCTACGTGTTTATATACTCATAGGTCGTATATATGTGTGATTACAAATGCGAAACTTCGACGAGATGAGCCGGATGTTCGAGCGGATGGACCGAATGATGAACGACGCGTGGACGGGCCGCATGATCGGCGACCGCACACCCATGCTCGAGGGGCGCACGACCGACGGCGTCGACAGCATGACGAACCTCCACGAGGACGACGACGGCTTCGTGTTCGTCATGGACCTCCCCGGCTTCGAGCGCGACGAGATCGACCTCGTCTTCCGCGACGGCCACCTCCAGATCTCGGCGAGCACCGAGATCAGCGAGGAGTCCGAGACGTCGTTCGTCCGGCACTCCCGCAGCACGAACGAGACGGTCGCCATCCCCGGCGACGTCGACGTCGAGCACATCGAGGCGTCCTACCGCAACGGCGTCCTCGAAGTGACCCTCCCCCTGCTCAAGGGCGAGGGCGACCTCGGCCACGACATCGACATCCGGTAACCCCCGGTTCCAGTCGGCCACGGCCTTCGTTCCTGACGGGTTCTCCGTTCCTCGGCTCCTCTCGAACCCGGAGTCTTCCGCACCCGGTTCTTCGCGGACCGCTCCGCTCGAACCTATCGTCTCGAATCGTTCTTTTCGAATCGAGTCTCCGTGTTGGCGGAGGTACCACTCCCGTCCAGAACGGATACAATATGCATACTCAACGGGTCAGAAACGAAGAGATACGTTTAGGTAGGTTGCATATTACCATTGTCTATATGGGTCGGAAATTCGGTGCGTGCCTCGGACTGATCGGACTGCTCACCACGAGCACCGCCTCGTGGTTCCTGATGAAAGGGCCCTTCCTCGGGACGGGCCTCCCGGAGCCGGAGTACCTGCTCGGGGGCATCGCACTGCTCCTCGTCGGCCTCGTCGCGCTCCGCAGCGGGCTCAACTCGCTCCTCCACCACCGCGGTGACTCCGAGCGCGTCGTCATCAGCAACAAGAAAATCTGACGCGACCGCCGTCGGCGAGGGCTCCCGCCCCGACCCACGTCCCCCCAACCCCTATCCGGCCTCCTCCGGACCGACCTCTCCCCCTTGGGTTCGGTCCCCGCGACTCAGCCCCCACACGTTCCTTCCGAACCGTCGCCCCGACAGCGACCGCGTCGTCCACGGGCCACACCCCGTCGGAAGCGCCTACGACTCCGTCCAGCGTGCGTCCGCGAGCGTCCGCTGCACGACCTCGCGCCCGACCGCCTCCGCGAGCGTCTCGAACCCGGCGCGCTCGGCGCGGTCGTCCGCGTTCGCCACGAGTCGCGACACGATGAACTCCGGCGTCGACCGCCCGACCTCCCCGAACCGCGGCTGGTAGTCCACCTCCAGTTCCAGGTCCGGCGTCAACCCCTCCGCGAAGATCCCATCGACGCGCGCCGTCGACGGCAACGGCTCCAGGTCGTCCGCGAGGTGCGTCACGAACGTCCCCAACGCCGCCTTCTCCACCGAGAGCGTCACCAGCCCGTGCAGGAGCTCCGCCGCACTCCCCGGTTCCGTGATCGCCTCGAACTCGTCGACGAGCATCAACGTCCGCCCCTCCGCCGTCAATGGTGGGACGACGTTTCGGAGCGTCGACTCGAGTACGCCGGCGTTGAAGCTCGCGTGCCGCCGATGGAACACCACCGAGTCGAACCGCCCAACCGCAGCGTGGTCCGCGGGCACGGGCAACCCCATGTGCGCGAGCAGCACGACCTGGCAGAGCGTCTCCAGGAGCGTCGTCTTCCCGCCGGAGTTCGCGCCGGTGAGGACGCTCACGCGCTCCCGCCCCGGCGGCGCACCGAGGTCGTGCTCGCCGAGCGCGTACCGCACCGGCTGCACGGACGCCTCCGCTTCGCGCGCCGCGAGCGTCAGGTTCCGCGCGCCCTCGACCGCGACCGCGTCCGCCACGAACTCCGGGGTCGTCAAATCGAACGCCGCCGCGAACCGCGCGAGCGACAGTTCGAACGCCACGTCGTCGACCGCGGCGACCGCCCGATCGACGTCCTCGCGAGCGTCCGCAACGGCACCCTGGAGTTCGACGCGCACCTCGCGCTCGCGCTCCGCGACCGCCTCGCGGCGGTCGTCCGACAGCGCACGCAGCGCCTCGTTCACGAAGTCCGTCGCGTCCCGCGCGCCCTCGGGCGCCGCCTCGCGAACGTGCGTCGCGTCGACGCCCGTCTCGCCGCAGACGTGATCGACGAACGCGTCCTGGAACCCGCCGGTGCTCCGCGCACCGTCGCCGCGGATCGCCTCGACGACGGACGCGGCGTTCGCCTCCAGCGTCTCCACGGCCGCGACCTGCTCGCGGAGCGCGTCCAGCCGGTCGTCCGCACCGCTCGCGACGTGCCCCGCCTGGAGCGCGCCGAGTGCGCGCGCGGCGTCAGCGAGCGCGTCGCGGTCCAGGCCCGCGAGCGGCGCGAACACGCCGTCGTCCTCGACGACGCCGGCGGAAAGGAGCGCGATCGCGGCCTCGACGCTCGCCTTCTCGCCACCGTCGGCCGCGTCGTACGCGTCGAACGCCTCGACCACAGCCTCCCGTTCGTCGTCGCTCAAGGCCTCCCAGGACCCGCGAGCCGCTTCGACGTCCGCGAGCCGCGCCTCCATCGCGTCCCGGTCCGAGAGCGGCGTCAGCACGTGGATCGCGTCCGCCGCGCGCGCCGTGAGCGCGAACGACCCCGCGACGGACAGCAGTTCCTTGTACACGTCCCGGGCGTCGCTCGTCGCGAGCACGTCCATCCCCGACCCGCCGGTCGCCCGCCGGAGGACGCGCGTCGCTCGCCCACGGGGCACGCCCGCGTCGACGAGCGCGCGAACGTCCCCCGCCTCGATGGCGTCGATCGCCGCGTCCACGCCCAGTTCCTCCACGAGCAACGCCCGCGTCTTCGGGCCGACGCCCCAGTACTCCTCCAGTCGCATACCCCAACCTGCGAGCGCGACGTAATCAAAACCCCGCAACGGTCCCACCCCACGGTGTCCCTCCAGCGGTCGCTCGCGGCCAGGGCGGCGCCCAGTGGATTGATTCCGCGACCACTCGAAGCACGTGGTATGACCACAGACCCCGCACACGGGGGAATCGACGAGGACGCGAGTTCGTTCCGGTACTACCGGAACGCCGTCTCCAGACACTGGGATCCGGTGGACGTGGACCTCGGCGCGGACGTCGACCGCGTCGCCGACCTGGACGCGCCCGCGTTCGACTCGCTCCGACGGACGCTCGCGCTGTTCGGCGCGGGCGAGGAGGCGGTGACGGCGGACCTGTCCCCGCTCGCGGCCGTCCTCGAGGACGTGAACGACCAGCTGTTCGTGACGACGCAGCTCTACGAGGAGGCCAAGCACGCGGAGTTCTTCCACCGGTACTGGACGCGCGTCGTGCACGCCGCGGAGGACCGGCGCGGGCTGGAGCGGTCGAATCCACGCGACGGCG
>Ga0207756_100442_pt1 | contig 14299 bp, 13 predicted proteins | sample A23M1SouthBayCA_FD_187748 | JGI IMG/M metagenome (GOLD analysis project Ga0207756, IMG submission 187748) | Aerobic enrichment media microbial communities from Eden Landing Ponds, California, USA - A23 M1 (3) (SPAdes) | ecosystem: Environmental > Aquatic > Marine > Unclassified | place...
CGAGTGGAATGATAGCACACCCTGCCGGTCGTTTATGTCGAGTGCGCGAGTTCGTCGAGGTATGCCCGGTGCGACATTTCTCGAGGGCGACGACGTGGAACTGTGTACGTTCGAACCCGAGGACGCGGCGTTCCTCACGGAGGCGGTCAACGACCCCGCGGTCCGGCAGTCGCTGGGGGTCGCCGAGCCGCGGAGCCGCCAGCATCACGAGGAGTGGATCGAGGAGGAGGTCGAGGGCGGCGAGGGGACGACGCTGCTCGTGGTCGCGGACGGCGACCCGGTCGGCGTCCTGAACACCGTCTGGGTCGCCGAGCGCGCGGGACACGTCATCCTGTCCGCGTGGATCGCCGCGGACGCCCAGGGACGGGGATACGGGTCCGACGCCACGAGCGCGTTCGTCGACTACCTGTTCGACGAGCGACGCATGCAGAGCGTTCGTGCGGAGGCGTACGAGACGAACGAGGCGTCGAACGCGCTCCTGCAATCGATCGGCCTGGAACGCGTCGGCACCATCCCGGACGGCGGGTTCGTCGACGGCGAGCACGTGGACTCGCACGTCTACGCGACGACCGCGGACGACTGGCGCGCACGGCGATAGCGAAAGGCGGGCGTCGGCTGGCGGGCGTCGGCGAGGGATCAGCCGTAGAAGCCGGCGGGAACGAGGTACAGGAGGACGTAGACGACGTTCCCGAGGACGAACGAGATCAGCCACAGCGGTGCGGCGACCTTCGCGACGCGCCGGTGGTTCGTCTCCGGGATCTCGGCGACGGAGTGCGTCCACGCGAGCAGGAGGACGTAGTACAGGAGCGGGATGCAGACGATCGCGAGGATCATGTGGACCGCGAGCACCCCGAAGTACGCGAGTTCGACGACCCCGGACCCGGGGAACGACTGCGGGCCCTTCAGCGCGACCTTCCACAGGTAGAGCGCGAGGAACGCGACGAACAGCCCGAACGCGGCGAGCATGTACTTCCGGTGGGTCTCGAAGCGGTTCGCGCGCGCTTCGCGGACGCCGAGGACGATGCAGGCGATGGCGGCGAGACTGATCGCCGCGTTCACGTGCGGGATGGCGTCGAGCAGCCACGCGGGCGCACCGGGAAGCACCGACCCCGGGATGGCCTGTCGCGCGGCCGCGAACACGAGCGCGAGCGACACCACGGACAGCACAGCGGTCACCTCGCGGAGGTTTCGACGAACACGCCGTTCCATACCGGACGCTCAGTGCTCGGCTGGTTTACCAGTTGCCGTCTCGGACGACGCCCCGGAGTCGCTGCCGGACGGCGCACGAAGCCCGGCGAGGGGCTCGGCCGTGACCCGTCTTCTCGGCCCCCGTGCATGGGTCGTTTCTGGGGCGTGCCAGCGCCGGCGACGACCGGCCACGCTGCCGGGACGAGGAGGTTTTGTCGGTCGCCGCCCCAGCCTCACGCATGGACGACTGTGCGGCGTGCGGTGCGCGCGTCGAGAACGGACGAACGTACTGCGTCGACTGCGCCCAGGGAGCGACTGGCGACGAACGCGCGAGTCTCGACGAACTGCGGTCGCGGACCACCCGACGCGACGCGGTCGCGTCGCCGCGTGCCCGCGGCGTCGGCGCCGTACTGGCGCTCGCGGCGCTCCTCGGTGGCGTGGCGGCCGTCCGCTCGCTCGTGTACGTCCCCGAGGCGCTCGCGTACTTCGATCCAGTCGACACCGTCGGATTCCTCGTCGTTCAGGGCGTGAACGTCGCGCTCGTCGCCGCGTTCGCGGTCATGGCGAAGCGCCTGTTCGACGGAACCGCCGAAGCGGCGAGATACGGACGAGTCCTGCAGGCGCTCGCCGCGGCGAGCGTCGTGGTCGGTGCGCTCGTCCTCGCCCTTCCGGACGGCGTCGTTCGGTGGCTCCCCGCCGTCTTCGACCCCGGGTACGTGACGCTCAGCGTCGCCGCCCGCTACCTCGCCCCGGTCGCGTTCAGCGGCCCGCTCGCCACGTTCGGTCTCGGCGTCGCCGGCGCCGCCGTCTCCTTCGCCGCCGGCACCGCGCTGCGACGAGACCCCGCCGCGTGACACCACGTCGCCGCGACCCGACCACGGCCTCGACGCGTCGCTGGTCGAGCGTCGCGTCGGAAAGGAATGTGCGTGGGTGCGCGGGCCAGAGATCTCCGAGCTCTGGCTGCTTCACGGAACGGCTGCGCCGTTCCGAGAATGTCCACGAGGGAGAGCACCCGCATCGTGGAGTCGAACTCTCTGCAGTCGGGCGTTGCGTCGGAAAGGAATGTGCGTGGGTGCTGTCCACGAGGGAGAGCACCCGCATCGCCTCGTGTCCGTGCTCCGTCGGAGCACGCAGTGCGATGCGTGGGACCGGATTTGAACCTCGATCGCGGGAGACCCGCGACCTGCTTCAAATCCGCTCTTGCATCGTTGCCCCCTTCGGGGCCAAGCGATGCGTGGGACCGGATTTGAACCGGCGGACCTCTACAGGACAGCGCCCTCAACGCTGCGCCGTTGGCCTGGCTTGGCTACCCACGCTCGCCGTGTCTTGTACGCACTCCCTCGTTTCCGGGGGACGAATAAAAGCCCTTTCTTTTCCGCGTGGAGTGACTGGGATTCCCACGACGTCGCCGGACTTCCGGGCGAGCACGCGCCGGGGTCGTTCCGCGTACGACCCGCAGTCCCGCGTGCGGCCCCGCACTGCCCGCGGCGCGTTCGCCGCCGAACGCGGTGGTGTCGAGCGACGTCCAGCGAAGCGCGGGGTTAAAATGGTGTGGTGCGAAAGGAGGTAGTATGGCGAAGTACTCGACGGGTGGTTCGTCGGGTGGCGGCGACGGCGACACGTGCGAGCTCTGCGGCGCGGCGAGCGAGAACCTCAGCATGGCGAACGTCGCTGGCGCACGACTGAACGTGTGTGCGTCCTGCGCCCCCCACGACGACACCGAGACGAAGCGATCCTCGAACGACTCCGGGAGCTCCAGCGACGCGGACCGGAAGCGGCGAGCGGTCCAGAACGCGGCGAAGGCGAACGACGTCTGGGATTCCGACTCCGGCCACTGGGAGGAGGAGGGCGCGAACTACGACGACGACCAGTTGCCGTACCTCCACAACGACTACGGGAAGACGGTCACGGAGGCCCGCCAGGACCGCGGCCTGCAGCGCGAGGAGTTCGCGGACGAACTCGGCGTGTCCGAGGCGGACATCATCGCGATCGAGCAGGGTCGTGCGACGCAGGCCGGCATCGGTGGCGGCCTCATCGCCGCGGTCGAGGACTACCTCGACGTCGAGATCTCCGAACAGTAGGCGCGACTCGGTGCGTGCACGCCGCCGCCGACGCGCCGTCGTCGCACACCACTCCGTCGATTCGCGCTCGGTTCCGCGTGGCGCTGGCGAAGTGCTTTTCCTCGCGCCGCTCGCTGGTCGTGGTATGACCGTACAGCGTGCCGCGGCGGAGCCGTACACGACGAGTTTCGAGTCGGTCGTCGAGCGCGTCGACGGCCGCGAGGTGGTGCTCGCGGAGTCGTACTTCTACGCGGAGAGCGGCGGGCAGCCCGCGGACCGCGGGCGGATGGGTGACCGTCGCGTGGTCGACGTCCAGGTGGACGGTGACGCGGTCGTGCACACGCTCGACGAGTCGCCGTCGTTCGACGCCGGACAGTCGGTGCTGTGTCGCGTCGACTGGCGGCGGCGGATGTACTGCATGCGAGCGCACACCGCGAGTCACGTGCTCTACGGGGCGGCGCGGACGTGCATGGACGACCTCGGGTACGGCGGGTTCGACATTCGCGCGGCCGACGAGCGGGCGAGCGTGGACGCGGTCGCTCGCAGCGACGCGGACCGGGTGCGCGTGGACTTCGTGACGTCGACGGACGTGGACGACGACGTGCTCGTGGAACTGCAGCGGCAGGCCAATCGCGCGGTCTGGGAGTCCCGGAACGTGACGTGGGAGACGCTGTCGCCGGACGCCGCGCGGGAGCGCGAGGGGATCGTGTTCAACGAGAAGACCGAGGAGGGCGTGTTCGGCGCTGACGCCGAAGTGCGCGTGGTGACGGTCGGGCCGACGGACGTCGGGGCCGGCGAGCCGTCGGGCGACCCGTGGGACGTCGCGGCCTGCGGCGGGACGCACGTCCGGAACACGCGCGAAATCGGCCCGATCTCCGTGCTCGGCCGGTCGAACCCCGGCGAGGGGATGACGCGCGTGGAGTTCGCGGTCGGGCCGCGCGGCATCGAGCACCAGAGCCGGGAGAAGACCGCGTTGCTCGCGGCGAGCCGGGAGCTCGAGGTCGGTCCCAGCGAGGTCCCGGAGGCAGTGGAGCGGTTGCAGTCGGAGGTGGAGTCCCTCCGGGCGGATCTCGCGGCGGCGAACCGTCGCGCGCTCGACGGCCAGCTCTCGCAGTTCCCGGTGGGGGAGCGCGACGGCGACGACTGGCTGGTCGGAGCGGTCGAGGGCGTGGACGCGAACGACGTCGAACCGGTGGCGCGGGACGCCGCCGGCGATCGCGCGGGGGTCGTGGTGCTCGTCGGCGAGGCCGGGAGCACGTTCGTCGTCGCGGCCGCCGACGCGGGCGCCGCCGCCGACGCCGGCGCCGTGGTCGACCGCGTCACGGACGAGTTCGGTGGCGGTGGCGGCGGCAGCCCGCGGTTCGCGCAGGGCGGTGGGCTCTCGGTCGACCCCGAGGCCGTCGTCGAGTGGCTTCGCGAGGACCGATTCGACTGACGGGAGACGACGCCGGCCGCTCGCTGGAACCGGGCACTTTTTTCGGGGACCGCCCGTAGGGTGCGTATGGATTTCACGAGCGAGCAGGAGGCGGTGCGGTCGGTCGTCCGCGAGTTCGCCGTCGAGGAACTGCGGCCGGTCGCCGCGGAGTGCGACGCCGAGCAGGCGTTCCCGGAGGACGTCTGGGACGCGCTCGCGGACATGGACCTCACCGGACTCACGGTGCCCGAGGCGTACGGCGGGTACGACGCGGACCCGGTGACGTACGCGATCGTGAACGAGGAGCTCGCGTACGGGATGCTGTCGGTCGCGACCGCACTGAGCGTGCACGGACTGGCGACGTCGTGCATCGCGGAGTTCGGAAGCGAGGACGTGCGCGAGGAGTGGCTACCGGAGATGGCGACGGGCCGCCCGGTCGGGGCGTTCGCGCTCAGCGAACCGCAGGCGGGATCGAATCCGGCTGAGATGTCGACGGTCGCGCGCCGGGACGGCGACGAGTTCGTGATCGACGGAACGAAGCAGTGGATCACGAACGGGCGGCGGAGCGAGGTCGTCATCCTGTTCGCGAAGACGGACCGCGACGACCCCGGGAGCGTGACGCAGTTCCTCGTCCCGAAGGACGTCGACGGCGTGTCGGTGGGGAAGAAGGAGGACAAGCTCGGGCTGCGGGCGAGCGACACGACGAGCCTGGAGTTCGACGGCGCGCGCATCCCCGCCGAGTACCGGCTGACCGAGGAGGGCCGCGGGCTCTCCGCGGCGTTCACCATCCTCACGGGCGGCCGCATCGCGATCGCGGCGCAAGCGGTCGGGCTCGCGCAGTCCGCGCTGGACGCGGCCCTGGAGTACAGTCAGGAGCGCGAGCAGTTCGACGGGCCGATCAGCGAGATCCAGTCGATTCGCCACAAGCTCGCGGACATGCAGACGAGCGTGCAGGCCGGCCGGCTGTTGACGTACGACGCGGCGCGCCAGAAGGCGAGCGGCAGTCCGGAGGCGACGGCGATGGCGGCGTCGCAGGCGAAGTACTTCGCGAGCGAGCACGCGGTCGACGTCGCGAACGAGGCCGTGCAGATCCACGGCGGGTACGGGTACACGACGGACTTCCCCGTCGAGCGCCTCTACCGGGACGCGAAGATCCTCACGATCTACGAGGGAACGAGCGAGATCCAGAAGAAGATCATCGCTCGCCACCTGCTGGAAGACTGAGCTCCGGGCCAGTCGCCGGGTCGTCTGGCTCGCTCAGCCGTCGACGCGTTCGGCCGGGACGCCGACGACGGTGGCGTCCGGGGGGACGTCGTCGGTGACGACGGCGCCGGCGCCGACTCTCGCGCCCTCGCCGACGACCACGTCGCCGAGGATCGTGGCGCTCGCACCGATCGTGACGTCGTCCTCGACGGTCGGGTGTCGCTTCACGGGGTCCGGCGAGTTCCCGCCGAGCGTGACGCCGTGGTACATGTGCACGCGGTCACCGATCTCGGCGGTTTCGCCGACGACGACGCCCATGCCGTGGTCGACGACGACCTGGTCGCCGACGGTCGCGGCCGGGTGGATCTCGACGCCGGTCAGGAACCGGACGACCTGGGAGACCGCGCGCGCGGTCAGGTGGAAGCCGGCGTTCCAGACGGCGTGCGCGATGGCGTGCGCCCACACCGCGTGCAGGCCGGGGTAGCACAGGAGCACTTCGAGTCGGGACTTCGCGGCCGGGTCGGCGTCGTGCACCGCGTCGACGTCGGCACGCACCCGGTGGAGGACGCCGCGGTTCACGAGCGATCACGCGACGGTCGGCCGCCGTCGCGACCTGCTCCCGCCCGGCGACGCACCACGGACGCCACGCTCGCGGAGGCGGTGGCGGACTCCGGACGGGGACGGCACCGCCGCGTCGGGCCCGTTGGGCGTTCGACGGCGATGCGGTCGGTCGCGACGTCGGCCGCAGACATACCTTCGAGTCGACCTGGGACGCCCTAAAACGGCTCGGTCCAGCTCCCACGCCACACGGAACCGATTCGCTGAAGGCCCGTCGGCGGTGGTGGTCCGTCAGAACGGCTCCCAGTCGCTCGGTGCGTCCGGGAGGCCGAGGACGCGGCGCTCGCGACCGGTCTCGCCGGTTCGGGTCTCGACGAGGCCGTCGAACAGCTGCCGGATGGTGTTGACGGTCTGGTCGTCGTGCGCGTCCGCGTCCATCGTCCCGAACCCGAGGCCGTCCGCGGCACTGATGCGGCCCGTGAGGATGTGCAGGAACCGGAACACGGTCTTGACGTCCGCGTACATCAGGAGCTGGCTGACGGAGTCGAGCGCCACGCGCGTCTGGTAGCCCTGGTTCGCGAACTGCTCCAGAAGCTTCGAGGACGCCATCCCGATGCCCGTGAAGTCCCCCGGCGAGGAGACGTACCGCGTGAGCGCGTGCTCTTCCCGTCCCATCCCGCGCTCCTGGGACACGCAGTCCACGATCCCGAGCTGGGGGTCGGCGTCCTCCGGCAATCGCTCGCCGACGTCTTCGCGGAGTCGCTCGGCGCTGTGCTGGGTCGTGACGACGAGGCCCGCGTCCCCCTGGCGGTGGCCGTCCGCGAGCACCTCGCAGAGCAGGTCGTACTTGCCCGTCATCGGTGGCCCCGTCACGAGGAGGTTCGTTCCGGAACGGACCTCGGCGACCGGCAGGGAGCCCGCTACCGCGTACACGCCCCGCCCTCCGGTCGCTCGCCACCCACGACCCGTTGCATTGCCCGTGCTTTGCGGGTACGTCAGTATAAACCCACGGGAGACGGCTGACGCGGATGCCATCACCTAAGTGCGGCCCACGGGTACCGGGTGGTATGACACTGTTCGGGACGGCTGGCATCCGCGGTCCGGTCGCCACGAGGGTGACGCCCGAACTGGCGCTGCGAGTCGGGCAGGCCGCCGGCGTCGACGGGGCGTCGTTCGTCGTCGGACGCGACGGCCGGGAGACGGGGGCGGCCCTCGCCGCCGCCGTGGAGGCGGGGCTGGAGAGCGCGGGCGCGGACGTCGAGCGCGTCGGCGAGGTGCCGACGCCGGCGCTCGCGTTCGCGTCGCGCGGGCGGCGCGGCGTGATGGTGACGGCGAGCCACAATCCGCCCGCCGACAACGGCATCAAGCTGTTCGTCGACGGCGAGGAGTACGACCGGGAGGCCGAGGAGCACGTCGAGGCGCGCGTCGAGGGCGACGCGACTCTGGCGGCCTGGGACGCGTTCGGGTCGGGTCGCGACGGGAGCGTGCTGGCGTCCTACCGGGAGACCGTGGTCGAGTTCGTGCGGGAGTCGGTCGCGGACGGCGCCGTCGAACCGCTGGCTGGCGTGACGGTGGCGGTCGACTGCGGGAACGGGATGGCGAGCGTCGCGACCCCGCAAGTGCTGCGGGCGCTCGGCGCGGACGTGCGGGCGACGAACGCGAACGTGGACGGGCACTTCCCGGCGCGGCCGTCGAAGCCGACCGCGGAGACGCTCACGGAGTTCGCGGCGTTCGTCGCGGACGGCGACGTGGACCTGGCGCTCGCGCACGACGGCGACGCGGATCGCATCGTGGTGCTGACGCCCGAGGGCGAGGTGGTGCACGAGGACACGGTGCTCGCGATGCTCGCCGAGCACTACGTCTCGGCGTCCGCGGCCGCGGACCCGGTGGTGGTGACGACCCCGAACGCGTCCGGGCGGATCGACGAGCGCGTGACGGCCGCGGGTGGCCGGACCGAGCGCGTTCGCCTCGGCGCGCTCCACGAGGGCATCGCTCGCGAGCGCGCGGCGGGGAGCGCGGACACCGAGGTGGCGTTCGCGGCGGAACCGTGGAAGCACGTGCACACGGCGCTGGGCCGGTGGATCGACGGCGTGGCGAGCGCGGGCGTGCTGTCCGCGCTCGTCGCGACCGAGGGCGGTCTGGACGCGCTGCGGGCGCCGATCACGGAGCGGCCGTACCGGAAGGAGAGCGTCTCGTGTCCGGACGACGCGAAAGCCGCGGCGATGGACGCGCTGGAGGACGCGCTTCCGGCGGCGCTCCCGGAAGGCGATGTGAACACGGACTACGGCGTTCGCGTCGACCGCCCGGACGGCTCGTGGGTCCTGGTGCGGCCGAGCGGCACGGAGCCGTACGTCCGCATCTACGCGGAGGCCGACGACGTGGACGCGCTCGTCGCGACCGCACGCGACGTCGTCGGCGCCGCAGTCGAGGACGCAACGAACTGACGTTCGTTCACTCCGATTCGCCTTTGAATGAATTACTTCCGAGAGCGGTCTATATTCGTCGAGAGATTCCACCTCTCGCCGGTCGTTCCGACGGGTTTAATTCGGCATCCGCCGTGTATCTCACGTAATGCCTTCGAACAGGCGGCGGTTTCTGGCGGGTGCGGCTGGCATCGGCACGCTAACGACGGCTGGCTGCCTCTCGAGCCTCGGCGGTTCCGGCGGGAGCGGCACGAACGTCGGCGTCGTCTACGCGCTCGGCGGGCTCGGCGACAAGGCGTTCAACGACATGGCCAAGCAGGGGATCGACCAGGCCCAGGAGGAGTTCGAAATGAACTACCAGGGCTCCGAACCGGGCGGAAACAGCGAGTTCCCGACGCTCCAGCGGCGGTTCGCGGAGTCCTCCGACCCCGACTACGACCTCGTGTGCTGCATCGGTTTCGCGCAGGCGGAGGCGCTCACGGAGAACGCCGCACAGTACGGCGACCAGCAGTTCATGATCGTCGACGCCGTCGTCGAGGAGGACAACGTCGCGAGCTACGTGTTCAAGGAGCACCTCGGGTCGTTCCAGGTCGGGCACCTCGCGGGGCTGCTCACGCAGCGGGACTTCTCGACGGGCGGGGACGACATGACCGACGCGTCGACGAACACGGACGAGACGACCGTCGGGTTCGTCGGTGGCGTCGAGAACTCCCTCATCAAGCGGTTCGAGGCGGGTTACACCGCGGGCGCGAAGCACACCGGTGACGTGGAAGTGCTGTCGGCGTACGCCGGGTCGTGGAGCGACCCCGCACAGGGCAAGGAGATCGCGCTCTCGATGTACGAGGACGGCGCGGACGTCGTGTACCACGCGGCCGGCGGAACCGGCACGGGCGTGTTCGGCGCGGCCCAGGAGCGCGGCCGGTACGCGATCGGCGTCGACTCCGACCAGTCGCGGTCCGCGGCGGAGTACAAGGACGTCATCCTCGCGAGCATGGTCAAGCACGTCGACACGGCCGTGTACACGAGCGTCGAGAACGTCGTGAACGACGAGCACGCCGGCGGCGAGGTCAGCGCACTCGGCCTGGAGACCGGTGGCGTCGAGGCGGTGCTCGGGCAGACGCTCGGCGACGAGATCCCGGACGACGTCAAGAGCGCGCTCGAGGAGACCAAGAGCGGTATCGTCGACGGCGACATCTCGGTGCCCGAGGACCCGGACGACGTCTGAGCCCCCAGCTCTCACGGATCTCTTCATGACCGAATCAACGACGACGGGCAGGATTCGAAGCGACCGGCGAACGACCGTCGAAGGTGACCGACCGTGAGTTCGCTCGCAGTGCACCTGGACGGCATCACGAAGCGGTTCCCGGGCGTGGTGGCGAACGACGACGTCGACTTGCGCGTGCCCGAGGGGTCGGTGCACGCGTTGCTCGGGGAGAACGGCGCCGGGAAGACGACGCTGATGAACGTGCTGTACGGGCTGTACCAGCCGACCGAGGGCGTCGTCAGGCTGAACGGGGAGGCGAAGACCTTCTCGTCGCCGCGGGACGCGATCGACGCCGGGGTCGGCATGATCCACCAGCACTTCATGCTCGTCGACCCGATGACGGTGACGGAGAACGTCGTCCTCGGGAACGAACCCCGAAAGTGGGGTGGGCTCGGCGTCGACCGGGCGGCCTCCCGGCGGGCGGTCGTGGACCTCGCGGAGAAGTACGGGTTCGACGTGGACCCCGACGCGCGGATCGAGGACGTGAGCGTCGGCGAACAGCAGCGCGTGGAGATCCTGAAGGCGCTGTACCGTGGCGCGGACGTCCTCATCCTCGACGAGCCGACGGCGGTCCTGACGCCCCAGGAGGTCGAGGAGCTGTTCGCGGTGTTCGAGGAGCTGACCGCGCAGGGGAAGACGATCATCTTCATCTCGCACAAGCTCGACGAAGCGATGCGGGCCGCGGACGACATCACGGTCCTCCGGGACGGCCTGAACGTCGGGACGGTGGACGCGGACGCGACGAGTCGCGAGGAGCTCGCCGAACTCATGGTCGGCCGCGAGGTCCTCATGGACGTCGACAAGGACGCGGCGTCGCGTGGTGCACGGTCGCTGTCGGTCTCGAACCTGACCGTTCGAGACGACCGCGACGTGCTCGCGGTCGACGACGTGAGCTTCGACGTCCACGAGGGCGAGGTGTTCGGGATCGCGGGCGTCGACGGCAACGGGCAGTCCCAGCTCGTCGAAGCGATCACGGGCCTGCGCGATCCCGAGGCGGGGTCGGTGTCGTTCGACGGCGAGGACGTCACGCACGACTCCCGGCGAAGTCGCATCGCGCGCGGGATGGCGTACATTCCCGAGGACCGCCAGGAGCGCGGGCTGGTGATGGACTACGACCTGGTGGAGAACGGGCTGCTGGGGAACCAGCACGACCCGGCGTTCGCGCCGAACGGGCGCATCGACTGGGAGGGCACGTACGGGCACGTGACCGACGTCATCGAGGAGTACGACGTCCGCCCGGCGGACCCGAGCGCGAGCGCGCGCAGCCTCTCCGGGGGCAACCAGCAGAAGTTCATCGTCGGCCGCGAGTTCAGTCAAGAGCCCGACGTCGTCGTCGCCTCGCACCCGACGCGGGGCGTGGACATCGGGAGCGTGGAGTTCATCCACGAGCGACTGCTGGAGTTGCGAGCGCGCGGCACCGGGGTCCTGCTCGTCTCCTCGAAGCTCGACGAGGTGCAGTCGCTCTCGGACCGGCTCGCGGTCCTCCACGACGGCGCGTTCGTGGACGTCGTCGACCCGGCGACGACCACCGAGGAGGAACTCGGCCTGCTGATGGGTGGCGAGCGCGTTGGGACGGTCGACGCCGCACCCCCGCGGGGTGACGACGCGTGACCGAGGACGAACCACCGGCTCGCGACGCCCGCGCCGACGGCGGCGACGCGGGCGACGGCGACCGCACCGACGTGGAGGCGGGCGAGGACGTCGAGCGGACGGACGTTGACGCGGGCGAGATGCCGTCGTGGTCCGAGTCCGCCGCGTCGAGGATCGTCACGGCGAGCGCGAAGGAGCGCGTGTTCATCAGCGTCGCCGCGTTCGTCGCGAGCGTGCTCGTCGGGAGCGTGCTCGTGTACGTCTCCGGGTTCCTCGTCGACTGCCCCGGCGGCGGCTTCCTCGGGTCGTGCTACAACCCGTTCCTGGTGTACTACTACCTGTTCGTCGATCCGTTCATCGGCGGGTTCAACGTCGCGCTCGTGATGAAGGAGAGCGTCCTCCTGCTGTTCACGGGCCTGTCGGTCGCGGTCGCGTTCCGCGCGGGCCTGTTCAACATCGGCTCGCAGGGCCAGCTCGTGCTCGGGGCGCTCGCGACCGCGCTCGCGCTCATCTTCGTCGCCCCGTACGCACCCGGTGGCGTGCTCGGCTCGCTCGTCCTCGTGCCGTTCGCGCTGTTCGTCGGCGCCGCCGTCGGCGGCCTGTACGGCGCCATCCCCGGCGCGCTGAAGGCGTACGCGGACGCGAACGAGGTCATCACGACGATCATGCTGAACTTCGTCGCGACGAACCTCGTGTTCTTCCTGATCTCCGCGTACTTCCAGGACCCCGAAAGCGGGAGCGTGCAGACCGTCGCCATTCCCGAGGCCGCGCGCCTCCGGCCGATCGTGCCGTTCTTCGAGGGCGCGCAGTTCTCCGTGGTCGCGCTCGCTCTCGGCCTCGGACTCGTCGGCGGGACGTTCTACGTGCTCGCGAACACCGCGTTCGGGTTCGACCTCCGGACGAGCGGGCTGCAGGCCGCGGCCGCGGACTACGCGGGCGTGGACTCGAACAAACTCGTCGTCTCCAGCATGACGCTGTCGGGCGCGCTCGCCGGCGTCGGCGGCGCCGTCTACGTGATGATGGTGATGGCACGGTACCGCACTGGCATCCCCTCGCTCGGGTTCGACGGCATCACGGTCTCCATCCTCGCCGGCAACAACCCCCTCGGGGTCGCGCCCGCCGCGCTCCTGTTCGGCGTCATGAAGGCCGGCAGCCTCTCCATCGACTTCAGTCTCGGCGTCCCGAAGCAACTCGTCGGCGTCCTCCGCGGGCTCGTCATCCTGTTCGTCGCGATGCCGGAGTTCTTCCGGATGCTCGCACGGTACACGCCGTACGGCCCGGACGTCGACCGCGCGGTCGCGACCGACGGAGGTGACGACGATGGTTGAACGGAACGCGTACGTCGCGGGCGCCGCCGGCGGGGCGGTCGTGGTCCTCGCGCTGTTCGTGTTCGCGTTCGTCGTCCCCGTCGACTGGGTGGTCGCACTCGTCGCGCAGCTCGACACCGGCCTGCTGTCGGCCGCTCTCCGGCTGTCCGTTCCGATCGCGTTCGCCGCACTCGGCGGCATCTTCGCGGAGAAGTCAGGCGTCATCAACATCGGTCTCGAGGGGCTGCTCATCGCGTCCGCGTTCACGTCCATCGCGGTCGCGTGGGCGCTCGAGGGGCGAGTCGCACCCACGGCGGCCGCGTGGGGCGGGTTCGGTGCCGCGGTCCTCGCGAGCACGCTGCTCGCGGGCCTGTTCGCGGTCGTCACCATCCGGTACGAGGCCGACCAGATCATCGCCGGCCTCGCAGTGTGGCTGGTCGCACTCGGGTTCGCGCCGTTCGCGAGCCAGATCATCTGGCAGTCCGTGAACAGTCCGGCGGTGCCGACGCTCGACAACTGGGTGGTGCCCGTGCTCGTGAACGTCCCCGTGCTCGGGCCGGCCGTGTTCGACTCCAACCCGACCGTCTACCTGATGCTCGTCGCCGTCCCCGTCTCGTGGTACCTCCTGAACCGGACCGCGTTCGGCCGGTGGGTGCGCGCGAGCGGCGAGAACCCGAAGGCGCTCGACACCGCCGGCGTGAACGTCACCCGGGTCCGGTACGCGAGCGTCCTCCTCTCGGGCGTGTTCTCCGGGGTCGGCGGCGCCGGGCTCGCACTCGGCCAGGTCGGGCAGTTCATCGGGAGCGGGCAGACGATGGTGTCCGGTCGCGGCTGGATCGGCATCACCGCGTACCTGATGGGGAACTACAACCCGATCGGGGCGTTCCTGTCGTCGTTCCTGTTCGCGGGCCTGAACGCCCTCCAGTTCCGCGTCCAGCAGATCGCCGAGTTGAACATCGCGCCGTCGCTCGTCCAGATGGTGCCGTTCGTCGCCGTCATCGTCGTGCTCGCGCTCGTCGGGAAGACCCGCATCCCCGAGGCCGCCGGCGAGGGCTACGAGTCCGGCGACGACTGACCACTTGGGGCGCCGTCACTCGCGTCCCCCTCGTTCTCTGCGCCTGTATTCGCTGCCTCGATGCGAGCGCGCATCGCGGCGACGACGCGACCGACGTCCTCGATCCCGGTGGCGTCGAAGCGAAGCGTCCCGGTCTTCCATGTGCGTCCGTCGACGACGAGCACGTCGTCCGCGACGCGAACGCCCTCGAAGTCGCCCCAGTCGCGACGACTTCGCT
>Ga0207756_100443_pt1 | contig 14273 bp, 17 predicted proteins | sample A23M1SouthBayCA_FD_187748 | JGI IMG/M metagenome (GOLD analysis project Ga0207756, IMG submission 187748) | Aerobic enrichment media microbial communities from Eden Landing Ponds, California, USA - A23 M1 (3) (SPAdes) | ecosystem: Environmental > Aquatic > Marine > Unclassified | place...
CGCGAACAGGGGATGGACGAGGCGGTTCTACACGGACAGACGGTGGTCGAGGGGTTCTACGAGTCGCTGGGCTACGAGACCGTCAGCGACGTCTTCTACGAGGCCGACATTCCCCACGTGGAGATGCGAAAGCAGCTGGTTCGGGATAGCTGGACGTGTTGACGGATGCACTCCGGACCGATCAGCCAGTGATTCGTTCCAGACTGTCGTGTAGCTATGTGTATGAAGAAGTGTGAGTTCATCACCGGACACTGCCCGGTGTAATCGGTGTGACGTGCCTAGCATCCGAGCGAGCGAAGCGAGCGAGGTTCACCGGACGCGAGGCTGCTGGCCTCGCGTCCGGCTTTTTTCACCTAGCTTTTGCGCCGAGAGGTCGCTCGCACTGCGAGCGACCCGAGGCGTAAAAAAGAGGTATAGCGGGCCGGGCGCGGGTACACAGCTTGCCATTTCGCGCGGTCTCAGCCTGTTTCTCGGCCGATTCTGTCTTACGTGTCAGTATCATTGTCATTGGTCAGTTTGAGGTCATTGACGAGGGATCGTCGCCGGTCCTCCATCCGGTCGCGCTGGCGGAGGCGACGGGCCTCGACGTCCGCTTTATCGTAGTGCTGTTCGATCGTCTTCGTGTCCGAGTTCACACGCTCGGCGACGTCCTGCGCTGGCCAGCCGAGATTGAGCATCCACGTGATCGCGCCGGTTCGAATTTGGTGCGGGGACCGGCTCGACGGGCACTTACTGGAGTGATGGAACGTCGTCCACTCACAGGTCTCCGGGTCCTTACCGTGGGGACAGGGACCGTGAAGACAGGGCTGAGTCGCCAGGTAACTCCAATTGCGAACTGTGTTCGCGGCCGGACGGCCCCGCATTCCGGCGAGGAGTGGCTGACGACCGTTGTCATCGGGAACATCGAAGCGATGGTGATCGATATACCGGCGAAGCGCCTCGGCGGTCTCCTCGGGGAGTGCGACGGGACGCTCCCCTCGGAGCTTGTTCTTGAGTGGAGTGTCCGCGTCGGGGCGGTGGCGAAACTCTATCCAGGGGTCTCCATCGAGGTGGACGTCCTGGAGATCGAGCGCCCGAAGCCCTCCCTGTCGAGCGCCAGTGATCCACGCCAGCTCGAGAAACACGTGCTGGCGAGTGCCGTAGGCTGATGGAGTATCGCGGTTGTACCGAAGCAGCGCCATGGCCGCCTCAGTATCGAGTTTCTTGTCGTTCGTGCGTTCGTCCTCGTCGATATCAGGGATACGGACCGACTCGTAGAGTTCTGACTCGACGGCTCCGAGGTCGCCGAGGAACTCGACGAACATTCTGAGGGTCCACATCTCTCCCTCCAGGGTCGCCGGGGAGATCTGCGCACTCCGCAGCTCGTAGTAGTCGACGAGATCGAACTGCTTCAGTTCGCCGACCGTCTCGAGGCCGACGCCTTCGAACCACTCGGCGAACAGCTTGAGGCGATAGCCCCACGACTCGATCGAGGCGTCGGTCGCGTCCGCGCGTCGATTGCGGAGGTACCGGTCGATCGCCTCACGGATCGAGAGATCGGACGGATCGGGCCGACGTCGCCCGTTGGTCATACTTTCGAGACGGCGAGCATGCGATCACAGTGTGGACACGCGCGGTTCTTCTGGCGGATGACGGCGCGGACGCGGGAGTCCTTGTAGCGTTCGAAGCCGCACCCCGGACAGCGAAGGCGGAACTGCGCCGGAGTAGGCCCGGTCTGTTGCGGCCGGTATAGGGTTGCCTGGGACATAGCAGGTTGCTAATCTAATAGCATCGCAATAAAATTACTGGTAAGCTGGTAGCCTGCTCGCCTGTTATATGACATATTAAGGCGCTACAATCCTACTAATCTACCAAGATGCCCCAGCCGAGTTTTCATATGCCAGATGAATTAATCGAGAGGATGGATGCGAGGCTTGAATACGGAGATTCCAGAAGCGAATTCGTTAGGGATGCAATAGAGCTACACCTCGCGGTTCTCAACGAAATCGACAATGACATGACTGCTGAAGAGCAGCGGGAATTTATCGTCGAGGCGATCCGCCAGACCGACTCAGCGTGATCTACCCGCCGGCGATCACGCGGTAATCCACTTCGACGGTGGGGACCGGAAACTCAACTTTTCGTCCGTAGCCCACGCAGTGAAAGCCGATTCGACTCCCTCGGAGGGAAACAGCTTCAATGCGAGCATCACAGCCGTCAGGGCATGATAGCCATTCATCAATTGTCATGCACAGACGTCGAGGAGAGACGGCAGTATAACCTCTCGGGGGTCGTTTCCGGAGTTCCGATACTGGCGTCAGGAAACAGAGGACACGGGGGCAGTCAACTCCCGCGTCACTGCTGTCGACGGCAGCCCTACAGGGCTGCGTTCGTTTGTTTGTCGGGCGAAACAAAAATCTACTGACGTTCAAATTAGTGACTGATAGCGGTCGCCGAAACCATACCAGTAAGTGGGTATTTGGGCCTAATCACCCGACAGCAGTGGGTTCTTAAGCAGTGTGAAGCTACTGCAATAGGTGGTGAAGCCGGTGAGAGTGGATCACGGCGGCCGATTTCAGTGATTGATACTGCGACCAGATATGGAGGGATTTGCTGATACTAAGTGTACGGTACCAAACCATTATATGGTGAGACAGTAACGGGAATCCCATGCAGTTGACCAAACTGCTGCAGACGGATGAGGAACGAGCAGTCAGCCCGGTGATCGGCGTGATCCTGATGGTCGCCATCACGGTTATCCTCGCCGCCGTGATCGCGAGCTTCGTTCTTGGACTTGGCGGAGAACAAGACGTCGCACCGACTGCGACGTTTGACTTCAATTATGATGCTGATGATGGAGATTTGACCATCACACACACCGGTGGGGATAATATTAAAACGGACGAATTATTCGTCCGTGGATCAGGGATTGAAAACGGCCAGTGGGCACCAGAAACCGGAGGAAGTGGTGAATTAGGCGGTGACGCAAGTGCAAATATCGACGGCGAATCAGCCGTTTCCTCTGGGGACTCCGTTACTATAGATGATGGAAGTGGTGGCGATATCGATTCAGGATACGTGGCTCGAGTCGTTTGGGAGGCCAACTCCGGTAGTAGTTCGTCAGAACTCGCAACCGATCGCGGTCCCGACGCCTAACTGACGTTTTCCGTTTTCGTCTTTCGTCGATTCGTTCAGAGTGCCGCCCGTCGACCCGCAGGGGGCCGTCCGGGCGGCCACCGACCAGTCGGTGAGAGAGGCGGTCGGTTGTTAGTCGGCCTGCGGGCCGAGCGCATGGAGTTCGTCCAGTAGTTCGCTCCAGGAGTCGACGCGAGCGAAGAGATCAGGGCGCAGGTTCCACTCCCAGGCTGCAGCGTCATCAGGATCGTAGTCGTACCGAGTCGCTTCGATGCCATCGACAGCACCCGGTAACAGTTCGTCCTCGGGGAAATCGGCATCAGCCGACCACCGTTCGTAAAACTCCGCGACGTCCTTTTCGTGCTTCCAGTACGCCAACGTCGTCAGGCGTTTCACTTCTGGGTGGCCGTCCTTGCCAGTGTGGAGAACTGTTCCGAAGGCGTCGACGCCGATCTTCGCGAAGCGCTTCGCCAGGGGCGTGAACTGCGTGGCTATCTCTCGCCGGTTCGTCCGGGCATCGAAGTGTGTGCTGCCTTCGTCGAGAACGACGAATTTGGGTCGGTCCCGATATTCGAGGAGTTCGACCGCGAGATCGTGGGCGTTCGCCACGTGAATGTCTGAGCGCTCCCAGCTGCGTACGTTCGACAGGACGAGGAGATCGTCCTCGAGTGCGAGGTCGTAGAGTTCGACCAGCAGGAACATGGTGTTTGTTTTGCCTGTTTCGGGGTTGCCAGCGCCGGTGATGAACGCCGGTGCACCATTGTTCTCGATCTGGTCGATCAACAGCAACGGGAGACGCAAAGTACTACCCGAGAGGTCTCTCTCCGTCACACCGACCAAGTGGGCAAGCAGGGCGTCATCACCGGACGCGATGGCACGATTAACGGCATCAGTAGATACCTGCTGGCCGACCACACTGCCGAGGGCACTCTGGCGGAAGCTGGGGGAACTCACGGTCGACGAGTTGCTTACCACGTCCTCGACGAAGGACAGCACAGCAGCGTCAGCATCGTCGTCGACGAGACCGGCGAAGGAGTCAGTCCGCTCGCCACCGTCGAGGTCGCCGCGAATCTGCTCGCGAAGTTTGGCCGCCGTGTAGAGGCGTTCGTCGAGATCAGTCATCGCCAGTTACCTCCTGCGGGGACTGACCGTCGACGTGATCGGCGCGATCGGCGCGATCCTCGACGGAGTCGGGAGACTCGCGGTCGATCGTCTCAGGGTCGAGGTCGTCGGCCTCGATATCCATATCTTCGAGGCGTTCGTCGATCTCGCGGTCGAGATCGTACCGATCGAGCGCGTCGTCGATCGCCGCCTCGATAGACTCGCCGCGATCGGGCAGTGACTTCTGTTCGAACACCTCGACGACCGACTCGACGCCGGAGCGAACACAGCTCCGGATGATCGTAAACGCCTGGGTCCGCAGGGCGAAGCCCTTCTGGGCGTCCTTTTCCAGCTGACCGCGGCACTCGTCGATCTTTGAGAGTGCCATCAGCAGCTCGCGATCGGAAAGGGTACCGCGCCAGGTGCCACGGACCGTCATCTCGTCGAGATCGACGTCCTTGCCGACGTGCAGCCACGGCGTCAGCTCGTCGAGCTGGCCCTCCGTGACCTCGAGCTCTCGGAAATCTTCGTACGGGAAGCGGTAGAGTGCACCGTCGACGAATCGGGCGTCGATATCGACGACGAACACGTTTTCGGGACTCCACAGCAGGCCGATGATGTACTTCCCGACGATGTACCCGTACGGCGAGATCGCCACGATGCCGATGACCGCGAGTTTGAGTCGTCGAGGAACCTCGACGTCGAAACCGATGTAGCCGGTGACAACGAAGAGGCTCAGGATCACAACGACGATCAACCAGAAGCGAGCCTTCACGAGATCGAGCAGCAGCTCGACCGTACTCGGCGCGCGGTCGCGACGAACCTCCTGGGTCATGCTACCCGCTCCGGTTCGTCAGACCGGCCAGTGATCGCCCGGAACGTCAGGATGATCGCCACGAAGGCGACGGACGACGCGCCGGCAAGCGCCGATATTTGAGCGTCCTGGGCGGTCCAGGGGCCGCCAATCCACGAAGTCGAAGTACGTTCGAAGTCCCAGTACAGGCCGCGGTTCGTCGAGATCGAGTAGACCGCGCTGCCGCGAATCGGGACGAACGAGAACTCGACGCGATTGAGACCTTCATGCAGCGTCACCCGTCGTTCGTCGACGCGGCCGCCGTCGCTACTGCGTGGCGTCGCGATCGTGACCGTCTGCTCACGTTCAGACCGCAAGACGATCGTCATCGTGTCGCCGCTGGCCTCTTTCGAGACGATCGTCGTCAGAAAGTCGATGGGTTCCTCGGCATCGGCATCCAGTTCAACGTCAGTCGCGTTGGATACCTCGACGCCGGCATCGACGTTCCCGGACTGTGCCTGCACTGCAGACGGAATACAGACGATGCTCACTATTACGAGAGCAACAAAAAATGTACGAGTCATAGTCAGTATTCGTCGTCTTCGTTCGCCTTGCTCCAGGCGAACAGTGCAACGAGAGCCGCACCTCCGTACACCATCCAGTCAGGGACGCCTAAACCGAGAGGCGGTAGTCCAATACCGCCGTTCCCGCCAGATCGTAACTCATCCTGGCGGTCGTTGATCTCTCGAGTAAGATTCCGGAGTTCGTCGTTCAACTGCTTGAACTCCGAGAGATCGGCGGTGTCGTAGTCCACCGTTTCGTACGTAACGGCAGTCTTGTTGTTGCCGTCCATATCGGTGGCAGAGTCGATAGTAAACACGCCCTGGATCTCGTCTGTCGTCCCGTCGTACTCGTCCATGAGCAACTGCTTGCCAGCGAGGTCCGATGTGTTGTAGGTCGTCCCGACGGAGAAGTTTCCATCAGCTGGGACGCCATCCGAGAGCAGGATGCCTTCCCGAGTAGTCCCGCCCCAAGTGACTTTCATAGACCCGACGTTTTCGAGGTCCGACGGGGGCGCGTAGCCCATCGAGGCGAACGACCGGAGCGCCCACGTTCCGTAATTGGAATCGGGACTGTAATCGCGAGATGCGAGATACGGATCAATCAAGTCAGTGGTGTTGATCTCGCCCTGCTGGTAGCCATCATAGGTCTGACTCACGAAGTTGGAAACCTCAGACTGGACCGCGTCGTTTTTGTCCTCGATTTCGTGCCAGGTCTGATTCCACTCCGTGAAGTCGACGACAGTCCGGTTGATCAAATTCGAGGTCGGTGCGCGCTGTTTCAGATGCTCGATGGACCCATACGTTTTGTCAGCCCAAGTGGGGGTGACAGGACCGCCGATGAACGTAGCCGTCACGGACCCAGCACCGCCGCCGTACTGGTCGACGTATATCTGGTCCATCTCGACGGACGACCCGTTCACGAGGGTAACGGTTGCCCGACTGTCCGCTTTGTAGATGGCCATCTCATCTTCGTTATTGGTCAACTCGGTCGTGTCGATGATGTCCGTGGGATTCATGCCCGCCTGGCTTTCTGCGGATGTATACGACTGGTTCAACACCTCGACTGTCGTTTCCCACTGCGTCCGCATCGTCACCTGCCGGTTGGAATAGTAGTCCGCCACCGCCTGGTGGGCCTTGTCGAGCGCCGCAGCCTCACCCGACCCGTTCTCTAAGGCGCGAATATAGGCGTTTTTCCCCTCCATCTTGGCGATGGACTCGGTATCCTGAAGGTAGTTACCGAACGCCGTATTGATGTTGTTATTATTTTGCGCCTGGGTCGAGGTGGTCTCGTGAATCGCCTTGTGCGTCTCTAGAGCGTCAGTTTTGTTCAATTCGTCCGCATCCACCGTGTTCGGGTCGCACACGTCTTGAATCACCGTATCACACGCAACGGTCCCAACGACGATCCCGCCAAGGAGTGCGCCCGTGACGCCAAGGGCGTCAGCCGACCCGACCGGACTAATCGACTGGCTGGCCTCTCCGACCGGCCCGCCGACGTGCGGCCCGATCATGGCCGCGCCGCCGACGGTCGACAGCACGACCATGACTGCGACGAGGCCCCTGAGGTGGTCATTCATGTTTTACCTCACCGCGACGCCCCAGGCCATCACCGAGATCACGAACGCGACGATGCCGCCCGTCGGGTCGTTGTTCGCGATGATGTCGGCCACCTCGGTCACGTACTGCTGGGAGACGATCAGCAACGGCCCAGCAGCGATCAGTACCTTCTCCCAGTCCTCGTAAGCCTCGAACTGCTTCGTCTCCGAGCTGGCAAAGGCCACGAGCAGGGTCGCCAGCGAGACGAACATGGCGTGTTGGGTCGACAGCGTGTAGTCCAGCCACGTGATGTGGACCTCGGAAATACCGCCGAACTGGTACAGCGAGGCGATGGCGAAGACGATCCCGAGCAGCGCCGGGATCGTCCGCAGCTCCATGTAGTCGTTCGTCAGGCTCGACATCGAACGGGTCGCCATCAGTCGTCACCTCCACCGACCACGCCGACGCGCCAGACGTCGTATTCGATCTCCTCGCCGTCGTCGTTCGTGAACGCGCGGGTGTCCTCGGTGTGCTTGATCATCACCACGTCACCGACGCCGAGGTCCTTCGAGTCGAGCGCCCGGTCGATCTGGTTGTTCGACCACATCAGCACGACGTCACCGAGACCACGAGCGAGTTCGATGACCGTCGTGTCGTTGTCGCCGCAGTTCGGATTGAGGTCCCGGATCTCGCCGATGACGTGCTCGCCCGCGTCGAGATCCAGCCAGTCCTTGTCCTGGCCGTCGTCGTCGAAATCGTCGTTCGGATCGATCAGTTCGAAGTCGTCTTCCGATGGCATTTCTGATTGTGCCATTGCATGTTATACTTTCTAGACTAGGTACTTATACAGCCGATTCACCAGAGGGCGGCGGGTTGGGATGTGAATTTGCCGCTATATGGGCCAGAATAATTAGTCCGTATCAGTAAAGTGACTGAGGCCGACCGCGCGACGTCGACGCTCTTCGAGATTGGTTTCGGGATCCGGTGGCGCCATGGACTCGCGTTCGAGATCGAAGTAGTCAGTCACGACGATGAACCGCTCGGCCACCTCGGGATCTTGGATGCCGTGGTCGAAGGCCAGATGATACGCCAGTCCTTCCCGACGGCCGGCAGGTTTCATGTCACAGTAGCCGCAGCGGACGTGTTCGCCTTTCTTCGTTTCGTGCCGAAGCCGCGTCTCCTCGAGGATCCGACGCTGTGGTAAATGCAGCTCCACCATGTCGACGCCACCGGATCCGGGGAGGTGTTCCTCACCGTCCCGGTCGATGATGGCGTCGAGGTCCCAGCCTGGGTCCGGCTCGAGATGGAAGGACTCCGTTTCCGGCTCGGTCATGCCGGCAACCGCTTCCTCGACAACGTCTCGTCGATGCGGGGAGATGGACAGTTCACCCATCAGAGCGGGGATGCTCTCGGGAGGGCCGTGTGCGTCGACGTAGTCGAGCACTCGACGACGGACCTTCGCGTCGCTCGGTGACTCACCGATTGAAACAGCACCGTCAGCATCGACCCAGAGGTTTTCGAGTGAGTTCGAGTCGAGATCGTCTCCGCCGTCTGCCGCAATTTGTGTCGTATCGGCGTTCGATGACTGAACCGGGCCGTCGAGACGCGTTTGATCGATACTCCACCCGGAGCCGCAGGCGGTACAGACGACGTCGCTACCACGGTTCTCATCGTATTCGACGTGTTCACCGTGGGGGACTTCCTGATCCGTTGATTCCGTCTCGAATCGTTGTGCGCACGCGTCCGCTTTGATCGCCTCGTTAACGAGGACCGACCGAGAGGTCCGACGCCGGGCCGCGCTCCAGTAGAGCGCTCCCCACGCGAGGTATTCTATCGGCTTTTCCAGCAGGGACTCCGTGTAGCCGCCCGCGTACGTCGCCATGTAGCTCCCCATGTTCTCGACGTCGGCGTTCACCGAGATCACGTCGTCCTCGTGGGCTTGTGCGCCCGCGAGGTCGCATACCTCGACGTGTTTGTCGACCACTCGGCCGAGTTCCCGCTCGACCAGCTGGAGATCCAGGCCGGACGCGTCGAAATAGACACCGATGTGAAGGTGAGGGTAGCACGCGTTCGCACCAGGGGAACCGTCGGACGAGGCCGCGCCAATTCCGTGGGCTTCCGACTGCAGCTGGTAGCCCCAGGAATCCCGAGCGAGGCCGAGATGGTACTCCATCGTGTTGCGGAGGGCGTCGCGGACACCGTTGTACGAAAAACTGTCGTGGAGTGCATCGAGGAAATCAACGGGCGCAATACGGTTTCCGTCCGGGATTGAGGTTCCTGTCAGAGTAACCATCGCAGTTGCGGGTCGTTCCCACTCCGCGACGGCAGTACCACCGGACGGCCGTTCGCCACCGGCCATTTGACGCTGTAGGGCGAGGGCCTTCGCGTACTGTTTTTTGCTGTAGGTCTCACCCCACGAGTCTGAAAGTTCGACTTCAAACGTCTCGTCGCATTCGTTTCGAAACCGCGCCATCAGGCCCTTGTATTCCGTGTGGGCCGTCAGGAACGCACTCAGGGCGTCCGACCACGTCGCCGCAGTCCGTCGGTCGAGGTCGGTAACCTGAAACGCGTTTTTCGTTGGGTCGTCCGGGTCAGGGTCGACCCAGGAGTCCGACCACTCCGCTTCGGTGACGATCCGACGAAGCTTCCGGCCGTGGGTCTGACTCAGCTGCAGCTCCGCGAGGTCCGGGTACTCGTCACAGAACTCGAGTACCCGTTCGTGGACTTCCTCCTCAAAGTCCCGATCTTCGGCCGTAGCGGCGTTTACAGAGTTAGTCTCATTGGAGGGCCGAGAGAAGCCCCCTGATGGCATGTCCGACCGACTCATCCATCAAGAGACTACCGCGACCGCTCAGACGCCGCTCGGGCTTCCCGTTCGGGACCCCCCTCACCCTCCGGGTTCGGGGACTGCGCGATGGCTTCCGGATCGGGGGGCACGCCCCCGCTTCCGGCTGACTCGGCGCTGCCGGCGCTCGGGGCGCTCGCGCCGGCCGCGACGCGCCTCGTCTCTCCATCGCTTGTGGGGATCGACGAGGGTAGGTGATCCGTAATCGGATCGAGTTCGTCGAGATCGAGGAGGGGAGCACACGAGCGACAGACCTTGGACTGCGTTACCTCGGCATCGACGTGATTGATGCAGTCCGCTTGGCAGCTGCGAACGCGGCAGCGATACGCTGCGTAGTCGGACCACCGGGTCATCGTCGACCACCGTCCTCGATCGCCTCGATCGCCTCACGGACCTCAGTATCAGACGATCCTCGACAGACGTCTCGGAGTTCGAGGGCAGTGACGAATTCATCCGGATCGAACGGCCATCGATCAGGATGATCGACTCCGTCCGCGTGTCTGTCAGTCAGCAAATGCAGACACCTCCGCAAGGTCCGCCGTCGTTCGACGATCGACCGTCACAATCACGTCGCGATGAATCGGCCCGCGCTGGAGGAGGTACGTCTCCTCGCGCTCGAAGGACGGGAAAGACCGCATACCCCAGCTGGACCAGCCGAAATTCAGCACAGTCCCGCCGGCCCTGACGAGTTCGTTAAACTCGGTTAGCGCGGCGTAGACATCCTTCGCGTGCATACCGTCGTACTTCGTCTCGGCCTGTTTCTCGTCGAACGGCGGGTCGAATAGCACCGTGTCGAACGACTGCGGGTCGAAATGGTCGGTCAACTCGACGACGTCGACGTGCAGGTCGGCGTCCATCTCCGGGTTCAGGTCGTTCCGGACGATCTCCTCGTCGTGGTCCAGTTTCGTCTTGCCAGCACAGGCGTTCAGCACCCGACCGTGGGCGTGCCTGTCGACGATCTCGCGAGCCGGGGTGTACTGGAACGTCCATCGCGAGAGCATCCGGGCCGACCCGTCGGCGTCGCGACCGCCGTTACTCACTATCTCCGGGTCGTGACAGACCTCCGCATTGAGTCCGTCGGGCTTCATGAGTCTGCCCTCCTGACGACGCGTCGCCCATGGACAGCATCGTGTTCCTCAGGATCCAACGCGGACAGATTCCGAGGATGGTTATTCCAGCAATCGTCATCCTCGTGATGAACGTGGCGTTCACTCCACAGGTTCTCGATCTCGCCCTGTGCGAATGCGGTTAAACGGTGCAGGTAGACGTAGTGGTCGCGACCCTCTCGCGGGTCCCAGACGCGCAGTCTCGAATAGTGGTCCGGGTCGAATTCTATCCGTGGTCCGACAGTTATGGACGGACTCACGCCGACCACCTCAAAATGCCAAAAACTGTCAGTAAAGGCCGGAAAAAGTGTAAATACGGAGCGGGCCGGGCGCGATTTGAACACGCGACCGACGGATTAAGAGTCCGTCGCTCTGCCGGACTGAGCTACCGGCCCTCGGTTCTTCGCTATCCGGCGGCCGCTGATATAGGTTTTCGTTCGCGAGCCCCCACGACGACTAGGGCGCTTCCTGGCGTTGGTGGGCGCCCTGGGCAGGCGGTACTGGATTCGGTGTGAGCAGACTCCGGACGATCCAGACCGTCAGCGCGGCCGTAACGCCCGCACTGATCCCGATCAGGAGCAGCGGAAGGATGAGGTTGCCGAGGCCGCCCGTGCCGACACCACTCATCCCACCGCCGAAACCGCCACCGCCGGCCCCACCCATCGCGAGTTGCCCACCGACGGTCACGCCGATAGCCCCGACGAGTCCCAGCACGATCGTTCCAATCGCAGTGGTCACGCCGGCGTTGGCGTAGACGATGGTGTCGGGTTGGTCTTCGAGTTCGTCGTCCTGTCGCAGACCGAGGAGCGAACCGATTCCGGGTCCGAGCGCCATCGATCCGATCAACAGGATGCCACCGATGAGGGCGCCGCCAGCCCCCTGAAAGAGCGACATGAGGATCGCTGCGATCGCGACCCCCACCCCGATGGCGGTAAATATCCCCACCCCGAGTTTGATCTCGTCCATCGTGCCCGGCATGGAGAAAATGTCGCCGACGCTGGGCCCCCGCTGGTATCCGCCGGGCGCCTGTCCTTGCGGACCACCGGCTCCCTGCACCTGTCCGCCAGGCTGGTTCGGACCGCCCTGTGCGTGCTCGTCCGCCTCGTCACCTGGTGTGTCTGCCATCGGGCCGATTGTCGGAATCCATGTATAAAAAACTTGGTCGATACTCGACACAGTCGTGGTAGGACCCTGTTACCGGCCGGTAAGAAGCGTCTATATTGCCTGGAAGTCGTCAATGGAGTCCAGTGCCGCCAACAGGCCAAGCGTGGGTCTGTGACCGCGGGCCGTCCGGATCTGGGTGTTATAAGGGGCTCGACGTCAAGTCTGAGCCAATGAGTACGGGCACGGGCATCACGATGGCCTCGATGTCGAGTTACGCCATCCTCGGGTGTGGGAGCGTGGGCCACGCCGTGGCGGATGCGCTCGTCGACCAGGGTAAGGACGTCCTCATCGTCGACTCCGACGAGGGACGCGTCGAGGCGCTCCGTGACCAGGACTTGAACGCCAGACAGGCCGACATCCGCGACGAATCCGTCGCGGAGTCAGTGCTGGATCGCGACGTCGTACTGATCATGTCCTCGGACGTCGAGGCCAACGCGGCGGCAGTCGAGAACATTCGCTCCGCTGGCGGGGATCAGTTCATCGTCGCACGCGCCTCCGATCCGGTCTCGGCCGACGACCTGACGGCGATGGGCGCAGACGTCGTCGTCAATCCCTCGGCCGTCATCGCCGACTCGGCGCTGCGCGCCCTCGAGACCGGCGAACTCGAGTACAAGGCCCGCCAGCTCGCCGACGTTATCGACGGTACGGACGGGCGGATGGCGATCCTCATCCACCGGAGTCCCGACCCCGACTCGATCGCCAGTGCGGCCGCCCTGAAGGCCATCGCGGGCAGCCTCGACGTTGAGGCTGACATCGTCTACGAGGGCGAAATCGGCCACCAGGAGAACCGCGCCTTCGTCAACCTCCTGGGGATCGAACTGGTCCCGGCCGAGGAGATAAACGAAGACGACTACGACACCATGGCCCTCGTCGACCATGCGAAGGCCGGCGAGCCCCTGCCGGAAGCCGACGTCGACGTCGTCATCGACCACTACGAACACGACCACGAACACGACGCCGCGTTCACCGACATCCGGCCGAACGTCTCCGCCACGTCGACGATTCTGACGAAGTACATCCAGGAGCTCGACATCTCCCTCGACGAGGAGGTCGCGACAGCGCTCCTCTACGGCATCCGCGCCGAGACGCTCGATTTCAAACGCGACACGACCCCTGCCGACCTCACCGCGGCAGCCTACCTCTATCCCTTCGCCGACCACGACACCTTAGAGCAGGTCGAATCGCCCTCCATGTCCCCGGAGACGCTGGACGTGCTCGCGGAGGCCATCCGCAACCGCGAGGTCCAGGGCAGCCATCTCGTCTCGAACGCCGGGTTCATCCGCGACCGCGACGCACTCGCCCAGGCCGCCCAGCACCTCCTCAACCTCGAGGGCATCACGACGACGGCCGTGTTCGCCATCGCCGAGGACACCATCTACCTGGCCGCCCGATCGAAGGACATCCGCATGGACATCGGCAAGGTTCTGGAGGACGCCTTCGAGGACATCGGCGAGACGGCGGGTCACTCGACGGACGCCAGCGTCGAGATTCCACTGGGCATCTTCACGGGCATTGAGGTCAGCGAGGACAACCGCGAGACGCTGCTGGAGCTGACCGAGGAGGCCGTCACCAAGAAGCTCTTCCAGGCGATGGGCGTCGACGGAAGCGAGGGAAGTAACGGTAGTTAACGGGACGAGCCCGTGGTCTCAGGCCGCGACCTCGTCCTCGTCGGACTCGGCACGCTGGATCCGTTCGACGATGTCGTTCACCAGCACGACGTCGCCGACGGCCTGGACCCACCGATACGGGACGATGACGCCCCGGGCCGAGGTGGCCTCTGCCCCGAACAGTTCGCCGTTGAGCTGGTGGAGCGCGAGCCCCGTGACCTCCTCCGCGTCGAGGTCGAGCCGCAGGTCCTCGATCTCACCGAGGAAGACGCCGTTGTTCGTGTAGACCTCCCGACCGACCAGTGACGTGATCTCCTGGGGTGCCGCGTCCCGGTTCATGTTGACCGAGAAGCGGGGGTGGGCCTTAGTTTTGGCGGGGCGTCTGACGGACGTCAGCGCGTCGGACACCGGAATCGGGCGTGTCGGCCGGACCGGCGAGGGTCT
>Ga0207756_100448_pt1 | contig 14089 bp, 12 predicted proteins | sample A23M1SouthBayCA_FD_187748 | JGI IMG/M metagenome (GOLD analysis project Ga0207756, IMG submission 187748) | Aerobic enrichment media microbial communities from Eden Landing Ponds, California, USA - A23 M1 (3) (SPAdes) | ecosystem: Environmental > Aquatic > Marine > Unclassified | place...
GACGGCGACGACGAGCTCGTGGGAATCATCACCGCCGACGACCGGACCGAACTTCTCGCCGACGAAAATCAGCAGTTGGCGTCGGTCATCCAGGGCCAGCGCCCCGAGTACTAGCCCGTCTCGCGAGCGGTCGAGTGTGGCAGTGCTCAGCGAGTGTCACTCGACCCGGCCAGGTACCTCGCGGGAACGCGGGTGTGGAGCCAGGCTGGCAGTTGTTCGGTGACGCTACTGGCGAGGACCTCGGCGAGAACCGGAAGTGTGCGACGGACCACTGTGTAGACGGCCCCAACTGCCAGCGAGGCGAGGACGACCTCCCGAAGTATTCCATCCACAGTTATCAACAGTGGCACTGCGAGTCCAATCGAGAGGGCCAGGTCTTCGGGCGACCCGTCGTAGCGCACCCAGTGGCGCGGGGCAATCCACCGGTCGGTGTAGTGGTCGTACACGGCACGGTCTGAGGTCCCCTCCCAGGGTCGCAGTTCGAGTCCGCCGCCGAAAATGTCCATCACGCAGTGGACTGCGGCACCCAGGAGAAAGAATGCGAGGCCAATCGTCACGACCATCGGCACGGCGAGAGAGAGAGCCCCGGCAAACGCTGCAAGCACCGCGAAGTAGACCGGATAGTGGAGCGTCCGTCGGTGACCGAGATACAGGTCCAGGTCCGGAAAGAGGCTTCCGAGGAAGGCAGCAAGGAGCACGCCCACTGCAGACTCGGGGACGGCCAGCGCATACGGCAGCGCCAGCGCCAGACCGGTCAGGACGTGTGTCGGAAGCATCATCGTGTTGGGTCGTAGGGGACACAACACTATCAGTTCGTCGGTGGCCTGACACGGCCGAGGAGGGTTCCTTTATAAGCGTCGTGCCGCCGTCTGCCAAATGTTGCCCGTCACGCAGAATGATGGGCGCTGCAGGCTCTCGTGCGCCCGTCGAACGAATCCACTTGCAGGACGTGAGACGGCCGATTTCGCGGGGGTGAGTGGGGCCCACTCGCGGGGGTTTGCGTGGGATACCAATGACCCTCGAACCAATCGACCCGGCCAACGCACTCGAACTGTACCTGGCTGACAGGGAGAACAGCGTAACCGACGCAACCATCTACTCCCACCGGTCGCGACTCGGGCACTTCGTCCGGTGGTGCGAGAACGAAGGCATCGAGAACCTGAACGAACTGACCGGCAGGCGACTCCACGAGTATCGCATCTGGCGGCGCATGGAGGGCGACCTCGCGCCCGCCACCGAGAAGACACAGATGGACACGCTTCGCGTGTTCGTCAGGTGGCTGGAATCCATCGATGGTGTGCAAGCAGATTTACACACCAAGGTCCTCTCGCCGACGCTCACGGGTGGCGACAACATTCGAGAGGTGATGCTCGAGGACGAGCGCGCCGAGCGTGTTCTGGAGCACCTCAGAACCTACGAGTACTGTTCGCGGCCCCACGTTGCGCTGGAACTCCTGTGGCACACGATGCTGCGGGTGGGTGCTGTCCACGCACTGGACTGCACGGATTACGACCCGGTCGAACAGTCGCTGGAGATTGTTCACCGTCCCGAGTCGGAGACGCCAATCAAGAACGGTGAAGACGGAGAGCGCTTCGTCGCGCTCTCTGCTCGCGTGTGTGAATTGCTCGACGACTGGCTGGAGCAAAAGCGGCCAGAGGTGACCGATGACTTCGGGCGGTCGCCGCTGATTGCAACGACACAGGGCCGTGCGCACAGGACGACCCTTCGGGGCGACTGCTATCGCTTTACTCGGCCCTGTGTCGTGGGTGGGGATTGTCCACATAGTCGGGATGTCGACGACTGCTCCGCGATGGAGTACGACAGTGCCTCCGAGTGTCCGTCGAGTGTGAGTCCGCACGCACTTCGTCGAGGTGGAATCACGCACGCGCTGTCACAGGACTGGCCAAAAAACGCTGTCAGCGACCGGGCGAACGTCTCCGAGGAGGTGCTCGACAGGCACTACGACCAGCGAAGTGCGAAGGAGAAGATGGAGCAACGAAGGGGGTATCTCGACGATTTGTAAATGTCGGCTTTGTCTGCAGCCCCTTCACTTTGAAGATCCTCTGGGTGTTTGACCAGTAAGAGTTTCGAATGACCCCACTTCGATATGGGGTATAGCAAATTCCTAACATGTAGCAGAATTCTGGGCGAAATCTTATTCCCAGACACTCTCGCTGTAACTGGTAGTTATTAGTGACATCCCCGTGTATCGATGCGCATGAGTGACAAGGACACGACCGCAATGGGTGACAACGCGAACTTCCTGCAGGTCCTCCTTCCGGTAAACAGAGCGGTCTCGCTGTGGGTATTCCTGTTTGCATTCACGCTTACCACACTTGCGTTCATCGCCATGGGGTTCATCTGGTTCTCGGAAGTTGTGCTAGAACTCAAAACCGCTGGCGCATTGGGACTCTACGCGCTAGCTCTTTCCGCAATCGTCGGTGCTGGCGTAAACGGGTACATCAACGACGACCTCGTCGTTAGTCTGTTCATCGCCATCGCACCGCTGGTCGGCTTCGGGCTCTTTACCGTCACTGTCGGAGCTGCCACTGACCTGTCGGAGGCCTCCTCCACTGGACAGACGGCGGTGATGCTTGGTATCATTGCGGCCGTCGTGGGGACTTTCACAACCACTATAGGGATCTGGGCAGGGCGGAAGTACGGCGGCAAACCCGGTACGGAAGGTCTCCGGTGACTGGTCGCCCCCACCGACCAGGGATGGTACGACCGGCGGGAGACCTCGAATATTCCGCCGTCTGTCATATCGGGCGAAATGATTATTGCAGGACGGGGAGAACCCGAACGTATCGATGGTCGAAGATGCAGCCGTCACGGTGGGGCTTATTCTGGCGTCGACGATGGTCTTCGGGGCAACGTCGCTCGGGCGTGCAAAGGCACACGAACTCGTACGCGAGCACAGCATCGACAGGGAATTAGACGACCTCAACACCATCTTCGCCGAGGAACTGGAGGCGGCAATCGAAAGCGAGGACGCCGGACGCAACAGTAACGAACTCGCTGGTATTACCGACGACTGGCGGGCTGTCACCCGTGAAGTCCACGGACTGGGGTCCGACGCCACCGACGAGGCTGAGGATGGACCAGCGGGCACCGACGAAGCGCCCCGGGACGCCACGGAAGGGGAACGCATCGTATTCGCGGACGAGGAGGAAGCCGTTGAGACAATCGCAGAGGGAATCGCCGATGTCCAGGGCTACACTCTCTCGGAGACGGGAACACTGGAGCGGGAACTCAAGCAGGCGCTCTCGATTGCCTACCGCCGGGCGGTCGACCGGTTCATCGACGAAATCGCTGGAACGGCACTCGCCGACGCCGTTGTCGTCGAAGCGCAACTGACAGAACTCGACGAGTTGCGGGCGATTCAGGAACACCTGGAAACCCTCGACAAAGATTAACGTCCGCAGTCGCCTACGATGGACGGTCCCAGACAATTCTCAGTCAACCCACAGGCGGGATCGACCTCAAGAATAACCTCCTTAAACACGACTAGCTCACCCTTCACGGCGGCCTTCGTCGCCTAGGCAAGGTCCTCATTTAGGGGTTCAGATAATGTCGTAGCATCGTATCTCGACAACCCTAGGGAGAGTCCGCGAGTGCAACTCCCTCATTGAAGTGAGAGAACTGGGATGTGGCAATAAAAGGGGTTTACGAGATCTACTCATTTACTGTATGATGCTTCGTAGCTCATTAATGAGTACCGAAACAGTTTTTTTTAATCATAAACTCTTGTTGCTAAATGGCGCTCGACGATAATAATTTGGCTGGCCCGTTCACTCGAGCGAAGGATTATATGCGAAGGGCATTGGGTGTACTTGCTCTTATCGGAACGATTGTCCCGTTTCTATTCTTCACATTTAATGTTTTTAATCTTGGTATAGTTAGTCGAATTATCTCAACATTTGTGTTATTTTCACTTATTGTTGGAACAGGTATTATTATATTGATAAAAAACCTGACCGATGAACGTGACAATTTACAAGAAGAACTTCAGAAAACTAACTTGTTCGACTCAGACATCGCATTATCCAGCCTTGTATTTGAAATTTTGAATGGCGACAATGAGATTTCAATTGACGAAAACCATTTCTATACTAAACAAAAACGAATATATGATATTAGTGGTGATGAAGCGTACTTTTATAATAGGTATATTGGTGAGGTAAAGCCTGGAAAGACGAGTAGGGGAATTGTCTTCAAATACATCGGCGATGGAAGAGTTGACGCAAAAGACCTCCAAATATCGATAACACGGCATAAGCCGAAACCCATCAATAACGAATATGAACCGGAGATTATCACGAATGAGGAGAACCCATATGCCGTGACATTATTATTGCCCTTTGGGAAGGAACTGTCGGGCGGTGACCAGTTTGACATTGAGGTAGAGTGTCCTAATATGGGAGCGACACCATCCAATCAACGCGTACTGAGAGTCCATTTTCCACTCCACCGCTATGAACGTGTTGATACTTTCGATGCCGAAATTGTCACTCCCCGAAATTTCACCCAGTGTGAATCTGCTGTCGTAAAACTGTACCGAGATGAAATAACAAAGGAACGCGACGTACTAGTAGAGGATTTTGAACTTGAAAACCTTGCTGTGAGTACAAGAAAAGTTGATGATACTATTCGATATTCGTTCGTCAAAGAGAGATCAGCGGCAAAACTTTACGTATTTCGTTTTCTTAGTGAGAATTGATATTGGTGAAATGAGTGAGAGGCACTGTTCAGATAATCAGGAAACGTCGAAGAAAGCCCTCGGTCGCCTCGCAGGCCACGCTGAGCGGCATATTCTCGCTTCGCTCGAATAGGGGCCGCTCAGCGGCTGCGACGCGACCTCGGCCTTTCAGTCCGCCAGGGCGTGGAATGTGTGCTCGGCAGAAACCATCTTCCGGCCGATCCTAATCTGAACAGTGCCGAGTGAGATACCCCAAAATTTATACTCACTCAAAGATATATCCAGAATATGGTGCACAAAAACCTAGCGGAAATAGAGAATTCGATTGAAGAGTTCCGTAGCTTGGAAGAACTTCGAGAACGAACTACTGACGAAGAAGTATCGCTTAAAGGGAACTGATTCCTCCTCGGATGGCGAATCTTGAACTGGTTGAACAAAATAGCGAAATTATCGAGTTGGATTGTTCATCCGGCGATACCATTTTTCAATCGCTATTACGGAATCACATACCACCGGAGTCAGTAGTGGTTACCGAGGAAGACAAACTAATTCCCAAACTCAAGACTGTTCAATCCGGTCGAACATATCGAGCGTATCTTATGGAGCGGTATGACGTCGTAGCACAAACTGAGCGTTATAACAGTCGAGTGTTGGAAAATGCCGCAACGGTATCAAGACAACTATCTCTCGGTGACGATGTCCGAATTGATCAAAAGGGACTTTCACTAGACGAACTGTCGGCAACTGTTGAGAAACGTCTTATTGAGGTTGTTGACCGATACGAAATGTTTGAGATGGATGAAACTGTTGCTCTGGCGTACTCTGGGGGGATTGACAGCTCAGCACTCCTGCTTGCACTGACCGCAGTTAATAACGAATTGCCGAACATCACCCTCCGAACGATGACGATAGCCGACTATTGGACAGAACAAGAGACTGTCCCCGATCAAGGGATTGTGGATAAATTAGGTATATACAATGACGTTATTTCACCAGATAAACTTATAGAGATATATGGGCTTGACCGTTCTCCGAATGAAGTGCTCACTGCAATCCAAAACCGTCAAGAGTCAATTGACGTTCTCTCAATAGCAAACAGTTTTAATCGTCGATTATTCGAAGAATATGCTAGTGAAAATGATATTGAAACAGTCTGTATAGGTAATCACGCATCAGATTTTATTGCAGGTTTCTTCAGCGGAATATTTGGGGGTATATCTCGGTCACCAGACCGAATTCCAGTCCACCACTTTGGTCCAGTTCGGTACGTGTATCCATTTGCATTCCACACGAAGCAACAACTCACAATGTACCGCTACGCCTATACTGGACAATTTATCAATAATATTGGTTTTGATCCGTGGCAGATGAACACCGCTTACCGACATTTTTATTATTATCTAGCAGACATCATCCAGAGTTACTGTCCTGGATTCATCCATTGGTTGGCGTCAGAAAATTCCCGTAAAAGTGATTGTCAACAGGATTACGAATGTTGTCGCAACTGCAGAAAAGCAAAGTTGCCGGCTGATTTGGATAAAAAGGATTTTTGTGTAGTGTGCCGATTATTATCAAATATGAATTTAATAAGTTGAACTCCCATACGAATCCGGACAGAGGGGACTGCCTGATTCTCCTCGCCACTGGGTGTATTACTCCCCATAGCGGTAGCAGAGCGTTGTCAGCGAAGTTTTGCAGAGAAGTTGGTGTAATGGAAATGTCACTGAATAAAAATTGGAATCATCCGCGGAGAACCCTCGTTGGTATATCCGTATTTGTCAATATTTAAACATATGTTCTTTTCTGAATTTGTTTTAGCTTCATACGTTATCGTTATACTAGTCTTTGCTTCTTCATCTGTCGCAAACGAATCGTTCTGTTTTCCTTTTGGGAGGTCCTTAACGAGATAATATGATCTAATCTGTTCGCCGCTTGGTTTGGGATAAAAATCAATCCTTTCTAATTCACATCCCTTCGAGAGTCCATAAGCAGTTTCAATATTTCTTTCAAATTGAATGGGAAATTTAAATTCTTCCCCCGACGCGACTGACATGCCTCGCACCTCAACATACTCCGTGAACTTTTCTACTTCAATCTTTGGACCGTCAACGGCATCTGCGAGGTATTCCCGCCACATCTCAACACGAGTTTTAAATCCCTCATCGTCTAAATTTTCGCGTGGGACCGCCTTTTCAGGCGCTTTCGTTATATCCAATAATTGCCTGTGCACGCTCATATAGAGGTCTACTTTCTGTGGGAGTATAAATATAGCGGCTCAATTCGGGGCGCTGTTCAGATTAGAATGATGCGAGGAAGAAAGTCCTCTGCTACCTCGCAGATTACGCTGAATTACATTTTTCGCTTCGCTCGAATAGGGACCGCTCAACGCTGCGACGCGGTTTCCACCTTTCAGGTCGCCAGGGGGTGTGGAAGGTGTAATAATCCACTGTCTGACGTCTGGCAGGCGAAAGTGAACAATGCCTATTTGGGACTTGTCCCCGATTTTGGATCCGGAGTCCAGCGATTTCACTGACCTAAATTTTGTCGTCAAGGAGAATTGTCGTTCGATTGGTACACCTCCCGACTGCCCCCTCATCCCTGAACCCACCGAAACCGATAGTCAGCCTAAAAAAGATGCTACCGAACCTCGCTCAACTTATCGGTTTGTTCCACTCCTTCACAGTTACCTTTGATCCTTGGGTACTACGATGTGAAAAACTGCCAATTCAACCGAATCCCCATGACCGACAGACCGTTGAGTAGATGGCTATCTTATCGAACAGGGAGCTGTATGGAAGCAGCTGATGCACGTTCTGTAATGAAATTACCACATCAGTTTCCTAGGTTTGCGTGGCAACCTCTTCCCCGCGTTATAGTAACGTTTGTGATCCCCGCATTCCCCCTTGGTGAGATTTTATCGCTCATCGTGGGACTGGTTTACATCCCCAACAACCTCCGGATTCCCACACCTAGGGCAATGGGACCCGACGAGCAACAAATTCAGGTTGACTCCACAGTCCGGACAGGTCCCATTGTCAACCGACTCCTCCCAAGGCTCGACCTCGAGGGGGAATTGTCGGGTTCGGCGCTCTTCATCCCGGGGCCCGAAACGGCTCTCTCCATCGGTGATGCTGTCGATGTCCTTCGAGAGAACTGTATTGATTGTGGCTTCCAGCGGCAGATAATCAAGTGCAAGAGCCAGGACAGGCAGTACTCCGACACCGACCAGTGCCGAAACACGAAACACGTACACGAGAGCGCCGAGTACGACCAGAAACACGGCTACGGGCGCGTACCGTGTGGCCCCGCTCAACCGCGGCCATGTAACGGCGGTTCCCTCGTAGAGCAGGTACGGTACGAAAAGTGCAGCTGTGTCGAATCCGCCACCCCAACCAAGGGCCACACAAATCGTCCCCGCGAGTGTCAACCGAACTAGCGACGCAATTCCCACCACTCTCAGTGCAACCCCCATGCATCCGATGGGATACTCTTCGCGGGTAATAAATTATCGTTTATGCGGAAACTCAGTCAATCAATTTTAAATAATGGACACCTGAATGTGTGCGTATGTTCCCAAGGTACCTTACGCGAGGAATCGTCATCGGGGCCGTCCTGTTTTTGGTTGTCGGACTACTCACCGCGCCGGTCGTCGCGGGCATTACACTCGATACCAACACTACCTACGGAGGAGCAGACGCCGACAACCAGACAATCTCCGCCGAGATAGATGTCACACCAAACGACAGCGCAATGATTGAAGATGTGGAAATTGATGTCGATGCCGCTGAGAACGGTGTCATCGACTTCCAAACGTTTTCTGAATCTTTCGAACCAGCACGAGGTGACGCCGACGTGGAGTACCTAGGTGAGGGCGAGTATACGGTCAATGATATCAATACCGACGAACAGTTCGTCATTACTTTCGACGTGTATCCGAAAACAATCAGGGAAGAAGAGTTGACCGTGGCGACTGTCAAAATCTGGTACACCCAACGCGGTCAGCGACTCTCGGAGACACAGGAGATAACTGCCGACCTCTCGAACTCCGAGTACTACGCGCTGCAGGATTCAGAGCAAGAAGTTAGTGACCTTGAAGATTCGCTCCGGAACCGGCGGTTGTTGACCTACGCCAGTGCTGTGGTTCTCATCCTCGCTCCACTGATCGCCCTCTATTTCTGGCGGAAGAAGCAGTCTCGATTTGATAACGGCGGGGGTGGCGGTGGGAACTTCGATAATGATGACAGTGGCGGCGGGCGATTCGACGATTAACCGGCCGGTACCATATTAAGTTTAGAATTCAGGAGTTGATACCCGTGATTTCCCACACCGGCGCAAATTGACTCAAAGGATTGTTAGAGGGTAGCGAAGTCTGATTGTCAAGTAACGTCTGGTAAGCCCCCTTCGTTCAACCATTCGAGACTCGCTGTGCTGATCGCTCTTTCGGCGTTAGTTCCGAAATTCCCATTACAATCGTCTCCCCCCATCCTTCAGAGGGTTCGAACGCTCAACCCATTCCCAACGGGTTCTTCCTGTGTCATCAAGCGATGATGGTGTGCCCACTAGCTAAATCATTTGGGATGACCTCTATTCTCAATCAGTAACCTCCGGAATCCCTTCAAATTCTTGTATAAGATAGCACGCAGAGTTCTATTTCCTGCCGAGTTGCTCGAGTCGTTGGGCTATCGGTCCGCCGTCGAACAGCTCGGGATAGGCGAAGGAATCAGCGAGGACCTCGTCGGTGTACCCTTCACCAAGCTCTTGTTGTGTATCCTGATGACTGTCGGAGAATACCATATTTACCGTTCCAAATTCGCTTGTGTTCTCCAGAGTAACAGGCATAAACCAGGTGGCGAATCTAACCGAGAGTCCGTCCGCTGTTTCGACTCGCTCTCCGATCAGATGATCGAACTCGTCGATGACGACCTGTTGGACGTTGTTTTGTCCCTCTATCTGCAGTGTCATGATGTCGTCGACGACCGGGAAGTTCTCCTCGTTGTCCTGACTCATCATACTTCCGACTATCTTGTCGGCATACTCCTCGACGTGATGTTCGTCCTGTACCGGATCGTCTGATAGCGAACTGGAATGAAGCAGGGCGGACAGTTCGCGGGCCACTTCTTCTGATTCGAGGATGTCCTTTTGCACCAAATCCGCGATGCTGGGCCACTCAACGACCATCTCGTCCGTTATTTCTGCGATGTCCGCCTCGGTTAATAGTCCTGCTCGCCGGAGGCGTTCGATGTTTGCTGTTTCAAGTTCGTCTTCGATTGCCTCCGAATCGACCAGTTCGGCTTCCACCAACGCGTCGACATCAAGCATCCGGTAGAGGTCGGCCTCCCGAATCCTATCGACATCCCGAAGTGCTGGCTTGAAATATCCTTGTTTTCGATCGCCTTTCCGAAGGGAGTCTCGGATGTTGTCGTATTCAGCTTTGAGGTTTTCGAGTTTCCTTTTCTTGTCTGCTTTCTCACGCTCTTTCTGTGCAATTAGCCCCTGGCGTGCGTGTTCGAGTCCCTCGCTTTTTGCATCGGCTAGGGACTCGTTTGCCCCCTGGAATCGGCTACTGACGACGTCCTGAAGGACCGTGAGTTTTTTGAACTGTGTGTACTGGTCCGGAAGCGTATCGTGATACTCCCCGAGTTCTTCAATCTCATTGGACAACTTCCAGCGGGTCAACGGACGGAGGGTGCTATCCCGTTCCTCCTCGAGTTCCGGGCCATACTCCTTTATGAACTCCTCGACTGCACTCTCCCACTTCGCGTCTACGGGTTGCGGGTTCAGCGACCGGAACTGCTTGGGAAAGCGTGACTCAATCTCACCGTGCCATTTCGAGTGGTTCCAGACTTCTTCGACGCCCCCTTTGAACTCGTGGTTCTGGATTCGACGTTCCAGGTGTTTGTTGAGAGCTTCACAGTACAGCCGATCGACAACCTCGTCGCGGTCGAACGGTTCTCCGAATTTCGGCGACCGGACGTGTTCGCGGAATCGGTCCCGTGCGTCGTCGAGAACGTCCTCGACGACCGTCTCCACGTCGTTCATGTCGACCTCGGAACCGACGATCGTCACTTCCTTTTCCAGGGTCGCCGGAATGTCGAAATCGTTTGGAGCACCGAGACAGCCACGAAGCAACTCCTGGCTGATTTCGTCAAATCCTTCTGGAATGCCCTCTGCAGGGTCGAGGGTTACCCGACGGATTGCGGTGAGATAATCGACTGTGTCTTCGTGGTGGTCGATCTCACCAGACAATTCTTTGATTTCGGCTTCGACTTCGTCGATAAGTCGTTTGTCCTCGACGAAGTCCCGGGCCTCCTCCGTCGGGAATCTAAGTTCCGCTGACGTTATCGCTGCGAGGGTTTCTTCGTCGTAGTCATCGTAGTATGGGAAATCCTCCGGTTGGTCCTTGTTCGCCAGGTAGTAGATGCCATTTGCTGCGATCCGGTTCATCCGGTCGCGATAGGCCAGTTCGTCGCTGTCCTCCTCCGAGAATCCGATGAGCCAGTATTTATCGAAGAGTTTGTCGTTCAGCTCAAGTCCAGACTCTCCCGGATTAAGAACATCAGATTGGACGTCTATAAGAGGTGGGGACCACTTGGGGTCGTCGTAGTCGTTTATAAGTACACGGAGTTCGGCGAGAGCAGCGTACGCGTTCGCGTAGAGAATCTTCCGGCCGTACGGGGGGAACTGGTCGTCTTGGAGGCCTACCAGTCGTGGGAGCGAACCGACTCCGTTGAGAAGGAAATCCTCTTCCATCGGTTCCGTTATCCCACGAATCAGCGACGCTACTATCGGGAACGACCCGCTTCCGGTTCCGCCACCCAGGGAGTTCAATAGCCATATCTGGTAGTATGACGAACCGATATCATCTTCGATTTCCGTATCTGAGACGAACGTCTGGATTCCGTTTCGGAGTTGATCGCGGACCTTGTTGTGGTTTTGACTCCACTCAACGTGATACCGGGCCATCGGTCTCGACCGGCCAGTCCCTTCCTCCGTTTTCAACGAAAACTGGCCTCCGAGATAGTGATAACTTTCCTTGTGATTCTGATTGAAATACTTTTCATCGGGCTTGTCTAGCTTAATTCTTGTGACATTTTGGCCGATGGCCGGCGTTTCTTCATTCAGATCACTCTCATTCGTATCAATCGTGAAAAATTGGAAAGAGTCCTGTTGTCCCTCGTCATGGACGAGAGAGTGTACCGATTCTAACATCCGACACCCAGCCTGTCCGAGTCCGATTACGATGGTTGGACGTGACATTCGTTACTGTATTCATAGTGGGGGGTATTAGTTATTGTGCCCGCGCGCCGGATGTTCCATACCGATAACAGATGTCCAACCTGAAACCGAATGATAAAATGTCAGTAATCATCAAATCTCTCGTAGTGATTTGGCCGGTTACTCGTCGACGACAGTCTCGTCGCCCTCTAGGTCGTGATTGGTGCCGTCGAAGGCCCTATTCAGGTCGTCCTCACCGGCGTCGGCCATTGTCGGTCTACTCTTGTCCGCAAATAGTACGACCGAAAAGTTATCCGTGCCCCCTCGTTTCTGGGTCAGTTCGAGAAGGCTCTCGGCAGCTTCCTCGAGTGTCCAAGCGTCCAGCACCCGATTCCGTATTTCATCCTCTGTCACCACCTTCTCCCTGATTTTCGATTCTACGGCCTCCTTGTTTTCGGCCCGAAGATACTCTTGATAGAGTTCTCGGGAACGGTCGTACGCATCCAGAAGACCGTCGCTCGTGAATAGGACGATGTCGTCGCCGAAAATTGGTACGCTTGTAAACTCTACGTCGGCGTTACTTCCCCCGACGGCGCGTGAAATCGTCGACTTATCCGAATGCACTCTCGCTACGGTCGGCGATATCTGCCCTTTTGAAACATAGTACGCGACCGCAGAGTGATCCCGTGTCACTTGTTCGATTCGTCGTTCGCTCCGGTTGATAACGTACGCCGGACTGTCACCGACCCAACCGAGATGCAGTTGTCCGCGTGCATACACCCCGACGACGATTGTCGTCGCCGACCCCTGGCCGCGCCGGCGCTTCCGTATTTCCTCGTCGGCTCTCGCAACGGCATCTGAAATCGACTTTCTGATGTCCTCTTTGCTCGGCGTGCCGGGAAGCCCGTCGGTATCCATGTCGAGATCGTCAAAAACCGGGTTTTCAGCCCGAGCGAGGCGCAATGCCAAGGGAGAGAGTTCGTCTGGAACGACTGTGGTCGCCAGAAACGAAGCGACATCTCCTCCAGAAGTGCCACCGACGCCGTCAGCGAGGACGAATACACCTGCTGACTGGCGAACGGAATCACGGTGGGATTCATTGAAAAGGAGGGCACTGACGCTGTCCTCGTTGATTCCATCCCTGCGGGCCTTCTTGCGGCCGATGTCCACGGAAGTGGTGTAGTCCATACAATATTCGGTGGGTGCTAGGTTATTAAACGTTCACCCAGGGCCGACCTTCGAACCGGAATCGCTGGCCATATCGCTCGTCAACCGGTACGATTTCGTCGCCGGGAAGCAATACTCGATGCTCCGGAATCGCTGGGTTCGTCGCAAGTGACCGGTCGCGCTGTCCCCTCCGGCTAAGTACTCTGTGCGCGTGTTGGCCGCGGCAGACAAAAGTCCCATTCCTGCCGGTGTCGCGCAACTCCCAGCGCCCCCTGTCAACTACGAAGCGCGCATGGTCACGGGAGACCAGCGGCGCACTGTCGTCCTCAACGGGGATTGCCGGCTCGAACGTCGCCTCCGCGCGACCAAGTCGATCGCCGGGCGATATCTCGTACTCGGTGCCAGTCTCGGTATCAACGACAATGGCCGTCGGCGGTTCCGGCGTCGGGGTGCGGCGATACAAAACGTCGCCGAACACGAGCGCGTTCGCGTACCGTTTCTCTGGGTCCGGATCGGTAGCCTGTTCGATAATATTAGTCAGGTACTCCGGCGCATCTATCCGTTCTGCAGGGTCGAAATCCCGTGGCGGAACAAAGCCCGCCACGAGGCGGAACAGAAGTCGGCCGAGCGCATATACGTCGGTCCACGGCCCGGGTTGTCGCTTCGCATCGCGCTGTTCCGGAGCCTTGTATCTACCTCGGTCTCGGTCTCCGACCTGGAGTATTTCCTCCCATTCTGTCCCGCATTTACTGCAGGCGTGGCCGTTCGCGTTCGCATGTTTGACGGCGAATCCACACGACGGACACGTCGGAACCGTTCGACACGTGTTGAAATCAATCAGGATGGGCCGATTCTCCGGCGTGAGTATTACGTTGTCCTCCTTAAAATCGCGATAGACAATATCGTTTGCGTGTAATCGACCCATCGCCGAACAGGCAGTCAAAACAATCTTGCAGGCCTTCGCGGGAGCAAATCGCTCCGTTCGATTCTCGACTACGTCACCCTCGA
>Ga0207756_100450_pt1 | contig 14028 bp, 13 predicted proteins | sample A23M1SouthBayCA_FD_187748 | JGI IMG/M metagenome (GOLD analysis project Ga0207756, IMG submission 187748) | Aerobic enrichment media microbial communities from Eden Landing Ponds, California, USA - A23 M1 (3) (SPAdes) | ecosystem: Environmental > Aquatic > Marine > Unclassified | place...
GGAGCAGCTGAAAGAGCGGGCGACCGAGGACCTCGTGGAGCGCCTGGTGGACGTTCGGGACAACCTGAAGCGCGCGCTCGATCAGGACGTCGACGACGACGAGAGCATTCGCGGTGGCGTGGAGATGACGCTCAAGGAGTTCGATCGCGTGCTCGCCGAGGAGAACGTCGAGGAGATCGCGCCCGCGGCCGGGGAGGACGTCGACCCGCAGCGCCACGAGGTCATGGTGCGGGTGGACAGCGACCAGCCGGAGGGCACGATCGCGGAGGTGTTCAATCCCGGGTACGAGATGGCCGACCGCGTCATCCAGGCGGCGCAGGTGACGGTCAGTACGGGCGCCGAGCACGCACCGGACGACGGCGAAGAGGCGACGGACGCGCGGCCGGAGGCGGACGGCGGCAGCGAGGACGCAGCCAGCGACGACCCCGAATCGGTCGACGAGGAGGGCGACGACGCGGTGGCGCTCGGTGGGGCAGTGGACGACGAAACTGCGGCGGACGACGAGGACGTGGACGAGGCGAGCGACGACGACATTAGTGCAGCGCTCGACGACGAGTAGTATTCAGAAGGAATCCTGTAATTTAGTGGTTTCCGACGTTTGGGTACCCCTAGGCAATTTTATTCGTGGGAACGATCTGTAAAGCAACTTTTAAAACGGTCAGGCTATTATAGTAGGACAACATGGCGAGCAACAAGATTCTCGGTATCGACCTCGGTACCACAAACAGCGCGTTCGCGGTGATGGAAGGCGGCGATCCGGAGATCATCGTGAACAACGAAGGCGACCGAACGACGCCGAGCGTCGTCGCGTTCACCGAGGACGGCGAGCGCCTCGTCGGGAAGCCCGCGAAGAACCAGGCGATCCAGAACCCCGACCGCACGATCGCGTCCATCAAGCGCCACATGGGCGAGGAGGACTACGCGGTCGACATCGACGACGAGGAGTACACGCCCGAGCAGATCTCGGCGATGACCCTCCAGAAGATCAAGCGCGACGCCGAGGACTACCTCGGCGACGACGTCGAGAAGGCGGTCATCACGGTGCCGGCGTACTTCAGCGACCGGCAGCGGCAGGCGACGAAGGACGCCGGCGAGATCGCCGGCTTCGAGGTCGAACGCATCATCAACGAGCCGACGGCCGCGGCGATGGCGTACGGGCTGGACGACGACTCCGACCAGACCGTGCTCGTGTACGACCTCGGTGGCGGGACGTTCGACGTCTCCATCCTCGACCTCGGCGGCGGCGTGTACGAGGTCGTCGCGACGAACGGGGACAACGACCTCGGTGGCGACGACTGGGACCACGCGATCATCGACTGGCTCGCGGCGGAGTTCGAGGACGATCACGGGATCGACCTGCGGGACGACCGGCAGGCGCTCCAGCGCCTCAAGGACGCCGCGGAGGAGGCGAAGATCGAGCTCAGCAGTCGGAAGGAGACGGAAATCAACCTGCCGTTCATCACGGCGACGGACGACGGCCCGATCCACCTGGAGAAGAGCCTGACGCGCGCGAAGTTCGAGTCCCTGACCGCGGACCTGATCGAGCGCACGCAGGCGCCGACGGAGCAGGCGCTCGAGGACGCCGGCTACGAGAAGGGCGACATCGACGACGTCATCCTCGTGGGCGGTTCGACGCGCATGCCGCAGGTCAAGGAGCAGGTCGAGGACATGCTCGACATCTCGCCGAAGGGGAACGTCAACCCGGACGAAGCCGTTGCGCTCGGTGCGGCGATCCAGGGTGGCGTGCTCGGCGGCGAGGTCGACGACATCGTGCTGCTCGACGTGACGCCCCTCTCGCTCGGTATCGAAGTGAAGGGCGGGCTGTTCGAGCGGCTGATCGAGAAGAACACGACGATCCCGACGGAAGAGTCGAAGATCTTCACGACGGCGGCGGACAACCAGACGACGGTGCAGGTGCGCGTGTTCCAGGGCGAGCGCGAGATCGCGGAGGAGAACGAGATGCTCGGCGAGTTCCACCTGACGGGGATTCCGCCGGCGCCCGCTGGCACGCCCCAGATCGAGGTCGCGTTCAGCATCGACGAGAACGGCATCGTGAACGTGACCGCGGAGGACAAGGGCAGCGGGAACAAGGAGGACATCACCATCGAGGGTGGCGCCGGCCTCTCCGACGCGGAGATCGACCAGATGCAGGAGGAAGCGAAGGAGCACGCCGAGGAGGACAAGCGCCGCCGCGAGCGCATCGAAGCGCGGAACAACGCGGAGGCGACCCTGCAGCGCGCGGAGAAGCTCCTCGACGAGAACGAGGAGGAGGTCGACGACGCGCTCATCGACGACATCGAACTGGAGATGGACGAGCTCGAGGCGACGCTCGAGGACGAGGAGGCGTCGAAGGAGGAGATCGAGGACGCCTCGAAGGCGCTCTCCGAGGAACTCCAGGAGATCGGCAAGCAGATGTACGACGGTGCCGCGGCCCAGGGCGGCCCGCAGGGTGGTCCCGAGGGCGGCATGGGCGGCGGGATGGGTGACATGGGCGCCGAGGGCGGCGCCGCTGCTGAAGACGGGGACGAGGAGTACGTCGACGCCGACTTCGAGGACGTCGAGGAAGACGAGGAAGCGTAAGCGACGAGGCTTCCTCGGGCAGTGAGAGCTTCGCTCTCGCGCGTTCGAGGCGGACGAAGCGGGATTGGCCGACCGGTCGTCCGGGGGCATCGATTCTTGCGGCCGGAACGGGTGGGGTCCTGTCGGTGGGTTCGTCTCGGTGCGTTGGACTGTAGAGGCCGTGCCTTCGACGGTCGGACGGCCCTGCCTCGGTTCTTGTTCTCTCGACCGTCGGATATTTGTCGCTCCTTCGAGGAGTCGCACACATGACCGATACAGGTGGGCGGGATCGATCGAGGCGTCGCGTCCTGGGCGCGCTCGCGACCGTAACGACTGGCGCCATCGCCGGGTGCAGTACGTCGAGCGACCCTGCGACGACGTCGACGGGGACGACGGCGTCGACGGGGACCGCGACTGACACCGCGACGGCGACCGAAACCGAGACGGAGACGACGAAGCCGATCGATCCGCCGAACGTCGAGCGCCAGATCATTCTGCGAGACAAGGCCGCGATCATGCACGTGCGGCGCGTCGTATCGGGCGAAATCACCTGGCCGTCGTTCGAGACGTACAACGTCGTCGATCCGACGGTGCTCGGCGTGTGGGAGCGTGGCGACACCACGCTGGCGTTCGACGACGACAAGACGTTCGAACAGGTGTCCGGGGAGGACAGCTACGAGGGGCGTTACTTCGCGACGGACGGACTGCTGGGGTTGACTTACAGCGACGGGTCCGAGCTCGACCTCGAGTACTCGGTGACCGAGGGGTCGTCGGGCGTCGAACTGGTCCTGGAGACGTCCGATGGGGATACGGTCAGGTACTCGCGCGTGCGGGACTACGACGACGAGCGTGACATCGTGCAGGTGTTCGAGGATTCGTTCGTCGTCGAGGAGTCGAACCCCGTCGAGGAGGGCGGTGAAATTCGGACGGCGAGCACCGGCTCGGGGTTCAACGTTCACCCCGACGGGTACGTCGTGACGAACGCGCACGTCGTGGGAACCCACCGTGACCCCGAGGAGTCGCTGTACGTCCGTCTCGCCCTCCAGACTCAAACGGACGTCAGGGAGACGCTGGAGTCCGAGTTCGATCTGACCGCCACGGAACAGGAAGCTGTCGAGGGAATCCTGTTCGACATGTTGTTCGATTACTTCGCGGAGGAGTCGGAGGTCCGCGACGTGTCGACCGACCTCGGCGTGTTGCACGGGACGGCCGAGCCGAACGAGGACGTCGGCGTGAGGGCGACGTCGGCGACCGTCGAGACCACGGGGAGCGTGACGGAGGAGGTGTCGGGCGAGCCGACGTGGGGGCGCGACGTCGCGATCCTGAACGTGGACGGCCAGCGGCCGCTGCCGACGGTTCCCCTGGGTGACTCGACGTCGCTCGGGACCGGGGCGAAGACCGTCGTGGTCGGGTACCCGGCCATCGGTATCGAGAACTACTTCGAGGACCGGGAGACGACGCTCGAGCCGACGTTGACGTCGGGGGTCGTGAGTGCGCGTCGGACGCTGCGGTCGGGCGTCGAGGCGATCCAGACCGACGCCGGCATCAACAACGGGAACAGCGGGGGGCCGATGTACAACGGCGACGGGGAGGTCGTCGGTATCGCGACGTTCAAGCCGACGGACGTCGACCTCGAGGAGGTGGCGTTCGGGCTGCCCGTCGAGACGGCGACGGGATTCCTCGGGGAGATCGGCGTCGAGCCGGAACGTGGCGAACTGGACCGTCGCTACCAGGAAGGGCTGAACGCGCTGTGGCGCGACGACTGCGAGACGCTACGGGAGCGGATGAGCGAGGTGCGGGAGCTGTGGCCGGATCATCCGTACGTCGGGGACGTCCTGGACGCGTGTTGATTGTCGAGTCGAACCCGTTCTGTTGAAGTGTGCGAATCCTGTATGGGTGTGTAACGAGATGACCGAGGACTTCTACGACGCGCTCGGCGTGAGTCGGGATGCGTCCGAGGACGAGATCAAGCAGGCCTACCGGAAGAAGGCCGCGGAGTATCATCCGGACGTGTCGGACGCGGCGGATGCGGAGGAGAAGTTCAAGAAGGTCAAGAAGGCAAAGGAGGTGTTGACGGACGAGGAGAAGCGGCAGGCGTACGACCGGATGGGGCACGAGCGCTTCGAGCAGGCGGAGAAGCGCGGTGGGTTCGATCAGGGCGCGGGTGGTGCCGGCGGTGCTGGTGGTCCGTTCGGTGGTGCTGGCGGTGCCGGTGGCCCGTTCGGTGGTGCTGGCGGTGCCGGTGGCGCGGGCGGAATCAACGACATCTTCGAGCAGTTCTTCGGCGGCGGTTCGGGTGGCGGCCAACGTGGGCCGCGTCCGGGCCGGGACCTCAGGATGGAGCTCGAACTCGACCTGGAGGAGGCGTTCGATGGCGTGACGAAGGAGGTGTCGATCACGCGCCCGTCCCGGTGTGACGTCTGCGACGGCGAGGGGCATCCGCCGGACGCGGAGGCCGAGCGATGTCCCGAGTGCGACGGTCAGGGGCGCGTGACGCGCGTCCAGCAGACGCCGTTCGGGCGAATGCAGCAGACCGGCGAGTGCCCGCGGTGTGACGGCGCCGGCGAGCTGTACGACGAGACGTGCAGCGAGTGCCGTGGTGACGGGATCGTGCGCGAGGACGTGACGATGCGCGTCGACATCCCGGAGGGCATCCAGACCGGGCAGACGATCCGGCGCGAGGGCGAGGGCGCGCCCGGCGAGCCGGGCGCGCGAAACGGCGACCTCCTGATCGACGTGCGCGTTCGCGAGCACGACGAGTTCGAGCGCGACGGCGACGACCTCTACTACAACCTCGCCATCTCGTTCCCGCAGGCGACGTTCGGGGACGACGTCACCGTGGACGTGTTCGGGGAGGACGTGGAGGTGGAGATTCCCGCGGGCACGCAGAGCGGCGAGCAGTTCCGCGAGCGCGGCGCGGGCATGCCGCGAACGCACCGCCGCGGCCGCGGGAGTCTCGTCGTGCAGGTGCAGGTGGTGACGCCCGACCCCGGCGACCTGAACGACGAGCAGCGCGACGCCCTGGAAGCGTTCGCGGAGGCCGGTGGCGAGGAGATCGAGCTCTCCGAGGGATTCTGGCAGAAGATCAAGCGCTCGTTCTGAGACCGCGGTCGGATTCGCGCGCCCGTGTCCGTCAGTCCCTGGCGTCGGGTTCCGCGGGCGACGGTGCGTCGTCGTTCCCGGACACCGGGCGGCGTGCGTCGTCGCCACCGGACGCGTTCGGTTCGGCGAGCGGGTCGTCGGTGTCGTCCGTTTCGGTGCGGTCGCTGCCGTCGGTGGCGGACCGCGATGCCGGTGGCGCGTCGGCTTGCTGGTTCTGGCCGCGCGAGGACGAGTCGTCGGTCGTAGCGTTCGACTCGTCGTCGACCTCGACGGCTTGCTCGCGTTGCTTCTCGAGGAGTTCCAGCACCGCGTTCTGGAGGCGTTCGGGGTCGGCGGCGTTGTCGAACTCGACGTACCCGATGCCGCGGTTGCTGCCGACGGAGAGGAAGGAGATGGTCGCGAACCCGAGCAGCGCCTGCGTGCGGCTCTTCGACAGTTCCACGCCACGGATCATGTGCAGGGGGAGTTCGCGGGACTCCTCCCGGTACGCCAGGTGGTACTGGCGGCGGACGCTGTCCTCGGTGACGACGTACCGCGTCCGGTACAGCACGATGTACTTGATCGCGAGCCGCGTGGCGCCGATGACCGTCAACCCGAGGACGACCAGGCCGGCGATGCGGGCGTTCCCGTCCTCACCGAACAACTCCGGGTTCTGGTAGAGGAACGCGCCGACGAACCCGCCGACGAGGATCGTCAACACGAGGTACATGAGGACGATCTGGGTCGCGGGCGACGCGGTGGCGACGATCTCGCCGCCGAAGGTGTCTTCGTCTCGGTCCGCCACGAACGAATCGGGGTCTGTCTCTGACATGGGTTATCCGGCGATGTTGAGCGAGTACGCGAGGATGGTTCCGACGATGTACAGTGCGGGTGCGGCGGCGACCGCGGCGAGGACGAGGAAGCCCGTGAACCGGGAGGCGCCGTGGTTGATGCGGGCGCCGAGGTACATCGAGTACAGGTAGTAGAGCACGCAAACGATGAGCGCGGCGATGATCACCTGGCCCTCCTGAGAGAGTGCGGCGACGTTCACGGTGTCGGCGCGTCCGCTCGGGAGCGCGAGGTCGCTCCCGAGCAGGTCGATGAAGTAGTACACGAACTCCTTCTGGACGGCGACGACGAACGCGGCCGCGACCTCCGTCGTCGCGGACTGCGAGAGGTACCACACGAGACTGAACAGGCCGGCGAGGTACGCGCTCGTCGAGTACGTGATGGTGTGTGCGGTCTGCAGGATGCCCTTCGAGTTCAGCGTGAGGAGGACGGCCGCGTGGTAGTTGACGAGCGTGAGTACCGCGGCGATCGTGAGGAACGCCGAGTTCTGCACGAGCGCGGAGAGGAACTGCCAGAGTTGCGTCGGGTCGGCGACTCCCGCGGCGAGCTCGGCGAACCACCCTGGTGCGTCCGCCGTACTCTGCACGCCGATGCCGGCGAGCGTGAGCGGGACCGCGTACAGCGCGAGATTCACGAGGTACACGACCGCCAGACGATTCATCTCGAACGCCGTCCACACCCAGCCGGCGGCGTAGTTGTCCGTCCGCGACTGCACGAACCGCCGCGGCTGAATGACGGCGTCGAACAACCCCCGTATCACCCCTGCAACGTATCCGGTAGCCATCGCGTAACGAACCAACGTTTACATACCATCTGTTTAATGATTGTGGCACTGGATGGAAGCGGGGACGGCGTGGGGACGACCGCGGGACCGGCCGGCGGCGGTCGTCCCGTCCGATGCCGGCCTTCGGGTTCGCGTCGCTGGCGAGCGCGGGTCGCCGGCGAGACCGCCGGGTCTTTGCCCGCCGGTCGGTTAGGGTCGCGCATGGAGACGCTCGTCGACCTCGTCGCGCGCTCGCGGCGCTCCGACGCCCCCGCGCTGCGGGCGCCGGCGCACGACCAGTTCTACGACTACCAGCGCCTGTGCACGGAGACGTGGAAGACGGCGAACTTCCTGCACGCGCGCGGCGTTCGCGCCCGGTCGACCGTCGGCGTCGGCGACGACGCTCGCGCGCAGTCCGTCCTCGCCGTCCTCGGGAGTGCGCTGCTGGGCGCGAAGGCGTACGTCGACCCGCCGCGGACCGTGGACGCGCGCGTCGTCGTCGCGCACGCTGACGACGTCGACGGCTACGACCTCGACGCTGGCACGCAACGGATCGCGTACGGCGGGGAACCGGACGCGCCCGCCGTGTACTACTTCGAGGGCGACGTCTGGAGCGAGAACCCGACGATGCCACCGGAGGCCGCGGAGCGCGCGGCCATCGACGTCGCGCTCGTCACCGGCACGCGGGTGTTCACGCACGGCGAACTGCTTTCGGCCGCCGCGAGCGTCGGCGACCGGTTGTCGCTGTCGGCCGACACCGAGGTCGCGGTGCGCGCGCCGCTCGCCGACCCGCGTGCGCTCGCCGCCGGCGTGCTCGCTCCGATCTACGCGGGCGGAACCGTCGTGTTCCCGGACGCGGACGCGACCGCGGACGCGGCCGTCGTCGCGCCCGACCGCGACGCGCCCGAGTCGCGAACGCTCGGCGTGCGGGACGTCGACCTGTGAGTCACTCGAGCGCGATCACTCGGCGCTGAGGGGTTCGATCGTTCGACCGAGTGTCCTCGCGAGTCGATCGACGGCGGACGCCGTCGCGCGGGACCGTCGACCACGGCACGACGTTCGTTCGGCGCGTCCGCCACCGGTCAGCGCGCGTTCTCGACCTCCTCCAGCGCCTCCGGGTTCTCGATGCTGCTCATGTCCCCGAGGTCCTCGCCGGTGTAGGTCGCCTCGATGGCGCGCCGAATGATCTTCCCGCTCTGGGTCTTCGGGAACTCGTCGACGAACAGCACCTCCCTGGGACGGAAGGGCTTCCCGAGCTCCTCGCCGACGATCGCGCGCAGCTCGTCGCGGATGTCGTCCGACTCCTCGAACCCTTCCTCGAGGACGACGTACGTGACGACGGCGGTGCCGGTGGTGTCGTCGGGCGCACCGACCGCCGCGGCCTGGTTGACGGCGTCGTGGTCCATGAGCGCGCCCTCGACCTCGGCGGGACCGACCTTCCGGCCGGCGACGTTCAGCGCGTCGTCCGCGCGTCCGTGCAGGAACCAGAACCCGTCCTCGTCGCGCTGCGCCCAGTCGCCGTGATCCCAGAGGTCCTCCCAGTTGCTCCAGTACTCCTCCAGGTAGCGCTCGTCGCCGCTCCACAGGCTCTTGGTCATGCTCGGGCACGAGTCCCGGGCGACGAGGAACCCGCGCTCGGTCGTATCCTTGATGGACTCCCCGTTCTGATCGACGATGTCGATGTCCATCCCCAGACCGGGGCCGCCGAGCGTGCACGGCTTCAGGTCGTTGATCGGCATCGGCATCAGGAAGCAGCCACAGATCTCGGTGCCGCCTGAGATGTTGATGATGGGCGCGTCGCCACCGCCGACTTCGTCGAGGAACCACTGCCAACTCTCGGGGTCCCACGGTTCGCCCGTCGACCCCAGGATGCGGAGGCTCGAGAGATCGTGCTTCTCGACCCACTCGTCGCCGTGCTTGCGGAGCGCGCGGATCGCGGTCGGGGAGATCCCGAACTGCGTGAGCGAGTGCCGGTCGATCATCTCCCAGAACCGATCGGGCTCGGGGTGGTCGGGCGCGCCCTCGTACATGAACATCGTGTTCCCGAACGTGTGCGTCCCGATGAGCGTCCACGGCCCCATCATCCACCCGATGTCGCTCACCCAGAAGAAGCGGTCGCTGGGCTTGAGGTCGAACCCGAAGTACAGTTCCTTCGCGCACTGCATCTGCACGCCGGCGTGCGTGTGCACGATGCCCTTCGGTTTGCCGGTGGTGCCCGAGGAGTACAGGAGCATGCACTCCTGGTCGCTGTCCAGGGACTTCGAGTCGTACGCGTCGTCCCGGGACTCGATCGCGTCCGTCCAGGACTCGTCGCGGCGCGTCCACTGGATCGACACCTCGTCGCTCTCGACGTGCCCGAGTCGGTCGTAGACGACCGTGTGCTCGACGTGCCCGGCTTCGTCGATCGCGTCGTCCGCGGCGTCCTTCAGCGTCACCTCGCCGCCGCGCCGGTAGAACCCGTCGCCCGTGAACAGCACCGAGCACGCAGAGTCCGCGATGCGCGTCGCCGTCGCGTCGACGCCGAACCCGCTGAAGATCGGGACCGCGATCGCACCGACCTTGAAGCAGCCGTAGAGGATGCTCGTCACCTCCGGCACCATCGGCATGTACAGCCCCACGGTGTCGCCGGTGCCGACGCCCACGGACTCCAGGTAGTTCGCGACCTTGTTCGACTGCCGGTGCAGTTCGTGGTAGGTCACCTCGCGGACCTCGCCGTCCTCGCCCTCCCAGATCGTCGCGACCTTGTTCCGCGTCTCCTCGTCGGGGGCCGCCCACCGATCGACGACGTTGTGCGCGACGTTGAGTTCGCCGCCCGGATACCAGTCCGTGAACTGCGGGCCGTCGCTGTCGTCCCGAACGGCGTCGTAGTCCTCGTAGAACTCGACGCCGAGGTAGTCGACGAGTTCGTCCCAGAACCAGTCGACGCCGCTCTCGGGCTCCCCGTCGACCTCGGTCGTCGTCCGCTCGATCAGTTCGTCGTAGTCGTCCATGCCGTACGCCTGCATGAACTCGTACACGTTCGTCGATTCGACGAAGGATTCGTCGGGCTCGAACGCGACCTCGGATACGTCTTCGAGGGATTCCATCTCGTTGAGCAAGTCTTGCACGGACGATAAAGAAGTTACTCTACACCGCGGGCCGATCGCCGCCGGACGGGAGCCGACACCGGCTCAGTTGTCGTCCTCCCGCCACTTGTGCTCGCACTCGGTGCAGATGAAGAACCGCGTCTCGGACTCGTCGGCCGCACGGATCTGCTGCGTGTAGTAGTACGCGCGGTCGTTGTCGCACTTCGGGCAGTGCGCGGTCATCTGTGGCAACCCCCGCTCCTCGGCGCCGCTGACGTCGACGACCTCCGAGGCCTCCTGATCTTCCGTCGTCACCATCTCGGCCTCCTCGGCCTCGTCTCGGAGCTGTTCGTGCCCGCAGGACCCGCAGACCCAGTGGTCGCCCTCCGTCTTCATCATCGAACCGCATTCGTCACAGAACTCCATTCGTAGCCCGGGCTACGACCGGCCGTCGTGTTAAGTCGTCCGCTTCAACGACGCTCGTCGTCGAGCTGCCGCGAGCGGCGCAATCCGACCTCAGTGCTCGATGCGGGCGTCGACGACGGCCGACAGCTCAGCTTCGAGGTCCGCGACGGCGTGGAAGGCGTCGCTGGACGTCTCGGAGACGAGCGCGCCGAGGTTCGCGTCCCCGCCGTCCTGGAACGTGACGGTGACGTCCGCGAGCGCGGCCGCGGCGTCGTCCCGCAGGAGCGGGTACGAGAACGCCTCGAGTTCCGCGTCGACGCGCTCGTACGCGATCTCTCGGACCATGATACCAATACACAACGGACTGGTCCTTAGTCGTTGCCCAGTTCGACGCCCCCCGGACTCGTCGCGGCCGCCCACGCACCCGGTCGGACGTGGCGACTCCAGAAGCGGGAAATACCGGCCGCCTGTATCCGGACGTGATGACGCTCTCGGAGGAGGCACGCGAACGGCTGGCGGACGTCGTCGAACTCCAGCCGACGAAGAACGGGGAACTCCAGGACCAGTGGGGGATGGACAGCGGCAGCGACGTCCACCGGTACCTCGAGAACGAACTGAAGGAGTACTACTACCGCGACGACGACAGCCTCATCCGCGCGACCGAGGACGCCGCGGACCTCGTCGACGTCGCACCGGGCGTGGAGTCCGACGACGACGGGACGACGACCGCAGTACGGGTCCCGCGACTCCAGGCGCGGGTGCTCGAGGTCGTTCCGTCGCGGGACGCGGACGGGTCGAGCGTCGTCGCGACCCTGCACGCGCTCAGGAACGCGTACGACGTCGACCCGTCGACCGAGGACGTCCGCGAGGCGCTGCAGGCGCTGAAACGCAAGGGCGTCGTCGAGGTCGTGTACACGACCGTCCCGACGTTCCGGCTCGCGGTCGACCGCGCCGAACTCGACGTCGCCGTCGCCGAGGACTGACTCGCGATCGGTCCGCTCGCTCCCGCTCACTCCTCCGGCGCGGGACGTCGTCGCTCCTTCCGGCGATCGAGCAGGCGTCTCGCGCCCTGCCCCGGCCCGCCGTCGATCGGCCAGTTGCGCTGCCGCCACGCCGGCGGCTCGGGTTCGAACTCGCCGCAGGCGCCACGGCACTCCGCGCTCGTCTGACAGCGCTCCTTCGCCGCACAGAACGGCACGAGTCCGTCCCCAACCGACTCGAGTTCGAAGTGCCGGCAGTCCGGTCGCATCGCGTCGACGTACGACCGCCAGCCGCGCTCGTACGCGCGTTCCGCGATCGCGAGGCGCTTCTCGCGCTTCCAGTCCGCGTCCACGTACTCGAACCGCGCCGCGGACGCGTCGTACCCGCCGGCGGAGTCCTCGGGACTCGGGTTCGCCACGATGCGCGTCCCGGGGTCGTCGACCGCGAGCGACCGCGGGTGCCACACGACCTCGGCGCTCGTCCGGTCGGCGTCCGTGCCGACCGCGTCCGCGACCGCGAGGATGCCCGCCTCCACGGGCACGTCCTCCAGCAGCAGGCGTTCGTTGACGTCGTCGCTCGCGCGCGTCGCAACCCACGCCTCGTCCGCGAGCCCGAGCGCGACGTCCGTCTCCAGTTGCGCCGCGAGCGCGTTCGCCGCCGACCGATCCAGGTCCGGCTTGTTCTCCACCGCGACGACGCGCCGCACCCAGTCCTCGGGGTACGGGCCGATGCGACGAATCTCGATGCGGCCGCCGCGCTTGCGGTGCTCCAGGGCGCCGCGCGCGGACAGCGCGTGGACGCTCTCGCGCACGTACCGCCACGGGTACTCCGGGTCGGGGAGCGCGTCCCGGTAGTACGCCCAGTCCGCGGGCGCGTGCCGGACGACGTGCAGGTCGTTCGATGTCAGCGCGCCCGGACCGAACGCCGCGCGCGCGGTCAACCCGGCGAGGTCGCACTCCAGCACGACGGTGTCCCACCGGCGGGACTGCGTCCCGAGCTGGCGCGCCACCAGGACCGCGCTGTCGCGCGCACCCCCGGGTGGCCACTCGCGCTCCGCCCAGCGACACACCGCCAGCTCGAACGGGAACTCGGCGTCCGCACCCGGAAGCGTCACGCCACCGACTCCGCCCCCGACCGTCGAATCAGTTTCGGTGGCCGAAAGCGAGCGCCGCGGCTGCCCGCCCCACGACGCCCGCGCGCCGCGCTCAGATCTCGTCGTCCTCCTCGAGGTCGTTCAGGTACTCGTGGGCCTGCTCCAGGATCTCGCGCGGCCCGTCCTGCGTGACGGTGTTCACCGCCTGCTCGTAGTCCCGCCACTGGAGGTCCCGGTGCTCCGTGGACAGTTCCGCGCTCGCCTCGTAGGACTTCGCGACGAACAGGTGCACGGTCTTGTGGATGGTCTTCCCGCCGGCCTCGAAGACGTAGTCGTAGTCCTCGCGGAACCCGTCGAGCAGGCGGAAGTCGTGGATGCCGGCTTCCTCCTTCACCTCGCGGATGGCGGTCTGCTGTAACTCCTCGTCGCCCTCAACGCCGCCCTTCGGGAACTCCCAGTCCCCGGGACGGCTCTTGAGGAGAAGGTACTCGCGCTGGCCCCGCGTGTCCCGGAAGAGGATGGCACCCGCGCTCGTAGCTTCGACTGTCATTGCAGGTACGTAATTCACCCCGATTTAAGAGAATATCGGAGCGCGTCCCATCGGTGGACGGACGGTCGGTGGCGTGGCCGCGCGTTCCGGCCGGTCGGTGCGCGGTCGACCGAGTGGGCGCGCGTTCCGTTGTGCTTTAGGCGCTCGCCCGAGTGTGACTGGACAGGAATGAGCTTCGTCACACGCCTCACGCTTTCGAGCGGGGACCGGGCCGCGCTCGACGGCGTCGTCGACGACATCAAGGAAACGGCTGCCCGGAAGGGCGCGGAGATGAAGGGACCGCGCTCGAACCCGCCCGCGGAACTGCGCGTCCCGCTCGAGAAGTGCGTCGCGGGCGCGGAATCGTTCGGCGACTGGGAGTACACCGTGTACGAGCGCACCATCGAGATCGTCGGGCACGACGGCGTCGCGCGCTCGATCGCGGACTGGGAGTTCCCGTCGTCGGTGCACGTCGAGGTCGAGGTCGAGAACGTCCGCTCGCAGGGACAGCAGCCGCTGTAGGGTCTCCGTCTGGGTGTTCGAGCCCCAGTTCCGGTGACGGTGCTTCCGGAGCCTGTTCAACTTAAGTTCGGTGCGCCCTACGAGCCGACCATGTCACGAGTCGACCGCGACCGACTGGTCGCACTGCGGCGCGAGTTCCACCGCCACCCCGAGCCGGCGTGGCGCGAGTTCTTCACGACCG
>Ga0207756_100451_pt1 | contig 13947 bp, 13 predicted proteins | sample A23M1SouthBayCA_FD_187748 | JGI IMG/M metagenome (GOLD analysis project Ga0207756, IMG submission 187748) | Aerobic enrichment media microbial communities from Eden Landing Ponds, California, USA - A23 M1 (3) (SPAdes) | ecosystem: Environmental > Aquatic > Marine > Unclassified | place...
GAGCGCCCGGTTCGGCACGTCGGCATCAAGCCTAACACCGCTGGTGAGGCACTAACTGGAAACTGGGCAAACGTTCTGTCGAACCGTGAGGCTATAGAGGAACATCTGCAGTCACGGTTGGAATCCGTTCGCGAGGGGCAGGTTGGTGCGGCGTTCAAGCAGGGCGAAAAACTCTCGAAGGAACAGGAGACCATACTGGACTTCCTCAGCTATCGCATCATCCCGGATGGGGAGAACCAGACCGCCCCCGTTGAAGAGTATGCAACCATCGATGAGTGGGCACGAGAACTCCATGATCGGATGAAGGCTGTGAAACTGAAGAACACTGATGAGGATCGCATCTTGAGAGAGACATTCCGAAACCACTCCGAGTACAAGTCGTTCCCTGAGTGGCCGACAGAAGAGTTCCTCACGGAGTTAGACGCATTCCTCGACGAGAACATCGAGGCGTCACCAGAGTTCCAAGACACTCTCGTCGGAGAGAGTGCGGTAAAGGCGAGGTTGGTTTGTTGGGGGGTCGTTGGAAAATAGAACGACGTGTGATCAGTTAAACGGGCCTTCTCGGTCTAGCTCTTTGAACTTCTCCGCCACGGTGTCGAGATAGCCGTCGGTCATGATTCGAGGATCTTCCACCTGATGGAAGTCATCGAGTACGAATCGAACCTCGCTCTGTTCTAGGCCGTACGCGTGGAACGCGGCAGCATCGATTTCCGCCTGAAGCTCTCGACGTTTCTCGTCGTCTACCACAGGTTCGATGTTCCCTAACCGCTCCCGCATCTCCTCGAACTGCTCTCCATAGCAGTTGAGCTGGGCTGCCCGTTCAGCGATGTAGTTGAACCAGTCATCACCATCTGTCAGCCGGGGAAGTTGTGCTTCTTCGATAACATTCATCGACATACTGGTGTCCAGCTTCGTCCGCACGAGATAGTCGAAGGGAATGCTGTTCAATAGACCGAGGGCTGCGAACAGCTCTCTGTCCTCGAAGATTCGGTTGTAGACGCCGTTTAGGGTCTCTTCAGTTAGATTCTGCTCCTTTGGCTCAATTTCGTGGGGGCGGATGACCGGTGCCTTGTGATGGCAGACCACTCCTGGGGGAATCACTGAGGAAATGAAGCTACGCTCGTTCGTTGTGTTCGAAATCTCGCGGAAGATGAGTCGATACTTCGAGCAGTCCAACAGCACATCATCAAGCGAGAGCGGATCTCGACCATGTTCCTCCAAGAGATTGTCGACGAATCTTACCTGCGATCCGCTACCATCGAAGGCGTGGTAGACGGCCGTCTTGAGTCGCTTCTTTTCTTTCTCCCGAATTCTGCGCTTCGCGCTCAGTTCGGGGTTTACATCCTCCTCAACGCTCCAAAATGACGGGGAACTAAGATCGCTCCGTAGACTGTTGTCGTGTTCGTACTGCCAGATATTTCCACCGCCGTAAACAGGATAGTCCCCTTCGTCTTCGGATTCGACGAACCGATCGGAGTCACGCGTTCGGTTCAATTCCTCCTTGTAGATGTCGATGTACCACCCGTCCTCATCCCCATCATTCATACTCGGATGTTCGATGATTTTCTTGATTAAATCGAGCTCTTCACGGCTCTCCACCTGTGGGAAAATACGGACACGTGGAGAGTATCTCTTCAACACCTCCAGTGGAACATCGAAAGCGGTATCGTCGATGTTTCTGAGGACATCAACGTCCCTCTGTAGAAATTTCCCGTGGAGTACGTCGGTGGAACCCGAGTTTTTGAAGGTGATGATCCCGAACTTGTGTCGATCGTCGATGTCGAAGATTCCCTTATTCTCGAATGTGATGATGTTCTTTAGGGCCGTCTCAGAGAGGAGACGGCCACGCAGGTCGCTGGCGTTCGTCCCGACGAAAATCTTGTTCGGGAGAATCAACGAAACGTACGACTCCTCCTTTGCAACTGTAAAGACACGTTCAAGGAACAAGGCCGAGAGGTCATGCTTTCCTTGTCCGCCAACATCGGGCGATTGTAGGTCGTAGAGTGAACTTTCCGTGATGAAGGTGGATAGCGTCTTTCGTCTCTCCTGATGTTCCTCCCAACCTTCAGCAACGGCGTCGTCCTGTAGTAGTTCCTCTTGCTTCGCATCCTTCTCTGATTTGGAGTGAGTTCGGAACTCCGGGTCATATTTGGTGAAGTACTCTTCCCGATCGGAGGTCAGTACTTCCCAAGGCGGATTTCCGATAAGAACATCGAAGCCACCGTCGCCCCAGACGTATGGGAATTCGAGGGGCCAATGGAATGGAGAGAGATCCTCAAGTTCCTGCTTATCGACGCCGTCCAACCCTGCCGAGTGGAACTCATTCAGGAGTTCAGCATCGAAATCCCCCCGATACTCCTCTATCAAGTTCTCAGCCTTCATTCTCCATTCGGTGGCCTCTTCACTGGTTGTGGCGTCCCGATGAGCCTGAATAGCTTCGGAGATATCCTGATACTGGTCGCGGATCTTCCAGTCGCCGATTTTGCTGTTCTCCGTGTTCTCCGGGTCAGTGATGCCTGACGGCTCAATTGTCTCCAGATAGCCGATGAGCGAGTTGCCCTGTCGGATGTTGAAGTCGATGTTCGGGAGAGGCTCGACCTCACTTGGTTCGTCCTCAATATCAGCGACCATCGAGAGCCAAAGACGGAGTTTGCATATCTCCACCGCTCCGTCGTCGATATCTACCCCGAAGAGGTTGTTGAGTATGATCTGCCGCTTGCTATGCAGAGATACGCTTCCTCGGCCGTCTTCGATGCTCTCCAGTTCCTCCCGAGTGCGATTCTCAAGTTGGAATCCTTGACCATTCAAATCGAGTTGCTGGAAGAACTCGATGCATTGCATATAGATGTCCAACAACACCTCCTGAACCGCGAGGAGGAATGCCCCGCTCCCAACGGCGGGGTCTATTACTCTCATCTCGGTCAGAATGTCGTGATAGAGGGTTTCCACATGCTTTGTCTCCACGTCCCCCACGGGAGCCTGCGTAGTTACGGCTCCACCGTCGGCCAGCACCTCGCTTCCGGTTCCGGTATTGGAGGCGGAGAGTCCGAACACCTCGTCCATTTCCTCGTAGTCGGCATCAACGCTCTCATTAAGCTCATCAAGAAGATAGGGATGAATCGTCCGCCGAGCCATGAACCCTGTAATTTCTTCTGGCGTGTAGTACGCCCCCATCTCCTTCTGGTTGACGGTCTGCTCGAAAATATGCCCGAGGATGGCCGGTGAGAGGTTCTTTGGGTCGGCGATATCCAACCGTTCGTCGACGTTCCAATTCCAGTCCGAGAGGAAGTCAAGGATATCGCCGAAGAGGGCATTTGTGCGCTTATCAGTCTCGCCAAGTCGTGCCTCCTCGAATTCTTGTTCGACCGGGTTTTTCGAGAACAACCCACCGTTCAGGTATGGCAGGCTCCCGAAGTCGGGGTCTTGCTTGCCCTCAGCAAGCATCTCGAAGAACAACGGGTGATAGAACTCCTCGTAGACGTTGCCGCCCTCTTCGACCGTGTCTTCGTGTTCCTCGTGGAGGTAGTTCGAGTTTCGGTCGAGCAGACGCTTTTCTTGGATAAAGTAGAGGAAGATCATCCGGTCAAGGACGACCTGTACGTACCGCTGCTTCGCGTCGCCGCGGTCGTCAGGGATGCCGGCGACTTCCTTCACGAGGTCGGTGCGCAGATTCTCGAAGCCCTCGTAAAACTCCTTAACGACCTCCTTGGTGTCGTACAGCGTCTCTTGAATCGCCTCGACCGAACCGTACTCGATCGAGTTTAGCTTCTTGAGGACAGTGTTCTTCTTACCGCTCTCGCTCGTCATCTGTTCCTTCGTGAACGAGAGCTTCTGATGCTTGACGCGGCCGTGCTGCTGTCCCTCCCAGCTCCGTGTGCGGGTGAGGAACGTGAACTCCTCGTAGTCGTTGGTTGCGACGAGGTTCGTCCTCCGGTTTCGATTGTCGGGTTTGAAGTCTGAGGCCGATTCGCCCGCCCCCGATTCTACCAAGGTGATGAACTCGGTGTCGGTGAGCTGGAGGACGAGTTGGTTTTCCTCGCCGAGGCCGGGTCGTCGCTTGAGCCCTCGCTTCTCGAATGTAGATGCGATGTCGTCAAGGGAGTCCCAGCTTGCGATGTCGTCTTTGCTGATCTGTTGGAGGGTCACGTCGGGGCCTTTCATCGGAAATCAGATAAGTCCCAGTCAGTTACCAGCCGTATTCATACTTATGGTTATTTGAGTGGTCGTTAGTAACCGCAAACTCTGTCAACCTGGAAACTGCACCCTTCCGACTAAGTGGCTGCCCGTGGGCCCAGACGCGTATGATTGCGGATGCCCGCCCGCTGCAGCCCGAGTTCGTGCCCGGCGACGTGAGACACAGGGACGGCGAGATCGACGCCCTCACCAGTGCGCTCGAACCGGTGCTCGAGGGGCGCCACGCCGACCCTGTGCTCCTCCACGGCCCGAGCGGAACGGGGAAGACCTGTATCGCCCGCTACGCCCTGGAGAAGCTCCGTGGCGAGGTGGTCGACCTCGATACGCAGTGCGTGAACTGCTGGGAGGACTACACCCGCTTCAAGACGCTCTACCGTCTGCTGGAGGGCGTCGACCGCGCGCTCGACGTCCACCGGCAGTCCACGCCCCGCGACGAGCTTCTCGACCGCCTCCGCGACGCCACCGACTCCCCGTACGTCGTCATCCTCGACGAGGTCGACCAGCTCGAGGAGACCGACGTGCTGTACGACCTCCACCGCACCCGCAACCTCTCGCTCGTCCTCATCGCCAACGCAGAGCGCGAGCTGTTCGCCGACCTGGAAGGACGCGTGACCAGCCGTCTCACCACAGCGATGCGCGTCGAGTTCGCCCGCTACGGCGTGTCCGAACTCGTAGGCATCCTCGAAGACCGTGCGCGCTGGGGACTGCAGGAGGACGCTGTGACCGACGGTCAGCTACGGTGGATTGCCGACTCGGCCGCCGGCGACGCACGCGTCGCCATCGGAACGCTCCGTGCGGCGGCGGAGGCCGGTGAGCGAGAGGGCCTCGAACGGCTCACCGACGAGGTGGTACACGACGCCGCCCCAAAGGCGAAGGCGGAGATTCGCCAGAAGAACCTCGAGAAGCTGACCGACGACCAGCGGGCCCTCTACGACATCATCGACGAGAGCGACGGGATTCGCCCAGACGCCCTTTACGAGGTGTACTGTACGCGCGTGGACGACCCCCGGACGGATCGGACGGTGCGGAACTACCTCAAGAAGATGCGTCGCTACAACCTCATCGAGCCCGAAGGTAGGGGGAAAGCTCGTCAGTACTCAGCTGTCTCGTAGAGACCTCCACCCTGGTTACATCTTATCTGCAATCCGCACTCCTACAAGGAGGATAAAAATCAGGACGATTATTTTGCCGATGTTAGCAAAGAGCGTCGGTACCAGTTCCGGCATAATTCCAGGTACGCCGACCCACAGTGCCAGACCTGTTCCAGCGAATCCGAGGGTGTATTTGATGTTCCAATACTTCGCCGACGCGTAGATTCCCAGAAGAACCAATCCAAGGGCACCGATGTAGACCAACCCGGCTGTCTGCGCATCGTAGAAAACCTTCGTCGTACCTACAAGTCCGATAATCACGACAGATGGAACGGCTATCACCTCGATGGCCCTTTGGATTCCGTCAGAGAGCGTAGGGACAGCCATGTGTCTGGTATGTTATTGGATAGAAATATAACAGTTACGACGACAAGAACGTGGAATCTAGGAATGTCCCCTCTTTCACCTATCTGAGTTGCGTGTCTCGAATGCGGTGAAGAGATGCATCATCAGTCAGACCGAGACCACGTGGCGTGGGACATCGAGACGACCGGGTTCGGCTGGTCGGCAGAGGTCACCGTCTCCGGGTTCTGGTTCCCCGACGGCCACGCCACGCTCATAATCAACGCCGGCTCTCACTCCGTCGACAAAGATGCGTTCGAGGAACACCTCTCGGAGGTCAGCAATGCGCCCGTGTCGTTGGTGGTCGCACCCGACGAGGTCGGCCTCCTCGAGGAGATGCGCCAGCTCGTCTTCGAACGGTTCGACCGCGAGTACGACCGCCTCGTCGCGTTCAACGCGGAGTCCTGGAAGGGTGGATTCGACCTCCCGTTTGTCCGCACGCGCTGCATCCGACAGGGCGTGCATTGGATGTTCGACGGCATCGTCTTCGCCGACCTCTGGGAGCCGCTGAAGAAGCGCCTGAACACCACCCACACCGCGTACGGCACGTCCGACAGCGCGAACTCGCTCACGGGCTCCTACGCCCTCCTGTTCGACCAGAACGAGGGCCTGTCCGATTTGCTCGACGACCTTGACGGACACGCGTGGTACCGCGAGTCGCCGTACGACCCGTTCGAGGACTCGGGGAGCGCCGCGGCCCACTACCGCGAGGGCGACCTGCTCCCCGTCTGCCTACACAACCTCGCGGACGTCCATCGCACGTGGGAGATCGGCGAACTCGTCCGCGAGTTCGTCTCCTCCAAGGATATCACCGAAAAGAAGCTCTGATTCACGGCACCCCCTCTTCGTACTCAATCGGAAGAGTAGCCGTATTCCTCGGCTATGATGATTTCTTCTCCATTTCCTGTGCGAACTCCTCCAATTCATCAGACGTCTCCCCTATCCGGCTCCCAATCCAAATCCAGAGTCGTTGGCTCACCTTGTATCCATAGGGCGTCAACACGTAGAGAGTGAAGGGAACGATTGCGATGGCCTCTGCACCACCAATCAGCCCGGAGTTGTAGAGTGACACATTCGCGACGAGAATACAGAAAATAAGCTCTGCCGGCATCATCCAGAACGACCGCTGAATCGTCTTTCGGAGGCCGAACTGCACGTTTAGAAGGGTGACCGAATAGTAGATTCCACTCACCACAAGTACCACGCTGAGAGCATCTGTAGAAACGGCCGGCGTCGTCACCCCCAGCAGTACGATTCCTCCCACTAGAACGACGACCGAGAGTACCGCGTGGAGGAGCCTGAGGGAGATTGCATTCAGCGCCTTCATATCTTTATATGCCTCTTTTACTCTATCCGCCTCCTCCGTGCGAATCGTCCCCTCTCGCTGCATTCGCTGGATGGTTTCAATCTCTTCACGGCCGAATACCTCTGGCGGGTCAGCATCGAAATTTCCTCGGTCGGCCTCTCTGTGAAGATGAAGCCCAGCACGAGCGATGATTCCCTGCACGCCATCTTTCTCGGCGTTTGCTTCGAACGTCCGCCGGTTTTGCTTGTCAGACCGGAACAGTGGTTGGTGAAGCGTCAACACAATCCCGCAGACCGAAAGTCCCAATAAAAAGAGAACGGTAGCCCCTCCTGCTGATATGCCGATCGTGTCAACCCCCTCGATAAACAGCTGTAGGAGGATGTGAGAGAGGATTGCGACAGCCGCGGCAAGCATTATGCTACCCGTTAACCGACCCAATCTAGAGGTCTCGATGGTTTCGTCGGAGTAAACGAGTTGCCATCGAACGAATAGGCTGCCTAGAATCGAAGCAGCCACAATCACATTGACAAGGGTCGAAGTTGTGAAAAAGAACGCATACAGGGTGCAGAAAGCGCCATAAAAGAAGCTCTCATACGAGACCCTTTCCTTTGCAGTGAGGTAACTCTCGTCACTAGACACTATAGTACAGGTTGAGAACCGAACAACAAGTGGATACTGGTTGGCGTGGTTACCGTATCTCAACCTTGATGTCTCGGATGCTGTGACCTCGGCGGGCACGGGCTACTGGTCAAGAGGCGGTCGCAAGTCTCGCCGGCGGAAGTCTGTGGTCGTTCCATCGTCGAACGTCACACGATAGAGCCTATCATCCTGCTCATCACCGGTGGTCTCACTTGCGTCGTCTTGCATTACTCCTTCAACAACTCCGTGACGGCCGTGGTACGTGTCGTGGTCGGGGTCGTTCTCATCGGGGATGTCGATCCTGACCCGAGTTCCCGCTCCGGGGTCAAACGCGCTCATCTGGCAGCACGGACGACCGCCGGCAGTATGATTCCCCGGTTTCAGCCCTGCGCGACCGCCGCCACACCAGAAGTGACACTAAACGGTTGATCTGTAGTATGTCAAACAGAGAGGGCCTGCTACCGCGAGGGCGACCTGCTCCCGGTCTGCCTGCACACCCTCGCTGACGTCCACCGCACGTCGAAGAAAGGTGAACTCCCCCGTGAGTTCGTCTTATCGAAAGGCATCACAAAAAGAAGATGTGAAAAGCACCACTAGTGGCTGATTCCTACTTTTTCCTCCTTCGTAGGTCTACAATAGAGAAATGTAAAAACAAAGACGAACAACGCAATCTATGGAAGACGGCGAACTACCGAACCCAAATGAACAGACACCACATACTCGGCTTCAACGCTCCTATTTCGTACTAACTGAGCACGTGATGCGTGTGACAGATGAATGGGCAATCGTGACTGGTGGTGGTCTTCCAGACGGTATTGTTACACCCCAGTCGCCCCCCGCATCGGGTAGGACTTCTGGCCTCACCAATCGAATGTACGCCGACCTGCATAGTGTTCTCTCGGCATCTTATTCATTTCTCCAGACGCTTGAAACAGTAGATGCGGAACTCGACTACGTGGAATTCACATCAGAAGATAATGCCATTTTCGCCGACGAATTGGTGGATGTCGGAAGGTGGCGTACGAGCGTCACTTCGAACGGATTTGTTGCACCACATCGGAGGGCTGGGGCACTTAGAACCCTGAGAGCAGTAGAACAGCACGACGGGCACCTTCCACTCGATGTGATACATCCAAGTGATGGGCGTCGACGTTGGAAGATATTTGGTGTCGATTTCGAGACTGTGAACGAGGTGAGTAGTAATGGTGTGAGTCGACAGAAACTCGGAGGGGGATACTTTGTTTCTGATGCCGTGGTCGACGACAGTGTTTTCTACGAATTGATGGGTGATGCCGACTACGACGATCTGATTAACATCGTCAAAGTGGTCTTTGATTTCTACGAGGCGGCAAGGAACCTACTTGACGTGAACTCTTGTACCGAGGTGCTTGCAGCTGATTTCGAGACGATTGAACGGAATGTTCAATACCGCGATCCCGATTCCGAATCATAAATCGCGGACTCAGATGCTCGAAGGAGGTCTGAGATGGAAGAACAAACCAGTCGTGTCACGTGTATTAAGTCTCTGAGGGGCCTAGTGTCAAACGTACAAGATGTGGCATTGCTTCTGGCGGATATTCGATTGGACTACTCCATCGGCCTCTGATCCGCTCTGGAAGGCCTGTCTCAAGCCCATAGGAGTTGTCTGGGGATCGGTGACTGTTACTGTCGGTGTTTTGGGATACACCGAGTTATTCGGCCTACTGCTACTACTCCCACCCATAATCGTAGTGACCTTGGTACCCAAGATAGTCCCTCCTGTAGTGGGAGTGGTCGGTCTGGCCGACGACTTCGGTCTTATTGACTTACCCTCTATTTTTACCCCGTTCAGAATGGTTGTGACGTTCGTTTCGGGGTTTGCTGATTTGGGTTGGTTGGTTCAATTCACGAGTGGTTCAGCAGAGCTAGCAGGAATGGGAGTTAAGCGAAGCATCTCGTTGACGATCAAAGGGACAAAGTTCGTATATACACTCTTTCAATACTATCGGTGAGGAACGGATGAAGAGCCGCCAATCGTGGTGGCCGAACTCCATCTGCTGAAGAGGACTTATTTAACCCTGCACCATAGCGATTCTTGATAGGTTTGACAGGGACTCCAACCAAGATCGGTGATCACGATCCACTGGCGGACAACATCTATGGCGTATTGAAATCCTTCATCGACGAAATCGGCCGTCGGGGATGTGCCGCTCACTTTGACAAGGTACTCCGAGAGACGCACTACCTGAAGGGCCGACATCTGATTCAGGAACCGGAACGGTTCATCGAAGACCATCTCGTGTTTCCACTGATCGAAGACGCGCTGAAACACGAGATGCGACCTCGACCAAAGCAGTATGCGCCGCGGTGGCCTCGGCAGGGTGGAGTGCCGGACTTCTGCCTCACGACGATTCCGGTCGACAGGGCCATGGATGCCGGACTTCGGCTCTTCGGCGAGGTGAAGCCACCGAGGAAGGTAAAGCGTGCGCGGAGGGAGATGCGGGAGTACCTCAACGCAGACCTCGATCTGGACGCCGTGACCATCCTTACCGACGGTTTCGACTGGGAACTGTGGGTTCGGCCTCGTGGCCAGAAGGTCGATGAAAAAGATGAGCCGTATGCCGAAGCCAGCCTCCTTGATCCTTTGAAGGCGGTATGTGCTAGAAATATGGCCGTGGACACGTCCAGTGCGTACCACGTGAGAGGTCGTATCGATGCGGACAAGTTCTCGTCGTTCACGAAAACATCCGTCAGGGAGATCGTCGAAACCGAGTTATAGAACGCTGAAATGGTTTAGGAGAAGCCGCTACTCCATTATTCCCGCCTGTAGAGTGTGGTCGGCGCAGCTAACGTTTTTCAGCTATTGGTCTGTTCGAACCGCATCTCCCCGTAGGACTGTCCCCCGACGTGATCGGTGTAGAAGGTACCTCGGAGCTGCCGCTCGTCCCCGTCGTAGAGGTCTAGAACGGCTGTCCCCCCGTGCCCCTGTTGTTCTGTCTGGAGACCCTCACCCTCCGGTTCGTTCTCATAGACGTATGTCACCTTCGGGATTTCCGTCCCGGCCTCAATTCGCGCCGAGATGCTGCGCGAGCGTGAGGACTCTGGGTTCCGGTAGTTGATCTCGATCTTCGACCAGCGTTGGGCAATCGTCAGCCGCGAACCGTTCGGCTCGATCGGCACGAGTTCGTGGTCATCCTCCGAGCCATACGAGGAGTCAATTTCCCCCTTCCATTCCCCTGCGATGTCGGGGACGGGGTGTAGCCAGCAGAACGGGCGCCACTTCCAGAGCCAGCGGTCAAAGGCTACGTAGAGGCCCGTTGCGATGGCAAACGGAGACAGACCGAACGCGTTGAGGCCGAAGAGATAGGTAGCCAGCCACTCCCCTGCCCAGCCGACGGCCACCGCGACGAGGGCAATGCCGATGTGTACCTTCGACCGTGGGAAGTCGATAGAGTATGAGTGGAGCATCGTCAGAGAGTCTTCCAGTCGTTCCAGAGAGTGGTAAGGGCAGTCACGAAGTCGAGAGCGTCCGACTGAGTCCAGAGGTCTGGTTCCTGATTGTCGAACAGCGGCAGAATCTTGTTCTGGCTTTCAAACGAGTCCCACCGGTCGTGGCTGTCACAGAGCCACTGCACGATTGCTGGGTACCGCTCAGCCACAGGCTGGTCGAACAGGCCGTCCGGTACATTGCTCAAGAGGCACTCGACGAAGTAGGAGGGTGCCTGTTTCTTCCGGATGAGGCCTCGCTCGACCGCTGCATCTCGTGCGTTCTTGAACAGGCGAACGGTTTCCTTGTACCTGCCGTTCGCACGGCTATTCTTCTCTGTTCCCCGCTGGTAGTGCTGCTTGGGGAAGTTTACGACGACCCGATTGTTCCACCACTTGTTCGTCTTGAAGGCGATGCCCGATGTATATTCTTGCTCCGACTCGTCGGTTCCCTCGTACCGCCGGTAGAGGCGGAACTCGCAGCAGGGCACGATGTCGGCACCGAACCCGAGGCGATCATCGTCGTCGTCGATCTCGATGGCCTTCCGCCCGTTGTCGTAGCTAATGCCGGCAGTGTTGAGGGCCCGACAGGTGTCATCCCGCAGATTGCTGTCGTCGTAGTCAGCGGAAGTATGCTGCTCTCCGTATAGGTCGACCTGCCAATCAGGCATATCGCGCTCGAAACCCGTGTAGTACGCGGACTCGAGCTTGACCACCAAATCGACATCGCCGCCGCCGTAGGTGATGGTGTCGTTCTTGTGCGAGCCCTGTATGAAGATGTCCAGTTCGTCAATCCTGCCGCTGACCGGCGAGCGATCCACCGCTAGATGGCGCCTGATCCGCTGCTGGGCCTTCCTCGGTTGAGTTCTCGCACCGCTGTTCGTCCATCGCTCGAGTTGGCGGGTCGGAATACCGTCCGCGTCCCCGCTCGTTCCGCCCGGAGACCGTCTCAGACTCATCGTATCGGCAGCTTGCTGAGTTCCACCGTTAAGAATTGCGACGTTATTATCGAGAGGAAGATGACTGTCCTGATTAACGTGATACAAACAAATCTCTGTTAATATTTTTCCCGTATCGTTCACTATGGGAAAGTATGGATGTCCCCGAGAGAATCCACGTGATTCCGCTAGGTTACGAGCACGAACGCGTCACCGAGCCCCCGATGCAACTCAACGCCGACAAGGTCGTTTTACTCACTCACGATGAGAACGAGCAAGAGCCAGCCTATCACGAGGAGGTGCGAGAAGAGTTGCGGGCCGCCAACATCGAACTCCAAGAGCGCGAGTCCGACATCTTCGACCTCTACACCAGTTTAGGAGAGATTGCGGAAATTGCCACCGACCACGAGGGTGACAACGTCTACGTAAACCTTGCTACAGGAAGCAAGGTGACCGCCATTGCGGGGATGATTGCCTGCATGGCTACCGGTGCCACCCCCTACTACGTGAGTGCTGAGCGATACGGCCCGGGAGAGGACGAGGGGCCGCCAGAACAGCCCGTCAGCTTTGGCGTTAAGGGTATCGAAGAGCTATCTGGCTACCCGATTGAGGCGCCGTCAGAGCAAGACGTACGTATTCTATCCTTTATTGAACGCGAAGGCCCAGTATCGAAGAAGGCGATTATCCAGTATGGGGAGGCGAACGCCCTCGATTTCATCGCCGGCTCAGACACCGACAGTCTGCAGGGCAAGTACCGCCGACTAGAGTCTCACGTGGTTGAAGGACTGAAGGAGAGTGGTTACGTCACGCTCTCAGAACAGGGGCGCAAGACCTATGTCGATATAACAGAGGACGGAGAGAACACGCTTCGCGCCTTCAGTTACCTTGTAGAGTGAGTATCTGGTAGAGATAGTCCGTGACAGTAGAGGGATGAATACGTATACGGGGCTACGGTTATCACTGTTTGTCGGAACTGCTTTTCCGGAAGGGACGCATCTATTGGCCAACGAATGGATGAGACCGAGGAGTGGATAGAGTTCCTCGAAGCGAAGGGCACGCTTCATATCGTCGCCGAACTCGGAGAGAGCCCGAAGCGGTTCATCGACCTCGAGGAGCGCATCCCGATCAGCACCAGCACACTCGATAATCGGCTCAAGGGAGGAATCAGACTGGACGCGTGGGAACTCACACGCGAGGTGGACGAGGAGGGCGACCGGAAGGTCTACCGGCTCACTTCGAGGGGGAGGAACGTCTACCGGGGACTGGAACACAACGGTGGCGTCGAGGCATCGCGGAAGGCCCGCGAACATCTGGCGACGCTCGAGGAGGCGAGGCGGGAGTTTATCCAGCGCCTTAGCGAGGATGAATAGCCTACAGATTGAACCTCCGTTGGAACCCTGATTCTCTAATTCGAAGCTAGCTTCGAATCGAAGTTATCTTTGGTCTTCTATCCGGAGTCGACAAACTGTCTGGTATTCGAAACAGGTTGGAGAAGCAGTTAGAGGACTGAAGACGATGTGATATAGTTCTGGTAGGAGATGAGACGCCGAGTGGCCGAATCTGCATAATCTGTGAAATTCGGGACTGGCATGGCTCACAGTTGGTGTCCCAGAGTTTCGGAGGATGAATTTGAGTCGTGTATCCGTTTTAATCAGGTCTGAGTCGGACCAGCAGCTCGGATTATAACGAAGTCCAAGGCGAAAACCATGGACTTAGCCGTACTCTTGGGCGTACGCTTGAACAGCGGGACTTTGAACATGAACGGAGGCTACTCTCCTACCACGACTGAGGCCAGAACGGGAGTCCACGCTGCATACCACCGGTATAGCGGTTGGGTCAAGGTGTGACGACTAGCTTCCCCAGGTAGCTCTCCTCCATGACGTCGCGGTGGGCCCGGTCGACCTCGTCGAGG
>Ga0207756_100453_pt1 | contig 13902 bp, 14 predicted proteins | sample A23M1SouthBayCA_FD_187748 | JGI IMG/M metagenome (GOLD analysis project Ga0207756, IMG submission 187748) | Aerobic enrichment media microbial communities from Eden Landing Ponds, California, USA - A23 M1 (3) (SPAdes) | ecosystem: Environmental > Aquatic > Marine > Unclassified | place...
GAGCCGCGTCGCGCCGGCGTGCCGCGGGTTCTCCCCGGACAGCACGGTCGCCGCGTCCTCGGCGGTCGCGTCGAGCGCCGCCCCGTCGTGGTCGGGTGCCGGGACGCCCGCGAAGAACGACGCGAGCGCACCGAGCACGAGCAGCACGCCGACCGCACCCTCGACCGCCGACAGCGACAACTGCCCGCGGTCGGCGCGCTCAGGCATCGACGGTCACCTCCAGGACGACCTTCCGCGAGTCCGCGGGGGCGTACGTGAGTTCGACAGCGCCGGTCGCGAGGTCGTCGCCGGCGAACGACAGCGCGGGCGTCGTGCGTCGGGAGACGTTCACGCGGTACTCGCCGGCCGCGAGGCCGTCGGGGTCGTGCAGGACGACGCGCCCGTTCGCGCGAACCGTCTCCACCTCGCCCGCCGAGGGCGCGATCGCGACGGCGACCCACGGCGTGCGTCGCGGGAGCGTCACGCGGTCGCGGCCGTCGAGTCCGGGCGTCACCGACCGCGGGTCGCGGTCGACGACGAGCGCGACCCGTCGCACCGTCGTCCCGCCCGCGACGTCGCCCGTCTGGACGACCGTCTCCCCGTCGACGCGCACCCGCACGTCCGCGTCCCGCGACACCGCGTCGAGCGCACGCACCGCCTCAGCGTCCAGGTCGTCGACGCGCGTCTCGTTCAGGACGTTCTCGCGCGCCGCCAGCGGGCCGTCCGCGGCGACCAGGCGGTCCGCGAGCGCGTTCGCCCCCTGGCGTTCGATCGGCTCCCGCGTCGCGTCCTCGAGCGCGCCGTCCGCGACGACGACCGCCACCGTCGACACCGTCGTCAGCGCGACCAGTGCGGCGACGAGCGCGAGCAAGTTCGCTTGCCCGCGCATTCAGCGGCCCTCCAGGCGGACGACGAGTCCGTCCGCCGTCGACTCGACGACGATCACGACCGTCTCGCCACTGCGCGCCTCGCCCTCGACGCGGGCCACGCTGTCCGGGAGCGCGAGCGGGACGCGCCGCGAGAACTCGTCGACGGGATGGTCGAGGACGAGTGATCCGGCTTCCAGCCGGAGCCGATATGCGTCGGTCCGTATCGTCCGCGGGACGTCCAGTTCCTGCTCCACGACGACGGACTGTACGCCGTCGTCGGACGCGACCCCGACGCCGCCGGTCGACGGCACCGCGGCCTCGAGTTCGGTCGCGACGCTCGCGGTCGTCCGATCCGCGACCGCGTTCGCGGCGCTCGCGCGGTACTCCGGGAGCACGCCGCCGTAGAACGTGGACACGAGCAGGCCGACGAACAGCGCGAGCAGGCCGAGTTCGAGGGTCTTCCCGACGACGGTCGACAGCGCGCGGTCGTCCCGGCCGAGTGCCGGCGCTCCGGTCGGGGCGGACGGGGCGGTCTGTGCGGTCGGCGCGGCCGGGTCTGTTGGGTCAGTCGGGTTGGTCAAGGGTCGACCTCCAGCCCGAGGGCGTGCACGACCAGATGCAGTCGTCGCGCGCCGGGGAACGTCGCGACGACGCTCTCGACGCCATCGCCGTCGACGTCGCGGGTGTCGACGGTCGCGCCGAGGGACTCGAAGTACGCCGTCCACGGCCGCGGCGTCGCGGTCTCGACGGCGAGTCGGTACTCGCCCGCGGGCAGGCTCTCGCGGTCGTGCGTGACGTCCACGGCGAGGTCGACGCGACCGCGGCCGCCGACCGCGACCGGGTCGCTCGCACCGACCGCGGGCGCGCCGACGAGCAGGCTGTCGTCGCCGGCCGCGATCGGTGGGTCTTCGACGAACCACGCGTTCCCGCGGTCGCCGCGAACTACGGCACCCGCGAGGTACGAGACCTGGCGGTCGCCCGCCTCGAACACGAGCGCGTTCGCGTCCACCTCCCTGACCACGCCGTCCTCGTCCAGCACGCGCACGTCCCGCTCGACGGTCGACAGGCGGCCGTCCGCGAACTCGACGCGCTCCGTCCCCGGGCCGGTGCGGGATACCGCGTCCAGGTTCGCGAACGCGTCCGCGGCGCGGTCGGCGTCCGCGCGAGCGACCCCGGCGTCGACCGTCGACCCGACGCCCGCCGTCACCGCCGCCATCGCGACGACCGTGACGCCGAGCAGGAGTGCGACGCCGACGACGTGACTCTGCGCCCGCTCCCGCGTCGCGCTCTTTTCGGGGCGGCGCTCGGGCGGACTCATAGCAGTCCTCCCGCGGCGAACACCGCGTACGCGACCGCCACGAGTAGCCCCGAGTGCAGCAGTGCGTCGTACGCGCCGCGGTTCGCGGCGCCCGCGAACCACCCGGAGGCGAGCATCGTCGCCTGCGTCACCACGTAGAACCGCTGGTGCTCTCGGGCGACGTTCACGGCGTCCGGATCGAGCACGAACCCGGTGCCGGGCGTCGACACCGCCGAGAGCTGCGCGAACGAGTCCAGCACGTAGAGGTTGACGGCGACGACGATGCCGACGACGAGGACCGCCGTCGTCCACCCGACGGCGGCGTACACGACCATCTCGTCCCGCAACGTCTGCTTCTCGTGGTGGAGTCGCCCGACCTCCGTCTGGAGGGTCTCGAACACGGTCTCGGTGTCGCTGCCCGCGTCGAGCGCGCCCGTGACGAGCCGCATCGTCTGCTCCGCGAGGGGCGTGCCGACGCGCGCGACGAACCGGTCGAGCGCGGCGGTGCGGAGGTTGCCGTCCGTGCTCGTGAGGCCGGCGGCGAACGCGAGGTCCGCGACGTCCGCATCGAGGGGGCCGAGGTCGACCTCGTCGGCGACGCGCGCGACGGCGTCCGGGAACGGCCGGCCGAGCGAGACGTGCCCGGACACCGCGTGCACGAAGTCCTTCAGTTCCCGGTCCTTCGCGTCGTCCACGCGAGCGCGCCGCGCGGCGACGACGCCGACAGGGACGGCGTACGCGACGTACCCGAGCGTGAGTGCGACGAGCGCGCTCGCACCGAACGCCCACGCCACCGCGACGACGCCCGCGGCCCAGCCGACGGCGACGACGCTCGCGCTCGCGGGGTTCGACAGCGCGGACGCGAACGTCGCGACCACCCCGCTCGGTCGCTCGTAGCTCGGCGTGACGGCGACGGGCCGCAGGGAGACGACGATCGCGGCCGAGAGCGCGCCGACGGCGGCGACGAACGCCGCCGAACCGTACACCACGACAGCGCGTGGCGTCACCGCCGGCAGCGGCGGCCCGAGTGGCTCGTTCAGGCTCGGCGTCAGTACGCTCATCACGCTCAGGACGACCACCAGGAGGGCGGGGAGGACGAGCAGCACGACGAACAGTTCCGCGACGAGTTCGAGGAACCCGCTCGCGCGCTCGCGCTCCCTGGCCTGTCGGTGCCCGAGCATCCGGCTCTCCATGCGGAGGTACCGCGAGAGCTCCTCGGGGCCCTGCGTGGCGTGCTCGCGGAACTTCATGAGGAACGGCGCGAGCGTGTCCTGACTCGGGGTGTCGCGCGCCACGAGACGGAGGCCCTCGTTCAGACTTCCCGTCAGTTCGGCTTTCGCGAGCACCGCGCCCGCGGCGTCGGCGGTCGCGCCGTACGCGTCGTCGTTCTCCGCGACCTTCGCGAGCATCGTCCGCCGGTCGTCCGTGCCCGTCGAGAGCGCGCGCAGGTACCTGACCGCTCCCGGCAGCGTCCGCCCGATCGCGATGCGGCGGGCGCGAGCACGCCACGCGAGGTAGCGGCCCCCAAGCATCGTCGTCGCCCGATGCGCGACGAGGCCGCCGAGGCCGAACGCCGCCGTGCGAACGGCGGCCTCGGGCACGCCCACGGTCGCGGTCACGCCCGGGAGCACGGCGAGCGCGAACGGGGCGAGCGCGGCCGCGGTCGGTGCGGCCAGCGCCGCGACCACCCACGCGAGTGCGTGCAGTCGCGCGACGAACACGTCGAACGGCACCTCGACGCCGGACCCGCGGTAGCGCTCGCGGTTCCGGTCGTGTCGACTCGCGTCCGCGCGCCGCGAGAACAGCGCGTACGCCACCTGGTCGAGCGCGGACGCCGCCCGCGTCACGACCCCTCACCCTCCTCGACGCGGGGCGACTCGGAGTCCGCATCGGGCGTCGACGCACCGGCCGTCGTGCTCGCGCGAGCGGCGACGGTCGCGGTCTCGTCCGTGCGGAGGTCGGCGACGACCGAGAACAACTCGTCGACGTCCCGGACGTCCTCGTGCACGAAGTGCTCGACGTACCGGTGCTTGCGGTGGAACTCGTCCTCGACCGCGTCGACGGTGCGGTCGGTGCGGTCCGCGATCGTCTCGAACACCGCGTGCTCGCAGCGGCGCGTGGTGGCGTCCTCGTGCAGGTCCGGGTGCTCGTACGCGCGCTCGAACGCGCCGTCGGGCGTGCGGGCGAGCACCTCGTCGTAGTAGATGGTCGCGTCGTCCTTCTCGACGACGCCCTTCGGGCCCGCGCAGGACTCGTAGGTCGCCTCGTCGACGAACTCGACCGCTCGCCCCACGTAGCGTTCGCCGTCGGTGTGCCGCGGGAACACCACGAGGTCCAGTTCCGCGAGCAGGTAGGAGGGCAGGCCCTGTTCGACGACGCGGTTCACGAGCTTCTCGACGCTCTCCGCGTGGGTCGTCCCCACTACGCCGTGTCCAGTATTCAGCGTCTCAGCGAACGTCGCGAACGACTCCGGCGTGTTGACTTCCGCAATCACCTCCACGTCGGGGTTCAGGTAGTTCGTCTCGGTCATGAGGTCCGCCATCGTCACGCGCTTGTACGGCGTCTGGTGGTCGCGCGTCGTGAGCGACACCCCGGTCTCGTGGGGGAGTGCGACCTCGCGGGAGCCCTCGTCGATGCTGACCGGGCGGTGGTCGAAGGGGACGAACGGCATGTGGGCGTTCATGAGCGTCGTCTTCCCGACGCCGGTCGGGCCGGAGAAGAGGACGACGCCGCGGTGCTCGTACAGCATCCACAGGAGCGCGACGAGGTCCACGGGGAGCGCGTTCGCGTCGAGGAGGTCGACTGGCGACAGCGGGTCCGCGGCCTGCTTGCGGATGGAGACGTGCGGGCCGCCCTCGCTCACGACGGGGAGCGCGACCGCGCAACGCACGGTCTCGTCGGTCGGCACGTCCAGGTTCACCTTCGCGCTCGGGTTGCTCGCGGTCAACTCGACGCCGTCGCTCGCGGCGAGTTGCGTGACGACGTTCACGAAGTCGGCCTCGTCGTCGAACGAGAGATTGGTGGGGACGCGGCCGTCGTGCAGGTCGCTGCGGGGGACGACCTTCACGCGCTCGTCGACGCGGTTCGCTTCGACGTCCTCGAGGTTCGGATCGCGGATCGGGACGGTGAGTTCGCCGTGCCCGACGTAGTCCCGGAGGACGTAGTACACGAGGTCCTCGAGGCGGTCGCGGCCGTGGCGTTCGTCGACGGGCGGGAGCGCGAGGTCGAGGTCCGCGAGCAGTTCGCGGGCGCGACGGCGGGCGGCGCCGAGCCACGCGGTCGGCGTGCGCGCGGTGAGTGCGCGTTCGAGGTAGCGTTCGGCGCGCTCGCGGACGAGCGCGACCCGGTCGACGTCGGGCGTCGTGACGGCGTGCTCCCACACGCGGTCCTCGCAGGCGTCGACGAGCGCGCGGTCGCCCGGCAGGAGGTCGGGTTCGAGCACCGCGTACCGCGTGCTGAACGCGTCCCCGCCGATCGCGTGCTCGCGGTACAGCACCACGGGGATCTCGTAGGTCTCGAACGTGACGGTGTAGCGCGCGAGGCGTTCGCTCGCGAACCGCGCGAGGCCGTCGACGTCCGCGTCGAGGTCGGTTCGAGCGGGCGCGAACCGGTCGGTGTGCACGCGCAGGACGTCGTCCTCGACGTCGGCGACGTCGACGCGGTCGTCGAGCGCGAGCGGCGTCAGTTCGCCGAGGCAGCGCAGCTCCCGCAGCAGGTGGTAGCGGACGCGGCGTTCGCTGGCCGGGGAGCGGTCGACGAGCCGGGAGATGGCGCGCTCGTGCTTGCCCGCGAACCCGCGCCGGAGGCGGTCGCGGACGGCCTCGCGCGTCCGGGGCGGTTCGAGGTTCGCGTCCGCGAAGTACTCGCGAACGCGGTCGACGACCGCCTCGTCCGGGGGTGAGAGCGACGGCTCGCGGACGTCGTACGCGAACCCCGCCTCGGTCTCGCGGACCGTCGCCACGACGTCCGGGGCGACCCGGTACTGGGCGCGGACGTCGGGCGCGTACCACGCGTCGGCGTCGCTGGGGGGCGCGGGCGCGGGGACCGCGTGCTCGCGGTCCGACGCGCCGTCCGTATCGGCGTCGTCGGGGAGTTCGAGCGTCGGCGACTCGGGCATACATATCTTTCCCATCTTTTCGGACTTAAACTAATGGGGTTGGGGCGCGGTCGGGCGCCGACGTGCTCGTCGCCGCGGCGTACGACCCGGAACTCGACACCGGGTACGTCTACCGTCGCGGCGACGCGACCGTCGAGGTCACCTCGGACGCGGACGACGGGACGTACCGCGTCGACGACGGCGACCCGACGCTCGCGAGCGCCCGCGCGCTCGACCGCGTCCGCTCGCTCGACGTCAATGTGGTTCGCGTGGAACGCGCTCTCCCCGGGCAGCGACGCGTACACGTGACGCCGACCCCGAGCGACGGCCACGCCGCCACGGACACCGGTGTCACCTGGTGACGCGGGCGCCCGCGAGCGCTTATCTGCCCCCGGGACCTATCAAGACGTATGACAGACGACGCGGCCAGCCAGTCCGAGATTCCGACGAGCGCCGAGCGACCCGACAGCCCCATCCGGACGACCGGAACCGATCACGTCACCGTGTGGGGGTCGAACGCCGAGGACACCATCTCGTTCTACCGGGACCTGCTCGGGATGCCCCTCGTGCTCCGGCAGCCGAACCTGGACGACCCGAGTCAGACGCACCTGTTCTTCGACACGGGCGACGGCCGCATCCTCACGTTCTTCGTCAGTCCCGACCGCGACTCCCCGCGCGGGCAGCGCACGCAGGTCGGTGGCGTCCACCACCTCTGCTTCTCGATCGCGCCCGAGGCGTTCGAGTCGACGATGGCGGCCCTCGAGGCGGACGGCCGCGGGTACAACGTGTTCGACCGCGGGATCTTCTTCTCGCTGTACACGCGGGACAACAGCGGGCTCGTCATCGAGCTGACGACGGACAAGTACGAGTTCCCCGACGACCGGAAGGGCGAGGTGCTCGCGACCGCCCAGCGCATCCGCGAGGCGGACGGCGCGGAGTTCGCGGAGGACGAACACATGAAGGCCGCACTCGAGGAACTCGGGATTCCCGTCGAGAAGAACGACCTCCCGGACGCCGCGAGCGGCACCGCGGGCCTCTGATCGCGGCCGACTGATCACCGTCGGGGACGGGCGGACCCAACCGACGGCGACGCGTCGATCGGCCGTCGACCGCGGCGGTTCGATCACCGAAACCCTGACGAGCGACACGTGCTAACGTGGCGGTATGGATTCGGAGCGCGCTCGCGTCGTCGTCGTGGGCGTGATCTGCGTGCTGGCGGTCGCGGCGGCTGCGGCGACGCTCGCCGCGCCCGAGCCGACCGACCGGACCGCTGGCGGCGGGTCGCTGCAGGACGACGCCAGCGCCGACGAGCAGGGCGAGGGCGGGGAGTCGACCGCGGACCCGATCGCCAGTCCCGGGCGGCTCGACGTCGACATCGGCGCGTGCGTGCCGTGGCTGTACTCGCTGCCGTTCTGGCTCGCGGTCGCCGGCGTCGCGACCGCCGGCTGGCTGTTCGCGCGGTACAAGCAGGACGCGCTCGCGGCGACCGCGTACGTGACCGTGCTCGCGCTCCCGTTCACGTTCGTCTGGCTGCTCCTCAGCAAGTGCGGGACCGACGAAGAGATGCCGGAGGGCATCGTGCCGAGCGACGTCGTCGCGACGCCCGAGGGCGGCGACGCGGCGTTCGGCCTCCTCGGCGAGGCGGGGCGGTTCGCGTCGCCGACGTGGCTGGTCGTGATCGTCGCGGTCGTCGGCCTCGGCGTCATCGCGCTGGTGCTCGCCGCCGACGACGCGGACGCCGAGGACCCCGACGACCCCGCGCCGGGGGCCGTGGACGCGCCCGAGGACCCCGAGGTCGAGGAGGTGCGGGCGGCCGCCGGCCGGGCCGCGGACCGCATCGAGGGCGACGCCGGCGTCGACAACGAGATCTACCGGGCGTGGGTGGAGATGACCGAACACCTGGACGTTCCGCATCCGGAGTCGAGCACGCCCGGGGAGTTCCAGCGCGCCGCCGTGGACGCGGGCGTGAACCCCGACACCGTCGGCGAACTCACCGCCCTGTTCGAGCGCGTCCGGTACGGCGACGAACCGCCGACCGAGGAGACGGAAGCGCGCGCCGTCGACGCACTCCGCGCGATGGAGGCGTCGTCGACCGACCTCGAGGAGTTCTGGGGCGACCCGGAGAGGGAGTGAGTCACGTGAACGCGTCACGTAAGTGGTTCTTTGACGTTCCACAACCCCTTTAGTTACTACTCTGAAACACGGAATCGATGAACCGCTCCACCCTCAAAATCGTGGTCGTCGCGCTCCTCGCGGCGACCGCTATCGTCGCGGTCGCCGGGAGCGTCGACGACGCGCGAACCGGCGAGGGCGGAGCGTCGTCGTCCGTCCCCGACGAGGAAACCGAGACGGCCGTCGAATCGACGACGTCCGCTCCGACTGAGCAGACGAACCAGGTGTTCCGTTCCTCGGGAGCGAACTCCGAGTGCATGCCGGCGAACGAGCGGCCACTGCTGTGGTTCGGCGTCGTGTCCGCACTCGGCCTCGTCGTCGGCGGCGTCTACGTCCAGCGCGGGCAGATGTCCGCGATCGCGGTCGCACTGGTGTTCCTCGTCCTCCTGTTCCTCGCGTACTCGCTTCTCGGCGTCTGCACCACGGGAACCGTCCAGCCGCCGACGAACGGCTCCGAAGTCGATCAGCCCAAGAACAACATCACGGACTTCGAGCCGGACGAGGCGAACGGGTCCGGCTCCGGGTCCGGTGACGCCGCCCCGGACCTCCCGCTGGCGGTCGTCGCCGTCCTCGCCATCCTCGCCGTCGCGATGGTCGGCGTCGTCCTCGTCACGCGGTCCGACGACGGCGAGGACGACCCGTTCGCGGCACTGGAGGACGGCGAGGGCGAGGACGAGGCGGCGGATCTCGTGGACGTCGACGGGTTCGCCGCTGCCGCCGGCCGGGCCGCGGACCGCATCGAGGACACCGACGACGTCGACAACGAGATCTACCGGGCGTGGGTGGAGATGACTCGACACCTGGACGTCCCGCATCCCGAGTCGAGCACGCCCGGGGAGTTCGCGACCGCGGCCGTCGACGCGGGCATCGACCGCGAGGACGTCGACGAACTCACGGCCCTGTTCGAGCGCGTGCGGTACGGGCACACCGCGGCGACGAGCGAGCGCGAGAACCGGGCGCTGGACGCGCTCCGCCGCATCGAAGCCCAGTACGGGGGTGAGGAGGCGTGAACGCCGAATCCGCGGCGTCCGCGCTCGGCGTCCTGTTCGTCGCCGTCGGGTTCGCGATGCTGTTCGTCCCCGGCCTCGCCGGGCTGTTCGACGCGAACGAACTGTTCCTGACGCTCGTCGGACTCGGGTTCGCGCTCCAGACGGTTCGCGTCGTGAACGGTCGTCGGACGGCACCCTACGAGCAGGCCGACACCGCCGACCCCGAGATCGCGCAGGAACTCTCGACGCCCGGCGACGAGTTCGACGACCTCCTCGAGGAGGCCGCGGCGGTCCGGTACAGCGCCCACCAGCGCGACGCCGTCCGCGAGCGACTGCGTGCCGCCGCAGTGACGACGATCGTCCGCACCGAAGGCCTCTCGCGCGAACAGGCGACCCAGCGCCTCGAGGACGGGTCGTGGACGGACGACCCGTACGCGGCCGCGTTCTTCACCGGCGAGATCGGGGACGCCTCGCTCGTCCAGCGCGTGTCCCTGTTCGACCGGTCGCGCTCGCAGTTCGAACGCTGGTCGATCCACGCCGCCCAGGAGATCGCGGACCTGAGCGAGGGCGAGAACGCATGAGTGCGACCACCACCACGACCGACGCCGACGAACCGACCGAAACCACGCCCGAGGGCGAGGCGGACGGGACCGACGGGTCGACCGCGACCCGGGCCGTGGATCTGAACGCCACCGGCGGTGCGCGCGTGGTCAGGCACCGCGAGCGAGCGACGAACCACTGGGAGGGCGTCGCCGCCGTCACGACCCTCCTCGGCGGCGCCGGCATCATCTTCCGGTCGCCCGCACTCCTGCTCGCCGCCGTCGTCGGCATCGCGTTCGCCGCGTACGCGAAGGTCGCCGAACCCATCCCGGTCGAACTCGCGGTCGAACGCGAGCTGTCCGACGACGACCCCGACCTCGGCGACGACGTCGAGGTCACCGTGCACGCGAAGAACGTCGGCGAGTCGACGATCCCGGACCTCCGGCTCGTCGACGGCGTCCCCGAGAGCCTCGAGGTCGTCGACGGCAGCGCGCGCGCCGCGACCTTCCTCCGCGCCGGCGACCGAACGTCGTTCACGTACACGGTCGCCGCAAAACGCGGGACGCACGACTTCCGGTCGCTGTCCGCGTACGTTCGCGGGTTCACGGGCGCCGTCGAGACGGAACTGGACCTGTCGGCGTCCACGGAGATGGTCGCGACGCCGTCGCTCGAACCCACGGCCGAGGTTCCGCTGCGTCAGCAGACGTCGCGGTACGCCGGTCGCGTCGACACGGACTCCGGTGGCGAGGGACTGGAGTTCTACCAGACCCGCGAGTACCGGCGCGGCGACTCGCTGTCCCGCATCGACTGGAACCGGCACGCTCGAACGGGCGAGCTGACGACCGTCGAGTTCCGCGAGGAGAAGGCGGCGACGGTCGTGTGCGTGCTCGACCTCCGACGGGGCGCGTACGTGCACGCCACCGACGACAACTTCCACGCCGCCGACTACGGGGTCGACGCCGCCGGACAGGTGTTCGCGACCCTGCTCGACACCGGCGACCGCGTCGGCATCGGCGCACTCTCGGCGCGGGACGTCTGGCTCGCGCCCGGGCTCGGGAACGAGCACCGGATTCGCGCCGAGGAGCTGTTCGCGACTCATCCCGCGCTCTCGCCGGAACGCCCGGACGACTACTTCTCGCTCGGCGTCGGCCTGCGGAACCTCCGCAAGCGCCTGCCGAACGACGCGCAGGTGATCGTGTTCTCGCCGCTCGCAGACGACGAGGCCGCGAAAGCCGCGCGAATCCTGCACGCGCACGGGCACGCGGTCTCGATCGTCAGTCCGGACCCGACCGACGGCGAGACGCTCGGGCATCGCGTCGCGCGCGTCGAACGACTCGCTCGCATCAGCGCACTCCGCGAGGTCGGCGTGCGCGTCGTCGACTGGGACGTCGACGACGCGCTCGCGACGACGCTCGCTCGCGCCAGACGGCGGTGGTCCGCGTGAGCACCGCGACCGACCGGGACGCCGCTTCGACCGCCAGCGACGCCGACGACGGCGGTGGCGGCGACGGCGAGGACGAACTCACTGGCCGGGAGATCGACAGGCGACCGACGCCGCTGTCGGCCGTGGTCGCGCTCGCCGCGGCGGGCGTCGTCGCGATCGCCGCGAGCGTCGGCAGCACGGCGGGTGGCGCACTCGCCGGCGTCGGCGTCGTCGCACTCGCACCCGCGGTCCTCGTCGGGTACCCGCGGCTCGTCGACGTCGGCGCGCTCGCGCTCCTCGTCGGCATCGCACTCGCCGGGTCCGGGGACGCCCCGGAGCTCTGGGTGCTCGTCGCCACCGTCTCGGCCGTCGTCGCGTGGGACGCCGGCCAGAACGCCATCAGTCTCGGCGAGCAACTCGGCCGCGACGCCAACACGGCTCGCGCCGAAGTCGCGCACAGCGCCGCGACCGTCGCCGTCGGCTCGACCACCGCGGGCGTCGCGTACGTCGTCTACCTGTTCGCGGGCGGCTCCCGCCCGCTCTCCGGCGTCGTCGTCCTGCTCGTCGCCGTCGCCATCCTCCTCGGCGCACTGCGCTGACGGGATCGATCCGCCGTTCGGGCGCTGTACTGACCGGGGTCGACGCTTCGTCCGGGACTGCGCTGACGGCACCGGCTCGTGCCGACCACGGTCGGGCAGGTCCTCAAGGACGTTCGTCCGATAACAGCACTCGAACGATGACCGACCCCGAGCACGGACGACGCGCCGCGACTCACCACGAGCGCCGACTCGCCGAGAACTACTGCGCGTACTGCGGGCGCAACTGCAGCGATCACGGCGACCCCGGCACCGGAGCGACCGACGTCACCGCCGGCGTGCGCGACCGGACGTTCTGTGACGCCGACTGCGAGCGCGCGTGGAACATCGACGCCAGCGACGCGCTCGTCCGACCCTGAGCGACGGCGCGTACGACGACCGAGACGCGCGAGGCCAGCGCGCGAGCTCGGGGATCGATCACGCGACGGCAGAAAGAGCGTGGGAGTTCGCTACTCGACGGTCGGAACGGGCACGGACTCGAGGACGGCGTCGACGACCTGGGACTTCTCGACGTTGTTCACCATCGCGTCCGGCGTCAGCACGAGCCGGTGTGCGAGCACGGGGTGGGCGACGCGCTTGATGTCGTCCGGCGTGACGTAGTCCCGGCCGACGAGCGTCGCGTACGCCCGGGACGCCTCGAACAGTCGCTGCGTGCCACGCGGGGAGACGCCGACCTCGACGCGACCGTCCTCGCGCGTCAGTCGCGTCAACTCCGCCATGTACCCGAGCAGGTCCTCGTCGACGCGCACGTCCTCCGGTACCTGTCGAAGGTCCGCGACCTCGTCGTCCGTGAGGACGCGGCCGACGCTCGGCGCCTGCTCGACGCGGCCCGCGCGCCGCCGGAGCAACTCGACTTCGCCCTCGTCGTCCGGGTACCCGATGCTGGACTTCACCATGAACCGGTCCACTTGCGCTTCCGGGAGCGGGAACGTCCCCTCCTGTTCGACGGGGTTCTGGGTGGCGATGACGAAGAACGGCTTCGGGAGCTCGCGGGTCTCCCCGTCGACCGTCACCTGCGCCTCCTCCATCGCCTCCAGGAGCGCGGCCTGGGTCTTCGGGGGTGCGCGGTTGATCTCGTCCGCGAGCACGATGTTCGCGAAGATCGGGCCCTCCTGGAACTCGAACTCGCGCGTCTCCTCGTTGAACACGTGCGTGCCCGTGACGTCGGCGGGCAGGAGGTCGGGCGTGAACTGCACGCGGGAGAACTCCAGCCCGAGTGCGCTCGCCATGGCGCGCGCCGTGAGGGTCTTCCCGGTCCCGGGCACGTCCTCGAGGAGCACGTGTCCGCGGGCGACCGCGCCCACGAGCACGGTTTCGAGGAATTCCCGATCGGCGATGACGGCGTTACTGATCTCGTCGAGGACGGCAGCGCAGTCCTCGCTCGCTTGAGCGACGTCCATGTTCCACGTGAAACCCATACTACAATTTAGTGGTGGCGATAACTCACACGTTCACCGAACGAATCGAAACCCATAAAATCGTGACCCGCGAATCGCAGGGTGTAGCCGAGGTAGCCTAGCCTGGCCAAGGCGGTTGCTTCGAGAGCAACTGTCCGTAAGGACTCAGGAGTTCAAATCTCCTCCTCGGCGCTTCTTCCAGGACAATGACGACGAGCGTAGCGAGTCGTCCGTCCTGCAAGAAGCGTGAACGTGACGTTTGAACCCTGCCAGTCGAGCGCAGCGAACGCAGTGAGAGCACGTCTGGCTCCGGTTCAAATCTCCTCCTCGGCGCTTCTGTCGACGCAAACCGACGAGCGTAGCGAGTCGCTTGCGTCGACGAACGCGGAACGAGAGATTTGAATCAGAGAGCAGGTTGCTGCGACCGAGGTTCAAATCTCCTCCTCGGCGGTTCTCGCGGGACAACGACGACGAACGATAGCGGGGTCGCGGAGGAACCTCGGAAGGAACGAGCGCCGATAGCCGCGAGTCGGCGAGTCGTGGG
>Ga0207756_100454_pt1 | contig 13853 bp, 9 predicted proteins | sample A23M1SouthBayCA_FD_187748 | JGI IMG/M metagenome (GOLD analysis project Ga0207756, IMG submission 187748) | Aerobic enrichment media microbial communities from Eden Landing Ponds, California, USA - A23 M1 (3) (SPAdes) | ecosystem: Environmental > Aquatic > Marine > Unclassified | place...
GGGAGGTTCGCGTCGTGGTGGTCTTCATCGTCGATTTCAGCCTCTGCGAGTTGGACCGTCTCCTTGATGAGGAAGACCGAGATGAGGAACGCCAGGACGACGACGACAGCGAGGAAGTAGAACGGCTCAGGCCGGAGGCTCGTCTGGGCGGCGATGATGCCCGTGACCCATGCACCGACGGCGACGCCGCTGTACCCAAATGCCTCGTCGATTCCGACGGCGAGCCCTCGCTGCTCGGGCCCCGCGATGTCGATCTTGGCGTTGATGGCCATACTCCAGGTTAACGCCTGGTTGATGCCCAGCAGGATATTCCCGACGGTGATCCAGCCCCAACTCGGCGCGAAGATGAGGATGATCGGGAGTGGAAGTGCGGTCACCCATCCGAGGATGAGTACGGGCTTGCGGCCGTACTCACCACCCCACTTGCCGGCATAGAGGTTGAGGAGCCCTTTGACGAAGCCGAACGAGACGACGAACGAGCCGATAACCAGTAGCGACTCGACGCCGAGGACGTCACGACCAAGCACGGGCACGACAGCGCGTTCGGACCCGATCGTCAGCCCGGTGGCGAACACCAGGAGGACGTGGAGTGAGAACTGCCCGAGGTGCTCTCGGATGCCCTGTTTGAGGTCCGTTTCCGTACTCATGGATTACTCCGCTGCGCAGTTGTTGGGACCCAGCTCAAGCTCGGCCAGTTCGTCGGCGGGGACCGATTCCTGCCCTACGTTCGTCCGTTTGACGCGTTCGAAGTTCGGCGGATGATCCGGGATATCTGACGCGAGCTCCTGGATGAATTCCTCGCGGTCGCGGCCGAGGTCCTCGTTCCGCTCTCGGACCTCGCTCAGCGTTGCGGTCACTGGCGGTTCCGGTGAACCGGGGTCGTGTGCTGGCAGGACGAGAGCATCGTCCGCTCGGTCCTGAAGTCGCTGGAGGCTCTCGTAGAGCGTCGCGGCGTTCTGCTCGACGTTGGAATCTTCAATGCCGGCTTCGACGCCAAGTTCGACGCGGCCGACGCTCTCGTGGAAGAGCGTGTCGCCCGTAATCAGTGCCGCTCCCTCGATATCGAACGAGACGCTTCCTTCGCTGTGTCCCGGCGTGTGGATGACCTCGATATCGAGGCTGCCGACCGCGACAATCTGTCTATCCTCGATGGGCGTTGCACCGATGGCAAGTGCGTCCTTCGGGTGGAGATAGTAGGGAACACCGTGACGATCGGCCAGCTCTGCAGCGCCCGAAACGTGGTCGGCGTGGGCGTGCGTGTCGAAGACACCGACGAGTTCGGCGTCGTACTCCTCGAGAATTGCCTCGTATTCCTCGAGATAGTGCGATGGGTCGAAGACAGCTGCGTTACCGTCCGAAATAAGCACGTGTGAGAGACAGCCTTTCCCAGGTCGTGCGACCTGAATGAGCGTTCCATCGAGGTCGACAGAGACCGACGCATTGCGGTGAACACGACTCCACCCGTTCATTCCGTCTTCCAGCGTCGCCGCGTTGTAGTCCATCTCTTCGAGGACATTCGTTGCCGTCTCCGCGGCGATTCCTGCACCACAGACAGTAACAATATCTTTCTCCTCGGGGAGGTCCGAAAGAGCTTCCTTGGCTTCAGTAGGGTCGCCAGCCAGTTCGTCGTAGACGTCGACGTTGACGCTACTTGGTACGTGCCAGTCATCGAACTCTGCTTGGTGACGAATGTCGACTACGAGCAGGTTGTCTTCCTCGCCCTGCAGTCGTTCGCCGAGTTCCTCGGGGGAGATATCCGACATCAGTGTTATTCGGTATGAGGAGTAGTAGAATATAGGCACTGCCGGACATGACCGGCACTGTTAATTGTGTATGGACGAATGTGTCTCTATGAGTCTCTACGAGGCCTCGTTCCGGGTCAAACACGAGTGTCCGTATCGAGAGATCTCCGAACGGTATCCGGACCTCACGATTCGTGAGTGGTATCTAGACGACTGCCAGGTGATCGAAATCACAGCACCGGGGTCTCCGACTGACGACCTCCTCGACGAGATCGACCGCTTAGGAACGATTCTTCACGAGTCAATCGACGACGCTGGCCTCCACGTCGTCACGCAATCGTGCCTCTGCTCGTTGGAGGATTCTATCATCGAACGGTTCGAAGCGCACAATTGCCTGTACCAGCCACCGACGATTCATCGTCAGGGCTGGGAGCACTACTCCGTGATTGCCTTCGATGAGAGCGATATTAGAGCTCTCCTTCACGAGTTGGAAGCTGACCGCGATATCGAAGTGCTCTCGAAGACGGCGATCACTGAACAACGAATCCCACACAGTATGCTGGCCCCGGTCGACCAGTTGTTCGAGGATGTGACCGAACGACAGATGGCGGCGCTTCGGTTGGCCTTGGAGAGTGGCTACTACGAACAGCCCCGAAAGACGTCACTCCGTGACCTGGCCGACCAGACGGCTGTCGCCCGTTCGACGTACGAAGAACATCTCCGGAAGGCGGAGAACAAACTTCTCACGAACGCTGGACAGTTCCTGCGACTGGTTACAGCGACGTCGACAGCAGACCCATTAGAGGTCGAAAAGACTCGCCAAGCTGAGCAGGCTGCCGACTAACCGAAGATCTTCATTTTCGAGGGTGGCCAGTTAGCCGATCGTGAGTACCTTATCAGCACCCTCGACGACTCCAAGGCAATCTTCCATCGTCGCCCTGGGTCTGAGGTCGTCCGATTCGAGATCGCGGGAGTCGAGACACGTTCCGCAGGCCAGGAGTTCTCCACCGTTCCGAGTGTATTTGACCATCACGCCATGGGGATTGAATTTCTCGTGTTCCAGATCTGGTGCCTCGACACCGTCGCCGAGTAGAAATACCTCGACCATGTGGTCCGAATCAAGCGCTGTGTTTGCAAGGCGGAACGCGTTCCAGACGCGTTCAGGGTCGTTCGTCTCCAAGATAATGCCGATGTCCATACGGAAGCTTCGTTAGTCAATCACTTGAGCGTCAGTGGTCGTTCTCCAACAAAAGGAATTGAGTCTACCAATGATGATGGGGCGCAACCTCCTCTCCGAATTGGTGTGACCAAGACTGATGTCGAGTCGCTCCTAATTCGTGAAGAGGTGATTATATGAGTGATGTCGAGAGTTTCATTCGGTTCTGTGAGAGCGAGTTTGGGACTGCAGTCATGGACCGAGAGGCCGCATACGTGAAACAGCACGTTGCTGCGGACGACCGTATTCTCGATATTGGGTGCGGTATCGGATCGCTCGAAGAACGCTTTCCCGAATACGAGATTATTGGCTTAGATCGATCGGAGGAGATGGTCCATGCAGCCCGTACCCGAGCCTCGGCATCGTTCGTACTCGGCGATGCAACAACACTCCCAATCGCAACCGCATCCGTTGATACCGTTGTCTTCATCTCGACACTCGAGTTCATTCCCGATATCGATGCAGTACTGGCGGAAGCGACTCGGGTGCTTGATACTGATGGGACCCTCGCTGCACTCGTATTGAACACGCGCTCCGAGTACGTTCAGTCGAACCTTCAGCGAGAGGGATCGTATTTCCAGCGGATGGCCCACCGCGATTCTGAGGCATTGGCGGAAACGATACTGGAATACGTGGAGGGCGAGCAGAAGTACTTCTTGGGTATCTCCGACGAAGAAGTCTTCGAGAGTACTGATCCGACGGCTGCCGCGATTTCAGCGGTAGTCGGGACTCCGCTTGAGTGATCATAATATCCTTGATTGGGTTCCGTGAATACGGACTATATGACTGACTCGCTCGGCCCTGACTCGTCTCCGCTTTTCGACGCGAAAGAATTCGACGAACCATCTGTTTTCACACCAGAAGTGCTACTGGAGAGCACCCGACGACAGAAGGACCTCTCGGAACGCTCAGTTCCGGATATCTGTATCCTCGATCCGGATGGAGACATCGTGCGCCAGCTCACGGCGATCGGAGAAGCACGTAAAGATGAAACGTGGCCCGGCTATCACACCGACCTCTACCGGTTCGAACGAGACGGTGAGGAGTTCGGTATCGTTGGCTGTGCAGTTGGAGCATCGTTTGCTGTACTACTTTCAGAACAATTGTTCGCCGCCGGCTGCCAATTTCTCATTAGTGTAACCTCGTCGGGACAGATTGTGTCTAAGGACGACCCTCCCTACTTCGTTCTCATTGAACGCGCACTCCGCGACGAAGGAACGAGTCATCATTACCGTTCGACCAGCCGCTTTGCGACTCTCGATGACGAGCTTCGGTCTTCGGTCGAAGAGGCGTGCAAAACTGTGTCTAGACCTGTTTACACGGGGCGACGTGGACGACTGACGCCCCGTTTCGGGAAACAGAGGCGGCGATTGAACGTGCCCGATCAGAAGGAATCCTTGCCGTTGAGATGGAGGCAGCGGCGCTGTATACGTTCGCCGAGGTTCGAAAGCGGCCAGTCGTTTGCTTCGCGCACGTAACCAACCAAATGGGGCAAACCGAGGAGGATTTCGAGAAAGGGGAAGCAGATGGAAGTCAGGATGCGTTAGAGGTGATAGACGCTGCTGCTACTGCCTGGCGGTCTTTGAAGTGAAAGACCACTATCTAAAACTCCAACAAAAAATTGAGCTTTCCAAAATAGACTGGATCCGCTGGGATTAGCTCCCGATGGAATCAGAACTCGTCTCCAGTAGACCCGACCTCATCCAGTTGATCGTACATCTCATCCGGGAAGGGGAGACTTCCCCAGATGGAATATGGGCACTGCTCCTGCCCGATGCAGTACCGCTGCATATCGTCGTTATCGCAGTTCATCGGAAGCGGAGTGTCGCCACCAATCGTATTCGAGAACTCGTAGCGAATCTGGTAGTCGGTGACCTGTTCGTCGTACCACGGCCATCGTGAGAAGACATCCTTGAGATCCGTGACAATGGTCTCGAGGTCGCTGTCCTGGTACTGGGGCAGCCACATCACCATCCGGGCGAAGTTGTACAGGTCCTTTCGGACCGGCTTCTTCTCGTGGAGGCGCTCGGCCATATTGGCCATACAGGGGGGTTCGAACAGGTCTTCGATTGTCTCGACGTCGAGGGGCTGGATGCCACGCGAAGACTCCTGAATCCGATAGTGGTTCGTATTTCCGTGCTGGCGGATAGTGAGATTCCGATGGTCGCGCTGGGATGCAAGGAGATTCCCGAGACTCCGAGGACTCGAGATACGATTACACACATCCTGCTTCCAGTCCGCTTCTGGGTCGTACGCCTTTACTGCTTCAAACAGCACCTTCGCCGAGTGGAACTCCCCCAGTAAAACGACCTCGTCTGGAGCGTCTCGAATCGCGTCCCGGAGCACACGGATGGTCCGTTCACCGGGGTTCCAGTCTCGCCAGATTCGTTCGTGGTGTCCCGTCTCGATGAAGCGGTCGATGCGCTCTGTGATGGCCGACTCATTCGTGCTCAGCCACGTCAGCTGGTCTTCTGAGAGATTCTCCTCCTGGACTCGCAGGAGCTTCTTGAACGCACGTCTGGCGTACTCGCGATACTTCGTGTCGAAATCACCGACCGGTACGTAGAGGCAGTTGTCCTTGATGCGAGTGAGCAGTTCTCCGGTCTCTCCTGGCTCGGGATCGGCGTGAACGAGACAGTCCCTCGACGCCGCAGCCATCGGGATTTCGAGATACAACCCCTCACCAAACTCGGGCATCTCCTTGATCCCTGTACAAACGCGACCAGGGTGCGGACCATCCTCTCCGGGGCCTTTCGCGTATAGCACTTCTGCGATATCCTGTTGAAGACCCCCGTCACCGAATTCTCGAAGGAGGGACGCGAGATTGTTGACATAGAGCTCGCGAATATCGTAGAGGACCTGCACCTTTCGTGGTGGAGCGTGCTCGAACTTCGGGTGTGCTTTGACGCAGATCGCGCTCAACGTCGCGAGGACGGCGAGTGTTCCGGGTTCGTCGACGAAGGGTTCCTCTGCGGCATTGGCCCTGACGTCTTCTTTGAACGCCGCTGTCCCTAATCGCTCAAGGTCGTTTAACAGATCGTCTGGTTGGTCTTCGCCGTCGACGATGTATCGATTGTAGCCCCGCGTGAACAGCTGGTTGATGCGGGTCGTGCCGTATTCGAGCGGGAGCGTCGCAACGCGGTAGGCGGTACGCTCGTCCTCGACAGGCGTCGACCGGCTCATTTCTGGATGACCTCCGGTGTTGCAGACCGAACGTCAAAGCTCGGACTCTCTATCGGCGTGACGATGCTACAGACGTCAGCGTGCAACGAGTAGGGGAGCCGGGCGACTCGACGACGGTCGGCAGTAACCACTGGGTCGATGGGGATCTCGTAGGTGTCCTGCAGAAGGTCGTTCAGCACTTCCCGACTCTTGGCGTCGTACCGATGGGCAGGGTCCGTATCGAGGAGGTAGACGTGAACTCCCTGGCCGCTGTACACCACCATCGTCTCCTGGGCGTTGAAGTCGTCCTCGAAAATATCTCGCACCTCGAAGCCGTACTCGATGGCCTGTTCGATATCCTCAAAGGCATACGGATACCCTTCGGGAGCGGCGTCGAGGATTCCTGCGGCATTGAGGAACGCATCGTTATTCTGGTCGTCGATGTCCTCCGAGACCGTATCCGCTGCTCGGTTCCTGGCGATATCTTTCGCGTCGATGTCGACGAGGAGGACCCAGGGCCGCTCCCAGTGATCCAGCGCGTAGTAGACTGCATCAGGACACGGGTCTGCTTTGTCAAGCAGGTCGGGATCTGCGAGCGCGAAGTTACTCCGACCGAGTGGATCATTCCGTGCTGGATGCCGGATGAACTCGAGGACGTCGTCGAACTCCTGAAACGCTGCCGTGGTCCGCTCACCGGAGGTGTTCGTCTGCCACGTATCTCGCCGAATGAAGTCCTTGTCTGGGACTCCGTCTTTCCGTACTGGGTGGGGCTCCCGAAACGCGAGTGCGTACTGTTTCGGTCCCTTCGCTGTGATGAACGATGGGAGTTCGTCACGGTATGAGGGGAACTCCTCGGCGTAGTACCTGTAAATCTCCTCGCGAGTCGCTTGTCGCCAACTCATTTGTTGAACTCTTCGTCGAGTTTGTTGAAGCTCCGAATCGTCGTCAGCCCAGCTGCGTCGAACGATTCAACTGCCGATCGAATATCGGAGAAGGACCGGGCTGCACGCCCGCTCACACTGCTCTCTATTCGATCGGCCTCTGAGAGACAGTCCAGTACCTCGACGGCTGTCTCGCGTCTGTTGAACGCCCAGACGGCGTTCGCATCCACCGCACTCTGCTTGTCGTAGTCGTCGACCGGCGCGTGTTTGTTGTTACTCGCGAGTTCAGCTTCACCGACCCACACGAGTCCCCCGTCAGCATCGAGACCGGCAACATCGAATACCGTCTCCTCATCGTACTCATAGTAGGATTCGACCTGTGCGACGTCGTCGCGAGAGTCTAGCCATAGTTCGAGCAGCTTCACACCGACCTTGTGCGGCGTCTTCTCGCCGACATCTCCCTGACCAGGACCGACCTTGAGTTTCTGGCCGAGCAGTTCTCGCCCTGCCGGGAGTACGGTGTAGTACTTCCGACCGCACGCTCGTCCTTCCTCCAGCAGGTCTTGATCGACGAGCCGTTGCACGTCCAGGTCGTCAAAGTCGTTCTTGAACGTACTCATTGAATCCAAGAGTCCATGATCCGGTGCGTCACCATTCATCACGTCGAGGATGCGGGTCAGGAAGCGGATGTCGTCGTGAGTAAGCCCGCGCCGTCGAAGCTCGTCATCTGGGACGGTTACTCCACCAGCCTGTACTGGTGACGATCCGTTCTCGTCGACAGCTGTCTCCTCTTCTTCACCGACTAGCTCTTCTGACTCAGGATCTCCAAAGAGCGGGTTGGTGGTGTCCCTGCCTTCCCTTTCGTTTCCTTCGTTCTCTTCGTCGGCTGCTGAATCACTGGTTGCCTGTCCGATGAACGACGACTGCGTCGTGTCCACAGGGCTAGCCCATTCTGTGGATGTCGACTCTTCGTCCTTCGGTCTACTTCCCCATCCCTCGGTGCCTCCGGCCTCTGATTCGCTAGTGGTCTCAGAAAGCCCGTACTGGGTCTGTGTCCGCTCGGACAGTCGGGGGAGGGCCACGGCCTCGAAGTGGTCCTCCTGTTCGACAGAGAGCGGCTCGTCGCTCTCTGGATGGCCGGCTGCTATCGGGAGCGGCTTCACAGAGAACGGGGCTGGCCCCGTTTCCCCGAATGACGGGCTCGGGAGTTGTGCAATCCACTCCCCGCTGGGGAGCGTGTTGATCCGATTTCGAAGGTCAGTGGGACTCAAGTCTTCGTGGGCCAGTGACTCGGCGAGGTCGCGCTCGATGGAGATGTTCCCGATGAGCTTCGTCTTAATGTTGTTGAGGACCTCGTTGTAGGCGCGCTCGCTTCGATTTCTAACTTGCTCGGGAAACTGCATCACCAGTCCCATGCTCAGGCCAAAGGACCGACCTTGAGGAAGCAACTGCTCGGATACGAGTTTCGTTGAGGCGACGGGAGCCGCCTCCTCGATGATGAGGTTGGTGAGCTTCTGATAGTCTGTCTTCCCATCACGTCGACGCACCTGCACCGCGTCCCAGAGGTTACTCAACAGGAGAAGTGTGATCGCTCGCTGTGCCTCCGGACGGAGGTCACCCAAATCGAACAGGATCGTGGCATCTTCGTCGAGGAACTCGCGGAAGTCGAATCGGTTGTCGACGTATTCGCCATCATCGCCCTGTTCCGGAACGTGACTGAAGATACGTCGCAGGTGCGCGTCTTCTCTGAGTTTGTCGAGACGGTTTCCGACGGCGTCCATCGACACTTGGAATCGACGGTCATCCTTCTCGAAGTGGCGCGTCAGCGACTCCTCGACATTTTGGTTCTCAGCAGCGACCGGAGGGACTGTCCGCTCGCGTTGCATCTGGAGTGCAGCCGCAAAGAGATCATCGAGGCCGAAGGCGTCACTACCGTATTCCTCGTCGAAGAGCGCCTTGATGAGGTAGCTGAGGATCTCGTTGGCGACGAATGCCTGTCCATACTGTTCGCGGCCCATGACCATCCGCATGATGTCGTGGAAATGGTCGACCTTGTCCTGAATCGCGTCTTCACGGTTCCGTCCGGCCTTGAGCGCAGGCCGGATGTCGAAGAAGGAGAACGCAGGGACCGTCTCTGGGACGCGGAACTGGTAGACATCGTCCACCCCGTTGAAGCGCTCGTAGTGGCAGCGAAGGTAATTCGCGCACATACCGTCACCTTTCGGATCGACAATCACGACGGGTCCGCCGGTCGTCTCCCGGAGGGACAGCGCATCGTTGATGATCGCCTTCGATTTCCCGCCACCGGTCGAGGCGAACCGGCCGTAGTGTGTCGTCAGGAGATTCGGTGGAATCCGAATCGGGCTCGGTTGGGGAGATCCGTTCTCATCGAGTGCATACCCGATTGCCATTCCCTCTTGGAACTGTTGAACCAGATCTGGATTGGGCCACGGAAGCGGGTTCCGGCTTTGCTGTTCAGCGCGGGTGCCGCGTGTTCCCTCAACTGTGAGTTGCTCAGACGATGGGACAAGCACGAAGTTCGCGAGTTCCGCCCCGCTGAGGACGAAATCCGGTCGGGTCTTGCCCCGCCCCGCCGTAATCTCTCGGTCAAGCAACTGCTGGAGAGCTGTCTGAGCGTTCTTCTCCTTCGTCTTTTTTCGAAAGCCGTCAGCACGGAGCCGTTCCCCCTCGACTTCGTAATAGGGGCCGTCGATAGGATCGAACACTGGACGAAGCGCGTTCATCTGGGCCGCGAGGTCGTCGCGAGCTTCGTCACCGGTCGGAACGCCGACTGCTCTGATGTTGGCAGTGAACGACCGCTTGGGATTCTTCGCGTCGATATACTCGATACGCTTGGCGACTGACTCGCTGAGCTGTTTCTCGTCGCGATTACTCCGCTGATCTTCGACCTCGAGGAGGGGGCCAATGATTTCCTGCAAGAAGGTGTCCCGCCCGTCGACGAGATCCTCTTTTCTGATCTCAGCGTCGGACTGCCAGCTTGTCTGTCGCTGGAACACAACCTGAAATGCTACTGGTGACGCCGCCTCCATCAGGTGGTCGACGAGTGATGCGAGAGTTGCACCGGGCTGGTCGATAGCAGCCAATCCGTCGTCTTCGTCCCCGGAGGCGAAGGGCGTCAACGACGTCATCCAGTCTTTCTTTCGGGTGGCTGAACCAGACCAGCGTACGCCGACTGGCGAGACGGCGTCGACGGTAGGCCGAGCGAGTATCGTTCCCTCGGCCGTCTCGGTCGGCTTTTCGAGTGTCGTCAGTGGTCCCTTGTCCGGAACTGCACTTGGTGGTCCAAGCTCAAGTGCCGTCTCCCCAATCTCGACGAAGTGGCCATGGGACGAATCGACTGTGGCACCACCATCTGCAAGGGAGGATGCTTCGGTCGTTGGTGTCTGGTCTTGGTCACGCTCCTCGCCGCCAAGCTCGTGCTGCTCGTCGGGACTAAATTCGTACTGTAGCTGCCCTGCTTCGTAGTGTTCAATGAACTCTGCTGGTGTGAATTCGACTGGTTGAATGAGCCGTGATGCGACATCGACGTCGACGCGTTCGATGTCGAACGTCTCGGGATAGATCGAACGAAGCCGTTTTTCGAGTGTGTCGAGATGCTCGTCGGCGCCGTAGAAGAACTCGACAGGGTCGTCCGCTCCCTCAGATAGTGCGAGAAACTCGAACTTGGGCGGTGTCTTACTGTGGAGTGGGTTCAGCTTCTGTGCGAGCCCCGCAGACTCCGCTGTCGTCAGTTTGTGCAGGCTTTCGAGGGCTCGAGGGATTCCCTCGGAATTCAGGCCTTCTGATGTTGGCGTGACTCGGAGATACTCACGCATCGTCCTCTCCCTCCATCGACCCGCCGTCAGGTTTTGCAGAGACGGCTTCCGTCTCTTTCGACTCTTCGTTCGACGCTTGCTGTTCCAGCTCCTCACGGAACTCCTGTATGTCGGTATCGACGGCCTCCTCGCCAGCGCCGGGGAGTGAGGAACGGCGCTGCTCGGTCGGGTCGAAGTCGATGACTTGCTTCTCCTTGGGCATCGCCTCAACCTTGATGCCGCGCCATTCTCCGTCAACGCCGACTAGTGCCTCGGAGAACCCAGCGTCCTCGTTGCCGGGGACCGCGTCCTGTACGTAGCGCATCTGTGCGTAATTCAGGCCGAACTCGTCGGCCCACTGATCGTCCATCCCGTCCAACCGATGGAACTGCTTGACGGCACATTGGTCGAGGATGGCCTCGGACTCGGCGTGCTCGAAGAACTCGTCGACGGTCTGGGTGACGAGCCGAATCGAGAGGTCGTGGTGACGGTGATGTCGGAACACCGTTTCGAGGAACGCCAGACTCGCGGCGTCCTGCATAATGTAGCGCGCCTCGTCGATGACGAACACGACCTCTTTGTCTGTCTCTTTCGCCCGCTCGTACACGAGAGAGATGAGCAACTGCATCGTCAGCGCCGTACTGCTATCGACGCTGCCTTCCTGCTGGGCGAGGTCGAGATAGATGACCTTCTCGTTACGGATGTCGAACTCTGAGGACTTCCCGAGATTGGCGTGGCGACCCTCGCCCTCGAAGGGGCGAAGCTGGTCCAGCAGCCACGTTGCGTCCTCGCGAATCTTCCCGGCCTCCTCGTCGGAACGAACGACGAACTCCTCGGGATCGTCGACCATGTCCTCGAAGACGTCCATCATGTCCCGGATGGTCGGGCTGGGGTTGCTGTGCGTCGAGATGTCGTCGGTGATGTCGTTGCGCTTGTAGGCGCGCTTGAGGCCGAGTTCGAGCGTCGTTCTCCGGTCGCCAAGCGAGATACCACGCAGTGCGAAGAAGTTCGTCAGGAAGCTCATCGCGTCGTCGAGCTTCTCGTTGAACGGGCTCGCGTCCTCGCCCATCGCCCGCTGGACGTGGTCAGGCGTCTGACGGATTTCCAAGGGATTCAGACCGAGCGTCCCACCGACGGTGATTCGTTTCGCGCCAAGTGCCTCGGAGACGCCTGCCCAGTTGTTGAGCGGTTCGAGGATGATACCGATGCGGTCCTTGCTCTGCTCGATCGAGCGGATGAAGTTCTGTTTGGAGCCGAACGACTTGCCAGACCCAGTATCGCCGACGGTGAACATCGCGTATCCGTTGTCACGGGCGAACGGGTCGATGACGACGGGACTCTGGTTGTCCTTGTGGATACCGAACTCGACTCCGCCCTCTTCGAGGATGGTCGCATTATGCGGCGACGAGAGGAGTGCGCCAACGGCTCCACCGAGGGCGATGGATTCGCGGCCAAACTCGTTGTCGCCGATGGGAGCAGCCGACTGCAGCGCAAGGTCCTGGCGACAAATCGCGGTCTTCGGCGTGAGGTTCGCCGGGTCATCGCGGAGAGCACTCTTGACCTTCTGGACCGAGTCCCTGAGGTCATCCTTGTCGGCGGCGCGAACCGTGACGAACATCCCCTGGTCGAAGACGTTCGCACCGCTCTCGACGGCCTTGTACGTCGCAGCGGCTTCATTCGCTCGCTCTTGGAGGTACGCACTGCGGACGCTCTGTTCAAGATCGGCGTCCACCTGGAGGTCGTCAGCGATGTCCTGCAGTTCGTTCCGCGCTCGCTGCTGATTCTTCGGCGTGATGTGCGCTGTGAGGTCGAATTCGACGTCGGTCAGCTCGAAAAGGTCGCTCAGATAGCCATCGTTCGGGTAGTCGGCGTAGTCAGCGATGTAGAGCGTCGTCGTCCACTGCTCGCCAACGCGTGCGGCTCGTGTCTCCCACTCGATGGCTGCTGGCGCAGTCACCGTTTTGTGGGACTCAGAGATGTCGTCGAGGAGCTGGCCTTCTGCGTGACCCTCTTCGAGCGTCTCCTCGTCGAGGACGTCCGAGAAATCGACTTCGGGTTCGTCGTCGGCGGTGTGCCGGTCCCAGAGGAGTTTCCCGACGACTCCGAGGACCACAACCAACAGGAGGTAAATCGCCGCACCTTCGGGCGACGTTGGATTCAGTAGCCACTCAGTGAGCTGGGCGAGAGGCCCGCCGCTCACTTGGAGAGTGACACTACGCATTGGTCTCATCCTCCCGGCGTGAGTGGCCGATGATCGGCTGTTCGCGAATGACGCGGTCTGCTTCGTCGTAGTCGTGCTCTCGTCCGTTCCAGAAGTCCATGTTCAGAACGAACAGTTCGACCGTACTGAGCCGGCGAGCAGACCACCCGGACGCCTGCTGGATGAACTCGGCTCGAACGTCGTTGACGCGACTGTCGAGCTTCTCGAACATCTGGGCGCGTCGTTCGACATCGGTGAGGTCCTCACGTCGCGTCACGAAGGGATTGAACAGGAACCCGATGACGGGGAACTTGGTCAGTTTCTCCGCAGGTGTGCCTTCGTCTCGGTATCTGTCGTAGACTTCGAGCGGAGTAACCTCAACGCCAAGGTAGTACCGCATCTGTTGGATGCCACGGTCACGCATCTCCCTGGGGCGTGTTTCTCGATATTCCTCGAGGAGTTCCCGGAAGATCGGATTCTCCGTGACGTCTTCGTCAGTGAGCCGCTCTTCAATGGTCTCCGTGATTTGCTCGACCGGGAATGAACGAGTTGTCGCGTGAAATTTGAGCTTTGAGTCGAGTTCCTTGTTGGCGAAATCTTCGCCCGCGTTCTGCAACTGGGCCCAATCGTTGGACATCGCGAAGTCCATGTTCCCCGGGTCGATCTCGATGAATGCCTCCATCGTGCCGTCCGTCCGTTGGATCGCGCCAGCACCGGGCCACGCCCGCTTGATGTTCGTGAGATCCTGCGTTCGCTCGTCCGGTTTGAACGGCGTGTAGTTTGCGAGCCCGCCCTCGTTTCGTTCTGTCTCGTTTGTGGTACTGTCGGCTGCTTCTG